>Ga0164241_10002031_pt1 | contig 22940 bp, 17 predicted proteins | sample OricomyardsoilBY_FD_108780 | JGI IMG/M metagenome (GOLD analysis project Ga0164241, IMG submission 108780) | Backyard soil microbial communities from Emeryville, California, USA - Original compost - Back yard soil (BY) | ecosystem: Environmental > Terrestrial > Soil > Unclassified | place: USA... | reverse complement strand
GTGCCGTCACCCGTCAGCGTCGCGTCGGTCGTCACACTGCTCTCGAGCCCGTCGACATAGTCCTTCGTTGCGAGCGTGTTGCCCGGATCGGCTGCAACCGTCGATGCCGACGTCGCCTTGCCGGTCAGATCCAACGTCGCACCGTCGATGTCGGTAAACGCGCCCGTGCTCGGGGTCGTTGCGCCGATCGCCGTGTTGTTGATCGTCCCACCATCGATCGTCAGGTTGTCGTCGACCTGCGCGTCGGTCAGACCTGCGCCGATGCGTGCCGCGTCGATCGTCGTCGTACCGGCGTTCGTCGAGGCGATGAGCGCATCGCCCTGCGCCGGAGTCGTGGCAAGGGTCTGGGTTCCGGTGAACGTGTTGTCGTTGGCGAGGTTCAGGCCCAGTGGCGATCCCCCGGTACCGTCGCCGGTCAACGTTGCATCGGTGGTAAGAGTACCGCCGGCGAGGGCATCGACGTAGTCCTTGGTTGCCAGCGTGGTGCCCGGATCGGCTGCCACCGTCGAAGCGGAGGTTGCCTTGCCGGTCAGATCGAGCGTCGCACCGTCGATATCGGTGAACGCGCCCGTGCTCGGGGTCGTTGCGCCGATCGCCGTGTTGTTGATCGTCCCACCATCGATCGTCAGGTTGTTATTAACCTGCGCGTCGGTCAGCCCGGTGCCGATACGTGCCGCGTCGATCGTCGTCGTGCCGGCATTGGTCGAGGCGATAAGCGCATCGCCCTGCCCCGCCGTTGTTGGGAGCGTCTGCGTCGCGGTGAACGTGTTCGGGCTGGCGAGGTTCAGGCCCAGTGGCGATCCTCCGGTACCGTCGCCGGTCAGAGTGCCATCGGTCGTAATGCCGGCGCCGGCGAGGGCATCGACATAATCCTTGGTTGCCAGCGTGGTGCCCGGATCGCCCGCCACCGTTGAAGCGGAGGAAGCCTTGCCGGTCAGCGTCAGCCCGTTGAAGGTTGGCGATGCCGTCGTGGCGATATCCTGCGCGGCGGACAGAGTAACGGAGCCACCGAGAGGGACATTACCGCCACCGGTAAGGCCGACGCCCGGATTGACCGTGATGCTCGAGTTGGCAAGGTCGACATTCTGGATGGTGCCGTCGGCGATCTTGGCCGAGGTCACCGAGTTGTCGGCGATGCTGATCGTGCCGATCGTCCCCGCGGCGATGTCCGCGCTGGTGATCGACCCGTCTCTGATCTTGCGCGAGGTGACCGCATCATCACCCAGCAGAGGCTCGGTGATGCCACCCGGAACCATCGACAGCGTCACTGCCGGTCCGGTCGGGTTGGTAATGGCGATGGCCGCGTCGGCGCTGTTGATCGAGCTGATGCCGCCGGAGCCGCTGATGGTGAACTCGTTGCCATTGCGGGTGATGATCGTTCCACCGGCGCCGTTGAGCGTGATCGCTCCGGTCTGCCCGTTGAAGCTGGTCACACCGGCCGAGGCAGGGGTCTGCCACACGAGCTCGGTTCCATTGGATGTGAGCACCTGGCCGGCGGTCGAGCCGGTGGCGTCGAGCTTCTGAAGCGTGACCGCACCATTCTGGATGTTGCCGGTCGAGATCGCGTTCAGCGGAACGGCGCGAGCGCTGTCGGCATTATGCGAGCTGAAGCTGTAGGGCGCTGCGGTCAGCATGGTGCGCGGGGTGAGCTCCGCGTTGCCATTGATGGAGGTGCCGATCCAGTACTGCTTGTCGAACGGCAGGTTCAGCGGAACGATGCTGCCGAGGATGACATTGAACAGACCACGCGTCACCGGCACGGTCGACTGGATCTCCGTCCATAACGGGGTGGGAGAAGTAGGATCGTCGTAGATCCGAAACGTCATCTGATAGTTCCCATTTGCCACCGGCTGGCCGGAACTATTGGTGACGATACCTTGATAGCTCATCCGCTGCGGGATCTGGGCGACGGCTATGCCGCTCAGCAGGACAATCCCTAATGCGGAGCCTGAGTAAATCTGAGTCGAGATTCTCATAGTAAGAAATTTTGAAGTTGTACAGGGGAACGCTCTCTCTACCGGACCAGTAGAGCGCAGACTAGCGGACCACGACTAGCTTGCGACGTTCAGTACGTATACCGTCCCCGGCAAGTGACCCACCGAACAGAGGCTCGACCGTCAGGATATAGAAATACATCCCCGAACTTGCCTTTTCGTTGTTGACGGTGGTGGCATTCCATTCAACCTGCTGTTCGCCCGCATCCTCGGTTTGGTCAACCATCATTTTGACCGTCCTCCCCGCAAGATCAACGATTTCCAGCTTTACACGACTTCTCTCCGACAGCACGTAGGAGATCGTCGTCGATGAGGACACAGGGTTGGGATAGTTCCGCAGCTTGAATGTGCTGGCAGTGACTGCTCCCTCATCCCCGACCGACGCCGGACCGTTGACGATGGGAACCCAGAACCCCTGCTGCAGCTGCAGCGTGGGATCGCCTGTGGGGCCAATCACCGGCTGACCGACCGTGGCCGAAAAGAGCACCGTGCCATCGCTGGCACCCACCACTCCCCCGGTACCGATCACGGACCACGATATACGCTCATCCTGCGCGTGCAGCCCGCTCACCCCCATGGTAAGACCAATGGCGACAGCAGCGTAGCGTAAGAGCGTAACGCCTGCGGCATTACATTGCATAGCATGCCTCTAAGTATATATGAAAGGGATTTGTACGAATGCTTGGTAATCGTATCGGCTACACTGACTGGACTGTCAGATGTGTAATGCATCGTTTTCTGGCAGGAACGGATACATTATGTAGCCACTGTCATGGACCATAGAGCCAAACCGTTGGAAATGGACATCACCAACGCCGTCTATTCAACGCACTAAGGGGGGGAGCTTTGAAAAATGGGGACTTGGACCCTGGACCGCCGGAAACTATAACGTCGGCTTTTCACTTCCAAACGTTGTAAGCAATATTCACGTAAAATCTGCACGATTTCACCGGTGATTCATGCTTCATGCCCCGATCTGTCGCGGCAGAGAGCATCACCACGGTAATAATGCTACACTGTTGTATAACCATCGATGATGGGATGTCGGTTCCCGGCATCCCTTCCTTATCCCAGCGCCTTTAAAAAAGGCGCCGGAATCAGGTGATCCACCATCGTGAAGTTGTGCATCATGAAAGCTTGATCCGCTCAAGACACTTACAAGTTTTATGCCATCATATTGAACTCCGGCCCCAGAGAACAAACCGCACCAACGTTCCTTTGGAAATATGGGATGGTTGCGAAATTTCAAAGGAACCGATCGCATCCCCCTCCCGCTGAGCGCCCCCGTAATCCGGCTACACGACCGGTGATCCATGGCATAACAGTATCCGCATTGCAATTTGATGTGGTCCAGTCAACATAGAAATCACTCATCGGGGCGGACAGGTCCATTGCAGAGGGTATGAGGCTATCCCGTGCCCGTCGATGATCCGGCAGATCCATGGAGAACAACTGTTGCAATCAGTCCAGCATCCCCGCTTTCCCCGTCGCCATCAAAAAGTTTACAGGCGATATCATCGACCGATGCAGTTTTCCTGCCGTCTCATTGCCGGGTCCATAATTTCGTTTTTCTATCAGAATCAACGATTACGCTTACTCTCCCCCCGCCTGCGTACCGCGACGTAAGTAGGAATTGAGTATCCCACCCCCTGTCGAGAGGATGTAGATTGCTTCTGTGAACGCCGCGATGGCCGCGGCCGCCACCGGATCGGAGAGCAGAAGGGAAGGGATTCATGGCACGGTGATGATACCTGTGGAGCTATCCGGAGATATCATCAGGGCAACCGAGCCGACGTATTGCACCCCCCTCGCAGCTCCGGAGCAGGGATTCTTTATCGTATGGGTATCAAAAGCTATGAGTCTTCTTTCGGCAAGCATCCACAGACCACAATCTGTTGCCACGAGCAACTTCATTGATATCGAGGGGCTGGCGCTGACGCTTCCTCCGGCATCATCGCAGTTGAAATCAGCGCTGATCCTGCTGAATGTCCCGCTCCCCTATGTGGAGGGAAACGATTCGCCGGAGCTGATGTTCAATATCGATTGCGATGGCAGATCGGTGGCGACCCGTGGGTTCGGGTCATATAAGCAGACGACATCGAAGATGGTACGCGAGCCGTTCACGATGGTGGTGGAGATCCCGCTGCGCCCCGACGCCGAGTCGTCGATCCATGCGCAGTGGGCGGGAGTGAAGGGGAGCATCGGAAGGATCAGCAGCTTCGCGAGCATCAGCGCCATCGTCGAATAACCGCAGTAACGCGGCCGCGCCAGCAGCGCGCGGATGCCGGCGCTCCGGTCAGTCGGGATAGGACCTCATTTCCGAAGACCAGCGTCACCACGGGGTCCGCTCAGGCGGGCCCCGTGCTCCGGCATCGCGTTCGATGAGATACTGCCATCACGGAGATACCACCACCACGCTCGAGAGATCACAACAGATCCCCCCCCGCCCGGATGCCTCTCCCTCTCCCCTGCGTTCCACCGCATCATCGACGGGCCCGACAACAAAGACGCCACGGAAGAAGATCTCCCGTGGCGTCTTGTCATTCAAGCCATCTACCCGATTAGCTCTCCTGCGTTCCAAGCTCCATCGTGTTCCGGCTGGCGATCGAAGCGACCGCCGGCTCCGGGACCTGAGCACTCTTCGGCGCGCGGCGTCCGGTGAGCTTTCTGAAGAGCGAACCGACCGTGTCGATAAACCCGTCCAGCGTCTTGTAGACCACCGGCACCAGCACCAGCGTCAGGATCAGCGAGCTGGTGAGTCCGCCGATCAGCACCCACGCCAGGCCCGACTTCCATTCGGCGCCGGCACTGGTGGAAAGAGCGATCGGGAACATACCGAAGATCATCGTCGCCGTTGTCATGATGATCGGGCGCAGACGCTCGCGTCCGGCCTCGATCAGCGCCTGGTCGCGACTCATACCATCCTCGCGGAGACGGTTGGTGAAGTCGACGATAAGGATGGCGTTCTTGGCGACCAGACCGATCAACATGATCATACCGAGGATCGAGAAGATGTTGAGCGTCTTGGCCGTGAGCGCCAGCGCCAGAAGCGCGCCGATGATCGCCACCGGGATCGAGAAGAGCACCACGAACGGATAGCGATACGAGTTGTAGAGCGCCACCATCACCATGTAGACGAAGAGGATCGCCGCCATCAGCGCGATGCCGAGGCTGCCGAACGCATCTCCCTGGTTCTTCATATCGCCGTCGTACGAGATATCGATCCCGGCCGGCATCCGGCCATCCTTGACCATCGCCGCGATCCCGGTCTTGATATCATTGCCGACGCTTCCGGTCGGACGTCCCTGCACCTGCGACATCACGTTGACCACGCTGTTGCGATCCTTGCGCTGCAGCAGCGTCGGGCCGGTGGTACGGATGATCGTCGCGAACTGATTCAGCTGCACCTGTCCCCCGCCCTTGCGATTCGGGAAGGTGATCGTCCCCAGATCCGCCGTGCGCGAGCGGTCGAACTCGTCGAGCATGATGCGGATATCGTACTCGGTGCTGCCGTCGCGGAACTTCGCGTCGTCGTCACCGGTCAGCGCCGTGCGCAGCGCGCCGCCGACCTCGGCGAGCGTCAGACCGAACGAGGACATCTTCTCGCGATTGATCTCCACGCGGGTCTCCGGCTTCCCATCCTCCGACGACAGCCTGACGTCGGCGGTGCCGGGGATGCTGCGAAGCATATCTGCCACGCGGTTGGCCGCCGCGCGCACCGAATCGAGATCGTTGCCGATCACGCCAAGCTGGATCGGCGACTGGTTGGCGGTTCCGAAGATGCCGATCGGGTTGACACGCACCTTCACGCCGGGGATATCTCCCACCTTGTCCTTGATCTCCTGGGAGACCTCATCGGTGGAGCGGATGCGCTCCTCCTTCGGCACCAGGGCGATGTTCAGCTCGGCGCTGTTGTTCGAGCTCTGGCCGACGAGTCCCTCGCTGGATGTGCCAACGTTCACGAACGCCTTCCGCACCTCGGGGATGGCAAGCACCACGCTCTCAAGCTGCTGCGTGGTCTGATTGGTCTGCTCGAGCTTCGCCCCCGACGGAAGCTCCACCGAGACGGTGAACTCACCACGGTCGGACTGGGTCATGAACTCGCCGCCGATGAAGCCTTTCGCCACCAGCATGATCGAGGCGATGAACATGACGATCACCCCCGCGTAGACGATCGTGCGGTGCCCCAGGCTCCATGCAAGCACGCGGCCGTAGAACTCCTTGAGCTTGTCGAACTGCGCCTCGAACCAGAGACCGAAGCGTCCCATCAGCGTCTTGTTGCTCAGGTGCTGCAGCCGCGAGAAGCGGGATGCGAGCGCCGGCGTCACGGTAAAGGAGACGAAGAGGCTGAGGAGCGTGCTGACGACGACGACCATCGAGAACTCGCGAAGGATGTTCCCCACAAGGCCGCTGACCAGCGTCAGTGGGAGGAACACCACCACGTCGACCAGGGTGATCGACAGAGCGGCGAAGCCGATCTCGTTACGTCCCTTCAGAGCCGCGGTTTCCTGATCATCCCCCATCTCCAGACGACGGTAGATATTCTCGAGCACCACGATCGAGTCGTCCACCAGGATACCCACCACCAGCGACAGCGCCAGAAGCGTCATCAGGTTGAGCGACAGGCCGAAGGCATACATCGCGATGAAGGTCGAGATCAGCGATGCCGGGATGGCGATCATCACGATCAGCGAGTTGCGGAAGCTGTGCAGGAACAGCACCATCACCGCCGCGACGAGGATAACGGCGATCATCAGATCGTGCTCCACCGCCTCGGCCGCGTCGGTGGTGAACACCGATGCATCCTGCGCCAGATCGAACCGCAGATTGGTCGACCGGTTGGCCGCCTCGATCTTCGCGATCTCGGCGCGCACCAGGCGGCTGACGTCGACGGTGTTGGCGTCGGACTGCTTCTGGACCAGGATACCGACCGAGCTGACGTTGTTGATACGGCTCAGCGTCACGGCCTCCTTCTGTCCATCCTGCACCTCGGCCACATCGATCAGCTTGATATCGCCGCCGACGGCCGACTTGCCGATCACCAGATTGCGAAGCTCCTCGAGCGAGGAGACCTTGCCGGCCACGCGGACGACGAACTGTCCGTCGGCGTCCTTGATATTGCCGGTCGGGAAGTCGAGGTTCGCGGCCTTGATCGCCTCCGATACCGCGAGGATCGACAGGCCGTAGCTATTGAGCTTATCGCCATCGACGTTCACGCGGATCTCGCGCTCGACGCCACCCACCAGCGTCACCTGGCCGACGCCGGGGACCTTGGAGAGCTGCGGCTTGATGCGATCCTTCAGATACTGATAGAAGTCACGCTCCGGCATGTTTGCGGTGACGCCCATGCGGAGCACCGGGATCTCGTCGAGCGCGAACTTCGACAGCGTCGGGGAGAGGGCGGTCTCCGGCAGACGCGAGACCACCTCGCCCACCTTCCGCTGTGCATCCTGCAGCGCCACATCGATATTGGCCGACTGAAGGAACTGGATGAAGATGAACGAGACCCCCTCGCGCGAGGTCGACGTCACCGTCTCGACCTTGTCGATGCCGGAGACGGCATCCTCGACGATCTTCGTCACCGACGTCTCCACCTCACTCGGCGACGCGCCCGGATAGACCGTGGCGATCGTCACCACCGGCGGGGTGATCTTCGGCAGGAGCTCGTACTTCAGCTGCATAAAGCTGAAGATGCCGAGCACGCCGAGCAGAGCAAAAATCACCACGATCAGCGTGGGACGCTTGATTGATAATTCGGTTAGTGTCATGACTCTCTATCTGTATAAAATCGTTGCTGTACCAATCCGATGATGCCGGGGAGGCTCCACACATACACCCGCTCACTCTCTACCGATCGACCATGCCGATCGCCTCGCCCCCCGCCGGTTCATCGTGTTCATCATTACTACTTTTCGCTGACGACCGTCACTGCCACGTTATCGCGCAGGCTGTTCTGGCCGCTGACGACGATCTTGTCGCCATCGAGCAGACCGCTGAGCACCTCGATGCTCGTCCCCTGCTCGGCACCCACGACGATGTCGCGAAGCTTGGCGATCCCGTTGTTGACCACATAGACCTGCGGCTTCTTCACGCTGCCGATCACCGCCTCGCGCGGGATCATCAGGGTCTCCCTGTGCGGGATCGATGTGAACTGCACCCGGCCGAACATACCGGCGCGGAGCGGGTTCTGGGAGTTGTTGGAGACGGTCACCTCGACCGGGTAGGTATGCGCCTCGTCGGCCTTCGCGCCGATCATCGACACATGCCCATCGAAGCTGACGCCGGGATAGACATCGGTGGTGATCGCCACGCGGTCGCCGTTCTTCAGCTTGAAGACATCCCCCTCGGGAACGTTGATCTTCACCTTGAGCACCGAGATATCGACGATCGTCGCCACCGGAGCGCCGGGGGTGAGCGAGCTGCCGATCTCCACCGGACGGACCGTCACGATGCCGGAGATGGGAGCGGTGATGCGGGTATCGCGAAGCTGGCGACGGGCAACCGTCAGCGCCGCCTCGGCTCCCTTCATCGTCTGGTACATCGTCTGCACCTGGATATCGGCGACGCCACCCTGGCTCTCGCTCTGCAGAAGCTTGTAGCGGTCGAGATCGGCCTTGGCCTTATCGTAGTTGACCTGCGCGTTGGCAAGCGCAGCCTGCTTCAGCTCGTCGTCAACGCTGACGATCGCCGAGCCGGCCGAGATGCGGTCCCCCACCTTCACGCCGACCGACCTGACGCGACCCTGCGTCTCGGAGGCGACCAGCACCTCGCGGTTGGCGGTGATGGTTCCGACCAGCGCCAGATCCTGGTTCAGCGTCTGACGGCCGACCGTGGCGACCGAAACCGCGAGCGCCTTCGGCGCGGGCACTTTCGACTTTGCATCGCTCTTGGCCTTGTTCTGCATCAGGATCACGATAATCCCTCCGAGCAGAAGCAATGGGATTACTGCGTACAGCACCTTTTTCATGGTGTCTTTTCTCTCTGTAGTTATCGAATGTTGTTTGAAAATTTCTCTCTCTGCGCCCCCGACTGGGGCCGCCCGGCGTCCGGGGAAGCGGATTTACTCCCCCGGAACCGCGTTGTACTTCACGTTATTGGTATCGTCGGTGAGCTGATAGCGATCCCCGAGGATCTGCTCCAGATCGGTGAGCGATACGTTGAAGTCGTAGACAGCGTTGAGCTGGTTGAGCTTTGCCTGCGCCAGTGCCAGATCGGCGTCGTTGATCTGAAGCTGCGTCCCGGTGCCCGCCCTGTACGAGGTCGTGGCGATCGTATAGGCACGCTGTGCCTGCGAGATCGTCAGATCGCCGGTGGCGATCCGCTGGCGCGCATAATCGATCCTGCGCAGCGCGATATTGAGCTGGGTGCGAAGCGCCTCCCGTGCCTGATCGTACTGGAGCTTGCTCTGCTCGTAGGCGATCTCGGCCTGCTGCACCTGCGCGTCGGTCCTGCCGCCGTTGAACAGATTGTAGCTCAGGCTCAGCCCGACGAACGAGGTCGGCTGGAACTCGATGTCCTTGAACTTGTCGAACTGCGTCTGATAGCTGAACGACCCGACCGCCGCGAGCGACGGCATGTAGTCGGCCTTCTTGATCTTCAGAAGCTGCGCGTTGACCTCGGCGTTGAGCTTGAGGGTCTGGAGCTGCGCGTTCCCCTGCTCGAGTATCCCCTGCGCCTCGGCCACCGCCGGCTCGGTCCGCTCGGTCGACACGGGACGCACCAGCGACTCGGTCAGCTCGATCGGGCGTGCATCGGTATAGCCGAGCAGCAGGCGAAGGTTATCGAGCGCGGCCTGGTAGTTATCACGCGACTGCACCACCACCGGACGCTGGTTGGCCGCCTGAACCTCGGCGCGGATGGCGTCGAACTCCGGACGGATGCCGGCGCGGAACTGCAGCTGCGCGCTCTTCTGATTCTCCTCGGCGTTCGCCAGAAGCGTCTCGTTGACCTTGAGCACCTCGCGGGCGAGCAGCGCGGCATAGTAGGCGCGCTTGACATCGGAGACCACCTGGGCGGCCTCGGTGCGGAGCGCCTGGCGGGAGATCTTGCCGTAGGTCTTCGAGGCATCGATCGCCGTCGAGAGGGCGGCATTGTAGATCACCTGGTTGATCGTCGCGCTTGCTCCCAGTACGTTATCGGAGCCCACCTGGATCGGGCGGGAGATGCCGTCGGCGCCGGGGAAGTAGAACACCTGGCTCTGGAGGTTGCGCTGATAGCTTCCGCTGATCCCGATCGTCGGCAGCGCCGAGGCCTTCGCCTCGGCTATCTGTGCCTCGGCATCCTGGATACCGAACCGGGCTATCTGAAGTTCACGGTTGCTCTGCAGCGCCGTGTTTATCGCCTCGTTGAGCGACAGCCGGACGCCTTCCTGTGCCTGGGCGGAGAGCGGCAACGCGAGCGCGAGGGCTATAAGGAAAAAGATTGATCGTTTCATGGTTGCTCTTTGAGCTGGTTCTATCGTTGTTCGTATCTCTAAACGTGCTTGGCGGGAGCCCGGCATCATGCCCGGGGGGCGATGCCATGGAAATAGACGGTATGAATCAGCGTGGTCGCGGCCTCGATCTCCTGCGCGATCTGGGACTTGGTCATATCGCCGAAGAGCTTCTGCAGGCTCACCTGCGCCATATCCACCACCGGGGCGGGGCCCCCATCGTCGGTCGCATGAAGATTCTCATGCAGGCGCGTGTAGACGCGGCAGCTGCACTGTCCGATCAGCATGTTGAAGAGCATCACCGCGAGTCCCATCGCGTCGCCGGTCTGCATGATCCCCCCCTTCTTCTGCTCGGCGCTGATCGTATCGGCGATGATTTCCAGAAGTTGCGGGAACAGATGCATCAAAGGGTTTCCCGTCTTCAGATGATGCGACTCCCGCATCATCAGCTGAATCATATCCAGGTTATCGAAGAAGAAGGTCAGCTCGGCGCGGATAAAGCGCTCGACCTTCTCCTGAAAAGGGATCTCCGCGCGGAACGATTCCTCGGCGATCCCCTTGATCATCTCGAAGGAATCCTCGAGCACGCTCTTGAAGAGCCCCTCTTTATTGTCGAAATAGTTGTAGATCGTCCCTTTCCCAAACTCGGCAAGCTCAGCCACATCCTCCAGCTTTGCGTCGTTAAAGCCCTTGTGGGCAAACACCGTACGGGCTGCATCCATGATCTCCTTGCGGCGCATCATACGCTCCCGTTCCCGCCTCGTTATCTGCTGTATGCTAATCATGTAGGGAGAAACGGACCACCGGTCCAAATGTTGCACTCATCATTCATTAATTGACTGACGGGTCATCTATTGACTAAACTGTGCAAAGGTAGAGGTCGGGTTCCGTCCGGACAAGTGATCATATGTAAATATTCTCCCGCCGCACGGGCCGCCGGGCAGCCCTGCGAAGCCTCTCGCCATACTGGTAAAAACCGCCTGAAAGGGGAGAATTTCCCGCCGTGCATCCCCCGGCCGATCCGTTGAAAATTGTATCGGGTCCGCCCCCCGGCGCCACGATACGGAAGGCTTCGGGGGATGAAATCATTAAAAATCTTCGCACTCTTCCCTTCCGGCCCCCCGCCCTCGCGCATGACTATATTTGTTATGATCTTCGCTTCAGTGAACCCCGAGTCCATGAGCAGACCGCACGCGATCCCCTTGTTCCTTCTGTTGCTCCTCCCGCTGGCCGCGCTTGCTCAGCCCGGCGACGATGCCGCGGCCGACAGCATCGTCAGAGGCGACCCCAGGCTGTTCGACAGCCTTCCATCCCCCGGAGCGCTCCCCGCATACGCCCCCGAGGCTCCCGATCTCTGGCCGGCAGTGCTCCCGGCCATCCGGGGACGCCAGGGCTCGCTCCTCGGTCTCGAGGATGCCCCCCCCATGCTGATCGGCTATAACAGGGCCGACGGCCCCTTTATCGGCCTCGGCGCGGATATACCGGCGCGCATTCTTCCGGACGCGATGACCTACGGATATCTCGGCGGAGGCTATGGATTCGGGTCGCACTACTGGCAGGTCTATGGGGGCATCGAGCACGACCTGCTCTCCGGCCCGACCCCGCTCCGGATCGGAGCCGAGGGACATATCGTCACCGATACCCGCGACGCATGGAAGATGGGTCGGAACGAGAACACGCTGTTCGCGCTTCTGGCGGGGATCGACGCGCGCGATTATTTCCAGCGGGGCGGCTTCTCGCTGAGCGTCCGCCAGTTCATCACCCCGCGGCTCTGGCTGCAGGGAGAGCTTCGTCTCGACGAGTACCGAAACGCGCGACGGGAGGCAGGATGGTCCCTGTTCGGCCCGCACCACCCCTTCACCGAGATCAGGCCGATCCGCGAGGGACCGATGCGCTCGCTGATCGGGAGCGTATGCTTCGATGGGATAACGCTGCGGGGCTGGGGTGATCCGCAGCTCGGGGCCGAGGCGCGGGTGGAGTTCGGGACGACGCGGGAGCATGGTCAGGGAGCGGAAGCCGATCCACACCGCGACGGCAGGTTCGTCAACTATATCATCGACGCCCGCATCAGGAGCGAGGTGATCGGGGGACTTCTGTGGATCGCGATGCGGGGAAGGATCGGGGCGGCCACGGGGGATGCGCCGCCGCAGAGGCTCTTCACGATCGGCGGGCTCGGGACGCTGCCGGGATATCCTCAGAACGCTTACGAGGGGAACAGAATGGTGCTGGTGCAGACGGAGCTGCTGGTTGCCCCGGCGACGGGCGTGCGCGCGCTGCGCGACCTGCGGGTGATCATCGCGAACGATATCGGCGCGGTGGCGACGGCGGCACCTGACGCATCCCCTCTCTCCATGCTCCCCACAGCCCCCCGCGCATATCTCTACGCGCCGGGAATTTTCCTCGGGTCCGCCACCGGCGCATTCCGCATCGGCTGCGCGTTCCGCACCGACCGCTCGGCCGGTCCGGAGCTGGTGGTACGGCTGACACGCCCCTACTGAAGATCGTGAACCGAACGGGCGGTTCCGCTCCGGCCCCCTCTCTATCGCGTATCGGACAGCGATGAGGCATGGAGTAGAACTCCATGCCGGCTGCGCACAGGACCCGGAGCTGCCGGAAGTGAGAACTGTGCGCCATCCCCGTAACGCATGAAGGGATGCCCCATCGTGAGGCATCCCTTCATCATATCATGCACGCATGCTCCTGGAGCGCCGGCGCCCTAGTCGCGCAGCCGCGGATCGGTGGCGTCGCGGAGTCCATCGCCGATCATGTTGTAGGTATAGGCGGTCAGGAAGATCATCAGTCCGGGGAACACCGCCAGCCACCAGGCGAACGTCGCGGTGCGCGACTGGTTGAGGGTCGATCCCCAGGTGACGATCTCGAGCGGCACGCCGAACCCGAGGAACGAGAGCGACGACTCGGTGAGGATTGCGCCGGCCACGCCGAACGCCACCGAGACCAGCACCGGGGCTATCGAGTTTGGGAGCACATGCCGGAAGATCACGCGCGACGCGCTGAAGCCCAGCGAGTTGGCGGCGGTGATATACTCGGCGTTGCGGACGCGCAGCACCTCGCCGCGCACCAGCCGGGCGATCCCCATCCAGCCGGTGATGCCGATCACCACCATCACCAGGAAGATATTCGCGCCGTAGAACGCCACGATCGCCAGGATCAGAAAGAGGGTCGGGAAGTTGAGGAAGACCTCGATGATACGGGAGATGACCATATCGACCCAGCCGCCGAAGTACCCGGCGAGCGCCCCGAGCAGCACACCGATCAGCGTGGCGATCCCCATCGCCACGAAGCCGATCGAGAGCGATATGCGCGCCCCGTGGATCAGTCCGGAGAGCACGTCGCGTCCCGGCTGATCGGTCCCCAGATAGTGATCGTTCCCCCCCTGGAACGGCGGGGCGAAGGAGTTCATGATGTCGGTGGTCGAGGCGCTGTAGCGCACCGGCGGGAAGATCGACCAGTCGTAGGTCAGCTCCTTCCAGTTGACATTGCGCAGCTCCGCCGGATAGCTCGAGATCCCAAGCCCGACCGTGTAATCCTTGATCACCGGGGCATAGATCTCCCCTTTATAGGAGCAGAGGATCGGCTTGTCGTTGGCGAGGAAATCCGCCAGGACCGCGATGGCAAACATGAAGTAGAAGAAGTAGAGCGCGGCGACCGCCGGCTTGTTCTTCCTGTACTGATGCTTTACCAGGCTCCAGTAACTCTGGTCCGGACGCTTCGCGTTCTTCTTCGGATCGGCGGTCGATCCGTCGAGATCGTTTTCCGGGCGCGATGCCACTGCTGTCAGTTCAGCCATGCTAGCGATTGAATAGGTAAACGTCTGTTGACACGAATTTCTCGAGCATCCGTCCGGGAATGCCATCGATGCCCCGCGCGAACGCGGGCGGAAGCCAGCCCCTACGACTTCTTCGAGTAGGCGATGCGGGGATCGGCGACCGAATAGAGGACGTCGGCCAGCAGAACGCCGATCAGCGTCAGAACGGCCGTCAGCGTCAGCTCACCCATGATGATCGGGTAATCGCGCTCGTTGAGCGCCTGGAACGCGAGCTGCCCCATGCCGGGAATCGAAAAGATCTGCTCGACGACGATCGAGCCGCCGATGAGCCCCGGAAGGATTCCCGCCAGCAGCGTGATGATCGGGATCAGGGAGTTGCGCAGCGCATGCTTGTAGATCACCATCCGCTCGGCCAGCCCCTTGGCGCGCGCGGTGCGGATATAATCCTGGCGGATCACCTCGAGCATCGCCCCGCGCATCTGCCGTGAGATGAACGCGAAGCTGCCGTAGGTATAGATGATCATCGGCAGCGCCAGATGCCAGAGCAGATCGAGCGTCTTATCCCATAGCGGCCACGAGTCGGAATAATCGACCGAGTGGAGCGAGGCGGCCGGGAACAGCTCGATGAAGCCGCTGCCGCGGCAGAGATAGATGATGCCGAGCGTGGCGATCCAGAACTGCGGAAGCGAATAGAGCATGAACAGAAAGGCCGTCGACGTTCGGTCAAGCGCGCTGCCGGGATGGGTGGCCGAATAGATGCCGATCGGAATGGCGATAAGATAGGCTAGCAGCACCGAGATGACGCTCATCAGCAGCGTGATCGGCACCCGCTCCATGATCTTGTCGATCACCGGCTTGTTGTCCTTGAACGATTTGCCGAAGTCGAACCGGGCCAGATCGCTCAGCCAGTAATAGTACTGGATATGCAGCGGCTCGTTGAGATGCCACTGCTCACGAATCTTCTCCACCATCTCCTTGGTCACCCCGCGGTCGGCCCTCTCGCCTCCCATGCCGGCCTTCAGCTCGGCGGGATCTCCCGGCGCCAGCCTGCTGATGGCGAAGGTGATCAGCGTCACCAGAATGAGCGTGGGAATGAACAGCAGAACGCGCTTGAGGATGTATGTACCCATCGGCTGCAGATCGAAATGGAAGAAGATCAAAAGGAAGAGCACCGCTCACGACCGATCATGCTGGAGAGTCACGACTTGAGACAACCATGATATTCATGCGTCGAGCGGCGCGAAGCAGCCTGAAAATACGTACGGAGATGGGGAGATACCAACATGGAGGGAAGAATAATGCAGATGTGTCGCCCCCCGGCCATCCGTACGGCGGGGAAAGGCCCCGCCGCTCCCCGCCAACTCCGGCGGAACCGCCCCCGGAGCGCGCCGGTGGCGGTGACGATTTCCTCTCCCGCGCTGTGCATTTTCCCCCGCTCGGAGCATCTTACCGTTCAGACGGACCCCGTCATCCCGAGAGCCACCATCGTACGCTCCGTGATGATCGCCCCGGGCCGGAGATACCGTCACCGCCCGATCGAGCGGAAGTATTTCACAACGCACACGCAACGTTCCGGAGACCACCATGAACCACCGCACCCTTCTCGGACTGCTGGCCGGCGTGCTGCTGGCGCTCGTCGTCAGTGCCCCCACCGCCCTGGCGCAGATCACCATGTGCTCCGCGGGAAGCTACACGGTCGATCTGACCAACCTCCCCACCGGGAACTGCTACCCGATCACCATCGGCACGTCGTGGACCGGCGGCGGGGCGATCTGGAATCTGCAGAACACGTTCACCGCGAGCGGGACCTACCCGCAGAGTCCGGGAGCACCCACCGGTTCGGTGCTCAACGCAGTGCGCGTCTGCGGGACCATCATCGCAGCGCCGTTCCCGACCACCACCGTGGGGTGCAACGGGTGCGCCATCTGCGTCAGGATCTGCACCGACCCGATCACCGGATGCATGGTCATCAAGCTTTTTCCGGGAACGACCTGCGCCAGCAGCCCCTGTCCCTGACCGCAACGCCGCAAGCATCCGGATCACGGGGAGGGCCTCATCCCCCCTCGTACCCCGTTTCACCGATGGAACGTCGCCCCGGTGCGAGAGCGCATCCCGACACACCGTCGCCACCGCCCCGGCCTGACATTGTATGTGACGACGCCCCGCATACAGAGCAACGAGCAGCCCGCGCCACGGTCCGGGGATCACTCCCCGGCCGTGGCGATGGGATCACCCGATTACCACCATCCACCGTTCGGAGTATACCGATGATGCAACGAAGAACGTTTCTCTCCTGGCTTGCCGGCGTCATGGCGATGGTCGCCGTCATGATGGGATCGGAGGTCGCCTCGGCGCAGATCACGCAATGCGCGACCGGCTGCTACCAGGTCAATCTGGCGCGACTGGGCGTCGTCTCCCCCAACTGCTTTCCGATTAAAGTGATCACCTCATGGAACGGCGGAACGGTGGTCTGGCCCAGCACCAGCTTTATCGGTTATCCGGGGGCGGCCGTCTATACCGAATGTCCAACTGTTCCGGTCGGCGCCGTGCTCGACTGGATCGAGGTGTGCGGAACGATCGTTCCGGCGGTGCCGGGACAGCAGACGGTGACCTGCGGAAACTGCCGCATCTGCATCACCATATGCCTGGATGGCAGCGGCTGCCTCTACATCCAGGCATTCCCCGGACCATGCCCGCAGACACCGCTTCCCTGCCCGTGACCGATCGGGCAGGAGGATGGCATCGGATCCACGCCCAGCGGTATGCGCCCATACACTATTCATCTCCGCATTGGCAATAACGAGGTCCATAGAGCGCCCGCCGCAGGGTGTGTAAACGGCGAAGGGATCCGACACCATCGGATCCCTTCGCTTACCTATACGTTCCGGACAGAGCACGCATCTATTTCTGCGCGACGGCCGGCGTGGCCTTGTAGCGCTGTGCCTCCTTCGGCACCCACCACCATCCGGCGTTATAGCACGGACGCGGGGAGAAGAACTGCACATTCTGGAAACGATCGCTGTAGGCGCCCGTTATCCGCTCGGAGACGAGGAAGTTGTAGGGCTGCTCGTCGTGGATCACCCGCTGCATCTCCTTGTAGTAGGCGAGGCGCTTGGTGAAATCGAACTCCCCGCGGATCTGCTCGATCAGTCCGTCGACCTCCTTGTTTCTGAACGAGACGTAGTTCGATCCCCCCGTCTCGGCCGACTTCGAGTGCCAGATCTGGTAGAGATCCCCCTCGGTCGGGCTCATCGCCCAGCCGCCGACATAGGCATCGTACTGTTTGTCGCGCGTGTTCTTCAGGAACGTCGACCAGTCGAGCGAGGTGGTGGAGGCATCCACACCGATCTTCTTGAGCTCATTGACAAAGAGGATCGCCATCTGCTGGCGCGCCTGGTTGCCGGAGTTCAGCAGAACCGAGAACCTGAACGGCGTCTTCACCCCGTCGATCACCTTGTCGAGAACGCCATCGCCGTCGCTGTCGGACCAGCCCGCCTCCGCCAGAAGCCTTTTGGCCTCGGCCAGATCATACTTGATGATCGGCAGCGTGGTATCGCACTCCGGACGCTGGTAGAAGATCGGCGACTCCACCGCGCGCGCCATCCCGAAGTAGATCTTGCTGATGATCGCCTCGCGGTTGATCGCATGCGCCATCGCTTGGCGCACCAGCTTATCCTTGAATATCGGCCGCTCCATATTGTAGCCGATATAGTTGTAGGCCGGGTAGTCGTAGATGATCGGCTTCAGGCCGAGCGACGGCAGATCATCCCCCACGCGACTGAACTGCACCTTCTCCATCCTCGCCATCACATCGAGATCGCCGGCGCGGAGCGAGACGAGCGCGGCATTGTAGTCGTTGATCGAGCGCCACATCAGCTTCGATGGATACGCCGCGCCGAGACGGTGCCCCTTGTTCCAGTAGTTCGGGTTCCTGGCGAGCGTCACCCGCTCGTTGCGCCGCCACTCATCGAAGATGTAGGGGCCGGAGCCGACCAGAAACTCCTTCGACATCCCCTTCTCGACATCCTTGAACGAGTCGGCGAACTGCTGGATGAGAGGGTTCTTGTTGAGAGTATCACCACTGTTGAGTTCGGTGAACGTCATCCTGTCGGTCATCCCCTTCGGGTCCCAGATATGCTTCGGCAGCGCCGTCAGCCCTCCGGCCCACTGATCTCCCAGATAATAGGGCTCGCTCATCACCACCCGGAGGCGATACGGATCGCCGTCGACCAGATAGGCGCTGTCGACGCGATCGTAATATCCGCGCAGCGGAGCCGCGTCGTCGAGCCGGGGATTCTTGATCACCTTCAGATAGAAGATAAAGTCGGCGCCGGTGACCGGCTTCCCATCGCTGAAGGTGACGTTCTTCTTCAGCCGGAACTCATAGCTCATATGGTCCGGCGTGACGAACGGAAGGGAATCGGCGATCCAGGGGATGGTCTCGAGGGTGAACGGATCGGTCAGCGTGAGCGTCTCGTAGATAAAGCCGTCGATCTCCGAGGCGCTGGCATCGCTCGAGGTGATGGGGTTGAGACTTTCGGGATCGGACAGGCCGTGGATGACGACCCAGTCCCCCTCCTCCGGCTTCGCTCCGGCCGGAACCACCACGCTGCTCTCCCTGGACCCTCTCGTACTGCATGATACGAGCGTCAGTGCCATCAGAGCGAGCGACCAGCATGCGGCGCCACGGCGAAGGAAGGATAACCTGTTATTGTTCATTGGTGATACGCTTGTCGTGCATGAAGTATGCGGACGCCCGGCGATATGCTCGATAGCCGAACGGTGCCCCGCCAGGATTTAACAACGCTCCATGCATTCGATGGATTGTAATCCCGGTCGGGGTTCGGCAAGATACGCTTTATCGGCGTGGTCCGGGAGAGGGAACCGGATATCGTGGTCCGGGGCCGGGCGTCACCTCGGGAGTGCCGGTATCGACGCGCGGCGCCGGGGGGAGATGGAACTGCGGCAGCGTCGAATCGACCGCCGGGCTCGACGTAGCCGGAATCTCCGGGGCCTGCAGACGGCGGGGCATGCGGCGGGTCTGCCGGGGTGCCTCGACGCTCGCCGGGGCCGCGGCCGGCTTCATATCGCGCTTTTCGGTCGATCTCTCCGGGAAGTTGATCGTGGTCAGCACCACAACGACGAGGGTCGCCAGCCCGATCGCCGGGACCATCACCCGACGCTGGAGGAACGCGCGCCCGCCGGCGACGCGCCCCGGCTGCCCGATCGACGCATCGATGCGCGCCATCATCGCCGCTTCCCGTTCGGGGCTGAGCGAGGGGGCCGGCTGGCGGCGGAGCATCTCCCCGTACCGCTCCCAGTTCTCGGGGGAGTCGCTTGTATGATTGTTCTGCTCGGTCATAATCACATCATGCTAGGTCTTGAATACCGGTCATTGCCAGGCCACCTCGGAAACGTTGTTCCGGAATCATTATCGGTACGGTCGCACAGCTCCATCACGAATGGCTCAATCTTTATAGCCCTGCTCCCCCATCGCGCGCCGGAACGCCTCGCGGGCATCGAATATCCGCTTGCGCAGCGCCCCCGGCTTCAGGGTCCATTGCAGGATCGTGGCGATCTCCTCGTTCTCAAATCCTTCTATATCCCTGAGCACCACGATCTCCCGCTGCTGCGGCGAGAGCCTGGCGAGGGCGCGCTCCACCATCTTCGCCACCAGCGCGCCATCGGCCGTGACGTCGGGATCGCAGAACGTCCGCTGCGGCAGCTCCATATCCTCGGTCTCGGCGCTTCCTCTGGAGCTCTGAGTCAGCGACCGCACCACCGAGCGGACGCTCCGCCGGCGAAGCTCGCTCAGCGCCTTCCGCCGGGCGATCGTGAACAGCCAGGTCGAAAATTTGAAGGTCGGCTGATAGCCATCGCGCCGCTCGTACAGCGCCATCCAGGTCTCCTGGACGATATCCTCGGCCGCCGACTGGTCGCCGACGATCCTGACGATAAAGCCATAGAGCTTCGGATTATAGAGGGCGAACAGACGGTTCAGCGCCGGACGTTCCCCGCGCTGCAGTGCGAGCATCAGCTCGTTGCCGATATCGCGCGACGCCGACGCACCGGCACCATTGCCCGATCCGTTGCCGGAAGACATTGCCGCGCCGGCCTCCGAGGCTCCGGCATCCGCCGGGCCGGGATTGGCAGTCGTTGAGGGTACAGATGCTCTCGTCACCAGCGAGCGACTCCGCGAACAGTGAGCCGGAAGAGCCGGAATGCAGCCTGATGAACGGTTGCACTCGCATCCCCCGTCGGCGTTACAGGAATGGTTTATATCGGATGATAAAATACGGTATCCGGGGCGTATGAGCCATACGTCCGCGATAATCGGCGTAAAAACCTCACCTAAAGTAAAGGTTCAACCCGACGGAGAAGAGGATAGACGGAAAGTCATGATCGGACGCGATGCGCGATCACAGCGGGTGCAACGAGGATATTGCAGAGGTGAATGAAGGAAGCCAGGCAGTTGGCCCCAACGATATCTCACGAACGATGATCAGCCGGTGACGGCAAATACGAGGGCGGCAAGAACGCTCCCCCAGACGAGTGCATACGAGAGGCGGCGGGTAAAGTCAATAGCGCTCATATTGGCTTCTGATGATGTTGATCTGGTGCAAAAAACGGGAAGGTCACGGCCAGGCGAACATCAGAGGGGGCGCTCCACGCGCTCCTGGCGGGCAATCCATGGTTGGAAGTATATTGAGGGTGAGCCCCTCAACGGGTGATGCGGTCCGACAAGCGGACGCAAATATACGCAAGGAATGATACGATGCTACGCAAGTAGCAGATTTAATCGCTGTAACCTGCGGGCTGGCTTTAACTTCTCTCAGCAACGTGGTGGGCGTGGCAAAGGTTAGCACGCCCTAACAGGACGCAGCCCGGCGACGGCCGCCGCCGGCTCATTCAAAGTCATGCTCGAAGTAGGGGGTCGATCGATCCCCCGAACGATCCTCCGAGGAGGAGCGCCGCGCAATGGCATCGCTCAGTTTGTCGGCGAAGACCTTCGCCGCGTTGTAGCCGTAATGCTTCAGCAGGTAGTTCAGGGCGATCACCTCGGCGATCACTGTGATATTCTTTCCGGGGAAGATCGGCAGACGGACGTAGGGAATCTCCACCTCCAGCACCGAGGTGCGCGGATCGTCCAGCCCGGTGCGGGTATATTCGGCATCGGGGTCCCAGTCCTCCAGCTCCACGATGATCTCCACGCGCTTCTGGAACCGGATGGCGCGGATACCGAACATCTGCCGGACATCGAGCAGCCCCAGCCCGCGCACCTCCATGAAATGGGGCGCCAGCGCCGTCCCCGCCCCCATCAGAATCCCCTCCCCTTTCCGCGTCACCAGCACCACGTCGTCGGCCACAAGGCGGTGGCCCCGCTCGATCAGGTCGAGCGCGACCTCGCTCTTGCCGATGCCGGAGCGGCCGATGAAGAGCACCCCGACGCCATAGACATCGACGAACGCGCCATGGATAGGGGAATAGGCCGAGAACTGATCGTCGAGAAAATCGCTCAGAAAATAGACGGCCTTGGTGGTCTCGTGCCGGGTGCTGAAAACGCCGATGTTCTGCTCGGTCGCGATATCCACCAGCTCCTGATCGAGCTCATTGCCGGAGGTGGTGATCAGGCAGGGGACATCGAAGCTCACCAGCGTCCGGAACACCTCGCGCCGCCGCTCGGGGGTAAGGCTCTGCAGATAGAAGAACTCGGTGTTCCCCAGCACCTGCACCCGATGGTAGGTAAAGAGCTTCGTATAGCCGGTCAGCGCCAGCTGCGGACGATGGAGATTCTTATCGGTGATCAGCTTCTCCCGCCCCACCCCGCCGTTGATCGGATGAAGGTCGAAACGATCGCGGCAGGCATCGGCCAGAAAGCCGACGGTGATGCTCTTCTTTCTGATCTCCTGGATGTTGTCGAGCGCGCTCATAGTCTCTTGGAGAGTTCTTCCGGACGTGCCGGGAATGGGAATGCCCCGTATGCGACAAGGGTGGCCTGCCGCACAGGGTCGTACATGATACGACTCTTGGCGACATCCACCCTGTCGGCGATAAAGATTTTATTGGCGGGGGGCGATTACTCACCCAGCCCGGTGATCTCCTCGATCTCCGGCCGCTCGTGGGGCCGCTGTCCGTCGTGCAGACGATCCTTGTACTTGATGAGCTGGCGCTCGAGCTTATCGACGCAGGCCTGGATGCTCTTCATCATGTCATCCGATTTCTCCTTGGCGAAAAGCTGTTCGCGATAGACCGATACGATCACCTCGGCCATCTTGGCATCACCACCGCGTGGCATCTCCTCAAGAACGATCTCGGCGCTGACGATCCCCTCGTACAGATGGGACAGCCCTCGCACTGAGTCTTCAGCGAAGCTTTGAAGCTTTGGCGCCGCGTCGAAATGACGGGCAGTGAATTGGATGCGCATACGTGTTACTCCAATAAAGATATATGTACGAAGAGCCTACCGGCGTGCATACTGGAGGTTGATTCCCAGGGTGAACGTCAATCCCCCCAAATTCATCGAGGCTCCGTCATCGTTCGGCACGCGAGGAAGCCCCCTCCCTCCGCTACGTATCGCCGAGAAGTAATCCCGCGCGACCGGCAGCATGGTGTAGCTCCCCTCCAGAAATATGCCACGAAACGCGCTTCGCCCGGAAAGGTAGCGGTCGAAGCGCAAATCGACGCCGGTGTAGATACGAAAGACCGGGGAGAATCCCAATCCCTTCAG
>Ga0164241_10002029_pt1 | contig 22946 bp, 17 predicted proteins | sample OricomyardsoilBY_FD_108780 | JGI IMG/M metagenome (GOLD analysis project Ga0164241, IMG submission 108780) | Backyard soil microbial communities from Emeryville, California, USA - Original compost - Back yard soil (BY) | ecosystem: Environmental > Terrestrial > Soil > Unclassified | place: USA... | reverse complement strand
TGGTGTCTCCAGAAGTGCCCGTACTGCGATTTCTTGAGCGTCGCCGCGGCGCGTGAGGCAATTCCCCATCGCGCCTACGCGGACGCGGTCCTGCGCGATCTGGCGGCGCGCCTGCCGCGGTTGACCGCCACCGACTATCGACTGCAGACCGTGTTCTTCGGCGGCGGCACGCCTTCGCTGTGGGCAACAGAGGAGCTCGGCCGTGTGCTAGCAGGAGTCCTGAACGCGTTCGCGGGGCGCTGCGCCCCGGAAGTAGAGGTCACTGCCGAGTGCAACCCGACCAGCCTGGATCTCGAGAAGGCGCGCGCGCTCGGCGCGGTGGGCGTGAACCGCATCAGCCTCGGCGTGCAAGGGCTAGACGCCGAGCGACTGGCCTTCTTGGGACGGCTGCACGATCCCGACGGCGGAGTCGAAGCAGCGCGGGCTGCGCTCGGCTCGCAGATGCCGCGCGTCTCGGTCGACTTCATCTTCGGCGTGGCCGGACAGACGCCTGAGCAAGCCGCCCACGAAGCGCGCACGCTGGCTGCGCTCGGCACCACGCACTTGTCCGCGTACGCCCTGACCATCGAGCCTGGCACCGAGTTCGGCGCGCGCGCCAAAAAGGGCCGCCTACCGTTGCTCGAAGAAGCCCAGGTCGCCGACTCGTTCACGGCCGTCGACCAGGCCCTCGGCGAAGCCGGCTTCGACCACTACGAAATCAGCAATTTTGCCCGCCAGGGCCACGTCTCGCGCCACAACCTCGGCTACTGGCGGGGCTACGACTACTTGGGTCTCGGCACCGGAGCCTGGGGCACCGTCACGTTGCCGAGCGGTCGCGTGCGCTACCGCAATTCGCCGTCGCCCGAGCGCTACCAGGCGAGCGGCTTCGCGACCCCGTTCGCCGAGGGCGCCGAAGGCTGTGCCGTGCTCGAACCGCTCGATGCCGAGACGTCGCTGCGCGAGCGCATCATGCTCGGCTTGCGCCTCGCCGAAGGCTTCGATTTGCAGGCCGCTGCCAGCGAGCTAGCGGTCGACCCTCTACCCGCTGGGCGCAAACGCGCGCTCGACAAGCTACTTCAAAACGGCCGCATCGAGCTCGACCGACACCGTCTGCGAATCCCCAAGCATCAATGGCTCTTCGCAGACGGTATCATCAGCGAGCTGCTGTGAACGGCTAGCTCAGCGACGGCGACGCGCAAACGCGATGCCCAAACCGAGCACGCCAACGCCCAGCGCCAAGCCGGTGTTGGTGCCGCCCGGCACGCTGAGGCTGCAGCCACCGCTGTCCGCAGCGGGTGCCGGCGTGGTGGTGCCGGAGCCGCCCGAAGCCGTGCCGGCCGTAGTAGCCGTCCCCGCGGTGGACGTGGTGCCGGCCGTGGGCGCCGCGCCCCCCGTGCCAGTGCCGGCCGTGCCCGCCATGGGTTGAGTGAAGGTGCAATAAGGAGCTTTGCAGGTGGCGCCCTGGTCCTTGCACTTGCAGTCAGCGTCCGTCGTGCACCAGCCGTCTTTCCCGACGGGCGTCTGGCTCCCGGCAGGGTTACAGGCGAAGGCCTTTTGGCCGACGGGCATCTTCGCCGACTTGGTCCAGTTGCACACCGCGTCGCCACAGGCGGTGCCGGGACAGTCGATGTCGTTATAGCAAGCCTCACCGTCGGCCAGGGCCGTGGAGGCGACGAACAGCGCCACCGAACCAACCAAAGTCGCAAGCGATCCGCGGAGCAATGCTTTCATAAAGGTAACCTCCAAAGGGGCTGTAGCACAGCATTTGGGCCGCTACTTGGGAATGATGATCGGGTTACAATTCGTGAACTGGATCGACGTCTCGACCCTAAAATGTGAGGCGTTCGTGTGGCTCTCGGCGTGGAATAAGTCGAGCGGGTAGGTCTTGCCGATCTCGAGCCCGAACTCCTTGGCCACCTTGTCCAGGTTGATGGACTGGCTGACCTCGGGGTGGAGACCGCCGAGGTCGATACCCAGGTGATTGTTCACGAACACCCACAGGTCATCGTCGCCCGTGAACTTGAAGACCTCGCCGCCCTTGTAGGCGAACTCGGTGTGCAGCTCGAACGTGAAGCCGAAGTTGTGTCCGGAATTCTTGTAGTTGCCGAAGCCCTGACCGTCGATCGGGAAGAACGCGCCGTTGTCGTACGTCGAGATGCCGTTGGCGCCCGGCATGAGCGGAACCGTAAACTCGATGGCCTCGTTGACGCCATCGGTGTTGCGGTACCATTGGTCGTAACGCTCTTTGTTGGTCGTCTGCTGACCGTACGTCGAGATCATCGGCTTGTCGGCGGCGGGCTTGTAGACAGGCTTTTGATCGGCCCCGAGCATGTCTTGCACGATTCCGGGTGAGGCATCGCTGCCCTTGAACGCTTCGAAGTCGGGGTGCCCGCCCATCTCTTCCTGGGCTTTGAAGTCACGCACGAGGCCGGTCAGGTTCGGGCCGCATTCGCCATTGCCGTTAGGGCCGCCCAGGTTGCCGCTGCCAGTGCTGCCCCCCAGGTTGCCGAGCGGCGGCTGACCTATGGGAACGCCAGTACCGGCGCCCGTACCCTCGTTCACATGACTCTCATCACCGCCGCCACCGCAGGCGGCAAAGCAGGGAATTACGGCAAGAAGCGGGATCCATCGAAACGGGGTCATGCGGGCGCCTCCGGAAAGCATCGGGCTATGAGGGTACTCTATGTGCTGACGCTGCGCAGGCCGTGAAACGGCGACCACTAAGCCGCAAACGCGACCACTACGCCAGCAACGCTGGAAATTTTCGAGCAGCCGCGATTCGCGCACCAGAGCTGGTTGACGACGGCGAGGGAGGTGCGTCCGCGTCTGCGAACCGCTGAAAAGTCTAACCCCGAAACGTCGCGTTCAGCGACGGTCCGCGGCGCGACGACCACGCAGCACCACTTGATACTCACGCACATCGAACCCACGCAGCGCGTCGACGTGCTTCACCTGTAACGCATCCCACGGAATGTCGACGATGTTCTGCGTCTCGTCGTCGATGAAGTGATGATGCGGCGACAGCTTGGGATCAAACACGACCTTGCCCTCGGCCAGCACGAGCTCGCGGAGCAAGCCCTTTTCGACGAACAGGTTGAGCGTGTTGTAAACGGTGGCGCGTGAAAGCATCGGAAAGCGCTCTTTGACACGCGCCCAAACTTGCTCCGCGGACGGGTGCTCTTCGGTGGCGAGCACGTAGTCGGCGACCGCCACGCGCTGAGCGGACGGCTGAATGCCGACTTGCTCGAGTACATCGACGACGCCAGCCATCTACTTAGACTAAGTCTAAGGGTGGACACCGTCAAGGAAGGCGACGCAATTTCCGGCCCGCGCTCGCGATTTGGCGGCCGAGATCGCAATGCTACCCTGCGCCTCTCTTTGTCTGGCCCAAGCCCATGAAACTATGGTTCGCCGCTCGCTGGCAGGCGTTTTTAGGGTCTTTCGACCCGGATGAAGCGGTCTCCGGCTCGTCGCCGGTGCCGACGGCGTTGGCCGCGACGACGCTGGCGGGCATGTTCGTCATCGTCGGCACGGTGCCACAGCTTCGGCAAATGTCGCAGGCAAGCGCCACCGTGCCGTGTGCCTTGCTCGGACTGAGCGGCGGCGCCCTCACGCTGCTCGCCTATCGCGAGCGCTGCCGCGGCACGCTCGGATCGATCGCCACGCTGCTGGACAATAGCTGTTACGCAACCTCGTTGTCGCTGGCCGCGTTGACGACCACGAGTAGCTTTGGGATCGGCTTCGCGGTGGTGCACGCCCTGCTGGTGATGGCGTTCCCGGCCACCAACTATGGCTTTAGCGTGTTGATGCTCAGCGCGCTGTGCGGACCGACGCTGCTGCTCTTGCTGTGGCACGGTGCGAACGTCACCGTCACCCTCGTACTGCTCGCCACCATCGTCATGGCGTCGTTCCAGATGGTGATGACGCAGAAGCGTCGCGAGTTGGTAGCCGGCGCCAAGCGCCTCGAGCTGGCGCTCGGCGCGACCGACCAGATTTTGGACGTGGCCATGCAGCGCGCGCTGACGACGACGTTGCTGAACCTCGGGAACTTCTTGCACGAGCTGCGCAACGTGCAGACCGCCGTACGCATGAATCTGGAGTTTCTCGATCGCGAGCGACTGGGCCCGGACGAAGGGGCGGCGGTAAACGACGCGCTACAGGCCGCAAAAAGTGAGCAAGCGCTGCTGGAAGAGACGCTCGAAGAGCTGCGCCGCCAAGCCCAACCGCGCGCGGGCACGGTGCTGGTGGTCGGGGACGTCTTGGAACGGACCCTGCGCGGCCGAGTCAGCGGCCTCAGCATCGAATACGTCGAAGACGCACCGCGCTTCGAGGTGCACGGAGAGCCCGCTCACCTCGCGACGGTGGTGCGCAACCTGCTCCGCAACGCACGTCAGGCCGGCGCAACTCGCGCCAAGGTCGAGCTGAAGGTCGAGAGCACGGCGCGCTCGGTTTTGATCACCGTCAAGGACGACGGCCCCGGCATGGCCGCAGAGCTGGCGAACAAACTATTTCAACCCTTCACGACGGCCAACAAGCCAACCGGCACCGGCTTGGGATTGTACTTGTGCCGGCGTTACATCGAGCTGATGAGCGGTGACATTCGCATCGACAGCAAGCTGGGCGAAGGTGCTTGTTTCACGATCAGGCTCCCCGGCAGAGTCATAGTCTCCAAAACCCAACCTGTGAGTGCGCTCGAGCCCGCGTGACGCAGCGCGTGACACTACAACGCGGTTAAAGGTAGTCATTCCGCGTACAAAGCGGCGGCGTCTCGAATTGAGAAAAGCTCTGCCGCTGTCAGCTGGTTGACAGAGCACGCGAGTTTGCTTCGCGGGCGAGTCGCGATGATTCGAAGTCGAAAACAAAGGGCGTGTGCATAACACGGTCTGACGCTCCGTCTATTCAACTGAGGGCTGACTCCAACCCGGAGTCGGCACACCCCCGAGAGTGGGTGACCCTGGGCGGTGGCAAACAAAGGTGGGAGCAAGCTCGAGGGAATCGAGCCTGACTAGCCAAAGCTTCGCGTCCTTTCGGGGACAGAAGGAGAAGGAAGGAACGACATGGACAACGACGACATCGAATTGCACGAGTTGGAAACGATCGAGCGGAACCTGAGCACGGAGGTCGCGCCCGAGGGCGACGCTACGACCGGCTTCGAGGTCTTGTCGCCGAGCGGCTTCATGGTCTTGTCGCCGAGCGGCTTCATGGTCCTGTAGTCGGCTGAGTTGTCCGGGCATGCCCGTAGGCGTGTCCGTAAAAACACGCGGGGGTCCCGGTCGCGCGGCGCGACCGGGATCTTCTAGGCGGGGCAACGAGCGGGGTTGCGGGGACGAGACGTGCGCGACCGCGCGCACACGGGAGCTGTGTATGCAAACAGAGCAGGCTACGGGTATCAGCGGCTTTCTAGGTCGCGTCGAGCAGCGCGTCGACCAGGCGATTTTGTCGGGAAAGTTCGACAGCAGCCAACGCGAGCTGCTCTTGGCAAGCGCCGCCCAGTATCGACCGCGTACGCGGCGCAACCCGCTCGGTGATCCGCTGGCCGTGTTTTACCTGATCGCTCGCGCGCATCGCGACGAGCTGGATGAACAAGCAGTGGAGCTTGCGAGCTTCTGCCAATTCTATCTCCTGGCGCTCGACCTCTTGGACGACGTGCAAGACCGTGACCTTTCCGGTAAGCCGCACGCCGACGTCGGCGCGGGCATGGCCATCAACGACGCGCTGACGTTGTTGTTCCTGGGCTTGTCGGCGCTCGAACGCTGCATGCGGCTCGAGAAGAGCCCGGCGCGGCGCATGCTGTACCTGAAGATCGTCAACCGCGTGGCGCTCACCACCGGTCGCGGCCAACACCTCGACTTGCTGGGCGAAAAGGGCGCGCGTACCCCGGACGAGGTACTGGCCATGCAGCGCGAAAAGACGGCCAGCGTGACCTTGATTTGCGAGTGCGCCGCGCTGTACAGCGGAGTCAGCGACGACGAGCGTGAGCACTATCGCGTCATGGGCGAGAACCTGTCGCTGCTGGTGCAGGTTCTCGACGACGTGCGTGACGTGTACGGCAAGCGACGCAGCCCCGACCTGGAGACGGGCAAGGTCACCTATCCCCTCGCCTGCTTCATGGAAACCGCGAGCCCGGCCGAGCAGCGACAGCTGGCGGCCCTCAAGCTGGGGTTGCCCGGCACGCTGGGTGAGATTCGCCAGCTGCTCTACCAGACCGGCACGCTGCGGCGCGTGGCCCGCTCGATGGACGATTTCCGACGCGCCGTGCACCGCGAGCTCGCCGAGCTGGGCGAAGAGTCCGGGGCGCTGCGCTTGCTGCTGCTCGTCGTCGATCAGCTGGTCGAGACGGTGTACACGCCCACGGCCGTCGCCGAGACGGCGGAGCTGCGCGCCCCGCGCGGCGGCTGGCACGGTCATGTGCGGCGCTTGGCCGCAGATTTTTCGCGTAATCTACGCGCAGGCGGGGCGCCCGCGACGCCACCGCTCGTGCCCTGGCACCAGCCGCAGTGGATGTACGACAAGCGCCGCGGGGTGATCTTCTATCCGGACATCGAGGGGCTGCCCGAAGAGACATTGCCGTTCCAGGCCGCGCTGCTGGCGGAGCCGGATTTGACGAAGGTGGCCGCGCTGATGCGCCGCCAGGCGCCGGCGGTAATGGCCCACGAGCTATTTCATCACTACCGCGACGTGGCCGGATGCCTGAGCGACGACATGTGGCACGAAGAGCTGGTAGCCAACACGCTGGCCGTCGCCTACGCCGCTCGCTACGAGCCGGCGGCCCTCGCGGGAGGAGTGGAGCTGGCCAACCAGGTCCTGGCCCGCCCCGAGCACTGTCTGTCGGAACGAGCCCAGCGCGTCTTGCAGGAGCTGCTCGATCCGGCGCGAATTCCCCAACCCAACACCGGCTACGGCCTCGACATGCAACAGACGGCGCTCTTGCATCTGGCCATGATTCGCGAGCTTGCGCGAGCCCCCGAAGACTTGGAGCAGGCGCTGGCCCGCCTGTTGCGGGTCGAAATCGCGGCCGCCTAGCTCAGGCCAGGGCGTCCAAGAAGTCGCGCAAGAGATCGCGATAATCTTCGACGCCCACCGACACGCGCACCAGGCCCTCACCGATGCCGTAGCGCGTGAGCTCGTCCGTCGACATTTCGGAATGAGTGGTGGTGCGCGGGTGACACGCCAGCGTCTCGACGCCACCCAAGCTGACCGCATTTTTGGCGATGCGCAGCCGGCGCAAAAAATCGAAAGCCGAGCTGCGTCCGCCGCGCAAATCGAGCGCAAAGACGGCCCCCGGAAAGCGACACTGCAGATCGCGGATGCGAATTTGCTCCGGATCTTGGAACGACGTCGGATAGTAGACGGCCTGCACCTTGGGGTGCTCGGCCAGCTGGGGCACGATGCGGGCCGCGTTCTTGCTTTGCCGCGACATGCGCAGCTCGACCGTCGGCAACCTGCTATCCAAGATCCAACACTCGTCGGGCTGCAGGATGTTACCCAGAATGGCGCGCATGCCGCGCAGACTGGCGATTAGCGTAGGGTCGGTGCCCATGACCACGCCCGCCAAGATGTCGCTTTGCCCGGCCAGGTACTTGGTCGCCGAATAAACGCTCAGATCTGCGCCTAGATACAGGGCCGATTGAAACACGGGGCCCAGGAACGTGTTGTCCACGACCACGAGCGGCTTGGTCGCCTTGGCCCCCGCCTCTTTCACGGCCGCGTCAACGTCGGTCATGACCAGCGTGGGGTTGGCCGGTGTTTCGATGAACACCAGCTTCAAATCGCTCGTTTCGGCGATGGCGCGCGCCATCGCCGCGCTGTCACCAGCCGGCACGGGCACGGCGCGGATGCCGAGCGGCTCCAAGAACTGATGAATGAGGTGCTGGGTGCCGCCATAAATGGGCGTGGTGTAGATGAACGCGGAGCCCACCGGGCACAACGCCAAGAACACCGTCGAAATCGCGGCCATGCCCGAATTGAAGACAGCGGCTGCCTCCGCGCCCTTTTCGAGCGGCACGAGCTGGTCCTCCAAGATCTCCGCGTTCGGGTGCGACAGCCGCGAGTAGATGAGGTCGACGCTCTCGCCCGCCGCGGCCTTGGAGCGGCCGAGCGCGATCGCGAAGGCACGCTCGGCGGCCTCGGGACTGGAGAAGACGTACGTGGACGAGCGGAAGACCGCCGGCCGTGCAGAGCCCACCGACAGGCGTGGGTCGAAGCCGCGGGTGAGCACGGCGGTGGGAGGACGAACGAGATACGGGATTGATTCGCGTGCCATGGTCGATGCACTCGTTTTGAGCGTACCACGGTTGCCCAACCCGCGGTCCGCGATTAGCGTGAGCCGCGCGTGCCAGCTCGTTCGTCGCGCGCAAGCGCGCTTCCCCCCTCATCCGGCGGTGCCCGGTCCATTTGGGCTACTTCGGCCGGTTCCGCGCTCAACGTCAATTTTGCGTGGCTCGTGCGCTTGCGCTTTGGCGCCGTGCTCGGGCAACTGATCGTGATCGTAACCGTCAGCGCGTTGCTCGGCACGGTGCTACCGCTGTTCGCCTTGGGCGTCGTGATGGCGCTCGAGCTCTTGCTCAACGTGTGGGCGCTGGCGCGCCTGCACGGCAAAAAGCCGATTGGCGAACGCGACGTCACGCTGAGCGTAGGCGTGGATCTGTTGCTGTTCACGGCGTTGCTCTATTTCAGCGGCGGCCCCGCCAACCCGTTCAGCTTCTTGTATTTGATTCACATCGCGTTGGCGGCGGTCGTGTTGCCGCCCCGCACCAGCTTCGCGCTGGTCGCGTCGGCGCTCGGCTGCTCGCTCGGGCTGTTTTGGGCGCACGTGCCGTTGCCGCACGATCACTCGCAGCACCAACACGAATACAGCTGGCACATGCGCGGCATGTGGGTGGCGTTCGGGCTCGCCGCCTGCTTCATCGTCTACTTCATTCAGCGCGTCTTGCGCGAGCTGCGCTCGATCGAAGAAGAGCTGGCACGCTCGCGCGAAAAAGCGGCGCGTGGCGACGCGGTGGCGGCGTTGGCCATGTTGTCGGCGGGCGCGGCCCACGAGCTGGCGTCGCCGCTGTCGACCATCGCGCTCGCGAGCGGCGAGCTGTTGCGGCGCTTTCCTGCCGACGGCTCGGCGGCGGAGTCGCGCGATGACGTGCTGTTGATCAAGAGCCAGGTCGAGCGCTGTCGCGCCATTTTGGACCAATTGGCGGCGGAGGCCGGTCAGGCGCACGGCTCCAGCTTCGGTGAGCTGACGTGGCGTTCGATCGTCGAGCACGGCGCTTCCGGCTTCGATCGTCAGCGCTTGACGGCCGAGACGCCACCCGGCGCCCCACGCCCGCTGATCGGCTCGCTCGGCGCCATCTCCCAGGCCCTGCGCAACCTGCTGAGCAACGCCTTCGACGCCACCGCGCCCGACGGCGCCGTGAGGCTCCACGTCTCCGAGCACGAGAACGAGCTCGTTTTCAGCGTGCAAGACGACGGCCCGGGCATGTCCGACAGCGTGCTGTCGCGCGCGACCGAGCCGTTCTTTACGACCAAGCCGCGCGGGCAAGGCATGGGGCTGGGCCTGTTTTTGGTGCAAAGCGTGGCTGAGCAGATGGGCGGCCGCCTCGAGCTGTCGTCGCAGGCAGGCCGCGGCACGTCGGCTCGGTTGGTGCTGCCGTTGCCTGCGACAAACGGTCGCATGGTCGCCGCGCACGGGTCCCCACAAGCTGCCAAGGCCGATGGCTGACGCGGGCCATGCCCCCACCCTCTTGGTCGTCGAAGACGACGACCTCTTGCGCGAGCGCTTGGTGCGCGCGTTCGTCGAGCGCGGCTTTTTGGTCCAAGGCGCCGCGTCGGTCGGCGAAGCGCGACGACTGTCCGAAGACGCGCCCGAGTACGCGGTGGTCGATCTACGGATTGCCGAGGAGTCGGGGCTCGACGTGCTGCGCGCATTGCTGGCCAAAGATCCGGCCACGCGCGTCGTCGTCTTGACCGGCTACGGCAGCATCGCCACTGCGGTCGAAGCGATACGGCTGGGCGCCGTGCACTACCTGACCAAGCCTGCGGACGCGGACCAAATCCTGGCCGCCCTCAAGCGCGGCGCCAGCGACTCCGTCCCCACTGCCGGCGAACCCCTGTCGCTCGCGCGCGCCGAGTGGGAGCACATCAACCACGTCCTCGTCAGCGTCTCCGGCAACATCTCCGAGGCGGCGCGGCGGTTGGGGCTTCATCGCCGCAGTCTGCAGCGCAAGCTCGCCAAGTATCCGCCTTCGAGATAGTTGGCAGTTGGCACCCCAGGCTCGCACGGCGCCTCGGCGCGGCAGGCGGCCAAAACTGCCAACTGCCAACCCTCGCGATCAGTGAACGACGGGACCGGGCGACGCGCAGCGCTTGTTGATGCACAGCGCCTTGGAGCTGCAGCAGTCGCTCGGTTCGGCGCAGGCTTCGTCGATGTTGGAGCAGGCGTTTTCGGGCGGCGGGGAGCAAGACAGGACGGGCGTTCCGGCGGCGTCGCGGCTGGTCTCGCGGCAAAAGCCGTCGCAGCACTCGGCGGCTGATTCGCAGCCTTTGCCCTTCTTTTTGCACGGCTCCAGCGCCGCGAACGCGCGCATGTTGCCGGCTTCGAGCTCTTGCCCGGGTAGGTAAAAGGCGGGATGGCTAGGGTCGATGGCGCCCTGATGATCGATGTCGATGGCCGCGACCCAGATCTTCTTGCGCGGGCTCGGGGTCTCGGTGTCGGGCGGCTGGGGAATGCCCCAGATGTCGTCGCCGCGCGCCACGCTGCCACCGGGCGCAATCGTGTTGCCGTAGGTGCGGCGGCTGGTGAATAGCACCCAATAAAAGCCGCCCACCGGCACCGGCAATACGCTGGGCTCGTAGTTGAGGTGGGCCTCTTGGGCCGCCCCACCGGGCAGGTAGAGCTGGCCCTGGTCGTCGTAACCATTCAGCGCATCCAGCGTGCTGACCTTCTTGCTGTCGACGTCCACCAAGCGCAAATCCGCGTACAGCGCGCCGCCGCCGAACTTGGCGGTGTCGAACGAGTCGCCAGCGTGAAACAACACCGCCGACCCATCGGGCACGAAGCTCGGCCACCCGAGCACGTGCTGGGCGTCCGTCACCACGTTCGAAATCGCGCCAAATTCGGGCGGTGACGCCGTGCCGTCGAAGCTTGCCACCGACAGCACGTGACCGGCGGCGCTGGCGTCATGATTATTGAACGCGACGCGGCTGCCGTCGGGAGCAAAATTCGGCGTCATCGCGACCTTCACGCTGAAGCTCGGCGCGTCGACGGTGTTGCCGGTCGCGGTGTCGACCAAGCGCGTGAACAGCTCCCCGCTCATGCCCCGCATTTTGGCGCCGGTGGCCGGCACGCCGCTCGTCAGCAGTAAGTCACCGTCGGGCGTGAGCCCACCGAACGAGTAAACGCGACCTTCGGCCTGCTCGTTGCGCAGCGTGATGCCGCCGTTGGACGGCAAGTTGAAGGAGCGGCTCACGACTGCGTTGGACTTGTCCCACTGGACGCCCGCGACCATCACGTTGCCGTGCGCGCTCACGCTGTGGCACACCGTGCAGCCGCTCTGCAGCACCGTCGCGTCTTGGCCAGGCTTGATGCGCATCACGGCACCGTTGTCACCGGCCAGCTTCGAACGATAGGTGTTGTAGTAGACGAAGCCCTTCAGGCTGCCGGGCGCGATCAACCAACGCTCACTGATCGGACCGGTAATTTCCCCGCCGCTAGCCTTGGTGACCGCTACTTCGACCCACTCGCCGGGGGCGGCGGAGAGGGTGATGCCACGCCATGCCGCCTCCGGTAAGACGACGCGCGTGGCGGCGTCGCCGGCTGCGAACGCCTCGTACGAAAAATTGCCAGCGCTGACTTTGACGTAGGTCGCGTCGGCGTCCACGCCGCCGAGCTGAATCAGTGGCGCGGCCAAGCCGCGCGGAAATACCGTCTTGTCGTACGGGTACAGGAAACGAAAACCAGCGTCGGGTCCGACGCCCTGCGCGCCGCCCTGTCCGCCCGTCACCAAGTCGTCCTTGAGCTGCGCGTCGAGCCCGTCGGGGTCGCTGACGATCGCGGCGGTGATGTGCAAGGTGACGGACGCTGTCTGCGAGCCGACCGTCGCCGTGACCGTGACGTCACCGGCGACGAAGCCGTTCGAGCGAAATTCACCGGTGTCGCTCACCGAGCCGAGGCCGGCGTCGTCGACGCTCCACACCACCTTGTTGGGTTTGGAGCCGTCGTCGTAGCGGGCCGTGAGTTGCACGGTGACGGGCTCGCCCGTGACTTCGAGCTCTTCTCGCTCGGCCGTGACTTCGAGGCTGGGTTGGTTCGTGGCCGCGCCGCCCTGAGCGGCCGCGGCCGCCACACCGCCCAGCCCGAGCTCGAAGCCGGTACCGCCGTCGCCAGGACCAGGCCCCGCGCCGCCGCGCAGGCCCGTTCCGTCGTCTCCACCACCCGTCGGGTCCGTCGTCCCCGCGTACTCGGGGTTGCCCCCGCACGCCGCGGCAAGCCCAGAAGCCACGCTTCCCACGAGCAGAATCGTGCCCAGGCGGGACGCCGAGGGGAAAAAACCAACCGCGAACCTGGACCGCCTCATGAGCTCCTCATCAATGCGGCCACCCGGGGGCTGCGCTTTAACACCTTCATTTCCCTACACGAGTGCTGGTCTGCAGCGGACTTGGACCCACCGATTCCGCGCGCGGCGGACACCCGCACCGGATACCGACCTGCAACCGGTTCCTGAACTGCCTCAGCCTGCGACATCTTTTCCATTAATTGCCGGGAAAATTGCACTGAAACCGGTTCCCGAAATCTTTCAATTCGAGGCGGTTTCTCCTGGCCAGCACGACCGTTAGCTGGTTCAATTAGGCGAGAAACCAGCGACTTCAGCTCAAGCCGCGGGCTCGCCCCCGGCCACGCTGTTTCTCTGCTCCTCAGCAGCGACCCCCGGAGAACCATGAAGTACGGTCATTTCGACGACAGCGCCCGCGAGTACGTGATTGAAAATCCCAAGACCCCGGTCAAGTGGATCAACTACGTCGGGTCACTACGCTTCGGTGGGTTCGTCGACCACACCGGCGGTATGTTGCTGTGCAAGGGCGACCCCGCGCTCAACCGCATCACCAAGTACATCCCGCAGCTGCCCAGCTCCGAGCTCAAGGGGCACACGCTGTACCTGCGCCTGCGTGACGCGCAGGGCCTGCGCACGTTGGCCCCGCTGTTCGTACCCAAGCTCGAGGCGCTCGATCACTACGAGTGCCGCGTCGGGCTCGGCTACAGCCGCTTCGTTTCCGAGGTCGCGGGCGTACGGGCAGAGATCACCCTGTTCGTCCCCACCGGCTCCGAAGTCTTGGTCGAAGACGTCAAGCTGACCAACGTCTCCCCGCAGCCGCTCACCCTCGATGCCATTCCGTTCGTCGAGTACACGCACTTCGACGCCCTGAAGCAGTTCACCAATGCCGACTGGGTTCCGCAGACGATGCAGAGCGTGGCTCACGAGGCCGGCGGCGGCCGCAAGCTGTTGGCTCAATTCGCGTTCATGAATCGCGACATCCGTCAGACCTATTTGACGGCGACGGTCCCGGCGTCTTCATTCGAGACCTGCCGCGCGCGCTTTCTGGGCGACAACGAGTACGGCACGTACGCCGACCCGCTCAGCCTCAAGCAGCCGGAGCTGTCCAACTACGAGGCCCTGCGCGGAGACAACGTAGGCGCGCTGCTGCTGCCGCTCGGCACGTTGGCCCCCGGGGCCAGCAAGCGCTTCCGCGTCTTGCTCACGCAGCAAGAAGGCGCCCGCGCCGACAGCCTGGCGCGCGCCAAGGCGGCCCTGTCGAGCTTCGAGACCGACGAGCAAACCGACGCCGCGCTGCTCACCATGCGCAAGTACTGGGACGACTACCTGGGCAAATTGCAGGTCAAGACGCCATCGGCCGCGCTCGACAGCATGGTCAACATCCACAACCCGCGCCAATGCTTCATGACCAAGAATTGGTCGCGCGATTTGTCGCTGTACCAGCTGGGCTTCGGCGGACGTGGCATCGGCTTTCGCGACAGCTCCCAAGACATCATGGGCGTGTTGTCGTCGATGCCCGGTGAAGCCAAAGAGCTGCTCGAGAAGCTGCTCAGCGTGCAGAAGGCCGACGGCTCGGCCATGCACCAGTTCTACGCCTCGACCATGGTCGCCAACGAGGGCGACTCGCGTGAGCACGCCGATCGCCCCAAGTATTACGGCGATGACCAGCTGTGGATCGTGCTGGCGGTGTGCGCCTACCTCAAAGAAACGGGCGATTTGGCGTTTCTGCAGCAGCCGCTGCCGTTTTACGACAAACAGCTGGAGCTGGCCGAGCGTGAGCGCGGCACGGTGCTGGAGCACCTGAAGCGCGCCGTCGACTTCACCCGCAAAGACGTGGGCGCCCACGGCCTACCGCTGTTGGGCTTTGCCGACTGGAACGACACCGTCAACCTCAAGCAGGGCGCGGAGAGCCTGTTCGTCGCCAACCTGTACGGCAAAGCTCTGCTCGAGCTGATCGAGCTGTGCGTCGAGCTGGGCGACGACGCCCAGGCCCAGAAGTACAAGCGCGACTACGAGCAAATGAAGGCGCGCGTGAACGAGCACGCCTGGGACGGCGAGTGGTACGTCCGCTACTTCGACCACGACGGCAGCATCATCGGCACGCACAAGAACGCCCAGGGCAAGATCTGGACGAACGGCCAAAGCTGGCCGGTCATCTCCGGCTTTGCCACGCCCGAGCGCGCGCACAAGGCGCTCGAATCGGTGCAACGCCACCTGAACACCAAGAACGGCATCAAGCTGTCCGCGCCCGGCTACGACGGCTACGACCACGAAAAGGGTGGCGTCACCACGTACCCGCCCGGAGCCAAGGAAAACGGCGGCATTTTCCTGCATTCCAACCCGTGGGTAATGATCGCGGAGACGCTGCTCGGTAACGGTGATCGCGCCTTTCAGTATTACCAGCAGATCAACCCGGCCGCGAAAAACGAGGTCATGGACGAGTACGAGCTGGAACCGTACGTGTACGCCCAGAACATCTTGGGTGACGAGCACGCGCAGTTCGGTCTCGGCCGCAACAGCTGGCTCTCCGGCACGGCCAGCTGGTGCTACCAAGCCGCGACCAAGTACATCTTGGGCGTGCGTCCCAACTACAAGGGGCTCGAAATCGACCCGTGCATTCCCAAGGCTTGGGACGGCTTCGAGGTCACGCGCGTGCTGCGCGGCACCACGTACAAGGTTCGGGTCAAGAACCCGCACCACGTGTCGAAGGGCGTCAAGTCACTCGTGGTCGACGGCAAGCTCGTCGCGGGCCACGTCGTACCGCTGTTCAACGACGGCAAGACCCACGAGGTCGAGGTGACGATGGGCGCGCTCGAGGCGGCCTCGCACGCGCACTCGTCATCCGCCCCGCTCGCTCCCCGCCCCTCGCCTCTTGAGATGTGATTCGGCGATCTTCAGGAACCGGTCGCGCGCCATCGCGTGGTCCACGATCGGTTCCGGATAGGTCACGCCGAGGGTGACGCCCGCGGATTCCCGCACGTTTTTCGGTGCTGCTGCGGGTCGATGAATGAATTTGGCCGGCAAACGCGCGAGCTCGGGCACGTAGTCGTCGCCGGACGCGACCGCGCTCGCCAGCGGGGCGTGGTCGGAGACTCGCAGGTCTTTGCCGCGAAACCACACCAGTGTCCGCTGTCGCTTCGGGTGCGGATTGCTCGCCATCAGGCGACGCGAACTCTACGCGTCGGCGAAGGGGGCGTCGAGCAAGGCGCGCAACTGTTTGCCCAGCGCGTCGGGCGTGAAAGGCTTGTGGATGAACGAGGCGGACGCGTTCAACGTGGACGCGTCCACGATTTGCCGGTCCGTGTAGCCGGACATGAACAGCGCCTTGAGGCCGCGGCGAAGGCTACGCAGCCGCTCCACCATCGCCACGCCCGAAATACCGGGCATCACCACGTCGGTCAGCACCGCGTGCACGTCGCGATCGCTCGAAGCGCAAATCTTGATGGCGTGCTCGGCGTCGTCGGCGACGAGCACGTCGTAGCCGAGCGCGCGCAGGGTCATAGCGCACACGCGACGGACTTCCGGCTCGTCCTCGACGAGCAAAATCGTCTCCGTTCCGCGCCCGGCGGGCTCGCTGCCGGGCGGGACCCAAGCGTCACGCCCGACCGCGAGCGGCAAAAACACGCGAAAAGTGGAGCCTTGGTCGAGGGCGCTCTCGACCGAAAGCGAGCCGCCGCTCTGGTGGACGATCCCGTAAACGGTCGAAAGCCCGAGGCCCGTACCGCGCCCCTCGGCCTTGGTCGTGAAGAACGGCTCGAAGATGCGGCGCTGGGTCTCGGCATCCATGCCCGTGCCTTCGTCCTTCACGATCAGCTCGACGTGCCGGCCCAGCTTGGCTTCGGGATGGGCGAACACGTACTCCGGCGTGAGCCGCGTGATGCGCGTCTCGATCCATAGCCGTCCACCGTTGGGCATGGCGTCGCGGGCGTTGATGGCCAGGTTCAAGATTACCTGTTCCATCTGCACCGGGTCGACGCGCACCGAGCACACTTCGTCAGCCTGCGTGATGACCAAGTCGATATCATCACCGATCACCCGCTTCAGCATCTTCTCGAACTCACGCACCTGGACGCGTAAATCGAGGTAACGCGGGCTGACGACTTGCTGACGACTGAAAGCGAGCAGCTGTTGCGTGAGCCCGGCCGAGCGCAGCGCGGCTTGGCGGATCGTGTCGAGAGACTCGTACAGCTCGTGGGATGGGGCGAGCTGGCCCAGCGCCATCTCGGTGTGGCCGAGGATCACCGACAACATGTTGTTGAAGTCGTGAGCCACGCCGCCGGCCAGACGCCCCACCGCGTCCATCTTTTGGGCGTGACGCAGCTGCTCTTCGCTCTTCTGCAAGGCCGACTCGGCTTTTTCGCGGTCGCTGATCTCCTTCTCGAGCCGCGCCACCGTCAGAGACAGCTCGCGCGTGCGCTCGACGACTCGGCGCTCCAGCTCGTCTTGCACCCGACGCAGCGCTTCTTCGGCTTCGTGGCGCTCGGTAATATCCAGAGATATCCCGAGCAAGAAGCGCGCGACGCCCTCCTTGTCGAGCACCGGGATCTTCTTGGTGTGCAGCCAACGTCGGCCGCTCGCGGTGTCGATGGGCTCGAGCGGGATGTCCACGAGCTTGCCGTCGTTGAGCACGCCCCGATCCTTCTCTTCGAAGAACGCAGCCTGATCGGGCGGGAAAAAGTCGGTGTCACCTTTACCGATCATCGCCTCACGGGGGATGCCGAGCAGCTCCTCGCCCGCTTTGTTGAACAGCTCGAAACGCAGAGTTTCGGCGTTCTTGACGAAGATCATCGCCGGAATGTTCTCGACGATCGACGAGAGAAAGGTGCTCACGCGCTCGAGGTCGCGGCGCGAGCGATTGATGGGATCGTCGAAGTCTCCGGGCACGTGCCTGCTCGGGGCGCAGCTGCGCCCCGCCCTCTTCAGCCGCACGGTACCACGAGGCCCGGCCCGCGAGGAGGTCGGGGTCGGGAGGAGCGTGAAGGCCGTTCGGCGGCCCGCGGGGGCGCAAAAATCAGCCCAAAACGGGTTCGGACGGCCTAGTCTAAGCCTTTTCTGGCCACTGGCCGTTTGCTACGCCGAGGCTCCTCCTCTCCACCGTCATGCTGCGTCGCCTGCCGATCCGATTGAAGCTCATCCTGCTCGCGGGGGTCCCGGTGCTGGGCGCGCTCATTTTGGCCACACTCATTTCGCGCGACGCCCAGAACCGCGCCCAGAGCGCGGCCGCCCTCGGTTCCATCGAGGACCTGGCTCGGCTGTCTGCGCACATGAGCAAGTTGGTGCAGGAGCTGCAGTTCGAACGCAGTGAGCTCGCGCTCCGGCTCGGCCTCAAGACGCCAGCGGCCGAGCAGCTCAAGCTACGCTTCGAGCGTACCGACGAAGCGAGCCGGCAGCTGACCGCGTTCTTGGCGCAACGCAAGGTCGCCACCTTACCCGCCCGCCTGGCGCGCGACCTGGGGGCGGCCCAACAGCAGCTGACCCGCTTGCCGGAGGAGCGCCAAGCGGCGTTGGCGGGCGAGGACGATTTTACGGCTTGGTTCGAGCGCTACGAAGCCACCGATCGCAGCCTGATCAGCGCCACCGCGGCGCTCGCTCAGCTGAGCGACGACGGTGAGCTGATGCGCGCGATCTCGGCCCTGGTGTCCACGATGGAGATCAAGGAGCGCTCGAGCCAAGAGCACGCGCTTTTGAGCTTCGTGTTCGCCGTCAACGAGTTTCCGCCCGGGACTTTCAAGCAATTCGTGACGCTGACGACCCAAGAGGCCGACTACGTGCGCGTGCTGGAGGTGAACGCCAGCGATCAAGTGACCAAACGCTTCCAAGGCATTTGGTCGGGACAGGAGCAGGTGCGCTCGGCCGCGCTACGCAAAGTGGCGCTCGACGCGGTGGACGACCAGTTCGGGATCGATCCGCTCGAGTGGTACGCGGTTCAGGGGCAGAAGGTGGAGCGGCTGCGCACTCTCGAGGTCGAGCTGAACGAGGCGGTCAAGGTCGCGGCGCTGGCCAAGGTGGAGGCGGCCCAGCAGGCATTGCGCATCTCGTACTCACTGGGCGGCAGCGTGATCGTTATTTCTGCTGTCTTGGCCGGTTGGATAGCGTTGGGGGTGTCGCGCTCGGTGCGCAACCTGGCCCAGGCCGCAGAGCGGGTGCGCACTGACAAAGACTTCAAGGTGCGAGCGGTCAAGACCAGCGACGACGAGCTCGGGCGCCTGACCGACGCCTTCAACGACATGCTCGCCGGCATTCAGGCCCGCGACGACGAGCTGTCACGGCACCGCGGCAACTTGGAGCGCTTGGTCGACGAGCGGACCGCCGAGCTGTCGCAGCGCAACCAAGCCATGCGGCTGGTGCTCGACAACGTCGAGCAAGGGCTCGCGACCGTCGAGCCCAACGGTCGCCTGAGCGGCGAACGTTCACGGGCCTTCGACGCCTGGTTCGGCGAAGCCGCTGGCACCGACACCATCGCCGATCGGCTCGCGCAGGGCGACGCCACGCTGCGCACTTGGCTTTCGTGCGGCTGGGACCAAATCACCGACGACCTTTTGCCGGTCGAGGTGGCGCTCGACCAAATGCCGCGCCGGATCCACGTCAACGGGCGGCACTATCAGCTCGGTTTCAAGGCCATGCTGGACGGCGAAAAGCTGGCCGGGGTGCTGCTGGTCGTCTCCGACGTGACGGCGGAGATGGAGCGTCTGGCGCGCGACGCCGAGCAGCGCGAGCTCATCAGCACCTTCGAGCACTTGATGCGCGATCGCGGCGGCACGGTCGAGTTCTTCCAAGAGTGCGAGAGCTTGGTGACGCACACGGTGAGCGGCCCCGGGCGCGATCGCCAGAGCGTGTTGCGCGCGCTGCATACGCTCAAAGGCAACGCCCTCACCTTCGGCGTGACGTCGGTCGCTCAGGCCGCCCACCGACTGGAGACGCAGATGGGGGCTGGTGCGGGGCTGCCCTCGCCCGAAGAGCTGACCGAGCTGACCCAGACCTGGCGCGCGTTCTCGGAGCGCATGGGCCGGCTGTTGGGCACCGAAACCGAACCGGTGGTCGAGGTCGCGCTGTCCGAGCTCGAAGCGCTGATGAAAGCCGCTAAAACCGGGGTGCCGGGCCCACAGCTGTCGGCCATGTTGGTTCGGCTGAAGCAGGAGCGGGCCGCGGTGCGCTTGCGGCGGATCGGCGACCAAGCCCGCAGCTTGGCGCAGCGATTGGGCAAGGGCTCGCTGCGCATCGACGTGAACGCGCAGGGCGACGTCCGCTTCGATCGCCAGAAATGGGGCGGCTTCTGGGCGGCCTTCATCCACCCCGTCCGCAACGCGCTCGACCACGGCATCGAGAGTGCGGCCGAACGCACCAGCCGCGGCAAGCCCGCCGAGGGTCGGCTCAGCATCGCCGTTCGCGGCGATGACCAGCAAATCACCGTCGAGCTGGTCGACGATGGCCGCGGGATCGATTTCGAAAAAGTGCGCGCCAAGGCCCAGTCGCTCGGTCTACCCCACGCCAACGAGGCGCAGCTGCTCGAAGCCCTCTTCCACGAAGGCTTCACCACCAGCGATCACGCTACCGAGCTGTCCGGACGCGGTATCGGCATGAGCGCGCTGCGAGAAGCCGCACGCAGCCTGGGCGGCGTGGTCAGCATTTCGAGCAAAGCCGGCCAGGGCACCACCCTGCGCGTCCGCTTTCCGGCCCGCTAGTTGCGAGCCTAGCCGGGCTTTTGTGCGAGACTCGCCTCGGTTTGCTCGGACCGCTGCTGCTCTCTTTCCAGGTGTCGATCTGCGCCACGCTGCTCGCCGGGGTGCTGGGCGTCGCTTTGGCAGGCGTGCTTTCGCGACGGCGTTTCTTGGGCGCGCAGTTGCTCGACGCGGTGTTGAACGCGCCGCTGGTGCTGCCGCCGACGGTGCTCGGCTACTACTTGTTGATCTTGCTGGGGCGCGAGAGCGCGTTGGGTCACGCCTACGAAGCGGTCACGGGCTCGTCGATCGTCTTCACGCGCACCGGGGCGACCTGCGCCGCCGCCCTCGCGGCGCTACCGTTCGTGGCTCGCTCGGCTCGGGCGGCGCTGGAGTCGCTCGAGCCACGCTTCGCCGAAGCGGCCGCGACGCTGGGGGCGCCGCCGTTGCGCGCCTTCTTTCGTGTGCTGCTACCGCTGGCATCGCGAGGCATCCTGGCCGGGCTCACCCTCGGCTTCGCGCGCTCGCTCGGTGATTTTGGGGTCACGTTGATGGTCGCGGGCAACATCCCCGGCCGCACCCAGACCGCGTCGCTCGCGATCTACGACGCCATTCAGGCCGGGCGCGACGCGCAGGCCGGTGGTCTGGCCGCGATCCTGACGACCTTGGCCGTGCTGGCGCTGTACGCCATCAACAAGCTAACGAGAGCCCGTGTCCCCTAGCTTCGGCGCGGCCGCCCCGGCTTGCAGCCGCCGCCCCGTGATCAGCCGCGAGCCGCGCCGATAGGCGAAGTAGGCCCAAGCCCAGTCGAGCAAGACGACGACCCGGTTCCGGAAATCGATCAGGTAAAAGATGTGCACCGACAACCACGCCAACCAAGCCAATAGGCCGCTCATCTGCAGCTTACCGACCTGAGCGACCGCGCGGCTGCGGCCAATCGTCGCCATCGAGCCTTTGTCCAGGTACTTGAAGCGTTGGCGCGGCGCACCCGCGACGCTACGAGCGATCTGGCGCGCGACGAAGCGGCCCTGTTGCATCGCGACCGGGCTCACCCCGGGCAATCCATGCTCGGCGCCTTCGGTGATGAACGCGGCCGCGTCGCCGATCACGAACACGTCGGGGTGGTCCTTCATCGAGCAATCTTGCTCGACCAACGCACGGCCCGCGCGGTCGACGGGCAAGCCGATCTTCTGACACAGACCCGTGCCGCGTACGCCCGCCGCCCACAGCACCGTGGACGCGGAGATGCGCACGCTGCCGCAGCTGACCCCGTTCTCGTCCATCGACGTGACGCGCAGGCCGGTACGGACCTCGACCCCCATGTCGGCGAGGCTCTTGGCGGCTAGCTGCGAGAGCTTCGGATCGAAGCCGAACAGGACGCGCTCACTGCCCTCCACGAGCACGACCCGCGTCGCGTCCGACTGAATCGCGCGAAAATCGCGCGCCAAGACGAAGGTTGCGAGCTCGGCGATAGCGCCCGCGAGCTCGACACCGGTCGGCCCGCCGCCGATGACCACGAACGTCAGATGCTGCCGCTGCCGCGCCGCGTCCGTCTCGCGCTCGGCAGCTTCGAACGCGAGCAGCACGCGCCTACGCACCTCGACCGCGTCGTCCAAATCTTTCAGACCCGGCGCGATGCGCGCCCAGTCGTCATGGCCGAAATAGCTATTTTCGGCGCCAGTAGCCACGACCAGGTAGTCGTAGTCGAGCGGCGGCGTCTCGCGCGTCTCCACGCGTTTTTGCACGAGATCGACGTGCGTCACCTCGGCCAGCAGCACGCGCGCGTTGGCTTGGCGGCTGAGCACCGAGCGGATCGGCACCGCAATTTCACCCGGAGACAAACCCGCCATCGCGACTTGGTAGAGCAACGGTTGAAACAGGTGATGGTTGGACCGGTCTAGCAGCGTGAGCCGCACCGGTTCGCGCGCCAACGCCCGCGCCGCCGACAGACCACCAAAGCCGCCGCCGATGATCACCACATGACGCTTAAGCTTCATGATTTGGGTCAGGTGTAGGCAGAGGCCGCGTCCGACGCCAAGCAAAAGGTACGCTGCGGTAGGATCCGCCCGGAAGGCCCAAGGTCTGGGGGTGCCTGCTGTCGAAGGAGGCATGGCAGGCATTTCCGTTGGCGGGGCGAAGTCGGGTAAGCGGAGTTACGACCACACGTTGCCGCTCGTACCGTTCATCGACTTCATGGTGTGTTTGATCGCATTTTTGATCGTCACCGCGGTGTGGACGCAGGCGTCGCGCATCAACGCCACGGGCAAGGTGCCCGGCAATTTGCTGGGCCTTCAGCCCGAACCGCAAAAGGAGCTACACGTCGTGGCCTCCGCGGCAGGCTTCGACTTGCGCTGGCAACAGGGCGCGACCGTGCTCGAAACGCAGCACGTGGCGCGCGTCGAAGTCATGGTCGGCAGCGAGCCGCGCTTCCCTGCCCTGAGCGAAGCCATCACCAAGGAATGGCAAGCGCAGGGCGTCCACCGCGCCCTCGGCGATCAGCAACTGGATCGCGCCGTTCTGCACGTCCCCAACGACCTTCCCTTCTCCGAAATGGTCGCCCTGCTCGACGCCCTCCACGCCCCCCGTCGCGGCAAAACCAGCGTCTTCGACGTCGCCCTCGCCTCGAACTGAAGCGCGCGACGCGTGTGGCTGCCCAAGCGCCAGGAAGAAACTCGAAACGGAGAGCCGCTCCCACAATCAAAAGTCACTTCGGTTCCGAAGTCACTCCGACTGGTCAGACCAAAAGTCACTTCGGTTCCGAAGTCAC
>Ga0164241_10002028_pt1 | contig 22958 bp, 9 predicted proteins | sample OricomyardsoilBY_FD_108780 | JGI IMG/M metagenome (GOLD analysis project Ga0164241, IMG submission 108780) | Backyard soil microbial communities from Emeryville, California, USA - Original compost - Back yard soil (BY) | ecosystem: Environmental > Terrestrial > Soil > Unclassified | place: USA... | reverse complement strand
GTCGCGGATTTCCTTCTTGACGCGATAGGTGTGCTCTTCCTTGACGAAGAAGCGCTCCAGCCGCTCCGGAGACAAGTCGGCCTCGATGCCACCCGGATAGACGCCCGCGCGTGCCAGCGCGAGTGACCGCACCGCGGTGTCCGTCGCGAATATCTTCACCTCGAAATGCGCTCCGCCGTGCATCTCTTCGGCGATGAGCATGGCGAGCGTGTAGGGCTCTTCTCCGCTCGCGCAGGCCGTCACCCACGCACGCAAGGGCTGGTGGTTTTCGGTACATGCGGCGACCAGGGGTGCGATCACGGCGTTCCGCAAGGCTTCCCAGGCTTCCGGATCGCGAAAGAACCCGGTGACGTTGATCATGAGGTCGTTTGCAAGCAGAACGACCTCATCGGGATTCTGGCGAAGAATGCCCGCGTACTCGCTCAGTGTCTGCGCCGCCGCCAGCCCCATGCGTCTCTGGATTCGCCGCAACAGCGTGGGCTTGCGATAGCCGTTGAAGTCGTGCCGCGTGCGCGTGCGCAGGATGGCCAGGATTTCGCGCAGATGCGACCGATCACGCTGCAGCCGTTCCTCTGCATCGGCGTCGGACTCGAGATACGGAGCATGGATGTAGCGCTGAAGAACCGGGACGATTTCTTCGGCGAGCAGCACCTGGTCGGCGTATCCCGCCTGGATGAGACTCGCCGGCATGCCTGGAAACCCCGCACTGTCGGGATCCTGGGCAATGCAGACACCGCCGGCCGCCTTGATGGCTTGCGCACCCGACGTGCCGTTGGTGCCCGTGCCGGAGAGGACGACGGCAATCGACTTCTCGCATTGCTCGGTGGCCAGCGACCGGAAGAAGTCATCGACCGGATGGCGATGGCCGCGCTTTTCGAGTGGCGCTCCCAGCCGCAACTTGGCTTCGGCGAGCGTCAGCGTGTAACCGGGCGCGATGACATAGACATGGTTGGGCTCGATCGCGATGCCGTCGGTGATGACGCGAACCGGGAGCCTTGTCTGACGCGACAGAATCGAGTCCAGCATGCTCGTGTGATCGGGTGACAAGTGCATGATGACGACGAAGGCCATGCCGCAGTCCGGCGGCACGTCGGCGAACATCGATTCCAGCGCCTGCAGGCCGCCCGCGGAAGCGCCCACACCGACTACGGGAAACGGCAGTGTCGCCTTGCGATCCATGTCGACGGGCGCACGAAGCTCATCGGTAGACGCACGTGCAGCCGCATCGACATCGCCGCTGGAATTGTCTTTGTCGGACACCGTTCGCCGGAGAACAGGAAGGATGGCGGCAACAATGCCATAACCCGTCGGGCAATCGGGAGAAACGTCAGCGGCGTCAGGGACGCCGCAAAGTTGCGCTCGTAGGTGGTTGCCGACAGTACAGGCCCGGCCTCAAGCGGACTTTGCCAGCCCGATTTCCGCGGCTTTTTTCTTCAACAGCACGCCGACCAATATTCCGGAAACGATGGCGGCGAGAGTGGCTTGGAGAATGGCTTTCATGGTTCCCATCCTGATCGAGGATGGAAACCATGGATGCCCGCCGAAGCCGCGCTCGATCGTGAGCGCGGTCCTATGCCTCCCGCGGAGTTTCATTTCAGCGGCAACACGAATCTCATGCTGCCCGCGCCCCCTTCGCGAATCTCCGACTCCTGCTGGGTGTAAGAGAAGCTGATGGTGACACCCTCGACCGACTGGAACTGCAGCCCCACCTCACCCACGAAATGGGTGCGGTTCAGGTTCGAACCGATGCGCATCGGTGAAGTTTGCCCGGGCGCGCCTTCGAGGCCGGCGCGCACCTTGGTGCTGGTGCCATGCAGGTACTGAAGCACTCCCACGCGGGCGAAGGTGCGCAAGGACGCGCCGCTGCCGAAGCTCGCGATGTAACGGCCGCCGACCGAAGGCTCTACCCACAGGTGGGTTTCACTGCTGCCGTGGATCACCGCGTTCTGGGACGCCGCGCCCTCTTCCGTCATGCTGCTGAACTTCATGTACGACGTGCCCACGCTGATTCCCGGCTGCAGGGTGAAGCCACCGCGGGACGCCTCGTAGGTGTAGTCGAGCACGTTGCTCAGGAACAGGAGGTCGCGGTTGCCCGACGCCTCGACGAGCTCGGTCACCCCTAACAAGCGAGTGACCTCCTGGTTGTTGTATCCCACGGCCAGCGTCGCCCCCACCGAGCCCGCCCGCAACTCGCGCCGCGCACTGGCGCCGACCTGGAAGAAGCTGCTGTCCGCGGACCACAGCCCATCGAAGCCGGTCGTGCGGTGGTCTTCGTAGTCCATGGCGATGCCCCAGCTCCATGCACCATCGCCCGGCTTCTGAATGCCCTGCGAGATCGCATAACTCTCGTCTTCGGCCTCCGGAAAGCCGGCATGCTCGTCACGACGGGACGGATTGTCATCGAAGCGAATCCAGTAGCAGCCCGCATCGCCTGCCGGTTCACCGATGGTCGTGGCGCCACAGCTCTGCAGATTGCGCGCGAAGCGCTGAACGCCGTTGAGCGACAGCGCCTGCTGCTCGGCGTAGAACTCCGTATCGAGCTGCGTCAGCATGAATGCGTAATCGTCGAGCGAGGTCTCGAGCACCGCGGTGGTAATCGTGTCGCCCAGCTGACCGGGACCTCCGTTCTGCTGAACGCGGTTCAGGTACTCGCCCATCTCCACGCGGTTGCCAGCCAGCCCATCGGCGGCGAAATCCACGTCGTAGTAGACACCGAGCGAGTTGGAGAACCGGTTCGCCAGGTGATAGTCGATGACGATGGAATCCTGCGGGTTGAACAGGATGTCCACATTGCGAGCGCCACCCGCGGCTTCGAAGAGTGGCTGGTAGGTCAACCCGGGCCGGATGAACTGCGTGTTGAGCAAGGCCAGATTGACGTGGCCCGAAACGGCAGCCGTGCCCGTCGCCGTGAGGCGATCAGCATCGCGGATCGCGAGGTCGATTTCCAGGTTCGATGTGCCGGTCGGCGTCTGCAGGAAACTGCCCGCCAGCTGCGTGTGCACGGCGAGGCCGCTTCCGCCCGGCGCCACCACGCCACGGTTGAGCAGCACGTTCTCCGGATCTCCGAGGTTCAGCGTCGTCCCCGTGTAGAACGTGCCATCGTCGTGGTTGGCGAAGGCGTTCGCGCCGCCCGCCATGTCCACGTTGCCCATCAGCACGCCATGGTTGTCGAAGGAATCCCCGCCCGCGCCGCCGCGGAACGCGAACCCGAGCGGACCTGACAAGGTGCGCACCGTGCCGTAGTTCGTGAAGTTGTTGGCCGCGCCGCCGTCAAAGTAGATAGCCACGCCGTTCTCACCACCCACCAGCTGGTTGCCGGCCGTGAGATTGGCCGTGATGTCGCCGCCGACCCCATCGGCGCCCGCGCTCTGGGCAAACAACGCCGTGGAGAACTCCCCCATCGCCGCGATGTTGCCGTTGAGTTCGAGATCGATGGCTCCCGCGGTGCCCGCGCCACCCGCGCTCGCCGCCCAGTTCCCGTTCGAGCTGCCACCGTCGACGTAACCGCCGCCGCCGCCGATGCTCTGCACGAACAGGCTGTACGCATGGTCACCGAGCGTGGCGATGGTCCCGTTCTGCTCGAAGGTGATGTCGCCGCCGTTGCCGGTGTTGTCGGGGGACAGCGTCACCGTGGGTGCCGCCGCGTCGGTGAAAACCGCGCTGCCACCGCCGCCGATGGATTGGAGGAACACGCCGTGCGAGCGCAGTCCGGCGGTGTAGACGTCGCCGGTGTTGTGCACGTCGAGCACCCCGCCATCACCACTTGCACCGTCGCTGCCACCCAGCGTCACATTCAGGCCGTCGACCCCGAGCACGTTGGCGATGCCGCCACCCGCGCCCACGCTCTGGAAGATCATGCCAACCGAGTTGTCGCCGGCCGTGTCGATGCTGCCGTCGAGATCGAGCCTCACGTCGCCGCCCGACAGCACGCTGCCTCCCGAACTACCGAAGGTCAGCGAAGGCACCATGGCCGCCTGGGCCGTCGACGCCGGCGCTGCGTTCATCGGTGCGGACATCGCCGCACCGCGCACCTTTTCACGGCGTGCGGCCTTCGCCGCGTCGGGGCCGGCGCCGTTGTCCGCGAGCAGCGTCAGCGCACCGCCGCCACCGCCGATGCTCTGGAACACGCCGCCATGCGCCGAGACGCCCTGCGTCGTTACCGAGCCTGTCTGTGTGTGGTCGATGTCACCACCTTCTTCGTTCGTGCCGTTTTCGCCGCCGAGCGCGAGAGCGGTTACCGAAATCGAATCGTGTGCCGACGTCAGGGCAAGGTTGGCGCGCCCGCCGCCGCCACCAATCGACTGCACCAGCGCCCCGGGCGTGTTGTCACCCTCGGTCACGAGGTTGCCATCGTGTTCCGATTCGATGTCGCCGCCGCGGTTGTTAGTGCCCCCGACGCCGCCGAGGCGCCCCTCGATCGACACATCGTCGGCGGTGCCCGTCGCATCCGCGAGCGCCAGATTGAGGTCGAAGGTACCGCCGCCACCGCCGATCGCCTGTACGGCATTGGCCGCGCCGTTGTTGCCGGCAACGCCGAACGTGCCCGTGTAGTTGAGCTGCACGCGTCCCGCATCGGAATCCTGCTGGTTCACGCCGCCGCCGGAAAACTCGATGACCGGCGCGCTGTCCGTGCCCTCCGGCAACGGAATGCCATTGAAGATCTGGCTCGGCAGACCCGGCAGACTGGTGACACCGCGGAAGTCGAGCGCCAGGTGGCCACCGCCGCCGTTGATGCTCTCCGCGACCACGGCCTGGGAATTCTCGCCGAGCACCGTGATGTCGCCGGAGTGGTTCACCGTCACCTGGCCGCCAAGACCGCCCTCGCCCCCGTCACCGCCAAACGTCGCCGACATGGCGCCGGCAATGACCATGCTCGCCGGGTTCGTCGACACACCGAAACCGACACCGGCATTGCCGCCGCCGCCACCGATCGACTGCGCGAAGATGCCGTGCGAACGGGCGCCGTGCGTAATGATCTGACCGCTGTTGTCCACCGTGACGTCGCCCGCGTCGTCGCCGTCGCCGCCCGACCCGCCGAGCGAGACCATCGCTTCGTTGGCGACATCGCCCTGTGCCAGCACAGCGTTCGCGGCAATCGCGAGACCGCCGTTGCCACCGCCACCGCCGATCGACTGCGCGAACACACCGTGCGCTTCGTCACCTTCCGTTTCGATCAGCGATTCGTTGGCCACGTTCACGTTGCCGGCCGTACCGCCGGTGCCGCCCGACCCGCCGACATTCAGGTTCACGAGCGTCGCCTGCCCCTGGCTCGATGCGCCGATGTTCGAGGTGATGATCGAACTACCGTTGCCGCCGCCTCCGCCCAGGCTCTGCGCGAAGATGCCGTGCGCCGCACGGCCGCTGGTGGTGATGACGCCAGTGCCCGACGCCCCGTCCACCGCGCGATTGATCACTTCCACATCGCCGCTCGACGCACCGGAGCCGCCCGCGCCGCCCACCTTGATGGACACATTGGTCGCTTCCTGGTTGTTCGTGAGCGCGATGATGCCGAGCTCGAGCATGAGCCCCGCATCGCCGCCCTTGCCGCCGACGCTCTGTGCACGGATGCCCACCGACTCGGCGCCCGTGGTATCGATGCGTCCTTCATTAGTCACGGTGACCGCATCGCCCGTGCCACCGACACCACCGCTGCCGCCGAGATTGATCGACAAGTTGCGCGAGTTCGTGCCGCGTGTGACGCCGGCGCTCACGATGGCGCCACCTTCACCGCCACCGCCACCCACCGATTGCGCGTCGATGCCGAATGAACGCCGGCCCGCGGTGACGATGGTGCCCGTGTTGTTCACGATGACTTCATCGGCCTCGGCACCTTCGCCGCCCGTGCCGCCCATCTGCACCGAGAAGTTCGCGCCACCGGCGCCGCCGCCGATGGACGTGTCGAGCTGGGCGACATAGCCGCCGAGCCCGCCGCCACCGGCGATGGACTGTGCGAATACGCCGTGTGAATCATCACCCGTCGTTTGAATGACCGCCGCGTTGTCGACCGTGACGACGCCGGACTCGCCACCGAGGCCGCCATTGCCGCCGACACCGATCGACACCTGGTTCGCTGCTTCCATCAGGCCGTGGCGTTCGAGCGCGCCGCCCGCGCCGCCACCACCACCGACGCTCTGTGCATAGATGCCATGCGCCGCGAGGCCCTGTGTGCGGATACCGCCCGCGGCATGCACTTCGACGTCGCCGGCTTCACCGCCCAGACCGCCGTCGAGGCCGACTTCCATGGACGCGCTCCAGTCATGTCCTTCCTGCGCCTCGCCGTCGGGGCCGCTTTCGCCCTCGCCCGAGAACTCGATGGAGCTCGAGCTGCTGTCGCCGCCGCCGTTGCCCACGCTCTGCGCGCGGATACCGATCGAGCGGTCACCTTCGGTAGTCAGGATGCCGTTCGAATTCACATACACGTCCCCGCCGCGGCCACCCGTGCCGCCGGTGCGGCCGATGCCGATGTCGATGCCCTTGGCCGACCGCGGGCTCGTCACCATGTCGAAACCCGTGCTGCCACCGCCGCCGCCGACGCTCTGCGCGAAGATCGCGACGGAAACGTCGCCCTTGGTGCTGATGTCGCCGTTGTGGTCGACCTCGACGTCGCGGCCCACGCCGCCGTCACCGGTGCCGCCACCCAGCGCAACGTTGAACGCCTTGGCGTCCTTGTTGTTGCCGAGGCCGACGTTGAACGTGGCGCTGCCGCCGCCACCGCCCACGGATTGCGCCACGATGCCATTGCTGTGGTCGCCCTCGGTTTCGATGTCGCCGACGTGGTCGACATCGACGAGGTTGCCGTCACCACCCGCGGCGCCCGAGCCGCCAACGCCCAACATGACCGCAGTGACCGGCCGGCTCTGGGTGGCGGGACTGGTGTTGCTGAAGAGAAAATTCATGCCGCCGTTGCCACCACCGCCACCGATCGACTGTGCGGTAAGACCATTGGCGTTGTTGCCGAACGTGGCCAGCGTGCCAGCCGCGATATGGCCGCGCTCGACGAACACCGATCCGGCATTGCCGCCCGTGTTGCCGTCACCGCCCACGCCCGCCACGATGGGATTGCCGTTGGAGGTGCCGACGCCGGAGACGTTCATGCCACCGTTGCCGCCACCGCCACCAATGCTCTGCACCAGCACGCCATTCGCGCGCTCGCGGAACGCCAGCTGCATTTCGTCGAATGGGCCCGGCGTGTAGTTCGGGTCGATCGAGGGATCAGCGAGGTCGCTGCCGTTCACCGCGATGTTGCCGTCGCTGACGAGGGTCACCGTGCCCGCGTCGGCACCGAGACCTGCGCGTCCGCCGACGCCGAGTGCCGCGTTGTAGCCCTTGGTCAGGCCGGCATTGCCACTCACGTTGAGCGCGCCATTGCCGCCGCCACCGGCAACGCTTTGCGCCAGCACGCCGAACGAATCACCGCCGCTGACCGCGATGTTGCCGCGTTGGGTCGCGACGACATCACCACTGATGTTGCCCGCGCCGCCAAAGCCGCCGACACCGAACACCAGCGAGGGCGTCTGCGAATCGCGGCTGGCCTGGATGCCGCCGCTCACATTCATGCCGCCATTGCCGCCGCCGCCGCCGATGGACTGCGCCAGGAATCCGATGGCGCCCGCGCCGACCGCGCTGATGTCCGTGGTCGCCGTTGCCGTGACGCGGCGACCCTCGCCGCCAGCCCCGCCGAAGCCACCGACGCCGCCGACCATCTGGCCATCCATGACGACGCCGCCAGACACGTTCATGCCACCGTTGCCGCCACCACCGCCGATGGACTGCGCACCGACGCCGAAACGCTGGTCGCCGACGGAGGCGACGTTGCCTGCCGTGACGTCGAGATCCACATTGCCGGCATCACCGCCGGCGCCGCCGAAGCCGCCCACCCCGAGCGTGAGTCCGTACGAGTGGCCCTGCGACGGCGACGCGAGCGCGATGCCACCGCTGATGTTGATACCGCCGTTGCCGCCAGAACCGCCGACGCTCTGCGCAAGCACTCCGTTCGAACCGTGGGTGATGGCCCGGCGCAGCAGGCTGTCTTCGACGTAGTAGTTCACTTCGCCGTGACCCGTGGCACTCACGTCGCCCAGCACCGTGGCCACCACGTCGCCACCGTCGCCGCCACCCCCGCCGAAACCCCCGAGGCCGAGCGCCGCCGAGAATGCGGTGCCGCTCGTGCTCCCCGACAGCGCGCCGGAAATGTTCATGCCGCCGTTGCCGCCACCGCCACCGATGGATTGCGCCACGACGCCGTCGGAGTTTTCTCCCAGGGTCATCGTCGCTCCCGTGCGCGTGAGCGTCACGAACTCACCGTTGCCCGGACCACCACCGAAGCCGCCCACGCCGATCGCGGCCGCGGCGGTGGAGTCCTTGGCGATCGACAGCGAACCGGTGATGTTCATGCCGCCGTTGCCGCCACCACCGCCCACGGACTGCGCGAGCACGCCCGTCGACGACGTTCCAGTAGTTAGTACAGCGCCGGTCACCGTACCGGTGACGGTGGAAGCTTCGCCGCCCTCGCCACCGAAGCCGCCGACACCCACGCCAAGCGCGCCGCCCGGCCCCTTTGACAACGACACCGAGGCGGTGATGTTCATGCCGCCGTTGCCGCCGCCGCCCCCGACGCTCTGCAGGAGCACGCCGAAGCTGCGGTCGCCCGCAGTGGCGGTGTTGCCGTTGACCGTGCCGATGACCGCGCCGCTGTCGCCGCCATCACCACCGCTGCCGCCCACGCCGACCGCGAGCGCGCCCGCGCCGTTGTTGCCGGCGCTCACTGCCGACGAGAGATTCATGGCGCCATTGCCGCCGCCGCCGCCCAGGCTCTGGAACAACACGCCGTACGCGTCGTCACCGAGCGTGGTGAGATCACCCGTGAGGCTCGCGGTCACCGCGAGGCCGTCGCCGCCGCCACCGCCGCTGCCGCCAAGACCGACGGACACCGAGCCTGCGCCCGAGCCCGACGCCACCAGGTTGCCGGTCACGTTCATGCCGCCGTTGCCGCCGCCGCCCCCGACGCTCTGCGCGAGATAGCCGGTGGCGCGATCGCCGAGCGTGGTCACATCGCCGGTCACGCTCGAGCTGACGACGGCGCCGTCGCCGCCAAGACCACCCGAACCGCCGAGGCCCACCGACACCGCACCCGCACCGCTGCCCGAGCCCGTGAGGTTCGCGGACACGTTCATGCCGCCCGATCCGCCGCCCCCGCCCACTGCCTGCACGAGTACGCCGCCCGCGTCGTCGCCTTCGGTCACCACGTCGCCGTCGAGGACCAGGGTAGTTAGCGCGGCGTCACCGCCACCGCCACCTGCGCCGCCGAGGCCCACCGTGACGCCGGCCGCGCTCGAGCCGCTGCCGCTCACGTTGCCCGACACGTTCATGCCGCCCGTGCCGCCGCCGCCGCCGAGACTCTGCACGATGACCGCCGTCGCATCGTCGCCTTGCGTGTGCGCGCTGCCGGTCACCGTCGCGGTGACGATGCCGCCATCGCCACCGCCGCCGCCCGAACCTCCGAGGCCCACCGAGACACCGGCGGCATTGCCTCCCGCGCCCGATACGGAGCCCGAGACATTGAAACCGCCGTTGCCGCCGCCACCGCCCACGCTCTGCGCGATGAGGGCGTTCGCGCGATCGCCCGAGGTCATCACGTTGCCCGTGACGGTCGCGACCGCTGCTCCGCCATTGCCGGCGGATCCACCCGAACCACCCAGGCCGACGGACACTGCGCCGGCGTTGCTGCCAGAGCCGGCGAGCGAACCCGAGACATTGAAACCGCCGTTGCCGCCGCCGCCGCCGACGCTCTGCACGAGCACACCGTCGGAATCGTTGCCCAGTGTCTGCAGATCGCCCGTCAGGATCCCGGTGGCCGTCGCAGCGCTTCCGCCGCCACCTCCCGAACCGCCGAGGCCGACGGAGATCGAGCCGCTCGTTCCGCCGGAAGCGGACACGGTGCCCGTGACATTGAATCCGCCGTTGCCACCACCACCGCCGATGCTCTGCGAGGTGAGACCCGTGGCGTTGTTGCCGCGCGTGACGATGTTGCCCGTGACGCTCGCGGTCGAATTGCCGCTCGTGAATCCGCCATCACCGCCCGAGCCGCCAAGGCCTACGGCCACCGCGCCCGAGGCGCTGCCGGAGGCCGAGATGCCGGACGACACGTTGAAGCCACCGTTGCCACCGCCGCCCGCGATGCTCTGCGCGAGCACGCCGCCCGAATCGTTGCCCTCGGTGAGCGTGTCACCGACGACCGTGAGAGTAGTTTGACCCGACGCGCCGCCATCACCGCCCGAACCACCCAGGCCCACGGCGACGCCGCCGGCATTGCTGCCGCTGCCGGTGATGCTGCCCGAAACGTTGAAGCCACCATTGCCGCCGCCACCGCCGACACTCTGCGCCACGATGGCCGTCGCATTGTTTCCCTGCGTGTGTGCGGAGCCCGTGAGCGTCGCGACCACCGCGCCGCCCGCACCGCCATCACCACCCGCGCCACCGAGACCCACGGACGCGCCGCCCGCCGTAGCGCCCGCGCCAGCGATCACGGCGGACACATTGAAGCCGCCATTGCCGCCGCCGCCCCCGACGCTTTGCGCGACGAGGCCGCTCGATCCATCACCCAGTGTCGTGAGGTCGCCGTTGACGATGCCGGTCGCAAGCATGCCGCTGCCCGCGCCGCCGCCCGAACCGCCGATACCCACGGATACCGCGCCGGCCGCCGAGCCGCCGCCGGAAATCGAACCCGAGACCGTGAAACCACCGTTGCCGCCGCCACCGCCGACGCTTTGAACCAGGACGGCGTCCGAGTCCCGTCCGAGCGTCAGCGCATCGCCGTTCAAGGTTGCGGTGGCGAGGTTACCGTTGCCACCACCGCCGCCGGATCCGCCAACACCCACCGACACCGCGGCCGCGGCAGAACCCGCACCCGCGATCGAGCCGGTCACGCTGAACCCCCCGTTGCCCCCACTGCCGCCGACGGACTGCACCACCATGCCGGTGGAGAGGTCGCCGCGAGTGGTTAGATCGCCGTTGATCGTGGTCGTGACCACACCGCCCGTGCCGGCCCCACCGCCCGAACCGCCGACGCCCACCGACACCGCGCCGGCCGCCGCGCCCGCGCCGGCCACGGCGCCCGCGATCGAGTAGCCCCCGTTGCCGCCGCTGCCGCCGACCGCCTGCGCCACCACGCCGGACGACATGTCGCCACGAGTGTCTATGTCGCCCGTGAAATCGACGTCCACCTGCCCGGCGTTGCCGCCATTGCCGCCCGAGCCGCCGATCGCCGCTGACACCGCGGCCGCGCCGCCGCCCGCGCCCACACCGGTGAAAGTGATCGCATAACCGCCGTTGCCACCGCCGCCGCCGATCGACTGCGCGATGAGTCCATCGGATTGGTCGCCGTAGGTGTTGATCGAACCACCGGCATCGATGTCGATCTGCCCACCGGCGCCGCCGTCGCCGCCGCGGCCGCCAATGCTGGCGCCGATGGCGCCCGCGCCGAGATCGCCGCCCGAGAACGCGAACGACATCGCGAAGCCGCCATTGCCGCCACCGCCTCCCACGCTCTGCGCGAGCATGCCGTCCGAATCGAAACCACGCGTGACGATGACCTGGTTCCCGTCGATGTCGACGAGTTGGCCCGCGCCGCCGCTGCCGCCTGCGCCGCCCACGGCCGCCGACATCGCACCGATATAGCCACCCGAGGCCTGCACGGCGAAGCCGCCGTTGCCGCCGCCACCACCCACCGACTGCGCGAAGATGCCCTTGGCGCGATCGCCGCGGGTTTCGATCGTGGGAATGCCGGTCGACAGAGCCGTGCCGATGATGTGCACGGTGTTGCCGTCGCCGCCGAGTCCGCCTGTGCCACCGACCGCCGCACCCGCAAACAAACCCACGGACGTGCTGTTGCCGCCGCTGCCGCCGCCGCCACCCACGGCCTGCGCGTAGATGCCGTGCGAGTCCTCGCCTTCGGTGTAGAGATCGCGGTTGTTGGTCACGTCGATGATGCCGGCACGTCCGCCATCACCGCCGCGGCCACCGATAGTAAGGGGGCCGGGCACTACGGAGCCGCTGTTGCCGCCGCTGCCGCCACCGCCGCCCACGCTGCGCGCTTCGATCGCGGCGGAAATGTTTCCGAGCGTCGAGATCGTGCCGAGATTGATGACCGACAGATTGCCGGCGACATCCGGCGTCGCGGGTACGCCCGCCGCGCCACCCGAACCTCCCGAGCCGCCGATGCCGACGAGCCCATCGCCTTCGCCACCACTGCCGCCGCCGCCGCCGATGCTCTCGGCCATGATTCCGCGGGCACGTGCGCCGCGCGTGATGATGCTGCCTTCATTGCGCACGTTGACCGTGCCGCCGTTGCCACCGCCCGAGCCGCTGCCACCGATGGCCACGAGCCCGCCCGACGCGGCGCCGTTGCCGCCGCCACCCCCGATGCTCTGCGCGAAAACGCCGTCGGCGCCCAGGCCGAACGTCGAGATGGCGCCGAAATTTTTCACGTCGACGAGCAGGCCGTTGCCGCCGCCCGCGCCCGAACCACCAATGTTGACCGCGCCATGCGAGGAACTCGCGGAGCCGCCACCGCCACCGATGCTTTGCGCAAGGATGCCCTTGCCGTCGATGCCCTGGGTTTCGATGGTGCCGAGATTCGTGACGAACACCTCGCCGCCGTCGCCGCCCATGCCGCCCTTGCCGCCGACGCCCACGAGGCCGCTGGAACCAGCGCCCGTGCCGCCGCCGCCCCCGATGCTCTGCGCAACGATGCCGTTCGCGCTGGTGCCGGACGTGAGGATGTTGGCGCCCGCCGCGTTCGTGACGTCGACGCGCCCGCCGATGTTGAAACCTTCCGAGGCAACGCCGCCGCCGATGCCGACGAGGCCGTTGCCATTGCCGCCGCTGCCACCTCCGCCGCCGATGCTCTGCGCGAGCAACGCGTGCGCGTAGTCGCCCAGCGTCTCGACCTGGCCCTGGTTGAGGATCGTGGCGTGCCCGCCGGACCCGCCGGTGTTGGCGAGGCCACCGATGCCGGCAATGCCGTTGCCATCGCCGCCGTTGCCACCACCACCGCCGACGGACTGCGCGAGGATGCCGTAGGCCGCGACGCCGCGCGTCAGGATGCCGGCATTGCCGAGGTTGTTAGCCGTCGCGGTGCTTCCATCACCACCGCCACCGCCGGTGCCACCGATGCCCGTAATGCCGATGCCGCTGCCGCCGTCACCGCCGCCTCCGCCGATGGACTGTGCGTACAGCCCGACCGCGTCATTTCCACGCGTCGTGATGAGCGCGCCCGACGCGTTGATCGCGGTGGCCGCGGCGCCATTGCCGCCGGCGCCACCGTTGCCCCCGAGCGCCACGGTCGCCGTATTCGCATCGCCCGCGTTGCCGCCGGCGCCACCCACGCTTTGCGCGAACACGCCGTGCGCCGCCTGTCCCGTGCCGAGCGCAATGCTGCCCGTGGACACGGTGCCGTAGTTCGTCGCGGTGGCGAAATCACCGTGACCCCCTTCGCTGCCCGAACCCGCGTCGCCGACCAGGCCATAGCTGCTGCCGCCGTTGCCGCCGCCGCCGCCCAGGCTCTGCGCGAAGATGCCGATGGCGCCGTCGCCCAGTGTCGCGATGTCGGCGTAGTTAGTCGCGGTGGCCGTGCCGCCCTGCGCGGCAGGTCCACCGGACCCGGCGTCGCCGAGGATGTAGCCGTCGCCACCCGTGCCGCCGATACCCGCGCGGCTCTGGACGAACATGCCGTGGGACTCGGTCCCCGACGTGGTGACGTCCACGCGGTTGGTGACATCGACGTTGCCGCCTTCACCGGCGATGCCGCCGTTCGCCGCCGGCAACGCGCCCCAGGCATTGCCGCCGCTTCCGCCGCGACCGCCCATGCTGGTGACCATGATGCCCGGCGCGTTCGCCGCGTTCGACACGATGTCCTGGCCGAAGGTGTCGGAGAGATCGATGTCGAACGTGAGCGTGGGCCCGTTCTCGCCCGGATCGCCCTGTTCGGCGGATTCGCCGATGGTCCAGCAGCCAAAGAAACAGATCTCAACGCCCCAGCCGCTGTCACCGCTGTCGCCCCATTTGCCTTCGCGAACGCGGACGAAGCGATTCACGCCCGGCGCGGGTGACGGACCGTCGTCGACGACGGCAACGCGGCCGGGACTGCCGTCGAGGCCATCGGGCTTGTCTTCCGTGGGTATTTCAGCCGTGATCGGCAGCGCGTCCGGCGAATCCGGATTGCCGCAGGTCGGGGTGCAGGTGATTCCGAGAAGCGGCGGATCAACGTCGTCGTCCTCTTCATCCGGATCCGGACCGAATACCTGCGTCGCGACCGTGTACGTGATGGCGGGCATTTCGGGACGTTCCGGATATCCGGGGCGCGGCGGCAGTGGCTCGAGCGCCGGCCGGTAGGGAGTGCCGGGAATGGTGAAGGTGGCGCCCGGTGTGACCGGCCCCGCCCACAACAGATAGCCTTCATCGGTGATGACCGAGCCATACGGCGTGAAGATCAGTTCCTCGATGGTTTCGTATTTTCCCGTGTCCGGGTTGAGGATCTGGTCGCCTTCGCGGTAACACGGCATGTAGTTGGCGTAGGTGCACCAGAGTTCGGTTTCCGTGGTTTGGGACCAGGCGTGCTGCGCGGTGAAGGCGATCGCGAACGAACCGATGAGGCGGATGGGTTTCACTAGGCAGCTCCGGAATGAAAAAAGCCGCGGGCGTCTGGGACGCCCGCGGCTCGGGGGAATACGTGGGATTCGAAAGGCTGGGATGCTGGCGGAGGGGGTGGGATTCGAACCCACGGTTCTCGTGAGAGAACGCCAGTTTTCAAGACTGGTGCATTCAACCGCTCTGCCACCCCTCCGGGGGACGCGGATTGCGCGCGCAAGCTACTGCAAAGCCCGCGTCCGGTCCAGCCGGAAGGCATGCGGGCAAGGGCCCGCGCGAAAAGGGGATTTTCAGATGGCCGACCTCGTCCACAGGTCATTCGCTGCGGTCTCCTCCCAGAGGCCCTGCATTCAATAGGGATGGCGGACTTACGGCAATTGCCCGGACGGCTTAAGTCCGGTCTTAGGCCTTTTGCCTTATGCAACTCGCGGCATGGAAAAGGCGATGCTTCGCGTCTGGCTAGCAATCCCCGGCTTTCATTAAGATGAGTGTCGTGAAACTCCTCATCGTCGACGACCACCCGCTGTTCCGCGATGGCCTCGCGGCGCTGTTGCGCCAGGCTTCCGCGGACAACAGCGTGATCCCTGCATCATCGACCGAAGAGGCATTGCAGCTCGCCGATGAACACATCGTCGATGCGGTGTTCATGGATCTCTCGATGCCAGGGCTGAGTGGAGAGCCGGCTATCCGCGAGTTCGCGCATCGTCATCCGGACCTGCCGGTGATCGTACTCTCGAGCTCGGAAGATCCAGGCGACGTGCGGCGCGTGCTGAACGCGGGAGCGTCGGGCTACATCCCGAAGTCAGCCACCGCGCAGACCGTGGTCTCCGCGCTCACGCTGGTGTTGTCAGGGAATATCTATGTGCCTCCGCTGCTGGTGGCGGCGGCGACCCAGGCGGCGGATCACGCCGCGCAGAGCGGGCCGCGTTCGCTGTCCGCGCTGACCGACCGGCAGGTGGACGTGCTGCGGTTCCTGCGCGACGGGCTCTCCAACAAGGAGATCAGCGCCAGTCTCGGCATCGCCGAGAAGACGGTGAAAGTCCACATCGCTGCGATCTTCAAGACGTTGAATGTGGTCAACCGGACGCAGGCCGCGAAATTTCTGCACGACGCTCCGGATGCGCCACGCGGGGCGCCATGAGATGCGTGATGGCCGCGCGCAACCGGCTGTTCGACACCGGCTTGTGAAGCAGTAGCAACCCGCTCGCCTCCGCTTCCTGGAGCCGATCGGGCGCGGTGTCGCCGGTGATGAGCATGCCGGGTATCTCGTCGTCGTTGTATTCCGAACGCAGCCGCTCGATGACGCGAATGCCGTCTTCGTGCGCACGCAGGCGATAATCGCAGATGATGAGTCCGGGGCGATCCGGGCAGTTCGCGAGCAGCGGCAGGATCTCGTCGCAGGAGCCCGCGACGATGACCTTGAATCCCCAACCTTCCAGAAGACTTCGCATGGCCATCAGGATGGTCACTTCATCGTCGACCACGAGGATGAGTCCCGACGCGGCGACGTCGACCGCATCTTCCACGCCGGTGCTGGCCTCGTCCGCCTTGGCATCGGACAGCGGCAGGTCGAGGGTGAACACCGAACCGTGCCCGGCCCGCGAACGCAGCGAGAGCGGATGACCTAACAAGGCAGTGAGGCGCTTGACGATGGCGAGTCCCAGGCCCACGCCCTTGGTGCGATCCCGCTCGGGGTTCGCGACCTGGTAGAACTCGGCGAAAACATGGGCCTGCTCGACGTCGGGAATGCCGCGGCCCGTGTCCCAGACCTGCACGCGAAGCGTTCGTCCGCGACGCCGGCATGCGACGAGCACGCGCCCGTGGTCGGTGTACGCGATGGCGTTTGCGACGATGTTTCGCACCACGCGCTCGACCAGCAGCGGATCGCTGTACACCACGGCGTGCGTATCGCGGAGCGTGAGCCCGATGCTCTTTGCCTGCGCATCCGCGGCATACTCACGACAGATGCGTTCGAGCAGCGATTGCATGGCAAACGTCTGCGGGTGCGCTTCGACGACCCCGGCATCCAGGCGCGAGATGTCGAGCAGCCCGTTGAACAGGCCACCCATGGCTTGCACGGAACTGTCGATGTGGTCGAGCAGCCGGCGTGCTTCGGGGTCGGGAACGCGAGGCCGCAAGGCCGCGACGAACAGCGTGAGCGCGTGCACCGGCTGACGCAGATCGTGGCTCGCGGCCGCGAGGAAGCGGGATTTCGCCGTGCTCGCCTCTTCCGCGATGAGTTTTTCACCGCGCAGCCGTGCGATGAGATCTTCGTTCTCGAATCGCAGCCGTACCGATTCCTCGAACTGCGCGCCGTAACGCCGGGCCTGGTCGGTGATAGCGAACAGCCACGCGACGATGATGAGCGCGAGCACCCAGTGCACCCAGTCGTTCTGCGAAACCATCCAGGCCGCGGGCAGCACCATCATCGGCAGTATCGAGAAGAAGATGGCCGGCCGCAGCACGCCAAAGGCCGTGACCGCTCCGCTCGCGACGGCGCACAAATACAGCATCACCAGCAGTTGCATGTCGAAACGCGCGGTCGGCAGCAGCCACCAGGAGCTCAGGCCGAGAAAAAAGCTGGCAAAGAGCGCGCCGGCGGCGAACCGGCGACTCCAGGTCCGCCACTCTTCGTCCGGCGGATTGCGCCGCAGGTACGTGAAGATGAGCGCGAGACGGACGGCGATCTGCGCCAGCATGACGACGCCGAATCCGATCGCGACGGAGGGCGAAACGGCACCGCTGCCTCCCAGGATGCCCGCGACCAGTACCGCGCCCACCAGGGTGGCCGACATGCCGGAAGCGGTGTTGCGGTACGCAGAGCGGACCTGCTCGGCTCCGATGCGGTTTATCAGGTCGAGGTTGTTGGTCGGCATGGCGGCGCTCGCGTGTCCTGCTGGTTACCGGCGCGAGCGCCCTGGCTACGAAATCGGGTTCGCGCCCATGTAACGATGCAACGCAGCGGGCACCGTGATGCTGCCATCCGCATTCTGGTAATTCTCGAGCACCGCGACCAGGGCGCGACCCACGGCAACGCCGGAGCCATTGAGCGTGTGCAGCGGCTCGGGTTTGCCGGTGTCCGGGTTGCGCCAGCGCGCCTGCATGCGACGCGCCTGGAAGGCCTCGCAGTTGCTGCACGAGGAAATCTCGCGGTACTTGTTCTGCCCCGGCAGCCACACTTCGATGTCGTAGGTCTTGGCGCTGCCGAAACCGATGTCGCCGGCGCACAGAGCCACCACGCGATAGGGAAGCTCGAGCTTCTGCAACACTTTCTCCGCATGACTCGTGAGATCTTCGAGCGCGGCGTATGAATCCGCCGGCTTCACGATGTGCACCAGCTCGACCTTTTCGAACTGGTGCTGTCGGATGAGCCCGCGCGTGTCCTTGCCCGCGGCGCCGGCTTCGGATCGGAAGCAAGGTGTGTGTGCGACGAATTTCTTCGGCAAGTCCTTGGCGTCGACGATGCTGTCGCGCACGAGGTTGGTGACAGGCACCTCGGCCGTGGGAATCAAATAGAAATTCGAACTCGCATCAGGGACCGGGACCTTGAAGAGATCCTGCTCGAACTTCGGAAGCTGACCCGTGCCCTGCAAGGCCGGGCCGAGCACCAGGTAAGGAACATAAGCCTCCGTGTAGCCGTGTTCGTTCGTATGCAGATCGAGCATGAACTGCGCGAGTGCGCGATGCAGTCGCGCAATACCGCCTTTCAGCACCGAAAAACGTGCACCCGAAATCTTCGCAGCGCTCTCGAAGTCGAGACCGCCCAGCTTCTCGCCGAGTTCCACGTGGTCCTTCGGCGCGAAGTCGAATTGGCGCGGCTCGCCCCAGCGACGGACTTCCCGGTTGGCGGACTCGTCGCGTCCCTCGGGTACGGACTCGTGCAGCGTGTTTGGCAGACCCAGCTGCCACGCATCGAGCTCGGCCTGCACCGAGTTGATGGCGACATCGCTGGCCTCGAGCTGGCGCGTGAGTTCTTCGGCGCGCGCCAGCAGTGCCGAGGCATCTTCCTTCTTGCCCTTGGCAATGCCAACGGCCTTGGCGTTCGCATTGCGTTCGGCACGCACGCGATCGGACTCGACCTGCGCGGTCTTGCGACGCTCTTCGAGCGCGGTGAAGGCGGCGACGTCGAGCGTGAATCCGCGGCGGGCCAGATTGGCGGCGACGGCCGCGGGATCTGCGCGAAGTTGTTTGGCGTCGAGCAAGGTCGTTCTCTCTCCAGTGAGCCCTGTCCCCTTTTGCTAGGAAATCAGGAATGTCCCCATTTTCAGGCCGGCGACGGCGGCGAGCAGGCAACTGACAACGGTGGCGGCAACGTACGTGACGCCCGTCATCGAGAAACCCGCCAGCGCGGACTCGAGCGCGAACGCCGAGTAGGTGGTGAACCCGCCGAGCACGCCGGTCATCCAAAAAAGCCGCGCATTGTCGGCGCTGGCGCCACGGGCCGCAACATACATATATAAGAGTCCGATGGCGAAGGACCCCACCAGGTTCACGGTGAATGTAGGCACCGGCCAGCCGCCGGGTGACGCAGGCCACAGGCGATAAGCACCGTAACGCGCGACGCTGCCCAGTGCGCCGCCTAGCCCCACCCACAACCAGCTCATTTCTTGTTCTCCTCGCCGTCTTTGTTCCCGTCACTTCGAAGGCGCGAGAGCGCCTCGCCGATCTTGATCTCGAGCCCCCGCGACACGGGCCGATAGTAGCGGCGGTCGGGCAACTCGTCGGGAAGATATCGCTCGCCCTTCACGAAGGCATCGGGCGCGTCGTGGGCATATTGGTAACCCTCGCCGTATCCCAGGCCTTTCATGAGTTTCGTCGGCGCATTGCGGAACCGGAGCGGAACGTCCAGCGTTCCGAACTCTTCGACGTCGGCCTTGGCTTCCCCATAGGCGACGTACACCGCATTGCTCTTGGGTGCCACCGCGAGATACACGACGGCGTTCGCCAGCGCGAGATCCCCTTCGGGACTGCCGAGCCGCTCGAAGGTCTGCCACGCGTCGAGCGCGAGTTGCTGGCCACGCGGATCAGCCAGCCCGATGTCTTCCACCGCCATGCGCACGATGCGCCGTGCCAGGTAGTGCGGATCACAACCGCCGTCGAGCATGCGCGCGAACCAGTACAACGCGCCATCCGGATCCGTGCCACGCACCGCCTTGTGCAGCGCCGAGATCTGGTCGTAGAACTGCTCGCCGCCCTTGTCGAAACGGCGGCGGCCACCGGTCGCGACCTCACGCACCTGTTCGACCGTGATGAGCGCGCGGCCATCGCGCTCCGTGGCGAGATCCGACGCCACCTCCAGCATGCCGAGCGCGCGTCTCGCGTCTCCGTCACCGCCGTGCGCCAGCGCAACCAGCGCCTCATCGTCGATGTCGATGCCGCGCTTGCCCAACCCGCGCCCGGAATCCTCCAGCGCGCGGCGCAGTAGTTTGACGATGTCGTCCACGCGCAGCGAGCGCAGCACGTACACGCGCGCGCGCGACAGGAGTGCGCTGTTGATCTCGAACGACGGGTTCTCGGTGGTCGCGCCGATGAACGTCAACGTGCCGTCTTCGACGAACGGCAGGAATGTGTCCTGCTGTGACTTGTTGAAGCGATGGACTTCGTCGAGAAACAGCACGCTGCGCCGGCCGCGCTCGGCGCGTGCCGTGCGAGCACGCTCGACGGCTTCGCGAATGTCCTTGACGCCCGCCATCACGGCCGAGAGCTGCATGAACTCGGCGTCGGCATGGCGCGCGATGAGGCGCGCGAGCGTGGTCTTGCCGGTGCCCGGGGGACCCCAGAGGATGAGCGAATGGAGCTGCCCTTTCTCCAGCGCCTGCCGCAGGGGCTTGCCGGCACCGAGAACCTGGTCCTGGCCTACGAATTCATCGAGTGTGCGGGGCCGCATGCGGTCCGCGAGCGGCCGCAGCGCATCGTTGGCCGGAACATCGCGCAGGAAATCCGGCTGATTGCCCGGGTCGCCGGCGCCGCGGGTCATTGAGCCGCCCGCCGTCCCAACAACCAGGCGGCGAACTCGGGCCATCGCGCCAGGCCAAGCCAGCCGCCGAGGAGACCCAGTGCGGCGCCGGCCGAATTCGCGAGCACGTCGCGTGGATCACCGTCGCGGCCCATGTGCATGGAGTACTGGGCGAACTCGATGCCGATGCCCATGAGCAGCAATCCGACGAAGATTTTCCACCAGGCGCCGCGAGACACGATGCCGGTGAAGTACAGCGCCAGGATGCCGTGCCCCAGCAGGTGGCTGGTCTTGTCGCTCCACTCGAACGCAGTGACGACACGGTTCACGGGCATCAGGCAGACCCAGATGGCAGCCGCGAGCAGCACCACGCCGACGGCCCACCACACGCGCTGCAGGTTCATTTCGCCGGAGTGCCGATGACGTCCGCTTCTGCCGGCGGTGTGAAACTCACTTCCGCATCGGCGACCGGTGGGTTCCGCTCACTGGACGCGAAATCGAGATTCACCGTCTGCCCGAGCTTGTCCTTGAGCACCATGCGTTTGAGCTCGCCATCCTGTCTAGGACCAGGGGCAAAGGCGAGCCGTGCTTCGCGAAAATCCGCGTCGTCTTCCTTTGGCGTGACCAGCACCCAGTCCAGGCCATCCTTGCGGCCTGCGGGAGACACGGTGAACAGCTCGCGGATGTTCCCCTCGCCCGACAACAAACCCGCGGGCGTCGCGGTGATGGCACTCGACGCGGGCTTGACCGACACCTGCTCGAGGTCGCGATCGTAGAACCACAGGTTCTTGCCGTCGGCGACCATGAGCTGCGGTGAACTGCTGGTGTCCCCCGTGGGCGTGAGTTCCCAGCGGAATCGGCCCGGGCGCACGATGACGAGTTTGCCGCGGGCGTCCTGCACCTGCCGGCCCTTGCTGTCCGTGACCACCTGCGAAAACTCGGTGCGCAGGGTTTTCAGGTGCTCGAGGTAGCTGTCTAGCGGCGTCTGGGCCTGGAGGGCGCCCGAGAACGCCAGCATTCCGAGACCAAACACACGAATCGTTCGCTTGCTCATTCGTTTGCTCATTCGCTCCCGGCCGGAGCCGGCGCGAGAATCTCGCGCGAGCCGTTCGGCTGCAGCGGCCCCACGACACCGGCGTTTTCCATCGATTCGAGCAGCCGCGCGGCGCGGTTGTAGCCGATCTTGAGACGGCGCTGCACATAGGAGATGGAAGGCTTGCGTTCGCTGGTGACGATCTTGACGGCCTCGTCGTACAGCGCGTCCTGTTCGCCGCCATCGCCGCCACCTTCGGCCTGCGGCTCGCCCGAGATGCCCGCCAGCGGCACGCTGGGCCCTTCGAGCACGTCTTCGATGTAGTTGGGTGCCCCGCTCTTCTTGAGCGCTTCGACCACACGATGCACTTCCGCATCGCTGACGAAGGCGCCGTGCACGCGCGTGGGCACCGAGGTGCCGGCAGGTAGATAGAGCATGTCGCCGTGGCCGAGCAGCGACTCCGCGCCCATCTGGTCGAGGATGGTGCGCGAGTCGACGCGGGCGGACACCTGGAACGCGATGCGTGTCGGGATGTTGGCCTTGATGAGGCCGGTGATCACGTCCACCGACGGACGCTGGGTGGCGAGAACGAGATGGATACCCGAGGCCCGCGCCTTCTGCGCGAGACGCGCAATCAGCTCTTCGACCTTCTTGCCGACGATCATCATCATGTCGGCGAGCTCATCGATGATGACGACGATGTACGGCAGCGTGGTGAGGTCGGGAATCTTCGACTGGTCGAGCGTGGGGTCATTCGCCGCCATGGCCGTCATCACCGGATCGCGGATCGGCTTGCCGGCATCGTTCGCGTCCTTCACCTTGCGGTTGTAGCCCGCGATGTTGCGCACGCCGAGCGCGGCCATGAGCGCGTAGCGCCGCTCCATCTCGGCGACGCCCCAGCGTAACGCGTTGGCCGCGTGCTTCATGTCGGTGACGACGGGCGCAAGCAGGTGCGGAATGCCCTCGTACACCGAGAGCTCGAGCATCTTCGGGTCGATCATGATGAGCCGCACGTGCTCGGCGGTGCTCTTGTAGAGCAGCGACAGGATCATGGCGTTGATGGCCACGGACTTGCCCGAGCCGGTGGTGCCGGCAACGAGCAGGTGCGGCATCTTCGCGAGATCCGCGGTGACGGGTGCGCCACCGATGTCCTTGCCGAGCGCCAGGGCGAGCGGGGATGACACGTCGTCGTACGACTTGGACTTGATGATCTCGCCGAGCGTGACGATCTCGCGCTTCTCGTTCGGGATCTCGAGACCCATCACCGACTTGCCGGGAATGATTTCCACGACCCGCACGCTGATCGCTGACAGTGATCGCGCG
>Ga0164241_10002027_pt1 | contig 22959 bp, 13 predicted proteins | sample OricomyardsoilBY_FD_108780 | JGI IMG/M metagenome (GOLD analysis project Ga0164241, IMG submission 108780) | Backyard soil microbial communities from Emeryville, California, USA - Original compost - Back yard soil (BY) | ecosystem: Environmental > Terrestrial > Soil > Unclassified | place: USA... | reverse complement strand
CGTCCAACCCCCCCCACCCAAAAAGTCCAGGTCACCTGCCCCGATCGAACCCCCTCACCCAAAAAGTGCAGGTCACCTGCCCCGATCGGACCCCTGGATCTAAAAGGCCAGGTGACCTGCTTCGGCACGCCTCGAGACTTTGCTGCAGGGCAGCCGGAAATCGACGCCGAAGGCTACGACGGACGCGGGAGGTATGATGACCCCCAATCAATCATCCGCTGTTTGCGCAGTGTCGTCCCCAAGTGCTCGGACGAGCTTTGATTCGCCGACGCTCGCTCACCACACCTGCAAAATTGGCTACTTGGGGATGGTCGGAATGATCACGCCGCAGGGGAAGTCGATATTCAAGTCGTGGTTGCCAGTGCTCTTGATGGTGGCGCAAGCCGCGCCTTGAAGCTCCAGCACCGACGGGGAGCTCAAAAACCAGCCATCCTTGTCTTTGTACACGAGGGGCTTGCCATCCAAAACCACGGTGCCGGTGTCGGCGCGTGAATCCTCGACGGTGCCGTTCAACGTGAAGACGCACGAGCGCACCCCCCCCACGATCGTATCGAACGCTTTGGACAGATCTGCCTGGTTATTGGCGAGGTAAAAGCGATCGGTCATGTCGACGTCGACCGCAAGCCCTTGTCCGGCATTGGCGACCGCGCGCAAATGGTCCTTGCCGACCTCGTTCCCGACGCTGATGACGAAGGTCGAGATCTGCTTTTGAAATGCGTTTTGCACGGCGCTCACCGAGAGCTGGCGCGCAGCGTCGAGGCCTGCGGCGTCACCCGGATTGGGATCGGCGCAACTGTCTGGCTCGCCGTCGGTCGCGAGCACGAGCACTTTCGGGCCTGGATCGGTCACGCCGTCGAGGATTTTCACCGCGGCTTCGATGCTCTCACCCGTCGGGGTGTCCCCCTTCCAGTCGTCTCGCCGATACTTGGCGGTGATCGCCGCGTAGTTGTCGAGCGCCGGAGCAACTTGAGTGATCATCGGGCAAGTCTTGGGTGGAGTGCCGTCACCGAAGCCGCCCTCACTCGTGTACAATGCGAGACCGAAGCGCACCTTCGACTGGAGCGTCGAAATGATGCCGGTGTTCATGTCGATCAGCGCGTCGCGCAAGACGTTCCAACGCGCCCCATTGCCGAACTGCTCGTTCATGCTTCCGGATTGGTCGATCAGCATCAGCACGGTGAGTTGCGGCGTGAGGTTGACGTCCTGCTTGACGCAACCATCGGGCAAGTCATCGGGACCGCCGTCGCCAGTCGGGGGATCGACACCGGGATCGATCCCTCCTCCGGTAACGCATCTACCAGACGAGCTACAGGTCTGATCGGAACCACAGGTGCCGTCACCCGGTGTGCAATCAGCCGTGCACTTGCTCGAGTTGCAATATTGGCCCGTCACGCACGGAGCAGTCGACGAACAAGCCGCGCCGCACGTGAGCGTCGATTCACACGGGCTGACGCGGCTCTCGTTGGCGCTGCGCGTGCAGCCGGGCGCGACCAAGCTCGCCAGAAGTGAGAGCGCGGCCGCGCCGAACAGGGCTTTTTTCGAAGGTGGCACTGGTCGTTTGGTCATCCCGATTTCTCTCGTCATCGCCGCAAATCGAGCCGCGCGCAAGTCACCGGTACAGCCAGACGATGTAGCCAGCTTTAGAAATCGATCACGGTCGTAATGCTGACGCGGTCGTAATGCTGGCCTCAAGCCTTCCACTTGATGTTGCAGCCAATGCTCGGAACTTGATCGATCGCCGGTGAATAGCCGGCAATGAGCGCATCCACCGCGGCCCTCGCGTCACGTCCCGTCACAGGCACATCGTTCCCCGGCCGCGCGGCATCGAACTGGCCGCGGTAAGCAAGTTTACCGTCTTTATCGAATATATATAGGTCGGGGGTACAAGCTGCGTCGAAGGCTCGGGCGACGGCTTGGCTCTCGTCGTAAAGGTACGGAAACACGTAACCTGCGTCGGCTGCTTCCGCTGCCATGGCCGGCGGAGCATCCGCAGGATACGCGGTCGCGTCGTTGGAGCTGATCGCGACCATCGCCACGCCTCGGTCTCGACAATACCGCCCAAAGTCCGCGATGCCGGCGCGAATGTGCTTCACGAACGGGCAATGATTGCAGATGAAGAAGACGACCGCGGGCTTACCAGAAAGCGCGCTCGAGCTGACCACACTGCCGCTCACCGTGTCCGGCAGCGAAAAGGCAGGGATTTCCGTGCCGAGCGGCAACATACGCGAGGGTGTTCGGGCCATTTGCCGGAAGCTTTCCGGAACCGGCCCGAGACGTCAACCGCGTCACTGAATTTTGGCGGGTAGCACGGCGAAGCGCTCGAAATCTTCACGCTGGTACAGGAAGGCGTACGTGGCACGGCTCGACAGCACTCGCTTTACGTAGCGGCGCGTTTCAACGTACGGAATCAGCTCGATCCACAAATCGAAATCGGCATTGGGGCGTTCGCGCAGCCAACGCTTGGGGTTGCCGGGCCCCGCGTTGTACGCGGGGATCGCGAGCAAGGCATTTTGGGGGAAAGCGTCGGCGAGACGAGCGAGCTCACCCGTGCCGAGCGCGATGTTCACGCTCGGGCGCTTGAGCGACGCTCGATCCGCAGGCAGCCCGAGCGGGCGCGCAATGCTCTTCGCCGTGGGGACGATCAACTGCATCAAGCCGTAGGCGTCGGCGACGCTCTCGGCATCGGGATCGAACGCCGATTCTTCACGCATGATCGCGTAGATGAGTGCGGAACTTTGACCCGTTCGCTTGGCTTCGCGCTGCACGATTTGCTGAAATGGCGCAGGATAAGCCAGTTTCCAGGCATCGACCCAGGCGTCGGCGGGCCAAGTCGAGGGCGCTGCGGAGAGCGCGCGGCGCGCGGCCGCATGCGACAGCTTCACGGAGCCCGCTTCGGCATAGAGCTTGGACAGCCCCCAAAGGAGCTCCGGTCGCGAGCTATCGGCAAGGCCCAGCGCGTCCAATTCGCGCGCACCGTTTTCGAGATCGCCGACTCCGAACAACTCGAGCGCGCGACTGAATCCGGCGCCCGAAAATTCGCTGCGGTTCGTGACCACGACCGGACCGGTCGGAACCGACGCGAGCGCGCTCGCCATCACCGTGCGAGCGCGTTCCGCATCGGCCGCGTGCAACGCGGTGTACGCGCCCAACATGTAATACGAGAACGGCAAATCGTGGATCAGTGACTCGTACTCGCCGAGCGCTCGTTCAGCCTCGCCGCTCGCGGCCAAAGCGCGCGCGTGAAAGTAGCGTTCGCGGCCCGCGAAATCCGCGCCCCGAGCCGAGACGCTGAACTTGTTGTCGAGCACTCGCTCGAGCACGCGCACTGCGCCCTGATAGTCTTGCTTGTCCAACCGACGCAGGGCGAGCCGAAATGAGCCTTCGGGGACCATGTCGCCATCCGGATAATCATCCGGCATGGCACTGAGCAGCTCCGTGAAGCGCGCCTCGACGCCGAGCTCCAAGTAAGACAGCGCGCCGTACAGCCGCGCATCATCAGCCAATGAGTTCTTGGGCGCCTCCTGTTCGAGCGCGGCAAAGCGTTTGACGGCGAGCATGTGTTGCCCGTCGCTGGCAGCCGCCTTGCCTGCCATGAACTGCGCGCGCGCGCGCAAATCGACATCCTTGCACTGGCTGAGTAGCGCCTCGTACGTTTCGCCCGCGCGAGCATAAGCGCGAGTTCCAGCCAGAGCCTTGCCCGATAGGAATTGGATTTCGCAACCAGCGCTGCTCGAGCGCTCTGCCTCGGACAGTACAGACAACGACAGCTGCGCGGCTTGCTCGGCTTCGGAAAAATGGCGAGCATCGGACAGCGCGCGCACCCGTTCGAGCTGCTCCGACAGATCGCGGGTCTGATGCGACGCGCGCTCGGACTCTGGGAGGAGCGCGAGCGCGCGTGCCTCCAAGGCTTGCCCGCTCTGCAAAGTGACGCGCGGCACGTTCGGTTCGTTTTGAATGCGCCGGGCGAAACTGAGCGCTTCCAGGATCTGCGCAGAGCGCTCGGCGCTCGCCGCGCTCGCCGCGCTCGCAGCGTCGAGCAGCGCTGTCGCCAATCTCAGCTCACTTTCCGCCCGCTCCGAGCCCGCCGGAAGTGCCTTTACGACGTGTTCGTACGCGTCAATCGTCGTCGCGCGATCGCCGAGCGCGCGTGCCGCCTCGCCGACCACTGGCCATTTCAAACGCGCCGCGGGCTCGCTGTCTGGAACCATCGCGCTGCGAGCCAGCACTTCCTTCGCGCGGCCGAGTGCGAGCAGCGCACGCGCTTCACCGACGCGCGCGTAGCTCACCAACGGCGAAGAGCCTTGGCTCACACGCGCATAAGCCGCAAGCGCGGGCGCGAACTGTCCGGCTTGTTCGTGCAAGCGAGCCAGCAGAAAATCATACCGAAAACGTTCGCTCGCTTCAGGCGGCGTTTTTGCGAGCCAGCCCGAAAGCTCGACCGCCGCGACCGCCGGTGTCCCAGCATCGAGTGCTGCCGCCACGGTCGACAGTTCCGGAATCGTCAACAGAGGCCGAAAATCGCTGAGGGAGAACGTCGCGCTCGGAACCTTCGGCGCCGCGCTGGCGCTCGCCTCCGCAATTTGGAAAGGCGGTGCCTTCGCGATGCGCCCTTCTGGTTCTTTTCGCGCCTCACAGCCGAGCAACCAAGCGAGCGACAGAATCGCCCAGATCGACGTGCGCGCGCGCATCAGCCGCGACGGGAAAAGTGGCTTGCGGTCCATTGCTCGGTAGCGAGTTCTTCCTCGGTCCGCTCTTGCTCGGCGGCCCGCTGAGCCCGAAATGTATCTCGGTGCGCGTCCATGATCTTGGCGTCGTTGCTGGCGCTCGCCAGGCTGCGGCGCGCGCTGGCCTCGACAGCCGCTGCGGTTGCTTGCGTTTCACGGGTACGGCGCTCGAGCTCGGCCTTGGCGGCGAGCTCCAAGGTCGCGCCCTTCTGCCAATCGGCGACGGTCCCTAGATCGTTGGCGCGCACCAGCCCCCCTTCCAAGCGCGCGCGCTCGGCGTCGCGGAGATTCGAGATGCGTCGCTCCGTGTCGCGTCGCGCGGCCTCGGCGCGCTCGGCCGCAGCACGCGCAATAGCGGTGCGTTGCGCGCTCTCACCGAGCTCTTTCGCTTGACGCTCGACTCGCTGCTGCCGCAACCAATGCAAGGTCTCGAACGGGTACCGATGCCGCACGCGAGTAAGTCTAGCAAAGCCGCGGGCGCCGCAGGCAATGCGCCATTTTCTCGCCTATTTTCGCGTAGATTGCCGACTCGACGAGGGAGGCGCGTGCCCCGAGGGTGACACGGCTAGGTCCGACGGTCGTCCTCGGACTTCGGCCTGCAGGCGACCGGGCCGCGGAGCGCCAACGATCGACAGCACAGGTGGGGGCGAGAGCAGTCGGGCGCTGCGGCGTCGAGTGCGCAACCGACGCTGAGTTCGAGGCGCGCGGCGGCCGCAGCGCATCTCCCTCAGGGGAGCCGAAACGCGACGCCGAAGGCTGGGACGGACGCGGGAGGCATCGTGACCATCAAACCAAACCTCAAGATCTCAGCTGCCCTCTTTGAGCTCGACGGGTGTTTCGGCGCGCAGACGTGCGATGAAGGCGTCGAGTGCTTTGGTGCGTCGTTCTTGGTAGAGGCGCTGACGAATCAGGCCCTGAACGGCACTCAGAGGGCTCACGGCGGCGGCTCGACGGGCAACCATGCGCAAGATCTCGTAGCCGGCTTCGGTTTGGATTGGCCCGGCAACTTCACCGGCGGTTTTCAGGCTCGTTGCCGCCTCGACGATTGGTTTTGGTAGGCGCGAGTTCTTGTCGATGAAGCCGAGGTCGCCGCCCGTAGCGCGCGTCGCAAGATCTTCGGACTGGTTCGTCGCGAGCTCCGCAAATCCTCGCTCGTCGGCAGGCCCGAATGCGCGGGCTTGCATGGCGATTTGGTCGGCGAGCTTCGCGTCGGAGACCAAGATGTGACGCACTTGCACCGCTTCGGGCAAGGTGAACTCGCTCGCTTGGCGCGCGGTGTACTCGCGTTCGACGTCCGCCGGCGTGATGGACTCAGGAGAGCCGACTTCACCGAGCGTGCGGTTGACCAGCTTGGTTACAGCGATCTGTTGCAGCGCGTGAATGGCGTCCGGGTCCTTGGTCAACCCCGTGCGCTCGGCTTCCTGTGCGAGTAGTTCGAAGCGTACCAGGCCATCGATCAGTTCACGCCGTGCGCTCGCCGCTTTGAAGCGTTCGGGAGTGGCCCCGGGATCGCGTGCCATGGCACGCTGCAGGTCGTCCTCGTGGAGTTCGACCTTGCCGACGCGGGCCACGAGCGCGCCACGGTTGGCCTCGGAGCTCTCGATTGGCGACTTTTGGGAGCAGGCCGAAAGCAGCAGGAGCAGGAACAGTCGGAAGCAGCGAGTCGACATGGGCATGAATGAGAACGGGTGGGCGCGGCATCAAAGCCGGCCCACCCGTTGTGTTGGCGCGGGGGCGAGGACGCTCAGGGCTGACGAATGATTCGGCCCATCACCGGCGCTGGCAGCGGGTTGTTGTGCTCGGTGTACTCGATCAGCGCGTCCAAGTCGACGGGACCGCCGATCTGGTTCGTGCCGCCGATGAAGGCGGTGAAGCCGTCACCGCCGGTGGCGAGGAAGTTGTTGCAGGTGATCGAGTAAACTGCCGCGGGGTCGAGCGCCACGCCCGCTGCGTCGTGGATTTCGATGATGCGGCTGCCAATCGCGTTCGAGGCTTTGTACGTGTAGCCGAGACCGGAAATTTGCAGGATGCGCGTGCTGGAGCTGGTCCATTGCTGCTCGAGGACCGCTTTGATCTGCGCGCCGGTCAGGTTCATCTTCACCAGCTTGTTGCCGAACGGCTGAATCGTGAACAGATCGTTCCAGGTGATGTTGCCGCCGCCCGCGGGCACGATCAGATCGGCGCGAATGCCGCCCGGATTCATGAACGCGAACTGAGTTCCCTCGGCCACGTTTTGCGAGTCAGCGATGATGTCGCCGAGCGGCTGCTCACCCGTCGAGCCGCCGTCGCGCGTGAAGCTCTGGGTCGCAAAGCCGACGACCTGGCTGGTGAGCGGCGCGACCTTGGCTTCAGCCGCCGCGGTGAGCGCAGAAGCAGCAGGATCCGGTGCGTTGCCCGGCGCCACGTCGGCGTAAGTCGTGACGATCTTGGCCGACTTGCTGACCACGTCCTTGCTCACCGGATCGATCGTCAGATCGATGTCGTCGTAGGCCGTGCTGGCCGAGAAGGCCTGCGTGAGCAGGATCTTCTTGCCACCGTTGTTCGTCACGAGCAGGTTCGTAAACGAGTGGGAGTGACCGCTGACGACCACGTCGAACTCGCTGTCGAGCCGAGTCACGACGTCCAGGATGTCGCTGCCATTGATCGCCGTGTTGGTCAGCGCCGTGTTGGTCGCGGTGGTGTACGACGACTGAGACGTTCCCTGATGGATCAAGAGCACGATGGTCTTGACGCCGAGCGCCTTGATTTCCGGCACGTAGCTGTTGGCAGCGTCCGCCTCATCCAAGAACTTGAGCCCAGCAACGCCGGTGGGAGTGACGATGGTCGGCGTTGCCTCGAGCACGGCACCGACGAACGCGATTGGCACGCCTTGGACTTGCTTGATCACGTACGGCGGCAAGATCGGACGGTTGGTGACCTCGTCGACGACGTTGGCCGAGACGTACGGCACGCGCGCTCCCTTGTACGGATCTTCGAGGAAGGGACCGGACACGTGGTTGCCGCCGTTGAGCAAGCGGAGCAGCTCGGTCTTGCCTTCGTCGAACTCGTGGTTGCCGAGCGTGCCGACGACGTTGCAAGCCGGATTCAGCTTGTCGGCGTAGCTGCACGAGCTGTTGGCCAACATGTTGAGCCATTGGATGGACGGTTCGTCTTGCAAGAGCGCCGAAGCCGCGGGCGAAGCGCCCACGTGGTCGCCTGCGTGAACGATGATCGTTTGGTTCTCGATCCCTGACTGCGCGGCCTTGAGGTAAGCGGTGAGAACACCAGCGCTACCCACGGGGCGATTGCTCACCAACTTGCCGGTCGAGAGCTGACCGTGGAAGTCGTTGAAGCCGAGCAGTTTGACCTTGAGGTTGCCGCCCTGGCACAGCGTACCGTCGGCCACGGTGGTGTGGCTGCAAGTCCCGGGCGCCCCGCAAGAGTCAGTGGTGCACGGATTGCCGTCGTCACATCCGCCAGTGCACACGGGAGCGCTACAAGTGACGGTCGCGGTCGCCGAATCCGCGCAATCAGGCGTGGTGTCGCCGTCCGACACCTTGAGCGTGAGCGTCACCGTGCCCGGGGCGGTGCAGGTGAAGGTCGGACTTTGCGCGGTGGCGCTGCTCAGCGTTCCGGCCGATGCCGTCCACTGGTAGCTGAGCGCCGACGGAGCTGCGTCGGAGTCGTGCGCCGTCGCGTTGATCGTCACCGACGCGCCGACGAGCAGGTCGCTGGGGCTAACGTTTAGGCCGTCCACGACCGGACAGACGTTGAGCACACCGTTGACCAGCACGCTGCCGGTCTTCGGCGGCTCTTTGCAGGTCACGGCCACGCTCACCGGCGTCGTCTGGCGCGCGGTCACGTCGAAGGTCGCCGATCCGCCGCAGGTGAGTGAAGCATCGGCGGTGCTCGCCGTGAGCGTAATCGAGTAGCCGTTGCCCGTCGGAATGCCGCCAATCAGCCCCGAGATGGTGGTGCTGTTGCTGACGTCGAGCAAACCGGTCTTGTTGTACGAAGCCGGGCCGATGATGGTGTAGCTGACCGAGGTCAGCACCGCGCCGGAGCTCAGAGTGAGTCCGAGCGAACCTTCACCCGCGGCCTGCTCAGCCGGTGCCTGGCTCGTCTGAGGCGTGCTTTCGCCACAACCAACGACCGCAAGACAGAGGCCCAAGGCCAGTGCGGAAGAGAGCACGGAAGTCGACGTCAATTTTCGCGTCACGGGGACATCCTTTAGTTTCGAGAGCGCGGCACACACGCCGGACGCTCACTCCCCGCTTTGCAAGTCGAGGGCCACGCTTGGTTGCCCTGGATCGCGGGCTAAAACCGCCAGTGAGGACGCGGACTGGCGACCGATTTTCGAAACCGGCCTCCTGATTTCAGTGAGGCGTGCGCGCGTTACTCGCTCCCGCCCCTGCTTCCGCGTGCGACCGCGAGCTCTGCTCGAAGGCGCGCTTCCGATTTGGTCACGAATCTTCCGCGAAGATGTCACCTTCCCGGACGCGCAAAAAAGCGCCGCTGCCTGAGCAGCGACGCCTTCGCTTCGTCTCTTTCGAATCAATCGTTACGGGATTGGAGCCAGCGCAACGCCGCGGAATGCCGTATTTGCGGCCGCAGTCACGAGCAACGTCGGCGTGGCCGCGAACGTGCCGTTGTAACCGCTGGCATCGACCAACGCGACGAGTTCGCCGCCACCGGCTGCTGCGCTACCACCCTTGCGGGTTGCGTAGAGAGTAACCGTAGCGGAGTTCACAATCGCGGTCAGACCGCGGTACGCGTCAGCGGCGGTGCCGACCGTGCCCTTGGCGACCCACGAATTCGCGACCAATGAGTACTTGGTGAGGCCTACGCCGTCATCGGCGACGTACAGCACATCGAGCCCCGGAACGGTGGCGTCGAGGTCGGCGAAGAAGAAGCCGTACGGACTGCCGGCGGTCGGAAAACCTGGAATGTTCGTGATGATTTGACCCGAGGTGGTCGGCAAGCCGCTGCCGACTGTGCCGAGGCGGATGGCCCCCGAAGAATCCGAGACGAACAATTGCGAACTGAAGATGCCGATCTGGCGCAAGTTCGTGACCGTCGTGCTGAGTTGTGTGGTGGTAGCGCTGGTGTTGCCGAGCGGGAGGAAACGCACTCCACCCGAAGCACCAGTGACCCAGAGTTGGCTGCCATCCGTCGTGGCCGCGCTGCGCGGGTTGTTACCGCTCAGGCCGTCGATCACTTGGGTGGAGGTGTCGATGGTGCCATCCGCTGCGACTCGGCCCACGATGCGCGGCACCGCGGCGCCCGTCGTGCTGACGAGGCCGCTCGTCGGTAGCGGCGCGTCGTAGCCTGTGAGCACGACGAAGTGTCCGTCAGCGGAGCGGGTCAAGAGCCCTTCCGAGGTGGCAGTACCGCTGGCCACCAAACGACGGTTGTTGCCATTCGCGGTGAGCGGCATCGGGATTGAACGCACCGGCGAGCCGCTGGTCGTGAACTCGTCGACGAACACAGGATTGCCGGTGTTGACTAGCGAGCCCGACCCATCACCCACACGGTAGATGACCAAGTGATCGCTCGCGCCACCGGCGGCGCCGGCCGAACCACTTGCGCCGCCGCTACTCACGCCACCAGTGCCAGCATTTGCAGCTCCACCAGTACCACCCGCACCAGCGGATGCTCCTCCAGTGCCACCAGCGCCGGCACCTGAGCTGCCAGCGGAAGCCCCAGCGCTGCCACCTGCGCCGGCACCTGAGCTGCCAGCGGAAGCCCCAGAGCTGCCACCAGCGCCGGCAGGCGCGCCCGCCGCACCGCCAGCTACTGCGCCGCCGCTACCCGCTACGGACGCGCCACCCGCGCCCGCGCTGCCAGCACCAGGAGCAGAGCATTGTACGGTGATCGTGCGCGTATCCGCGCAGCTGGCAAGCGGGTCACCATCAGACGCCGCAACGCTCAGCACGACTGCTCCAGACGCCGAACAAGTGAAGGTGGCACTTGCCGTATTCGCATCGCTGAGCGAGCCCGATGCCGCAGTCCAGCGGTAGCTGAGCGCGACGGGCCCCGCGTCCGAGTCGTGCGCGCTGGCGGAGAGCGAGATGCTCGTACCAACCAGAACCTCGGCCGGATTAGCGTTCACCGCGTCGAGCGTCGGGCAGATGTTGAGTGCACCGTTGACCATCACGCTGCCCGTGCGCGGACCTTCGTGGCACGTGAGAGCGATCGCGACCGGCGTCGTCTGATGCGCTAGGACGTCGAACGGCGCGCTTCCGGAGCAGCTGCTCGTGCCCTCGACCGAGTTGGCGGAGAGTGTAATCGTGTAACCCGTTCCGACGGGAAGCGGCCCAATCAGCGCGCCGATCTTGGTGCTTTGACTCACATCGAAGCTACCGGTCTTCGAAAACGAAGCCGGTCCGATGATCGTATAGGCAACGGTGCCGAGCGTCACGCCGGGGGCGGCCTGGAGCTCGAACGCGACCGATCCTCGCGACTCGGCTGCAGGCGTGGGCAGCGACTGGTCACCAGAACAAGCAACCAGAACGGCGGAGGCGGTCAGCGCAGCGGCTGCCAGGAACGAGAACTGAAGCTTTCGATGGCGCATGCTAGGGGCTTCCTCTGCTCGCCGTGCGCGAGCTGGCACCACCTAGCAATTTTGGATCCTGGCCACGAAGCCCCGAAATCTGCGAGAAATTTCGGCCAACCACGGCTCGCCCTCGAGTTCGAGTCTCCCATTTCCGAAGACTTCGACCGATTCCCGAAGGGCGAGCCCCTGTACCGGTTTACTCGCCCTCAGCGGACCGGGAGTGCCATTCCTGGAGGCTCTTCACGAGCTCACCACGATTGGTCAAGAGCGCGGTGACCTCGAGTGCATCCACTGCGGCAGCGCCGGCAGCCATGGTGGTGAAGTAAGGCACATTCGCGAGCAGCGCGTTGCGACGAATCGAGTAGCTGTCGGCGATCGCCTTGGCGCCTTGCGTGGTGTTGATCACCAGCTGCACACGGGAATCGCGAATCGCGTCGACCACGTGGGGCGAACCCTCGAGCACTTTGTTGATGCGCTCTACCGGAATACGCGAGCGCGCAATCGCGCTGGCCGTGCCACCCGTAGCCATGATCGAAAAACCAAGGTTACGCAGCCGGCGCGCGACCTGACAGGCGATCTCCTTGTCGTCGTCCTTGACGCTGATGAACGCCACGCCGTGATCGGGGAGCCGCACGCTGGAAGCCGCGAGCGACTTACCGAATGCCAGCGAGAAGCTGCCCGCGATGCCCATGACCTCGCCGGTCGAGCGCATCTCGGGTCCGAGAATGGTGTCGACGCCGGGGAACTTTTGGAACGGGAACACCGACTCTTTGACGGCTACATGCATCGGCAGCGCGCGGTCGAAGACATTGAGCTCGTCGAGCGTCTTGCCGACCATGACCTTGGCGGCGATCTTGGCGAGCGGGCGGCCCGTGGCTTTGGCCACGAAAGGAACCGTGCGCGACGCGCGCGGATTCACCTCGAGCACGTACACTTCGTGATCTTTCACAGCAAACTGCACGTTCATCAGGCCGACGACGTTCAGCTCGAGCGCGAGCTTCTTCGCCTCGTCTTCGATGCGCGCCACGACTTCACTGTCGAGCGTGTGCGGCGGCAACACGCTGGTCGAATCGCCGGAATGCACGCCGGCCTCTTCGATGTGTTGCATGACACCGCCGATCACCGCACGCTTGCCGTCGCACACCACGTCGACGTCGACCTCGGTCGCGTTCTTCAAGAACTGATCGATGAGCAGAATCTGCGAACCGCCCTCTTCGCGAGCGGCGTCGATCGCGAGCTGCACGTACGCGTCGAGCTCATTGTCGGACCAGCAGGTCATCATCGCGCGCCCGCCGAGCACGTAGCTCGGCCGCACCAGAACCGGGAAGCCGATCTCGGTCGCGATCTTGCGCGCCTCTTCGATGCTGCGCGCGATGCCGGCGCGCGGGCGCTTCAGGCTGAGCTTGCTGAGCAATGCGTCGAAGCGCTCGCGGTCTTCCGCGCGATCGATGGCGTCAGCGCTGGTACCGAGCAGTTTGATGCCCGCTTTTTCCAACGGCACGCTGAGCTTGAGCGGCGTCTGACCGCCGAATTGTACGATCACGCCCAAGAGGTCGCCCTTGGAGGCTTCCTCGCGGCAGATGGCCAGCACGTCTTCGAGCGTCAGCGGCTCGAAGTACAAACGATCCGAGGTGTCGTAGTCGGTCGACACGGTCTCCGGATTGCAGTTGACCATGATCGTCTCGAGCCCGAGTTCGCGCAGCGCGAACACGGCATGGCAGCAGCAATAGTCGAACTCGATACCCTGACCGATGCGGTTCGGGCCGCCACCCAAGATGATGACCTTCTTCTTGTCCGTGACTTCCGCCTCGGACTCGGTCTCGTACGTCGAGTACAGATACGGCGTGCGCGCGGGGAACTCAGCGGCGCAAGTATCGACACGCGCGAACACGGCGCGCACGCCGAGTGCGTCGCGCTGTTTGAAAATCTCCGTCGCGGGCTGATCGCGGAGCGCGCCGATCTGCGCGTCACTGAAGCCGAGCCGCTTGCTCTCGCGCAGCAGGTCCGCGTCCAAGCTGGGCGCGTCCTTGAGCTTCTTCTCTTGCTTCACGATGCGCTCGAGCTGCGCCAAGAACCACGGGTCGATGCCGGTGATCTTGTTCAGGCGCTCGGGCGAGATTCCGTGCCGCAAAGCGTCGCCGACGTAGAACAGGCGCTCTGCCGTCGCCACGCGCACCGCCGCTTCGAGCGCGGCCCACAGCTCGTCGCCCACGGGCGGCGGCAACGTCGGCTTGGGTGCAGCGAGCGGCGGCGGGTCGTGCGCGAGGTTGCGCGCAGCATCCGGCGAAAACTTCAAGTTCCGGTAGTCGATGCGATCGAACAAGCTGACGAAGCCAGCCTTGCCAGTCTCGAGCGAGCGCGCGGCCTTCTGCAATGCTTCCGGGAAGGTGCGACCGATGGCCATCGCTTCGCCGACGCTCTTCATTTGCGTGCCGAGGCGAGCATCCGAGCCCGGGAACTTTTCGAACGCGAAGCGCGGCCACTTGACGATCACGTAGTCGATCGTCGGCTCGAATGCGGCGCTGGTGCCGGTGATGTCGTTCTCGAGTTCGTCGAGCGTGAAGCCCACCGCGAGCTTGGCGGCGATCTTGGCGATCGGATAACCCGTGGCCTTCGAGGCGAGCGCGCTGGAGCGCGACACGCGCGGGTTCATTTCGATCACCAACACGCGACCGGTCTTGGGATCGATCGCGAACTGCACGTTCGAGCCGCCGGTCTCGACGCCGATCTCGCGCATGACGCCGCGCGCCGCGTCGCGCAGGCGCTGGTACTCACGGTCGGTGAGCGTCATCGACGGCGCAACCGTGATCGAGTCACCGGTGTGCACGCCCATCGGATCGAGGTTCTCGATCGAGCAGATCACGATGAAGTTGTCCGCGGCGTCGCGGATCACTTCGAGCTCGTATTCTTTCCAACCGATCAGGCTCTCTTCGACGAGGCACTGATGGGTGGGCGACTGCAGCAACGCCCACTCCAATTTGGGCGCGAGTTCCTCCGCGTTCTCGACCACCGCGCCGCCCGAGCCACCCATGGTGAAGCTCGGACGCAAGATCACGGGATACCCCGTCTTCTCGACCACGGCCTGCGCTTCCGCCAAATTCTCGCAGTGCGCGGAGACCGGCGACTCGAGGCCGATGGCGGTCATCGCGTCCTTGAACAGCACGCGGTCTTCAGCTTTGCGGATCGCGCCGACCTGCGCGCCGATCAGGCGCACGCCGTGTTTCGACAGCACTCCCTTGTCGTGCAACTCGAGCGCGAGGTTGAGCGCGGTCTGCCCACCGAGTGTGGGAAGCAGTGCGTCTGGGCGCTCGCGCTCGATGATCGCGGCGACCGTCTCCACCGTGAGCGGCTCGACGTAGGTGCGTCGGACCAGCTCGGGGTCGGTCATGATGGTTGCTGGGTTCGAATTGACCAGCACCACGTCATAGCCGAGGCCCGTCAGAGCCTTGGCTCCCTGGGTCCCCGAGTAGTCGAACTCACAGGCCTGCCCGATGACGATCGGGCCAGAACCTAATAGGAGAATCTTGCGAATATCGTTCCGGCGCGGCATCGAGGTGCGCCCTTACCACACGCTCGTGCGCGGTTAGTGCTAAAAACCTGGTCACTCCCGAAACCGGCCGGCGCGGAAATTCCGTTCACAGCGCCAACACTGGCCTGTCACGTGAAGGTCAGAAACGAGCTTCCGCGCTTGGCCCGGTGGCCGCCGGCCGCTTTCTGGGGCTGGCTGGCCACAAAAACGCCAAATCACCCGCGGGCGATGCTTGACGAGGCCCGAAGCTTCGTCCATAAGTCCGCCCCCCGGCCCTTTTTTGCGGTTGTCCGCGCGCCGGCTTTGCGGGAGGTGCTCAGGCGCTTCCCTCTCGGAGTCGAAATTCCCATGCCGAAGATGAAGACCAATCGCGCTGCCGCCAAGCGCTTCAAAGTGACTGGGAGCGGCCGTGTTCGCCGCCCGAAGGGCAACGCTCAGCACGGGATGATCGGCAAGTCGCGCAAGCGCCGTCGCCGCCTACGCGACAACGACATGGTCGATACGGCCATGGAGCACCGAGTCAAGATCATGCTCCCCTACGGGTGAGCCGGGAAATCTAGGAGAATTTTAGAATGTCTCGCGTCAAACGAGGTCCGTCGCCCCGCCGCCGCCACAAGCGCGTGCTGGACCAGGTCGAAGGTTTTTTCGGCGGCCGCAAGAACCGCTATCGCCAAGCGATGCGCGTTCTGTGGAAGTCGTGGCAGTACGCCTACGCCGGCCGCAAGCTCCGCAAGCGTGATTTCCGCGTTCTCTGGATCGCGCGCATCAACGCAGCCGCTCGTGCCAACGGCACCAGCTACTCGCGCCTGATCGCCGGCCTCAAGAAGTCCGGCCTCGAGCTCGATCGCAAGATCCTCGCGGATATCGCAATCAACGATACGGGCGCGTTCACTCAGCTCGCTGCCCTGGCCGTCGCCAAGTAACCGGCCGCCCGAACGCCGTGTCTGACCCGACACTCGATATCGAGGCGGGCCTCGCGGCCTTCGGGCCTCGCGCGCGCGCTGCTTTCGAAGCTGCTGCTACCGAGCAGGAGCTGCGCAACGCGCGCGCGGAACTACTTGGCAAAAAAGGCGATCTCACCGCCATTCTGCGTAGCCTGGGCCAACAGCCCGCTGAAAAGCGGCGTGAGCTCGGTGAACGCGTCAATGGGGTACGCACGGAGGTCGAATCGGCCTTCGAGGCGCGGCTTGGCGCCCTGCTTGGCGCGGCGCGCGCCGCGGATCTGAATGCGCCGCCGTTCGACATGAGCCTCCCGGGACGTGTCAGTGAGCGCGGTCACCACCACCCCATCACTCAAGTCACGAACGAGATCTTGGACATCTTCCGTTCGCTCGGCTTCGAGGTGGCGTGGGGTCCCCAAATCGAACTCGAGTCGCACAACTTCACCAAGCTCGCGTTCCCGCCGGATCACCCGGCGACGGACATGCAAGACAGCTTTTGGGTGAAGGTCGAAGGCAGCAAGCCCGACGCGCGTGTCCTGCTTCGCACGCACACCAGCAACGTGCAGGTGCGCGAGATGAGCACACACACTCCGCCAATGGCGATCGTCAGCGGTGGCAGCGTGTTCCGTCGCGATGACGACGTGACTCACTCGCCGATGTTCCACCAGATCGAAGGCTTCTTGGTGGACGAGCACGTGAGCTTCGCCGAGTTGAAGGGGGTGCTCACTGAGTTCGCCCGCAGACTGTACGGTCCTGGTACGCCTGTGCGCTTCCGGCCGAGTTACTTCCCGTTCGTCGAGCCTGGCGCCGAGGCCGACGTTGGTTGCGTCTTTTGCAGTATCGAAGACGGCACCCGAGCTACGTGCCGCGTGTGCAAAGCCACCGGTTGGCTCGAGATCCTCGGCTGCGGGATGATCCACCCGGACGTGCTCACTCATTGTGGCATCGATCCCGAGCGGTACACCGGCTTCGCCTTCGGAATGGGCGTCGAGCGCGTGTTGATGCTTCGCTACAACATTCCGGACATTCGGCTGTTGTTCGAGAACGACCCGCGGTTCATCGCGCAGTTCTAGAACTCCACACACGGAGGCATTTTGGGGCAGGCCGCTGCCCGGTAATAAACGGACACAGAGGTTCTCCAACTTCGCTGAATCGGTTTCGAACCGAGCGGGTACCAACAGAGTTGGATGCGTCGCTGGCCGATCTCAGTTCTTGGGGTGAGACGCCTCGGGTCTCAAACCCGGACGTCTGGCACCCGGATTTTGATCGGAGCGCCTCTGCCACGACATTCTGATCGTGGTGCCGTTGGAATCGCCAACTGGTGTGCCGCTTGGCGCACTTCGCAAATCTTGCAGGCTGCGCACCTCGGGCGTCACGCCTACATCAGGATTTCGCGTTTCTGGCCCGCGAGCCTTGACGCACTGGCGCGCGAGCCTGAAATGAATATCAACGAAATTTCAAGGGCGGAACTAACGGCGAGGAACAAACCAGCCGTAGACTTTGTCTAAGAAATTGGGGCCCCTTGCCGCTACCTGGAGCCTCAGTCAAGCCAGTTTTAGCGTTTTTCTAAAATTGGCCCACGGACCAACGAATTCGATGAATCTGTTTCGGTGCCTTGACCGTACTGTTAATTGAAGCGTTTTTTTCAACCCCGGCCACCCAATGACCTCAAGAGCTCCCCAAACCAAAACCACCGCCCCCTCGGCGGGCGCGAAAAAACTGAGTGCGTCCGCGCAACTCAGTAGGGAAGCAGCTCCCACGAGTGTCAAACGCCCGGCACGCAACTTGCTCAAACCTCAGCCGATGACCGCAACTGGAAAAGAATCGACCGAGCGTCGCCCCGCCTCTGGCGCGGCGGCTCAGCCGAGCGCGGCGTCGAGCAGCTCCTCCCCCTCATCCCGCAAGGCAGCCATGTCCAAACAGACCGCTTCCGCGAAAGATACGACCCAAGAGTACCGAGAGGATTCCGTCGAGGATACCGCGGTCCGTCGTTCACCCAAAGGGGTCGGCTCCGAACCACCGTCGTCGTCGTCGTCGTCTGATGATGGCCCGGAAGAATCAGTCGAGCTCGGCTCAGACGCTGGTGGTTTCGCTTCCGAAGCGCCCACCCCCGGTGTGATCGATGGCTCCAGTGATTCGATGCTCTCTCGTTACTTCCGCGAGATGGCCACGCATCAGGTGATGGGCCCCGATGAAGAGCTGCAAGCCGCGCAAGCGGTCGAGAATGCAGAGATCGAGCATTGGTCTGCGTTGCTTGCCTACGTGCCCGCTGCCGAGCATGTGCTCGAGCAACTCGAGCGCGACGTCGCTTCGATGAACCCGGAGGAACGTCCGGAGTTGTCGCAAGTCGCCGAGCTGCGCAAGCTGACCAAGGTGTATCGCAAGCAGCGCTCCAAGCTGCACGCCGACCAGCTCCGTCAATGGACAGAACTCACGCAGACGCTGGCGCGCGATATTCGCCTGCCTGATTCGGATCGCATCTGGATGTCGAACGCGAATCGCGCCGCTCGCGACGTGGTCAACGACGCGCCGGAAGAAGATCCGGAGCGCGTAGTCGTGCCCGATACGCAGGCCTACCGCCGCTACCTCGAGCGCGTGAAGACTACTGACACCACGCAGCGCCTCGCCAAGAACCGCTTCGTGAAGGCAAACTTGCGACTCGTGGTCAGCATCGCCCGTCGCTACAACCGCGGGCGTCTGCCGCTGATCGACCTGATCCAAGAAGGCAACATCGGTTTGATGAAGGCGGTCGAGCGCTTCGACCACGCCCGCGGGTACCGGTTCTCCACGTACGCTTCGTGGTGGATCCGACACGCCATCAGCCGTGCCTTGGCGGACAAAGGTCGTGCGGTGCGCATCCCGGTGCACATGCTCGACACGTATAACCGCGTCGCGCGTGCCACCCAGACGATCATCGCGCGCACCGGCAAGGAGCCTTCAGTCGAGGAACTCGAGAAGGAAACCGGAGTTCCGCGCGACAAGCTCGACAAGGTTCGGGATCTGTACGCTGACACGCCGTTCTCGCTCGACCGCCCCGTGGGCGACGAGGACGGTCGACGCTTCATCGATTTCCTCGTCGAGGAGAATTCGCTGTCGCCGTACGAGAGCCTCGCCAACCAAAAATGGGCTGAGGAGGTCAAGCGCTTGCTCGACACCCTGACGCCCATCGAATCGCGCATCATTCGTTGGCGGTTCGGCCTCGACAACGAGGACGAGCTGACGCTCAAGGAGATCGGCGACAAGTACAACCTCTCTCGCGAGCGCATCCGTCAGCTGCAGGAACAGGCGATCGGTAAGATTCGCCGTCAAATGCGCGATTTCTAAGCCAAGAGTGGCAGGCTGCCGCCCCCTCCTCCGGGCTGGCAGGTACTTCCACTGCTTCAACCGAACCCCCGGCCCAATTTGGGCTCGGGGGTTCCTGTTTTTGTATCGGGGAAATGTACCCGTGGTGAAGCGCTGCCGAAACTTGTTTCGACGCTGCGCGCCGCCAATAAAATGCAATCATTTCCATCGCTTATGACTTAAAAGGCGACTGCGAAACGAGCTTCTCTTTACATTTTGGGGAGTCGAGCGCATAAGCGCGCACGCGCAAGCGGAGATAGCTCCGAAGGCGCCGGACCCGTTCGCTCTTTGCGGCACCACGGGCAACCCCCAACAGGCTCGTTCACGTAGCCCGCGGGTGCAGGGATCCGTCCGAACCAGTTTCGGCCTCGCCAATGCTCCCTCCTCCCCTACGAATTCGCGCGGCGCTCGGCGAAGCACGTGCGACCAGCCTCGGTTTTTGGTGATGAATCTGTTCGTATTCCCGCGCTGGGCCAATAAAACTCGGCAGATCGCAGGAGTCGTGCTTGGAGTTGCGCCGATCTACTTGATCGCGCTCATCTGGTACGGCGCTTCCCCCAAAACGACGGACGTCGGCTACATGCCGGAGCAACCGGTCCCGTACAGCCACGCGCTGCACGCTGGTACGCTCGGTATTGATTGCCGATACTGCCACAACACGGTCGAAGACAGTTCGCACGCCGCCATCCCTCCGGCTCAGACGTGCATGAACTGTCACAGCAAAGTCTGGACGACCAGCCCCAAGCTCGCGCCGATTCGCGAGAGCTACCAAACGGGCAAGGCCGTCGAATGGGTGAAGGTCCACGACCTACCTGACTACGCTTACTTCAACCACAGCGCCCACGTGACCCGCGGCATCGGCTGCGTGAGTTGTCACGGTCGGGTCGATCAGATGGAAAAGGTCTACCAACACGAGCCGCTCAGCATGGGCTGGTGCTTGGACTGCCATCGCAATCCGGAGCCGAATCTACGGCCGGTTGAAGAGGTCACCAACATGACTTGGACCCAGCCGAGCCCCGAGTTCGGCAAAGAGTTCCGCGAAAAGAACCACATTGCTCCTCCAACCGACTGCTCGACATGTCATCGATAAGCGATAAGTCCAAAAAGAGGCTCAGCGTTCTGTCCAACACGCCGAGCGCCTCCGCTGCGCCCAGCGCAGCGAATGCTGGCGACACTGGCAGGCCCACCTACTGGAAGAGCTTGGCGGAGCTCGAACGGAGCCCGGAGTTCCTAGAGCTCGCTGCGCGTGAATTCGCGGCACCGCTCGAGCACGAGCCGCCGAACTCCCCCGGTCGTCGGCGCTTCATGCAAGTCATGGGTGCGTCCATGGCGCTCGCTGGGCTCGACGCCTGCAAGTGGCGCGAGGACAAGATCCTGCCGCTGTCGCGTCGACCGGAAGGCACCGTCCCCGGCTCCAGCCGCTACTTCGCCACGGCGATGGAGCTCAACGGCGTCGCGATCGGCCTGTATGCCTCGAGCTATGACGGTCGCCCGATCAAGATCGAAGGCAATCCGGCGCACCCGGACAGCCTAGGCGCTGCTGCGGCGTACCATCAGGCAACCGTGCTCGGGCTCTACGATCCCGATCGCAGCACGGGCGTCGTGAGCGGCGCTGGCGCCGCGCGCAAGGAAAGCACCTGGAGCGAGTTCGGCAAAGCGCTGGGCGAGCTTTCGGGCGCGCTGCGCACGAGCGGTGGGGCCGGGCTCCGCGTGCTCGCCGAGCGCAGCTCTTCACCGACGCTCGCCGAGCAAAAGCGCAAGCTCTTGGCGGCGTTTCCGCAGGCCAAGTGGGTCACCTTCGAGCCCACCGCGTTCGACGGACCGCGCGCTGGTAGCGTGCTCGCGTTCGGCAAGGCTCATCGTTCGCACTACGCTTTGGAAGCTGCCAAGGTGGTCGTCACGCTCGACGCAGACGTCGTGCATCCGACCTTCCCGGCGGGTATCGCGAATGCGCGCGCGCTGACCAAGAATCGCGTGCCCGAGGCGGCCGAGATGAGCCGCGTGTACGCGATCGAGTCGTGCGTCACCCTCACGGGTGGTATCGCCGATCACCGCTTGGCCGTGAGGGCTGGGCTGATCAAGGCGGTCGCTGCCTACCTCGACGCGACGATCAGCGCCAAAGCCCATGCGTTGCCCGAGTTCGGTGCCGCGCAAGACAAGCCCGCCGCGGAGTTCCTCAAGGACGAAAAGGTCGCAAAGTTCGTCGACGCGGTGGCCGCGGATCTTCTCGCGAACATCGGGCATAGCGTGGTCGTCGCCGGTCAGCATCAGCCGGCAGAGGTCCATGCGCTCGCGCACCGCCTGAACGCGCTGCTCGGCAACGTCGGCCACACGGTGTTTTACACCGAGGACACCGACGCCGAGACCCAGAGTGACGTCGCGGCGCTCAAGGCTCTGACCGAAGAGCTGAACGGCGGCAAGGTCGAGACTCTGCTGATCTTGGGTGGCAACCCGGTGTTCACCGCACCCGCCGATCTGGCTTTCGGTGACGCACTCGCCAAGGCCAAGAGCAGCATCCACCTCAGCCTGTACGAAGACGAAACCTCGCAGCGCGCGAGCTGGCACTTGCCCGCGGCGCACTACTTGGAAAGCTGGGGCGATGCGCTGTCTTGGAACGGCACGCTGAGCATCGTGCAGCCGCTGATCTTACCGCTCCATGGTGGCAAGAGCGCGCTCGAAATCGTCGCGCTGTTTGCCGGTGAAAAGGAGCCCAACGCGCTCGAGTTGGTGCGCGCCTCGCATCCGCAACTCGCGAGCGAACATGCCTGGCGCAGAGCCTTGGCAAGCGGCGTCGTCGATGGCACCGGCGCCGCACGCGTCGAGCCGAAGCTGACTCCCCTCGCCAAGTTCGCGCTCGCCGAAGGCGAGTCCGGCGCGCTCGGCGGTGGCAACGGCAAACTCGAGCTCGTGTTCTCGATCGATCCCAAGATCGTCGACGGTCGCTACGCCAACAACGCTTGGCTACAAGAGCTACCCGAGTCGATGACCAAGCTCACCTGGGACAACGCGCTGATGGTCAGCCCGCGCACTGCCAAAGAGCTCGGCGTGAAAGACGCCGACTCGGTGACGGTGAGCGTCGGTAATCGGCAGATCACGCTGCTGGCGCTGATCGCGCCGGGCCATGCCGACGGCTCGCTCCGTATCACGCTCGGGCACGGCCGCACCGCGGCTGGCCACGTGGGTGGCTTGGTCTCCGATAGCGTCGATCCGGTGGGCGCGAATGCCTACGCGGTGCGTACCGCCGAGGGCTACGCGATCGCGACCAACGTCAGCGTGCAGAGCCACGGCACGGTTTCGTACCGAGTGTCGAGCACGCAAGACATCTACACCGTCGGCGATATTGGCCAAGAGGGCACGCAAGATCGCCTGCCCGAGTTGGTCCGCGAAGGCACGCTCGAAGAGTTCAAGAAAGAGCCGCACTTCGCGCAGGAAATCGTCGAGCACAACCCGCTGCTCAGCTTGTGGGTGCCGCCCGTTTCGTACGACGGCCACAAGTGGGGCATGAGCATCGACCTCAACAAGTGCATCGGTTGTTCGGCGTGCGTCACGGCTTGTCAGGCGGAGAACAACATCCCCGTCGTCGGCAAGACCAACGTCGCGATGGGTCGCGAGATGCTCTGGCTGCGCGTCGACCGCTACTACCGCGGCGAGCCCGAGAACGCGGAAGTCTCGTTCCAGCCCCTCCCCTGCCAGCAGTGCGAGAACGCTCCGTGTGAGCAGGTTTGCCCGGTCGGCGCCACCATGCACTCGCATGAGGGCCTGAACGACATGGTTTACAACCGCTGCGTCGGCACCCGTTACTGCTCGAACAATTGCCCGTACAAAGTCCGCCGCTTCAATTTTTTTCTCTACAGCGATTTCAACACGGAAAGCTTGAAGGGTCTGCGG
>Ga0164241_10002026_pt1 | contig 22976 bp, 22 predicted proteins | sample OricomyardsoilBY_FD_108780 | JGI IMG/M metagenome (GOLD analysis project Ga0164241, IMG submission 108780) | Backyard soil microbial communities from Emeryville, California, USA - Original compost - Back yard soil (BY) | ecosystem: Environmental > Terrestrial > Soil > Unclassified | place: USA... | reverse complement strand
TGGCGGGAATCTGCGTGCTGCGCGCCCAGCGGCCGTTGATGTAGGCGTAGAAGTCGTCCTGCAGCCGCACGGCCGGATCGAAGGAATTGACGTCGACGCCTGAGATCAGGGGCGTGCCTGCCTGCGCTGGCGAATCGGCCGCGAGCGCAGGCGAGCCCAGGGCCCATGCGGCCATGAGCAGGAAACTGATACTGATCGACTTCATGACGGTCCTTGATGAGGGCTTTCGTTCCGGTCATTCTTACAGACGTCCCGGACCCATGCGGGCATGGTCTGCGCCTTCATCAGGCCCTCAGTCGCCGACCACGCCGAAAGCCATGCGGCACTGTCACGGTGATCCAGCGGCTCGGCGCAGCGGTCTGGCAGTGACTCTGGTGCGAGGGCCGTCACGGTCACGACGATGCCGGCGCGCGCGGCGTTGCGGTCTTAGGCAGTCGATGCGGCCTTCGCCCCCGGGGTCAGCGCACCTTCATTCGACAGCCACAGGCGAGGGCCTGCAGCGGTAGCGTTGACAGGCCCTGGTTCTCCGTGAGCCGCTCAGGCTCCGTGGGCGCAGGTTGTTTTCTGCGCCTCGGGTCATGGACCGCTGATTGCGGCCATTGACTAAGAACTGCTTCGAGGAAGCTCCTTGCCAAGCAGGGCGTCTAGGGGGCTGCGTACAGCGCCATCTCCAAGCCTGCGAACATGGGTTTAGATCTGTGGCGTGGCCACGTCGGCGTGCCCGAGCAACTCCACCGTCATCTGCCGAAGAATTGCTTGGGCGACTGGCGGCGAATGGGGTTTTTGCCGGCCGTTTAGACCTCTTAGCTCGCCGACCACGCGGATTTGCCAAGTATCCTCATGCGAAAGAACTCGACTGTCCGGGAGGGCCAGGTGCAAGAAATGAAGAAGGCACGGTTTGAGGCGCTCGCCGCCTACTGCAGGTTGCCGCAAGCACTCTTCTACGCCGAAGAGGTCCGCTGGCTGCAGGCGCACGACGAAGCGATCCTCATCGTCGTCATTAGAGACTTTGAAGATGGCGACTACGCCGCCATGTTCCTCGCTCGCGACCTCAAAGAGCGGTACAGGTGGATTTCAATCACGAAGTTCTTTGAGACGGAAACGGAGGCGCTGGCTGCGGCACCGGAACAGGTCGAAAAGCTTTTTGCAGACCTCGATCAGGAGCGAAAGCAGGGCGATGAGAAGGGGAAGCCCGTTGACTTCTTCACTCCAGTCGTTGCTGCCGTCAAACTCAATCCGGACTTCAAGACCATCACATCGCTCGAGGGCTATTCACCCACACTAGAGCTGATAAAGCCAATGATGCGTTGGTTTGAAGATGCGGACGGGAACTTCGTTGAGCAGTTTCAAACCACCGGATTTGATGCGCGCCTCTGGGAGCTGTACCTCTTCGCAGCTTTAGTCGAGGCCGGCTACGTGTTCGAAAAATCGGAGCCAATGCCGGACTTCTGCGCCAAGAGCTTGCGTGGACAGATATGCGTCGAGGCGACGACCGTCAATCCGAGCCTTGGACCGGACGGAGCGCCCGTCCCGCCACCACCGAAGGAGACGCCTGAACAGCTCCTGGCCTACCAGCGCGAGTACATGCCTATCCGATTTGCTGGTCCGCTAACGGCGAAGCTGGCAAAGAAGTACTGGGAGAAAGCGCACGTGCAGGACATGCCGCTCCTCTTCGCTATCCAAGATTTCCATGCGCCGATGTCCATGACAGGTACCGGGTCGTCATTGGCAATCTACCTATACGGAGTCGTGTGGGAAGCGGACAAGGACGCCAACGGCAATCTCGTAATCAAGTCCGCGAACGTCACGCAACACAATTGGGGCGTCAAAGCCATCGACTCTGGTTTCTTTAGGTTGCCGGGAAGTGAGCACATCAGCGCCGTCATCTCAAATCCAAGCGCAACGATTTCCAAGTTCAACCGAATGGGGATGGTTGCTGGATTCGGTTCACCTCGCGTTCGGATGATTCGCGAAGGGACGATGCCCAGCTTGGACCCGAATACCAAAGAGCCTCTGCATTTCACTCGCAACGTCAATGCGCAGGACTACACCGAAGACTGGATGGAGGGGATGAGCGTGTATCACAACCCCAATGCGCTCCGCCCGCTACATCCTGCTCAGCTTCCCGGCGCAGCACATCATTTCCTCCGTGCTGACGGCATGCTTGAAACATTCGTTCCAAAGTTCCAGCCCTTTAGCTCCGTCACACTCATTTCCGTTGTGGAGTGACGCGGATGTTTGGAGTCGCAGCTGCAGCGCAAAGCGGAAGAGGTGACACATGAGTTCCAACAAGCTTCGAGAGCATTGTCGAGAAGTTGCACGCTGCGACTTGGCAAGGCAGGTACTCGATGGTCCGTTGCAAGACACCACGGCTGAAGCCCTAGCTTGCGCTCCGCTAATTAGTGCCCAGCTAAAGGCGGGCCGCCGAACCATTCAGACCGGCAGCCTTCCTTGGTTGATTCCTGAGCCGTGGAACGGCGACCTGGAGAATGCTGAGATTCTGTTCATTGGACAGAACCCAGCCGCGAGTCACGCTGAGCACTACCCTAATGAGACTTGGGTCAATGATGATGACGTGTACCGATTTTTCTCCGAGCGATTCGGCGAGGAGGCAGACCTAGCGCCAATTAGCTTTGGAACGAAGGTGCGCCTCAAGGACGACGGGTACGCCGTAGCGAACCCGTTCTTGAGCCGGGTGTTCGAAATTGCCACGAAGATTCTCGGTCGCCAACCTGCGCCGGGCGTGCATTACGCAATCACGGAGGCCGTTCGATGCAAGGCAACGAAGGCCACTGGCATAGACGGCGCACTTGTCAACTGCGCTACACGATATCTAAGCACGACGCTTGCCCTCAGCAGAGCAAAGATAGTCGTTTGTCTTGGCGCCCGCGCGCATCTGGCATTTGAACTCGCTGCCCTGGGTGATGACCTGAAAATCGCCCGCAGTGCAGAAAAGGTACGGCAGCAGGCCGAGCTTGCGATGAAGGCTCGCCCCAAAGCGAAGGCGTTCGACTGGGGCGACAAGAAGATTGCAGTCATAACGCACCCCGGTGCGTTTGGCAGGGCCGGCATGCGCCCCGTTCCTGCATGGGTCGCAGCGTTGGGGAAGTTTGTTGACTCTTCTTCGCGGCGTTAAGTCCGTTGGCTCGTCGACCAAACGTAGTGCCGCTGGTTCAACTGCGCTTAGTCCAATCTCTACTCAACGGTCGTCTTGACACGGTCCCCGGCATTGACGAGCGGGGGACTCCACCCGCTGCATAGCTGCAGATCATGCGTGGTCATGACCAGCAGGATGGTCAGTGCAAACCGGCATGGTGGTCAACGCGGGCCAGCACCTGCAGTAAAGCGGGCAGCCGGGGCTTCGACCTAAACACGAGCGCTTCCACCCCTTCATCGGGGCGGCCATGGGCCTATCAGGGTTGGTTGGTGGCGGCCGTCGTCGATTGCGGCTCTGGGTCAGGCATTGATAGCAATGCGGCCGTCGATTGTGATGCGGCGGACTTGTTTAACTTTAGATAGCCAATGATTGCCTCCAAGGAGGGATCGGTAAGGCTTGCGGGCATGAGGACGCCGGTGGTTTGCATCTCATCGCGAGTCACCTTCCCGTCGCTGTTGCGGTCCATCCGATCGAACTCCTGGCCTTCTGAGATCTTGGGCGTGCCGTCCCGATTGACGGCGATCCCGGCCTTGAGCACCTCATACATCGCGCCGAACTCTTTGTGGTCAAGCGCTCCGCTGCTGTCTTTGTCGACCTTGGTGAACACGTTATCCATCATTCTCTGGAGTGGATTGGTGGGGACTATGGAAGTCATAGAGAAATGCCGAAGTGGAAGACAGGCGACAAGATAGCCATCTACAGGCAGCCCCATCTGCAGAGCAAGGGGGAATTGGCGAGTCAGATCGTGCGGGTGCTATCGAAGGGCACCGGTTGCGAAAGTTCGACCAGGGCGTTAGCGGGTGATATGGCGGCGTACGCAAATGCTTGGACTGCAATGTGTTGCGCAAGGTCTGCATATGCGCCATATGAGGCAGAGATTTCTACCTCTCAGGCGGCATCCACCTGTGTGCGTTCTTTGAGAAGTGAGCTAGTCTGACCCGGGCCAGACTCTGGTGGCTCGCAAGACAAAACGAACTTGGGGATTCGGCAATGACCTCATGAGGTCGGGCTCGTTTATCGCCCCGGATATGCCCATCCGGAAAGGGATTTGAGACTATGACAGTGCACTGGAAAGTGGCTTGCGTCGCATGGACGATCTTCTGACCATCTTCGTCGTGATATTCATGTGCGCTGCAGGCGTCCCTATTCCTGCTCTCCCCGTTCTATTGCTTGCGGGTGCCGAAGCCGTGACGAGCCCTGCGATAGGCATTCTGTCGCTGGCGGCCGCGAGCTCTGCATCGCTCTTGGGTTCAACCGTTTGGTACATCTCGGGGCGCAAGCTGGGTCGCCGGGTGCTCTCGCTGCTGTGCCAGATCTCGATATCCCCCGATACCTGCGTTCGAAAGAACGAGCTCAGTTTCGCCAAGCGCGGCGCATTGACCTTGGTCGTGGCCAATTTCGTTCCTGGCCTTTCCATCTTGGCGCCCCCTCTCGCCGGCGCCCTTGGCGTGCCACTTGGGAGGTTCATGCTTCTCAACGGGATTGGCTCATTGCTTTGGGCATCGGCCGGAATGCTGGCCGGAGTCCTCTTCCATGAGGAGATTCACTGGTTACTCGACACATTGAAGCAACTGGGTGGGACCGCGGTGATAGCTGCTGCCGGGCTGCTTTCGCTCTATGTTCTCTGGCGCTGGTTGGAGCGACGACGAGCTGCACGTGATCTTGCCGAATTTGGGCGAATCGAGTCTGGTGAGCTTGCTTTGCTGATGGGGAGAGGTGATTCCCCGGTCATCGTTGATGTCCGATCTCTGGCCTCGCGTGCTGAACCGACATTGCGCTTGCCAGGGGCGCTCAACATTGATTTGATGAGTCTTGAGGAGGCGTCGTTTTCGGCCTGGCCGGATGCCACCGAAGTCATCACGTATTGCGACTGTCCCAACGACGTCACGGCGGTGAAGGGCGCGCAAATGCTGGTGAAGCGTGGCCGCAGGGCGCGCGTATTGTCAGGTGGCATCGACAACTGGACGAAGTCAGGCTATCCCGCCGAGACGCACAAGTTCGAGGCACCTGCTTAGTCGTAAGGTGTATGCCGAACGACGGGGCTCATATAGAGCTCTGTGGGCGGTAGCGGAGTTTCTGTAAGCAATGGAGAGTTCATGCATCCCCACGTCCATCTGCGCTCGATGCTTTGCATCCTCGCGAGTTCGCTTCTCGTCGTCGGCGCTCACGCCGGCAGCAGCGCGGAGATCTACCCCTCAGGTCGCCAGATTCCGGAGAACCTGAGGTTCTTCGAGGTCAGGCTGCCAAAAGCGCTACATCGGCCAGTGGACCTGTCTCATGTGACCCTGCAGGATTCAGACGGTCGACCGATTCAATCCGCATTTGTCGACGCACCATTGACTGCGGAAGACGGACGGCACTTCACTCTCTTCTTGCATTCAGATGACGGGACCGCGAGCGCCTCGCCTGCAGGGACGTCAGGCCGGACATTGAGGGCGGGCAAGAGCGTCACACTTGTTATCAATGACCCCGGAGTTGGTCGTCCGTTGCGCAAGACATGGCGGGTAGCGGCCTCGGACGAGAGCCGGCCCTCGCCGGAGAATTGGACGTTCAAGGTGCCTCGCGCTGGTACTCGCCAGGCCTTGCTGGTTCGTTTGAAGTCACCCATCAGTGCGGCCTCGCAGTCTCAGATTGCGGTGATGGGCGCTGAGAATCAAAGGCTTTCTGGACGTGTGGTGCTCTCAGATGGCGAGACGACCTGGTGCTTCATCCCATCTAGGACGTGGATGGCGGGACCGTATTCGATCGTTGCCCTGCCAGATTTGATGAGTGTGGCCGGGAATAGAAACTGCGCGATAGCGCGAGCGGGTAAGAGCGAGGCCAACTGCGAGGCCAAGCAAAGCCGCGCTTTCGAGATCAAGCCGCGATAGCTTCCCGAAGCCTGAATCGAGGCACACAGCCCCACTCCTATGTGAGGCATTCGTTGCAACCCCTCGATAGAGGCAAGCTCTTGGATCTCACGGCATCGTGGCGGGGTCTTTATTCCCAGCCAGGAGAGCCCTATGAATCACAGGATCAGCCACGCGAACGGCGCGCCCGTCATCGACAACCTCAACATTGAGACCGCCGGCCCGCGAGGACCTGCCTTGCTGCAGGACATCTGGTTGATTGAGAAGTTGGCGCATTTCGACCGGGAAGTGATTCCCGAGCGACGCATGCACGCCAAGGGCAGTGGAGCCTATGGGAAGTTCACGGTAACGGGCGATATCTCCGAATACACCCGAGCCGGTCTCTTCAGCGAGATCGGCAAGGAGACCAAGGTCTTCGTCCGCTTCTCGACAGTCGCCGGCGAGAGAGGGGCTGCCGACGCGGAACGCGATATCCGCGGCTTTGCAATCAAGTTCTACACGGACGACGGGAATTGGGATCTGGTGGGGAACAACACGCCTGTGTTCTTCTTGCGGGACCCGCTGCGCTTTCCCGACTTGAATCATGCGGTGAAGCGAGATCCCCACACCAACATGCGTTCGGCCCAAAACAACTGGGACTTCTGGACGTTGTTGCCAGAGGCACTGCATCAGGTCACCATCGTCATGAGTGACCGTGGTCTGCCGAACGGCTATCGGTTCATGCATGGTTTCGGCAGCCATACATTCAGCTTCATCAACGAGGCCAACGAACGGCACTGGGTGAAGTTCACGCTCAAGAGCCAGCAGGGAATCCGCAACCTTTCAGACGCCGAAGCCGCTGTGGTTGTTGCACAGGACCGCGAGAGCTCTCAGCGGGACCTCTATGAGGCCATCCAGCAGATGGACTATCCGAAATGGAAGGTGTTCGTCCAAGTGCTTTCAGAGGAGGTAGCCAGGGCACTTCCATACAACCCGTTCGATCTGACCAAGGTCTGGCTGCACGAGGATGCTCCGCTTATCGAGGTGGGAGTTCTCGAGCTGAACCGCAATCCGGACAACTATTTTGCGGAAGTCGAGCAGGCGGCGTTTTCGCCCGCGAATATCGTGCCTGGGATTGGTTTTTCTCCTGACAAGATGCTGCAGGCGCGGCTCTTCTCATACGGTGATGCGCAACGATATCGCCTGGGCGTGAATCACCATTCCATCCCGGTCAATGCGCCTCGCTGCCCCTTCCATAGCTATCACCGGGACGGCGCCATGCGCGTGGACGCCAACGCCGGTGGGCTGCCGAGCATCACACCCAATACGCGAGGGAAGTGGGCAGACCATCCGGAGCTTCTTCCACCTGCTCTTCGGATTGACGGCGACGCGGACCATTGGGACCACGCAGTGGACGACGACTATTACTCGCAGCCTGGCATGCTCTTTCGCCTGATGAGCGACGCGCAACGCCAGGCCCTGTTCAAGAACACGGCGCGGTCCATCAGCGGCGCCTCCCGAGAGGTCAAGCAGCGCCATATTGCCCACTGCAGCCTGGCGGATGCCTCTTATGGGCTTGGTGTCGCCGCCGCGATTGAAGCTCAGGATGCTGCCGGCCGGGCCTGACCGAAAGACCGCCCTTTCGACCCAGCCTCGCGAGGCTGGGCTTTCGCAGCTCAGCCTCTATCGATTCCGACCTTCAGCCGCGAGCAGTTTGGGCTGAGGCTCGCCTCGGCGTTCGGCGATTTGAGCGACCAACTCGGCGAACTTTGGAGAGGCGCGCATCTCTTCGTATCGAGCCTTTGCGGCCAGGTAGTCGGGACTCGGTGCGGATGATTGCGTCTGGTCGCCGTCGTAGTCGGACAGCCCAGAGAGGCGCCAGACCAGCAGATCTGCTTGGACCTCCGACTTTGTGAGCGCAGAGCGAGCGTGAGGTGGCTGCTCGGGGTCGCTCGTCCTCTCCGCATGGGCGGGGAATCCAAGGCATAGAGCGGCGACCATCGCCGACAGCAAGAATCGTCCTCGGAACTGGTGGAGATGTGTCATCGGTACTCCTTGGCATACGACACGCGCGTCTGAACTGACGTGCGACGGCGGAATCGCCGCACGATGAGGATGGGCGAGGGGCCGTGAGCCCACATCTGTCGTGGGTGGCGCAATCGCATCTGCTTGAGGGGGGAGGGGCGGGGCAGTCTGAGGGCTGCGCTGAGCAGACCAGGATGGGTGACAGAAGCACGTCTGGTGCTGCAGACCTGCGCCTGCGACATGTAATGACTCTAAAGAGTCAGCTGTACTACCCAAATTGACCGTGGCCTCATCACCCCCGCCTTGATATGGTCCGCTCGCCACGCCTCACGTTTGGCGCACATCTTCAAAGTCGAGCCGTCGCGCTTCGCTGGCGGCCAATAAGACATGTGCCTGACGAGATCCAAACATCCGTATAGGAGCCATTCAATGCGTCAAGGGGAAACCGGAAGGCTGCTCGTTAGCGGAGGGCGCGAAAAAACGTGCTGGCGAGACGGCGTGCTCGCACTTCTCATTGGCCTGCTTGCGCTGGTGGCATGCACTCCCACCTGGGCACTCGATCCTGCGCGGACGATGGTGCAGTACAACCACCGGGTGTTCACGCAGAGGGACGGTGCCCCGATCGGCAATACGTCGATTGTTCAGACCCCAGACGGCTATATCTGGATCGGCGCCGCGCATGGCCTCTACCGCTTTGACGGCACTCGGTTCGAGCACATTACGACGCTCGATGGCCAAAGCATCGCGAATCAGCCTGTGATTGCACTCGTCCCTGACCGCAAAGGCGGGCTGTGGATCGGTTACGGAGGGCCTGGCGCAGGCTACTTGAGTCCCGAGGGGAAGTACGTCGCCTACGGGGCCGACAAGAAGTGGCTCTCACTTGACGTAGGCGCCGTCGATTTGGATGGCATCGTGTGGGCGACTGTCACGAGCAAGCTGAAGCGCATCGAGAACATGCAGTCGCAGGACACGGACAAGTCTTGGGGTTTCGACGGCTCACCAGTACAGGGGATCGTCGTGGACAAGGCCGGGACCACCTGGTTCGGGACAAGATCAGCGAAGCTGTTCTATGTGAAACGTGGCGAACGCCAGTTCCATTTGGTGAAGGGAGCTACCGGGGGCAAGCTTGCAATTGGCAGTGACGGCACTGTCTGGATCGCAGATGCCAAGGGACTGGCGGCCCTCACAACCCGCAATGGTGAGCCCGATCACTATCAGACTGTCACCACGACTTCGCCTATGGGCACATTGATGGTCGACAGCGCTGGCAGTCTGATCATCTTGTCCGAGCCCGGATTGGTTCATGTCCCAAATCCAGCCCGCCTGCTTCAGCCCGGCGGAGACGCGCTGCTGAAGGCGGACATGATTACCCAAGCCCAGGGCTTTGGTGGCGACGCCATCCTGGGCATGATTGAGGATCGACAAGGCAACATTTGGGTCGCAACGCCGCAGGGACTGGACCGCTTTCGCGATCAAGCCTTTACGCCCGTGCGATTTCCTGGAGAGCGCGACACCATGGGCCTCGCCGTTGGGCCCGATGCCAGTGTCTGGGCGATGAGCTACGCGCGTCCGCTCTTTCGAGTGAGTCGAAATGGCGATGTACAGACCTTCAAGCAAATCGGCGGTTGGCTCTCTTGTGTGTACGTCGACCCGAATGGAGCTCTGTGGGTCGCCAGCGGGAATAAGCTTTGGTATTCGAAGGACCAAGCCAACTTCGTAGATGCGGGATACCCGGCAGATTTGCTTGCATCAGGCGTTTCCTCAATGGCTATGGATAGTGCTGGCAAGCTCTTTGTTCCTACCATGCCGACTTCGATGGCAGGGTCTCCGGGACATTGGCAGCCTTTCTATTCACAAGAAGTTAAAGGTGCGGGAATCCGCGCGCGCTCCATGACCGCAGACGCGCAGGGGCGGGTATGGATTGGCTGGGGTGAACATCTCACCGCCATCGATGACGGTAAGGTCGTGCCTCAACTCGAAGCGGCGAAATCGCAGCATCTTGTCTCTATCGACATTCTGAAGTGGAGTGGACCGCGCCTCTGGATGGGCGGCAACCGTGGATTGGCCGTGTTCGACGGGAAGAAGACCGTCACGCTACTTGCCCGTGGCGACCATCCCTTCGCCGGCGTCGGTGGCATTGTCGAGGCGCGCAACGGCGATTTGTGGGTGAACGGCCTCGACCAGGCCTGGCACGTTAAGGCGGCCGACTGGCAAGCGGCAATTGCGGGGAACACGTCGTCGGTCGATGTCGAGCACTTTGATGCGCTGGACGGACTGGATGGCCTTGCCGATACGTCGAGCCCACGGCCAACCGCGGTCGAGGCGACGGATGGCCGAATCTGGATGGCAAATGATTCCGGCGTCTACTGGATAGATCCGACGCGTCCGCGCGCAGCTGAAGGTAGGCCCCCTCTTCGCGTGACCGGGATAACGGCAGATGGGGTTGCAACTGGAGCATCTGAAGTAGTTCGATTGCCGCCGGGTGTGCACAACGTGGAAATCGCCTACACGGCCTTCGAATTTGCGATGCCGGAGCGCCTCCGGTTTCGTTACCGACTAGACAGGGGAGGCGATGACTGGACAAACGCCGGCGATCGTCGCGTGGGCTACTTCACAGACCTGTCGCCAGGCAGCCATAAGTTCGTTGTGGAAACGTCAGATACCCGCGGCGAATGGGTGGGCAATACGGCCGTCTTGAGTTTCGAGGTCCTCCCGGCCTGGTATCAAACCATCGCGTTCCGGCTTGCGTGCGTCGTGCTTGTGATTCTGATGCTGGTTGCAGCCTATCGGCTGCGCATCAGGCATGTGACCGCGGAGCTGAGAACTGCGATGCTTCGAGAGCAGGAAGAACGTGAGCGGATGATGCGCGCGAAGCGAGGGGAACGCGATCGCATTGCAAGGGACCTGCACGACACCTTCTTGCAGGGCGTGGAGGCGCTCCGGTGGAAAGTGCAAGGCCTTAGCGAGTCGCTGCCCGATGACGATCCGACGCGAAAGGCGATGCGCCCGACGCTCGAGATGGCAGAGCGAGTGCTCGAAGAAGGACGCGACCGGGTTCTTGACTTGCGGAGCAGCGCCGAAGGGGGCTGGCCACGCCTTGAGTCACTGGGTCATCTTGGGGAGTGCAACGCCAGGGACTGGGGTATTACCTTCCACTTCGACAGCGGTCCACGCAAGTACAAGCTGAATGCCGAGGTATCTGTCGATATCGAGACTCTGGCACGAGAGGCTATCCAGAACGCCTTCAAACACGCGCGGGCTACCAGCGTGAAGCTTGCAATTGAGGAGACGCCCGAAGAACTGTTGGTACGTGTCATCGACGACGGCGTTGGCATCCCCGAAGAGCAATTGCGGGATGGCAAGCCTGGACACTGGGGCCTGCTGGGAATGCGAGAGCGTGCGTTCGCACTGGGCGCTGTTCTGCAGATCCAGCCTGGCCCAGGCAACCGTGGAACGGTGGTCGAACTGCGAGTACCCGCGGGGGCGGCGTACATGGCCGACGCTGAGGAAGGACTAGAGACAGTCTGAGCGGCGCAGGGGTGAAGTCTGAAATACCCCAGCGTTTGTCCGAGGCAGGTGCAGTCTGATGGCCTCCGGGGGCAGCCATCAGACTGACGTTAGCTATGCACCGATAGCGTCGAACTCTTGGTCCGTAAGGACGATCCCGGCGGCGCCGACGTTCTGCTCAAGGTGCGCAACGCGTGAAGTGCCGGGTATTGGCAGCACCACTGGGCTTCGCTTGAGCAGCCAAGCCACTGCAATTTGACTCGGCGTGGCTTGATGCCGACGCGCAGCGACCATCAGCGGTGAGTCCGGCCCCACGAGCTCTCCGCCCCCTAGTGGGAACCAGGGGATGAAGCCGATGCCATTCCGCTCGCAATAAATCAGAACGTCCTCGTAGGTCCGGTTGGCGATGTTGTATTGATTTTGGACCGTCGCCACCTTGAAGAACTTCGAGGCCGCGATGATGTCTTCGACGCCGACTTCACTCAGTCCCGCGTGACGAATAAGACCATCTTCAATGAGCTTCTTCACGGCGCCGAACTGCTCGTCGCGTGGAACGCGCGGGTCGATACGGTGCAGTTGCCAAAGGTCGATGCGTTCTACGCCAAGCTTCGTGAGGCTGCGCTTTGCTTGAGAAATCAAGTAATCAGGGCGACCGTTCGTTGACCACCGATCCGGCCCACTACGCGTCAGCCCAGCCTTGGTCGCAATCAGAAGGCCCGGAAAGGGATGCAGGGCCTCGCGAATCAATTCCTCGGAGACGTCAGGGCCGTAGGAGTCCGCGGTGTCAATGAAATTCACGCCTAGCTCCGGCAGGCGTCGTAGCGTTCGCAGGACCTCGCCGCGGTCGGCAGGTGGCCCCCAGATTCCGGGTCCGGTAATGCGCATGGCGCCGTAGCCCAAACGATTGACTTCGATGTCGCCGCCGAGCTTGAAGGTCCCGGATTGGCTTGCATTGACTTGAGACATGGCCTTGTTCCCCACTGGATTAGCGACTGGCAGATTCGCATGAATTGCAAGGCCATGTGCTCGGTAAGTGCATGGCCTTATGAGAGTCAAACGCGGTGTTTATTCGGTGCGAGTGAGATGAATATTCTTTGCTGCTGCCTGCCGCTTTGACGAACGTCTTGAAGAAGTCCTGAGTGCCTGAGTTCGCGCTTCAGGCGTGGGACGACTTGGTGCGGCGGACCAGCAAAGCCGGATTGACTGGCAACTCGCGCAGCCGAACATGCGTCGCGGCAAAGATGGCATTTGCAAGCGCGGGTGCCGCGATCGCGGTCCCAACCTCGCCCAGGCCGCCTGGCGTTTCGAGGTTCTCGACGGCGTAAACCTCGATAGGAGGAATCTCACTCATTCTGAGGGTTCGATAGTCGTGAAAGTTGCTTTGCTCGATCGCACCGTTCTTGAGCGTGACCTGATTGAAGAGAGCCGCGCTCAAGCCGTAGATCAGCCCGCCCTGGATCTGAGCTTCGAACGAACTCAGATTAATTACGATGCCGCAGTCCACGGCCACGACTGCGTGCCGCAACACGACCTCTCCTTGGGGCGTCACCTCTACCTCGACGATCGCGCATACGCGGCTGCCAAATGGTTCCCCCAGGGCGATACCTCTGCCAACGCGCGGTGGTAGCTTCGTGCCCCAGCCAATCTTTTGCGCAGCGAGATCCAGAACCGCGAGGGAGCGTGGGTTTTTCTGAAGAAGTGAGCGACGGAAATCCATCGGGTCTCGACCCGCCGCGTTGGCGAGTTCGTCAATGAAACTCTCAACGACAAATAGGTTGTGTGTCGACCCCACTCCTCTCCACCAGCCCGTCACAAGTCCGGGCGGCATGTCATGCCGCACCCATTCAACCTTCATGTTGGGAAAGGCATAGGGCGTTTCGGCAGCACCTTCGATGACGTCCGAATCCATTCCGTCCTTACCCAGGAAGCCCGGCGCGAAGCGCGCCAGGATCGAGTTGCCGACGATGCGATCACCGAACCAGAGCGGTTGCCCCTGGTGATCAACAACTGCCGATGCGTGATCGTGATACATAGGGCGCACGATGTCCTGGCGGATATCCTCTTCGCGCGTCCATATCACTTTCAGGGGAAATAGAACCTGCTTGGCGAAGGCCACTGCTTGCTCGATCGAGTCTGTCTCAAGGCGCCGGCCGAAGCCTCCCCCCAGATATTGGTTGTGAATCAGCACCTGATGCTCTTGAAGACCTGTGATCCTTGCTGCACCGGCTTGCGCTCGCGCGGGGACCTGGGTTCCGACCCAGATATCACATCGGTCTCGTGTCACGTGGACCGTCGTGTTGAGTGGTTCCATCGTGACGTGGGCGAGCATAGGCAGCCGATACGTCGCTTCGATCAGCTTTCCAGGAGGCTTGGCGCCCCGTTCATTGCCCACGATTGCCTTGCCCCTGGCCAGTGACTTGGCAAATCCCGCCCGCAGACGCTCTGTCGTCAACTCGGCGTTCTCCCCGGGCGCCCATTTGATCTTCAAGGCTTCGAGACCTTGCTTGGCAGCCCAAAAGTTCTCAGCCACCACGGCGATGGCGTTCGAAATACGAAGCACCGTGATGACACCTGGAATTGATCGAGTGGCGGTGTCGTCGAAATTGGCAAGCTTGCCGCCCAGGGTCGGGCATGCGCGCACTGTTGCCACCTTCATTCCGGGAATGCGGACATCAATGCCAAATTGAGTCGCACCGCGTACCTTGTCCGAAGAGTCCACGCGCCTCATGGGTCGTCCAATCAGCCTAAAACTGGCTGGATCCTTGAGCGCAACCTTTTCCGGGTACGGCAACTTGGCGGCTGCGACGGTCAGCGCACCGAACGTCAATGTTCTTCCCGTAGCCACATGGCGCACAGTGGCTCGCTCTGCCAGACAAGACGAGGGGTCTATGTGCCGCACCGGCAGATGTTCCCGGACATGGCGGCGTCGATATCGGCGTCGGAGGGGTTGGGGTTTTGCTGCAGCAAGGACACTGCCGACATGATCTGACCGGACTGGCAGTAGCCGCACTGAACGACGTCCACGCCCAGCCAGGCCTCTTGAACCTTGCGACCTATGGGCGTGTCACCTATGGCTTCTATGGTGGTGACAGTTGCACCCACGGCGGAGTCGACTGGCAGAACACAGGCGCGCACGGCCTGCCCATCAAGATGAACGGTACAAGCCCCGCACTGCGCGATCCCGCACCCGAACTTTGTGCCCGTAAGGCCTACCAGGTCGCGAAGCACCCAGAGCAGAGGCATTTCCTTCGGGGCGTCGACTGCATGCCGGCGTCCGTTGATTGTGAGATCGAGCATTGCTTCCCTTTGTGTGGCCGGCGCATTGGGCCGTACGGAAGCTTCCTCGGTGGAAGGAGTTTGGTCTTGGACGAACGCATCACATTTGATGCTTCTGATCGATTCGCTGGCCGAAGCATCTCTGCTCGAGTGCGTCACAGACGTGCCGTTGCAGTCCATGATGGGGAGCACGCTCGGAACTGTCGGCGAAATGCTGCTGAGCGGCGCAGTGGGGCATCTGCGTTTGTGCCCGTCTGCCCCTTTAGGACTATCCCGCCTGCATAGCCGAGCACGCACAATGGGCAGTCGCCTACGTGCTACTTGGTAGCCAGGCCGCAGGAGTTCGACCATCCGAATCCCCGCACCTCGATAGTTCGGAATTGGCCGGCTGCCTCATGCTCGATGACATCGATGTTCGCTGCGTGCTCACGACGATGAAATCAAGGAGATATATATTGCCGCGCTGCCGGCGCACGCGACCGATCTCGCTGACCTGCTTCAACGGCCTCTTGCGTCCATCACGCGCAAGAGCCGTCCATTAATCGAACCAATCAGGAACGCTGTAACGATGGGACTGTTTGTTGAATCTGAGCTTCCCGCGCCCCATTCCTTGGGCATGCTGGGGATCTCCGCGCTGGAAGAAATTGTTTACCGCGGCCTCTTGCGTACGCCGGGCAGCACAGCGGAGATGCTGGCTGCGAGCTTGAAAATCCCAATGGCCGACATCGCGTCGACAGTGAGCGAACTCGAACGAAAGGGATTCGCCACTTTTGCCCCTGAGCGGGTGCCCCGATTGTTCCCCTCGCCGCCAGATATCGCGATTGAGTCGCTGCTGCTGCACCGGCAAAAGGAGATGCAATTCGCGCGCCTCGCCATCGCGAATCTGCAGCGGGAGCAGACCGATGCGGCCGAGGGAAACCCTGTGGTGGAGATCATCGATGCTGATCCGGCTGCACAGGCCCAGCCCTATGCGCAAAGCCATAGCCGTGCGGTGCGGGAAGTACTGTGTCTGATCCGGCCGCCGTTTCGGGTGTCTGCACCCAACAAGGATGAAGACTCGCGAGTCGAAGCGCGCAAACGTGGCGTGCGCTACCGCAACATCGTGCATCCGGAAACGCTGACGCTACCTGGCTGGCCAGAGATCCTGAGAAAGGATTACGAGGCTGGCGAGGAAATTCGCTTGCTGGCGGACTTTCCTTTCAAGATGATCGTCGCCGACCGCGAACTCGGATTGCTGCCGCTGAAGATCGACGAGCCGCATGGGCCAATGCTTCTGTTGCGCAGGTCGGCAGTGCTGGATGCGTTGTGCGAGCTCTTCGATACCCTGTGGATGAGGGCCGTGCCCATCCACTTCGCTGGCGACAACACCTTCACCATCGGCGCCCCAACAACCTTCCCCGCCCAACTTGAATCACTGGTTCCGCTTCTGGCCGCAGGGGTGAACGACAAGGTCGCGGCCGAGCGATTGGGAATTTCTGAGCGCACGCTGATGCGGCGCCTTGATACGCTCTATCAGACCCTCAACGCCAAGTCGCGTTTTCAGGCGGGCTGGTTGGCGGCACTGCAGGCCATGAACGCCGGCAAGCCGCTTTGAGCTTGGTTCCGGCGAGCTTCTGCCATGGCAGAAGCTCGCCAACTGTGACGGTTGTCACGCTCCTATGCTAAGGGCACCGAAGCGGATTGATGGCAGGGCAGTACGCCACATGACGCCGATGGCAACAAAGCCATGCCGTGCCATTGCACGGTTCTCACACAGCATAGGAAACATCATGTTCTCGCGCACGTTGAAACGCCTGATCGGCATCACACTCGCCGCTTCCGCATTTGCCCTAACTGCCATGCCCGCTGCCGCGGACGAGGTCGTGGTGTCGTACCTGCCGCCCATCGTCGGCATCGAGATGATGTACGGCGGCATGGGGTATGAGGGTCCCGACGGCACCTTCATCAGCCTTGCGGGCGCAAGCATCGTCTCGGCCACGGTAATCGTGGACTTCACCACGCTGGAGGGCTTTGACGCAAGCACCTTCCACATGGACATGGCGGTGCCGGTGATGGACTCCAACAGCCAATACTTCGAAGTGAATTTCAGTGACCTAACTCAGGTCTCGCCCAACCATTTCACCTATTCGCTGACTACGAACGACTTCAATGGCCAGATCTTCGCGAGCCGCTTCGCACTCGAGACATATGGCATGGATGCCGATGGGAACCCTATCAGGATGTCCGCCATCACACTGAACCCGATCACGGGCTACTACTTCACCGTTGACACGGTGGCTGCTCCGGTGCCGGAGCCATCCAGTGCCTTGTTGGCCCTCGGCGGTCTTGCCTTTGTTGCAACTTTAGTTGCGCGCCGTCGCAAAGGTTGACAGAGCATGCCGTGCACGTTGAATGACGGCTCGCGTGCACGGCCGATTCGGAAGTTGCAGGGAGGCGGCGTCAGATCACATTGGGTCACTGACGACACCCACCACCGGCCAGCACCGAAGAACTGGAAAATCCCGTGCGTTTCACAGCGCACGATATCGCCCCCGCTTTGAGAAATCTAGAAGAGATCCACAGCGGGGGGATCTCAGGACGCGCTGCAACTGATCGCCCTTCCGTGGAACTTCGGCCGCCTCGTTCTCGATGTCAATGCAGGGTTCAGCGATGAGCGCGGTCACCGTACCAAAGGGTGCAACGACGGACTTGGCAGATCGCGCCCACATGTCAATGATCCGAGTCAGTCGATCGTCCTTGAGAAGCATCTGCTCGTTGGAGCCGAGCACGGCCTGGGGAAGGCAAGTCTGCGCCTCGACCCGGCCGATGTGAACGATCAACGCGTGGCAGCCCAAGTCATCTTGGAAAGTTCCTTTCAGGATCCGCCAGCGTGCGGCCTGCGCCCACCTCTTCGGGCACTCCCCCTCATGTAGGTGGCCAGTTTGATCCCCACGGGATATCCCTGTCGGTGATCCTAGGGACGCACCGCGTTCTAGATATTCCGCAACCTGATGGGAGTCAACATGTGGAAATTTCTTGCACCCCTTCTTCTCGTCGCCTCGACTGGCACTGCGTGGGCCGATGTCACCGGCACGGCGTCGATCACGTTGAACATTTCGGTGTTGAATGCCGACGGAAGCTTCGGGCAGCTGACCCTGTCGCCCGATCCGGGCTAAGGCCCCAACGGCATGACCGACGTTCATGAGTGGTGGTACAGCACAGCGTCCTATGAGCAGCACTATCGCCAGGACGACAGCACGATGGCCGGCATGAGCCTCAGCCTGCTGAATGTGCCTGGGACCGACATGCAGGGCGCAGCCAGCGCACCGACGGGCTTCACCGGCACTTGGAGTTCGACCGCCACGTCGAACACCGCTCAGAGCATGATCACGGCCGCCAGTACAGCCAGCTTTAGCTTCATGGTCCTGCCTGGCCAAACGGTGTCGGTCAGCGCGTACATGTACACCCACAGCGAGAGCGAAGGGCACAACGTCCCGATCACCTTCCCTGTCGTCTATCAAAGAGGAATCGCAGCGACCACGTTCTTCATCAATTCCGGCGGCGACGCCAAGAGTGCGACTGCAGGCGATGGATACACCAACCTGGATGAGCAGACGGCCACTTTTGCAACGACGATCTACAACGGCTCATCTGACGCGTTCCGACAAACCATCAGCCTCACGACGGATGTGAGCATTTCGAACACCGAGATGACGGCCGACATCACGCCTGTCCCCGAGCCTTCGACCTGGCTGCTGATGGGCCTGGGGCTGCTGGTGATGGGCTACAAGCTTAAGCGGCGCGATCAGGCGTTTTGCTTCAAGTCAGCGCCGACACGGAATTGATCGGTACTTCACTCAGCTAAACCCATAGTCGGCCGGCTGCCCATCGCTGCTCTTACACGGTGACGCCCAATCGAGTGGACAGCTCAACGATGGGGCGCTCGCGCTCGATCTCCGTCGCATGGTTGGAGTCAGTGGCCAGCTGCGGATTCGCGGCCGTGGCCGTCAGGTAGCGCTCGCTTAGACGAACGAGTTGAACAAGCTCGTTCGTGTCGCTGCGGATCTCGTCAAAGAGGCTCATGGGTTTCAATCCTTCTGTCGGCCTGCAATGTGCCGGCGCGCTGAAATTATCCAGACACCGCGCAGACGCGCATCGCCCAGCCGGGCGATCAGCCGAGGAGCAGATTCGAGAGGCATTCTTGGGCGGCGAACTTGCGCAGCGCCTCGAAGTCCTGTGGGCAATGTTCCTTCACCAGGAGCAGCGCTGGGACCTGATAGGCATGCTCGCCCTTCAGCACGAAGGGCGAGTCGTCGCGCTGGATCTGGAACGGGCCGTTGCCGGAGCCACGGCAATCGAAGACCGACTCCCCTCGAGAAAGGCAGCCTGCCCGTGCTGCTCGTGCCAGGTCTCTAAGGCGACGACGGCGGGGTCTGTGGAGGTCGCTGTGTTCATGGTGCTGATGTCCTATGCGGCCGGGCCTGGGTCAGGCGGCGTCGTAGATGGCCGTGCGAACGGTTTGCTCGATACCGCGAAAGCGGGCGAAGTTCTTTGCGATCTCGGCCTTGATGGCATAGCGTTCGACGTATTCGAGCAGATCGGCCTTGAGCTCAAACGCGTCGATGCTGGCCCGCCCAGACTCGAACCAGGCCTGGGCACGGGCGACCAGCTCGCGGTAGTCGCCGTCTTCAGGCTCGCCGTTGCCGCGTGACCTATCGCCTGGACGGCAGCATCGGCACCGCAACCGATCTGGGTCTGGATGCCGACACGAACGGCGAGCTCAGGCGTCGCTTGCCGCGAGGCGATCGAGGAGGCTGTGGACGAGAGGTTCGAAGCGTAAGTGGGCGTAGGGTTCGCGTAGGAGTGCAGCGCCAGCCCGCAGCCTCTGAGGTGACTCAGGGCTTTTCGCCGCTCAATGCTCGCGTGGCTGCCGTGGCGAAAGCGCTGTTGTAATCCGGAAGCTTGGTCTTGTCGTCCACTTGGAGTTTCCAGTCGTTGGCGAACCGGACCATAGCCGCCTTGGTCTCTGGGCCCTCAATTCCGTCAACGATGTCTTGGTAGTAATTCAGGCCGATCAGCATTTCCTGGCGGGCGCAGGCGCCAGCATGATCTCGCTGGACTAGCAGTGTCTTGGCCTTTGTAATCAGATCGCTTCGATCCAAAGTGATTGCGCCACGGACATGACACGGCGAGCCGTTCAGGTTGTGGATGCGCTGGCTGACTGCAATCGTGCGCATCTGCTCGTCGACCCAGGTTTGCCCGCCGCCAAGGGTGAATAGCGCCACCACCAGCGACGCCGACGCCACCCATAGCTCTGCTCCTCCACGTTCTTTGCCGCTTCCAATCGTGAATTCGCATTCGTTCAGTCGCAACTCCATGAGCACGTTCTTCCGGTCGAAGACCCCGTGCACGGCACTTCCGTAAGAAAGTAACTGCTGACGTAAGACGATGGCTACGATCTGCGGCGAGGACCTGACGGACTTTTCTCCCTCCGACAACGCAAGAGCAGCATCGAACGGGGGCATGGGACGCCAGCCTGGCCCGGCTCTGTTCCCGAAGCGAAGGTACATGGCGTGTTCACGAAGAACTCGGTTCGCCGCATCTCTGTCCGCTATCCCTGAAAACAAGCCACGGGCGACGCTTGCCGGGACTGCAATGGCTCGTTCCGCGATGAGGCGTGAGCGAACCACTTGGTCGAGATAGGTGCCCCAAAAGGCCGCCAACCCGTCGAGCTCTTCTGACAGTGTGAAGTAGTCGTGCATCCCTTCAATGCGCGCCTCGCGTCCATCAAATTCCAGGGTGCTTCGCAAATCGAAGGTCATGGGGATGCGCGCGCATCCTGGAAGCTCTGGGTCCAGGAATACTGGGCGAGAGGGACCGTAGTCGTCGAGTGCTGGCGGATTGAAATCCATGGCGATCCTCAGGAGCAATTTGCGGGCGATTCTGGCGGCCCGTTCGCGGGTGCGGAAGTGCCGCGAACCGTCCGCGCCACACCCCAGCGGTGAAGATTCCCAATCCGCCTGCAATGTCAGTGGGCGCGGCGCGAAGCACGAGCCATGGATAAGGCATCCAGCTGCCGCCCCCCCGCGCCCACATACTCTCCCCGTTGAGATTCAAGGACAGACCGTAGAAGCCGCCTCCGTAGAGGTCATCGAGCGCACGTAGCGAGATCTGAATCCTTGCTGCCGGGGATACTCAGCCGGCAAAGATTCTTCGGTACTGTGTGAACCTCGTGCTCGGGGTGGCTGCCAGGCTGGCCCAGGAAGGCATCAAGACGCCCTTGGTGATCATGACAGCGACACGTTGGTCGAGAACCTGGAATTCTCCGAACTGGCCCGCAGCGAGCTGCAGAAGATCAAGGCGTTCATTGGCTGCAGTATCGATTCCATTCAGGTATCCAACGCTTGCAGGCTTGATCCATTGCCTGGAGCATTGTGCGTGTGACGCTTGTGAGCTGATGCCAGCTGACATACATCACTACCCATGCTTTCGTGCAAAACATAGTCCAGATGGTTGCCCAGCTTGTTCCAGGCCTCGCGCTTTTCCACAGCGTAGTCATGGTGCATGTAGTGTCGGCGTACACGGCTGCCAGCAAGGACATGGTTTTGACAGCGGTCGATGATGTCCGGAAGTATCCCCAGTGCCTGCATCATTGTGGCGGCAGTACGGCGAAGATCGTGAGGAGTCCATTCGCCGTTTGAGCCTCCAGCGAGCACGAGACTGTTGTCGTGACGGCGATTTTTCAGTGGGCCGGCTCGATGCTTGAATTGCATTTGGCGGTCCCCGATCTGTTTGGACACACTTTTAACGCACACGTGCTTTTCCACGAGTTCTCCCGGTGCGAACCGAGCGGGAAAGCAAAAGGGAGTTTCGCCGGTCAGATCCTTGAGTGCATTGAACTGACGATGAGCGAACGGCGACAGGTAGACCCTCCAATCTACGCCTGACTTTGTGTTGCCGGCCGGGACGAACCATTCGCCCGAGTCGAGGTCCACATGTTCCCACCGGGCCATCAGCAGTTCTCCAATGCGACAAGCCGTCCCGAGGCAGATCCAGAGAGCATGCTGGGTCTCCTTCTTCAGGGGACGGTCGGTGCCGTACTTTTGTCCCGCCGGGGCTGCTGCGTAGGCCGCCTCCATTTCTTCGAATGTCCCGCGAAGCTCTCGCAGCTCTTCCGCAGAGAGAACGCGCTCGCGCGGCTTGTCGGGGTCGATGCCCGGCGGCAAGATCTTGTGGATCTCCAGGAGCTCCGCGGGATTGCCGTCCGCCATCAAGCTTCGCCATGGTTTGCGCTTCTCAGCCCAGGCGAACAGTTGCACGAGGTCGTTGTAAGTCCGAACAGTCATGCGATGCACACCACGCTTGACCATCGCTCGGAGCAGGGCGCGGAGTTCATGCTCGGTGACTGCCCGCACAGGTAGTTCGCCGATGGCTGGGAGCACGTCCTTCTCAAAGCTGCGGCGGAGCTCAGCATTTCCATCGGCACGTGCAACGCCATCCTGCAGCCAGGCTTCGTACATCTGGCGAATCGGAAGGTCCTCGGCCTCCTGTCGAGCGGCTGTGGCGATGATTGCCTCGACCTTGGCCTGAGCTTCAATCTTGTCGGCTCGCTTGGCGTCGGTCGGGTTGATGCCTTCCTTGGTAAGGCCCCGCGCGCGATCACGCTCTCCGCGGATCGTTTCGAGGCTCGTACTCGGCCAGGTACCGCAGTAGTGCCATGTGACTTTGCCTTCCCACTTGAAGGCATAGCTGAAGTGGACGGATACGCCGTTTTCGCCTGCAACGCGTACGGAGCCGAAAAGGCCGGCGCTGTCGTTCAGCTTGTCACCCTTCCATTCGGGACGAATCGCTTCGAGCTCTTTCACGGTCCAGCGACGTCCTTTGCCTTGCCGAGGGTAACGAGTCATAAGAGCCTCCAGGTCTAAACCCAGGTCTAAACCCAGGTCTAAACCGGGGCTTGGATTTCAGCAAATCGCTTCGGATCGCCTGGGACGTGAATTGAATTATAAGATGTTGATTTTAAAAGACAAATGTGATCCCAGTACGTCCCAGATCATCTCAGTAGATTTCGCTGTTAATCCCATGGGGTGCAAGGGGTCGCGAGTTCGAATCCCGCCGCCCCGACCAAAAATAAGAAGAAAGAACAAGGACTTGGAAGCTTCGGCCTCCGAGTCCTTTTTCATTTCTGCTTCCAGATGGACCAG
>Ga0164241_10002025_pt1 | contig 22980 bp, 19 predicted proteins | sample OricomyardsoilBY_FD_108780 | JGI IMG/M metagenome (GOLD analysis project Ga0164241, IMG submission 108780) | Backyard soil microbial communities from Emeryville, California, USA - Original compost - Back yard soil (BY) | ecosystem: Environmental > Terrestrial > Soil > Unclassified | place: USA... | reverse complement strand
GGGGGGGGTGCTGTCCCCCACGCCCGCCGTCCCCCGGCGCGGGGGGCGGGGGGGGGGGGGGGGGGGGGGGGGGGGGAACGTCGTCGGGTTCTGCGGACGGTCCCTCGACGGGCGGCGCCTCCTCGCGCTGGGACTCGGTGGGCTCCTCGGCCGCCGGCGTGGAAGCTGGCCCCGCGGCCGGGAGCGCGTCCTCTCGGGCGTCCACCGTGCTCCCCGGGGGCATGGCGGAGGGCCGGCCGGGGAGGGGCGTGCGGAACCGGGCCGTGCGACGGAGGGCGCCGGCGCGCAGCGTAAGGGCGTAGGGGACCCCGGTCCCGCGCGGCACCCGGACGGCGAACGTCCCCCGGCGGACGGTGGCCGTCTTGACCACGGCCACGGTCCGGCCGGCCGCGTCGAGGCGCGCAAGCGCGATCCGGGCGATGCGCTCCCGCGCCGTGGCGGTCGGGCGCACCCCCACGGTCAGCGTCGTGCCCGGGGCTACGACGGTGGGCCCGTTCGGCAGGGGCCAGGTGACCTTCAGGCCGGGACCGGTCAGGACCGTGGTTCGCGGGAGGTCACGCCCGGCGGCGGCTGGGCCCGCGGCAGGGAGCAGCAGCCCGGCGAGCATCGCGCAGCAGGTCACGGCACCGATCTGGAGACGAACCATGCGCCAATCCCTACCAGGGCCGGGGCGGGCAGATCAACCGTTTTCCGCGACCGTCGGGCGACGGTCGCGGGCATGCGGTGAGTCTGGCGTGAGCGGTGCTACTCCGCCGGCGCGACCACGTCGATCTCGGCGGTGAGGACGAGGTCCGGAGCGTAGTCGGGAGCGGTGCGGGCGTCGTAGTCGGCAGCGGTGGCGAGCCGGTAGCGGCCGGGGACGAAGTCGGCCTCGGTCTGGGCCGCGGCGTTCTCGAAGTACGGGGCGCGGCCGGTCCAGGTCGCTCCCGGCAGGATGAAGTACGCGATGGCCGGGAAGACCAGCTCCTGGTCGACGTCCGTCCAGGTGCCGTCGACGAGGCGCTGCCACTGGTACCCGAGGCCGAGGGTCAGGCACGAGGGGCCCGTGTTCTCGATCGAGTACGGCACCCGCTGTCCGGCGGTCACCGACGTCAGGCCAAGATGCAGGACGGCGCTGCCGCTGTCGGTCGACAGGCCGTCGCACGGCTGCACGGCGTCGTTGTCCAGAGGCAGCGGCAGCTGGATCAGCGGATCGCCGGGAACGGCCGCGGGGACCGGGAACGGGTACGGGGACTCGCTCTGCTTCGCCGCCGGCGTGGTGCTGAAGCGGCCGACGTAGCGCAGCTTCCCGGCGCGCAGGGTCAGTGCGAACGACTTCCCCGCGGCCTTGGGCACGACGACCTTGATCGTCCCGCGGCGCGTCGTGGCCGAGCTGACGGTGCCCGTCTGGCGGCCCTTGGCGTTGACGCGCACGAGCGCGACGCGCACGGGGACGCCGCGCCTGCCGGCGACCTTCTGCACCCGCACCGCGAGGGTGGTCCCGGGGGCGACGACGGGCGCGGCGCCGGTCAGCGGCCACGTGACCTTCACGCCGGCGGCGCGCAGCGCCGATGCGTCGGGCGCGCTGATGGGCGCGGCCTTGGCCTGCGCGGCGGGCGCGGCGACGGCGAGGGCGGTGAGGACGGAGGCGCCGGCGGCGGCACGGACCCAAAAACGGTTCATGGTCTATGTGTACCAGCGTGTCGCAGTTGGCGCAACGGCCTGCGGGACGACCCGCAGACGGCCCCAGAACGACCGAAGCCCCCGCCGGGGCGGGGGCTTCGGGTGCTGCCCGCGTCGCGGACCGCGGTCAGGTGGGGTCGGCTAGCCGACCCACTCGGCCTGGTAGTTCGTCGAGAGGCCCTGCGGGTTGCGGATCGAGCCGTCCATGTCGGCGGTGCTGTGCCACTCGCCGTCGATGCACCAGCCGCTGTCGCACGTCTGCGGGAACTGGTCGGACTTCGCGTAGACGGACTTCACGATCTTCTGGTCGGCGAAGTAGAAGTTGGTGACCGAGTCCTTGCCGCGCGTGAAGCAGACGTAGTTCTCGTACTTGTTCTTGCCGTGGCTGTCCTTGTACTTCCAGCTGGTCGTGGCGCCGTGGACCGGGCCGCTGCTCTTGCAGTAGGCGCGCATGCCCTCACGGGCCTGGCTGTAGTGCGAGCAGCCGTGGTCGAAGCACTCCATGCCGACGTAGTAGCCGTTCTTGGCCGGGGCGACGGAGGTGCCGAGCTTGCCGTCCGGGACGGTGGCGGTCTTGGTGGTGCTGGACGACTTGGACGAGTCGTCGGAGCCGCAGGCGGCGAGAACCGACGCGCTGAGGACGAGTAGAAGTGACAATGCGATGGCGGACTTGCGCAAGGTGGTTCCCCCCCAAGGGAATCGTGGAGCCGGGCCGGAGCGCCCGAGTTCGATCAACCTAGAACGCGATGCTGTGAGGAACCTGAGAGTCCGAAGTGCAACCATTCGCCGCATGAAGAACAGGGGGAAGCGGCGTGCGGGCGTCGCTGCTGCGGTGGCGTGCGCGTGTGCGGCCGCCGTATTCGTGACGGGCTGCGGTGGCTCGTCCGCGCCCCAGCGCAGCCACGAGGACGTGCAGATCCTCCACGGCACCACCCCGCAGGACTCCACCGCGGGCACGGTCGGCGACTACAAGCCGACGGGCAAGCTCGTCGCCGACACGGGCTTCCGGCCCCCCGCCGACGGCTTCGGCTTCGAGAACTACGGCGTGACCGACGAGGTGGTCAACCTCACCCCGGCCGCCGTCGAGGAGGTCTTCGGCCACGAGGTGTGCGCCAACGGCTCGGGCGCGACCTGCAAGCTCATCCCCTCCGCCCGTGCGTGGATGGAGGAGGAGAACGACGCGATGAACGCCGGGCACTGCTTCGGCATGGCCGTCGCGGTCGCGCGGTTCTACGGCCGCCAGCTCTACCCCGACGGCTTCGGCGCCCCGTCGCCCGCCCAGCTCGCGCTCCTGGGCAACGCCCCGCTGCAGCGCACGATCGCCGAGTCCAACGCGATCCAGGAGATCCCCACCATCCGCAAGAAGGCCTTCGCGGGGACCCCGAACCAGATCCTCGACCACCTGATCGCGGGCATCAAGGCCAAGAAGCCGCTGTACGTGCTCGGCCTCTTCCGCGCCGACGGGGGCGGCGGTCATGCCGTCACCCCGTACGCCGTGGAGGATCGCGGCAACGGCCGCTACGCGATCCTCGTCTACGACAACAACTTCCCGGGGATCACCCGCGCGGTGTCCTTCGACCGCCACGCGGACGCCTGGAAGTTCGTGGCCCAGAGCAACCCGGAGGATCCGAACCAGCTGTACGGCGGCTCCGGCGTCGAGAGCAACCTGGCGCTGTACCCCGGCATCCCGCCCAAGGGCGTCCTGCCCTGCCCGTTCTGCAACGGCAAGAACCAGGGCAAGAAGGCCGGGGGCGACACGCAGCAGTTCAACGAGATCGCGCTCGAGGGCGACGCGACCAACCACGCGCACGTCGTCATCACCGACGCCAAGGGCCGCCGCACCGGCTACGTGAACGGCAAGGTCGTCAACGAGATCCCGGGCGCGGAGGTCATGCGCCGGCTCAACAACAAGACGTGGGCCGAGGACGCCGAGCCGGTCTACCTGGTGCCCGCGGGCCGCCCCGTCTCCGTCCTCGTGGACGGCCGGAACCTGAAGAAGCCGGTGGTGGAGAAGCTCGAGTTCATAGGGCCCGGCGATCGTGTCGAAGTCGAGGGGATCGCGTTGCGCCGGGGGGAGCACATCCGGGCGAACTTCGCCGGGGACGGATCGAGCGTGTCGCTGCGCACCGACCCCCATCACGACGAGTCGCCCGTGCTGCGCGTCGGCATCGAGGACGCGCCGGACAGCTACGACTTCGCGCTCAAGGCCCGGCGCCTCACCGGCGGCTCCAAGCTCAACGTGCGGCTGGACCAGCCGCACTACCAGTTCGACATCGACACGCGCGGGGTCCGCAAGGCGGCCGCGACGAGCTACGACGTGCGCTTCGGCCGCTACGACCTGTCGTTCGAGCGCATGACGCCGACGGGCACGATGACCTTCCGCCATCCCAACCTCCTGCTGCCGCCCGGCACGATCGCCCGGCTGGACTACAAGGGCTTCAACCCGCACCACCGCACGCTCGATCTCGAGCTGATGCGCAACGGGCACACCAAGATCGAGAAGCTGCGCGGGTAGGGCGACGGGTCCGCGCCGCCGGCCCGTGATACTCCATGGTCCCTCGTCCGTAGCACCCGCACCGTGGCCGACAACGACAAAGACAACGAAGCGAAGGTCCCCACCAGCCGCATCGCCCGCACCGCCAAGTTCGGCGGCCTGGTCGCGGGGCAGAGCGCGCGCTGGGCCGGCACCCGCGCCGCCAACCGCCTGCGGTCGGACGAGAAGGCCGACGAGGCGTCCGCCGCCCGCGCGATGGCGCTGGCCGACGAGCTCGTCACCCAGCTCGGCCAGATGAAGGGCGCGGCCATGAAGCTCGGCCAGGTCCTCTCCACCGTCGACTTCGACCTGGTGCCCGAGGACGAGCGGGAGAACTTCAAGGCCAAGCTCGCCTCGCTGCGCGACGACGCGCCGAAGGTGCCGTTCAAGGACATGCGCAAGCTGCTGGAGCAGGACCTCGGCGACTCGCTCGACAACGTCTTCGCGACGTTCGACGTGGAGCCCATCGCGGCCGCGTCGATCGGGCAGGTCTACCGCGCGACCACGCACGAGGGGGCGGAGGTGGCGGTCAAGGTCCAGTACCCCGGCGTGGCCGAGGCGGTCGAGACCGACCTGCGCAACATGGGCATGCTCATCCCGCTGATCAGGCGGCTGGCGCCCGGGCTGGACGCCAAGGCGATCATGGGCGAGCTGCGCGAGCGCATCGGGGAGGAGCTCGACTACGAGATCGAGGCGCAGAACCAGCGCCAGGTCGCGCGGGCGTTCCGTGACCATCCGTTCGTGCGGGTCCCGAAGGTCGACACCACGCTCTCGACCCGCCGCGTGCTGGTCTCCGAGTTCGTGGCGGGCCGCGACTTCGAGCAGATCAAGCTGCTGCCCGAGGAGGAACGCGACCGCTTCGCCGAGATCGTCTTCCGCTTCTTCTACGGGTTGCTCATGCGCGAGCACCTCGCCGCCGGCGACCCCCACCCCGGCAACTACCTGCTGGCCGACGACGGCCGCGTCTGCTTCCTGGACTTCGGGCTGATGCGTCGCGTCGATCCCGAGTACCTGCAGGGGGAGCGGGAGCTGGCCCGCGCCGTCATCGCGGGTGACGCGGCCGGCGTGCACCGGGGCCTGGCCGAGCTGGGCTACCTCCCCGACCCCACGGCGTTCGAGCCCGAGGACGTGCTCGACCAGCTCGCCTCCGCGGGGGAGTGGTACTTCGTCGAGGGCTACCGCCGGCTGGACCCCGAGTACGTGCGCGACATGATCGAGCTGAGCAGCTCGCCCCGCTCGCCCCACTTCCAGAACATGCGCAAGCAGACGGTGCCGCCGCAGGCGCTGCTCATCCGCCGCATGGAGGGCATGCTGTTCGCCGTCCTCGGCGAGCTGCGCGCCGGCGGCGACTGGGGCCGGCTCTCCCTCGAGTACATCGCTGACGAATCGCCCTCCACGCCGCTGGGGCGCGAGGAGGACGAGCACTACCGGGCGCGCGCCTGACCCTCGCGCCCGGCGCCTCTCCCTGGTGAGAAGCGTGGTGACCCGGCGCCGGACGCGTACTACGCTCCGTGGATGCTGAAGATCGACGGAGTGGACGACCTCAAGAGCAGGATCGGCCAGGAGCTGGGCGTCAGCGACTGGTACGAGGTGACGCAGGAGGCGGTCGACGAGTTCGCCAGGGTCACCGAGGACTTCCAGTGGATCCACGTCGACGCCGAGCGAGCGAAGGAGACGCCGTTCGGCGGCACGATCGCGCACGGGCTGTTCACCCTGTCGCTCGGCCCGAAGTTCTCCTACACCCTGTTCGAGGTGTCGGGCTTCACGTTCGGCCTCAACTACGGCTACGGCAAGGTGCGCTTCCCGGCGCCGGTCCCCATCGGATCCAAGCTGCGGATGCGCGCGACGCTGGAGTCGGTCGAGGACGTGCCGGGCGGCGTGCAGTTCATCGTGGTGCAGACGTTCGAGGTCGAGGGCGGGAGCAAGCCGGCCTGCGTCGCCGAGGCGCTCGCCCGGGCGTACACGTAGGACAGAAGCCGACCCGCGCGCGCTCCAAGGTGCATAGACCTGGCCGGATCGGACGCTGATCGGGCCAGGACGACGGTGTGCCGGGACTATGCTCGGTGGATGAGCACCGTCACCTCCGAAGCCGCCATCCTCGACGCGGCGCCGAACACCCTGTACATCGCCGGCGAGTGGCGGGACGCGACCGGTGGCGGGACGCTTCCGGTCGAGGATCCGGCCACCGGCGAGACGCTGGTCGACGTGGCCGACGCGACGGTCGACGACGCGCTGTCGGCGCTCGCCGCCGCGGACGGCGCGTTCGCGTCGTTCAAGCGCGTGCCGGCCCGCGAGCGCTCGGACATCCTGCGCCGCACCTACGACCTGATGGTCGAGCGCGCGGACGACCTCGCGCTGCTGATGACGCTGGAGATGGGCAAGCCGATCCCGGAGTCCAAGGCCGAGGTGCTGTACGCCGCCGCCTACCTGCGCTGGTACTCGGAGGAGGCGGTGCGCATCGACGGCCGCTTCGGGCCGCACGAGAACGGCGGCAACTACGTGCTGACCATGCAGCAGCCGGTCGGTCCGTGCCTGTTCATCACGCCGTGGAACTTCCCGCTGGCGATGGGCACCCGCAAGATCGGCCCGGCGATCGCCGCCGGCTGCACCGTGGTCGTCAAGCCGGCGAAGCAGACGCCGCTGTCGATGCTGATGCTGGCCAAGCTGTTCGAGGAGGCCGGCCTGCCCGCCGGCGTCCTCAACGTGGTCACCGCGAAGTCCTCCGGCTCCACGATGGCCCCGCTCATCGCCGACTCCCGTCTTCGCAAGCTGTCCTTCACGGGCTCGACGGAGATCGGCAAGCAGCTCATCGGCCAGGCGGCCGAGCAGGTGCTGCGTGTGTCGATGGAGCTGGGCGGCAACGCCCCCTTCCTCGTCATGGAGGACGCCGACCTGGACCGCGCGGTCGAGGGCGCGCTGATCGCCAAGATGCGCAACATGGGCGAGGCCTGCACGGCGGCCAACCGCTTCCTCGTGCACGAGTCGGTGGCCGACGCGTTCGCCGAGCGGCTCGGTGCGGCCATGGGCGATCTCGTGGTGGGCCGCGGCACCGAGGACGCCACGAAGGTCGGGCCGCTGATCGACCAGGCTTCGCGGGAGAAGGTGGAGGAGCTGGTGGCCGACGCGACCGACCGCGGCGCGACCGTGGTGACCGGCGGCTCGCCCGTCGGCGAGCGCGGCTACTTCTACGCCCCGACCGTGCTGAACGGCGTGCCGGCCGACGCCCGGCTGCTCACCGAGGAGATCTTCGGCCCGGTGGCCCCGATCACCACGTTCGCCACCGACGACGAGGCGATCGCCGCCGCCAACGCGACCGAGTACGGCCTCGCCGCGTACGTCTTCGCCCAGGACATCAACCGCGCGTTCAAGGTCATCGACGGCCTCGACACCGGCATGATCGGTTTCAACCAGGGCATGGTCTCCAACGCCGGCGCCCCCTTCGGCGGCGTCAAGCAGTCCGGCTTCGGCCGCGAAGGCGGCCCCGAGGGCCTGAAGGAGTACCTGAGCACGAAGTACGTGGCGCTGAACGTGGGGTAGGTGGGCCCGGATTCCCGAGGCTCGTGCGTTTTCCCACCGCCCGGGTGGCAAGACGCGCGAGCCTTCTGGGTAGGGTCGCGTAATGACCGAGCCGCCCGTCCCCGCCGACACGCTGCGGGATGTCCAGGACCGACTCGTCGCGTTCCGCGATCAGCGCGACTGGCAGCAGTTCCACACCCTCAAGGATCTCGCGCTTGCGATCACGGTGGAGGCCGGCGAGCTGCAGGAGCTGCTTCTCTGGGTTGACGACGACACTGTGCTGCGAGATCGTCGGGCCGACGTGGAGCAGGAGATCGCCGACGTGATGATCCAGGCGCTCAACTTCTGCAACGCTGCGGGGATCGATGCCGCTGGAGTCATCGCGCAGAAGGTCCGGCTCAACGCCGAGCGCTATCCGGTCGAGCGGGCCAAGGGGAACGCGACGAAGTACACCGAGCTATGAGTCTGTTCATCGCCACCGCGGCGGACCGAGCGGCCCGGGAGAACCTGCGTGAGACGATCGAGCGCGGTCTGCCTGTAGCGAGAGCTCGCGGGCTTCGTTCTCGTACATTGATCGATCTCCATTCCATCAACGGGTTGTTCTACTGCTGGGGCGCAACGTCCGGGCGTACCAAGACGCCCAATTGGAAGCGGATGCGGGCCGGGGATGTTGGCCTGATGTACACGGAGGGGAGCTTCCACTGGGCGATGCGCGTGCACGCCACCGAGGAGGCCCCCGTGTTTGCCCGCGGGGTGTGGGGAATTGATGGCGGCGGAGAGACGTGGAAGAACACGTACTTCGTCGATCGTCTCCGCATGGACGTTGCCGTCGGCGACGTTGCGGCATCGTTGGGCTATAAGCCCAACTGGGGGCCGCGAGGTTTCGGCTATGTGGACGCAGAGAAGGAGGACCGGATCCTTGCCGCGTACGGATCTCTCCAGCTCTGGGTCGAGCATCTCGCGGGCACGACGTTCCCGGCGGTCGAGCCTGCGCGGGTCCGGAGTGCGCCCGACCGCACGCCACGAGGTCTGGGTCAGGTCGGCACCGCTTGGCGACCGCCCAGGACGCTCGCTCAGATCGTGCAGCGCCAGGGTCCAAGCAACCCGAACCCCGACACGGTCGGTCGCGGGGTGAACGCCCATCGGCGCCTTGAGGCCGAGTTCGGCGACTTCCTGCGCAGTCAGGGACGTGAGCCGCTCAGCCCCCGGGTCGGCGACCCCAACTTCGACGTCGCGTGGCGGGATCCTGGACTCGCCATCGCCGAGATGAAGAGCCTCACGCGGACCAACGAGACGCAGCAGCTCCGCACGGCGATCGGCGAGATCGTCGAGTTCGCCGCGCGGGTCGGGACCGTCAGGACGGCCCCGTCGGTCAGGAAGGTGATCGTGGTGGAGCAGGAGCCGTCCGCGCAGCATTGGGTGGAGACGTGCGACTCGGTCGGAATCCAGCTCGTCTGGCCCGGTTGCTTCGAGAAAGCGCTGTAGCCCTCGGGATTCCCGAGGCTCGTGCGTTTTCCCACCGCCCGGGTGGCAAGACGCGCGAGCCTGTCCAGTTGGCCCCGGATACGCTGCGTCCCATGCCCCGCTTCATCGACCTGTCGGCTCCCATCGCGCAGAGTCCCGCTGAGCTGCCGGACATCCTGCGCACGGACATCGCGTACACGGATCACGCGCAGGGCGCCAAGGACATCGAGGCGCTGACCGGGGTCACACCCGACCTGCTGCGGGACGGGGAGGGGTGGACGGTCGAGAACTTCACCAACTTCGGCACGCACAGCTCCACGCACGTCGATGCGCCGTGGCACTACAACTCGAACGCCGGCGGCAAGAAGGCGCAGACGATCGACGAGCTGCCGCTCGAGTGGTTCCACGCGCCGGGCGTGAAGCTCGATATGACGCGCAAGGCGGACGGGGACGCGGTCACCTCCTCGGAGATCGCGGCGGAGCTCGACCGGATCGAGCACGAGCTGCAGCCGCGGGACATCGTCCTCGTCCACACCGGGCGCGACGCGCTCTACGACGACCCCGGCTACATGGCCTACGGGCCGGGCGTCACCGCGGAGGCCACCCACTGGCTCTACGACCGCGGCGTGCGCGTGATGGGGATCGACGCGTGGGGCTGGGACCGGCCGCTGTGGATGCAGGCCGAGGAAGCCAAGGCGAAGCAGGAGGCCGGCATCTTCTGGGCGGCCCACCAGGCGAACCTGGCCTACGCGCAGATCGAGCGCCTGTTCAACCTCGGCGCCCTCCCGGACACCGGCTTCACCGTCTCCTGCTTTCCCCTGAAGGTCGTCGGCGGCAGCGCCGGCCCGACCCGCGCGGTCGCCATCCTCGACGACTGACAGCTCGGTACCGCATAGCGGTACTCAGCTGTCACTCGTGGCCCCGGCCGCCGCCGCACCGCCACGTTCAGCACGACTGACGGTCGTCTCCAGGGGTTTTCGACCGCCGGTCCGGGACCCCTCGCGCACGGTGTACCGGCGGTCCGTTTTTTCGCACGGGAGCGGAACCTATCGTCGGCGAGGCCGGTCCAGCGGCGTCCTCGCGTAGTGGCGCAGGGGTCGTGGTCGGCGCACCCGTCCGCTCCCGATCCCAGAGGGGTCCACCGCTCCATGACGCACACCGTCCTCCGCCGCGCGTTGCGCGCGGCGATCGCCTGTACGGCGGCCACGGCGCTCTTGCCCGCGGCCGCCGCCGAGGCGTCCACCTGGACCGTCGACGACGACAAGGTCCAATGCCCGAACGCCAAGTACACGTCCATCCAGTCCGCGGTGAACCAGGCTGCGCCGTGGGACACGATCAAGGTCTGCGACGGTACCTACCTGGAGTCGTCCACCCCCGCGTCGACGACGGTCTCGCCGTCGCAGACGGGCTCCAAGAACGGCCTGACGATCACCAAGCCCTTGACCATCAGGGGCACCGGTGCCGGCAAGGTCAGCATCCAGCCGGCCCCGTCGCTCGCGCCCACGCTGGCCGGCACCGCGCCGTACCTGCGGGACAGCGGCGGCAACGTCATCTCGATCTCCCGGCAGGCCGCGGGCTCCACCGATGACAACGAGAACCGCGTCGACATCTCCGGCGTCACCGTCGAGTCGCCGACCGTCTTCGTCGAGGCGGGCATCTCCTACTTCAACACCTCGGGCACGCTGAGCAACAGCAAGGTCGGCCCGCTCAAGCGCGCCGCCGACAGCACCGAGCTGGCCGCCAACCCGCACGGGTGGGGCGTCGTGATGACCAACCACCTGATCGGCGCCGAGGCCGGCGTCCAGCGGCAGGTCAACATCGTCGGCTCGCTCGTCACGGGCTACCAGTCGGGCGGCGTGCTGTTCGACGACTCCCGCGGCACCGACGGCAACGCGACCACGCTGCAGCGGTCCGGCATCAAGGCCTACGGCCGGGTCAGCAAGTCGCTGATCCAGGGCTCCGGGCCCAGCGCGCTGATCCCCCAGACCGGCGTGCAGTGGCACGCGGGCCAGCGCGGGTCGATCACCGAGAGCACGGTGACGGGCAACTTCTACGACCCCGATCCGCGCCGCTCGGTAGGCATCCTCCTGACCGACGCGGAGACCCTCGCCGACCCGTCCAACCCGACGGTCCGCGGCTGGTGGGCGACGCAGAACAAGATCACCGGCAACGGCTACGGGATGTTCAACGCGGACATCACCAACGCCTCCGTGCGCCTCGGCGCTCCGGCGGCGGCCACGCCCGGCGGCGGCGTCCTGGGCTTCGAGAACTACTGGGGCTGCAACGCGGGCCCGGTGGTCGGCGCGCAGAGCACGACCAACGCGGTCACGAGCTGCCAGGGCATCTCGGGGCTCGACACCGCGGCCACGCCCGCCCAGAGCATCGAGCGCGGCGTCACGATGACCGCCGCTCCGTACCAGCCGGTCACGCCGCTCCCCACCGTCGATGATGTGCCGCAGGCCGTCTTCGAGGATCCCGTCGACGGGTCCGAGGTGCCGGCCGCCGAGGCCATCGACCCGGTCGTGACGGCCACGGACGACTTCGGCGTGCAGTCGGTGAGCATGACCGCCGACGGCGTCGACCTCGGGACGCAGGCGACGTTCCCGTACACGTTCGCCTACACGCCGACGTACGAGCAGATGGGCGACGTCGTCACGTTCGCGACGACGGTCACCGACAGCGCGGGGCAGACGACGACGAAGACCGCGCAGGTGACGGTCGTGCCGCCGGACGGCTACGCGCCGATCACCGTCACGCCCGCCGCCGAGGACCTCGGCGAGGTGCTGCTCGGCGAGGCGAAGGGCACCGACGTGACCGTGCTCAACAGCGGCGAGCTGGACCTCACGGTCGGCGCCGTCGCGCTGCAGGGCGCGGGCTACGCGCTCGGCGAGAGCACGTGCACCGAGGCCCTGGTGCTGCTGCCCGGCGAGACGTGCACCGTTCCGCTGGCGTTCGCGCCGACCGAGGCCGGCGCCTCCGCCGCCCTCCTCGACGTGCCGTTCGACACCGTCGCCGGCGGGGGCATCGCCTCCGCGGACGTGACCGGCACGGGCCTCGCGCCCACCCCGCCGGTCGTGGAGCCGCCGGTGGTCGAGCCCCCGGTGGTGGAGCCACCGGTCGTCCCGCCCCCGCCGCCCCCGGTCGTCAAGGGGGTCAAGCACAGCCTCGCCGGCACGGCGCGGGTGTCGCTGTCGGGCAAGGTGACGCTCGGCTGGCTCGTGTGCGGCACGGCCGCGAAGTGCACGACGAAGGTGACGGCGAAGGTCAAGCTCGCGGGCAAGACGTACACGTTCAGCAGGACGGTGACCGCCGCGAAGGGCAAGAAGGCGGACATCACCGTGACGCTCGGCAAGGCGGCCCGCACGGCGCTGCGGAAGGCGGCGTTCCATCGCGGCCGGATGAGCGTGACGGCGAAGGCGTCGGACACCGGCGGGAGCACCGACTCCCGCACCAAGACGATCACGATCGGAGCGTAGGGCCATGTCCATGATGCAACGCAGCTCGAAGCTCCGCCGCCGCTCGCTGTCCGTGCTCACCGCGCTGTTCGCGGGGGTCGCGGCGGTGGGAGCCGCGCCGGCGATCGCCGACGCGGACGTCCCCGACCCGTTCGAGCGGGGCCCGCACAAGTACACGACGATGGTCCCGTACGTGGCGGGCACCGTGAACCTGCAGGAGCCCAGCGGCACCGGCGGCGCGGCCACCGGCACGTCCGCGGCGGTCACGCTGCAGGTCCGCGGCTCGGCCTACTACCCGACGGACACCACCGCCCCCGCGCCGCTGGTGGTGCTGGTGCACGGCAACCACGGCTCGTGCGACTTCGGCAGCTCGCCGGCGTGCACGCAGTTCAAGCAGAACGAGGTGGGGTACGGCTACCTGGCCGAGAACCTCGCCAGCTGGGGGTACAACGTCATCTCGATCTCCCAGGATCAGATGATCACCTACCAGGACGGCACGGCGCGCGGCATGCACAACCGCCGCCTGCTCATCGCGGCGACGCTGGACGCGTTCTACGCGGCCAACGAGGGCGCGATCCCCGAGGGGCCGAGCAGCAACCTCGGCAGCCGGTTCGTGGGGAAGATCGACTTCTCCCGCATCGGCATGATGGGGCACTCCCGCGGCGGCGACGTCGTGACGAGCTACCTGGACTACAACCGGACCCGGCCGAGCCCGGGGCGGCGGTACGACATCCGCGGGGTGATCGCGCTGGCGCCGACGGACTTCGAGCGCCGGGCGCCGTACGGGTCGGCGTTCCTGAACATCCAGCCGCTGTGCGACGGCGACGTGACCTCCCAGCACGGCGCCCGGATGTTCGAGCGCGGCCAGGTCGTCTCGCCGGGCGATCCGTTCCCGAAGATCCAGTTCGCGGTCAACGGGGCCAACCACAACTGGTTCAACACGGTGTGGCGGACCGACGGCGACGACTCGACCTCGACGGACGCCGCGTGCGGCAACCCGTCGACGATCGCCAACGTCGCGTCCAACACGACGCTGGGCCGGCCCACGTACGCCAACCAGGATCCGCTGCTGGCCCCCGTCACCACGACGGTCCGCCTGAGCGGCAACGCGTACCTCGGTGCGTACACGTGGGAGAAGCGCGGCTCGGGCGACCCGACGCTGATGGGCGACCAGCAGCGCATCGGCCTGGCCACGATGAACTCGTTCTTCCGGCGCTACGTCGGCGGCGAGACCGCGTTCGACCCGTACATGACCGGGGAGCTGGCCGCCGACGAGGGCGGACCCCAGTTCGCCAGCCAGGCGTGCCCGACCAGCGTGGTCGGCATGCGCATCTCCTGTGACGACCGCGTGCTGACCAACTACTACGCGGGTGCGCCGGAGCGCGAGGACGTCATCGGGCCGGAGCCCGACGATCCCCTCACGAAGACCGGCCTGGGCACCGGGCTGACCGGCGTCGGGTTCAGCAACCCGTACCGGGCGCAGGACGGCATCCAGCCGGTGCCGGCCGACACCCCGGTGGGCTACGACTGGTGCAACCCGGAGACCCCGCACTACACGGCGTCGGCCATCGGGTTCCCGACCGAGCTGCTGGGCTGGAAGGCCTGCCCGCAGCCCGCGACCTCGGCGCTCGGCGGCAGCGCCAGCACCCCGGTCAACGCCTCGTACGGGCTGCAGCTGGCCCTGGCGTGGAACGACCCGGTGACCGCGACCGGCGCCCCGGCGAAGCTCACGACGCGGATCCCCGCGGCGCGGGGCGACGTGACGAAGTTCAAGGCGCTCAGCCTCGCGACCGCCGTGAACTTCTTCGACGATCGCAACGGCGAGCGGACGGCGGAGGCGGGCTGGAACCCCAGCGCGATGACGCAGGACTTCACCATCGCGGTGACCGACAGCAAGGGCCACGAGGGCAAGGTGTCCGCGGCGGATCCCCGCTACGGCAACGCCCTGCACTCGCCGATCGGCTCGATCAGCTCCCGGGTCCACGTGATCCTGGACGAGCTCCGCGTTCCGCTGGCGGACTTCGCCGAGCAGGGCGTGGACCTGACGAAGCTCCGCAAGCTGGAGTTCCGGTTCGGGGAGGCGGGCAAGCCCGTCTCGGGCAACATCCAGCTCGCCGACGTCGGCTTCCAGGAGCTGGCGAGCGGCCCGGCGGTGTTCAACGAGAACCCGGCGCCGACCGGCCCGGCCAGCGGCCCGACCGCAGGGCCGGACCCGGCGGCGCTGATCGCGGCCACGGCCCGGATCCCGGAGACGGCGGCCAACCCGGAGCCGATCGGGATCGACGGGGCGCTCGCGCCCGCCGTCACGTCCCGTGCGTCGTCGAGCGCGGCGAAGTGCACGGACACGACGGCCCCGAAGAGCGCCATCGCCTCGGCCAAGGTGGTCAAGGGCAAGCTGGTGATCGCGGGCACGGCCAGCGACGTGGGCTGCGCCAAGCTCGCCTCGGTGCAGGTCGGCCTCTACCGGTCGGCCGGCAAGGGCAGGCTGCGGGCGGTCCTGCCCACCGGCAGGCTCAGCAAGGTGCGGCCGACCACGGCCGTCCCGATGCTCGTCGCGCACGGCAGGAGCAGCTGGACGGTGAAGGTCCCCAAGCCGGGGAAGGCGACCTACACGGTCGTCCTGAAGGCGATCGACGGCGCCGGCAACGTGCAGGCGTCGAAGCCCAGCACGCTGAAGGTGCGCTGAGCCGGATCCGGCGCACGAGTGACAGCTCGCTACCGCAGAGCGGTACGCAGCTGTCACTCGTGGCGGCCGGGCGGACCTACTTGCCGAAGGCCTCGGAGCCGGAGGCCATCTTGCGCAGGTCCATCGCGACCGCGTAGACCTCCTCGTCGACGCCGCGGGACAGGGCGACCTCGCGCAGGCCCTTGCCGGTGGCGGCGGCCTCCTTGACGATCTCGCCGGCCAGGTCGTAGCCGATGTGCGGGTTGAGCGCGGTGGCCGAGGCGAGTGTGCCCTCGGCGGAGGCGATGACGCCCTCCTTGTTCACCTTGATGCCGTCCACGCACTTCTCGGCGAAGATCGTCGACGTGGTCGACAGCAGGTGGATCGACTGGAGCAGGTTGCGCGCGATCAGCGGGATGCGCACGTTCAGCTCGAACTGGCCCTGCATGCCGCCGATGGTGATAGCGGTGTCGTTGCCGATGACCTGCGCCGACACCTGCAGGACGACCTCGGGGATGACCGGGTTGACCTTGCCGGGCATGATCGACGAGCCCTTCTGCAGCTCGGGCAGGAAGATCTCCCCGATGCCGACGCGCGGGCCGGAGCCCATCAGCGCGAGGTCGCCGGCGATCTTCGTCAGCGAGACGGCGACGACCTTGAGCGCGCCGGACAGCTCGACGAGCGAGTCGCGGTTGGCCTGTGCCTCGAACGGGTCGGCCGGGCCCTCGATCTTCAGCCGGGTGTCCTTGGCCAGGATGCGCCGCACCTTGGTCGCGAACTGCGGGTGCGTGTTCAGGCCGGTGCCCGTGGCGGTGCCGCCGAGCGGGATCTGGCGGACGTGCACGAGCGCGGCCTCGATGCGCTCGCGGCCCAGGCGGATCTGCGCGGCGTAGCCGCCGAACTCCTGGCCGAGCGTGACGGGCACGGCGTCCATGAGGTGCGTGCGGCCGGACTTCACGACGTCCTTGAACGACTTGGCCTTCTTGTCGAACGAGCGCTCGAGCTTCTTCAGCGCGGGCAGCAGCGTGTTGGTCGCCTGGTCGAGCGCGGCGAGGTGCACGGCGCTGGGGAAGACGTCGTTGGACGACTGCCCCATGTTCACGTGGTCGTTGGGGTGCGCGCCGGACAGCGTCGCGAGGACCTCGTTGGTGTTCATGTTCGACGAGGTGCCCGAGCCGGTCTGGAAGACGTCGATCGGGAACTGGTCGTCGTGCGTGCCGGCGGCCACGGCGGCCGCGGCCTCGGAGATCTTGGTGGCGAGCTCCGCGTCGAGCAGGCCGAGGTCGGCGTTGACCAGGGCGCCGGCGCCCTTGATGCGGGCGATCCAGTGGATGACCTCGACGGGCACGCGCTCGCCGGATACCGGGAAGTTGTCGACCGCCTTGGCGGTCTCGCCGCCGTACAGACGCTTCTTGGCCATGGTGACTCCTGTCGATTCAGGTTGCGAAAGAGATTCGTTCTGAGGGGCGGCGGACGATAGTCCGCTGGGGATCGGCGCGTCCGCTCGGCGGTCAGCCGCAGAACGCCGACAGCTCGCGCGCGACCCCGACCGGGTCGTCGTAGGCGAGCAGGTAGCCGGTGTCGGGGAGCACGCGCAGCTGTGCGTCGGGCAGCAGGTCGAGGGCCTCCTCGGCGCCCTGCAGCGGGTGCAGCGGATCGCGGTCGGCCCACAGCAGGAGGGTCGGTGCCGTGATGTGCGCGTAGGCGTCGAGCAGGTCGCGGCGTGGGCCGGCCGGCCACGAGCGGGCGTGCCGGGCCCAGGCCCGGGCGCGCTCGGTGTTGCCGCCGACGTCGGCGAACGCGTGGCGGTAGAGGTCTTCGGCGGCCGGGTTGCCGCGCGCACTCAGCTGGCGGCCGCGGCTGGGCCGGAAGACGAGCCGGGCGCCGTGGCTGAGGGCGCGATCCAGCCCCGGCACGGCGGCGGCCCGGGCGGTGGCCCGCCACAGGGTGCGGCGCGCGCCGTGCTCGGGGGGCCGGTGCAGCGCGTTGGGCATCAGCACGAGCCGTCCCGGATGCAGCTGCTCGCGCGCGGCAGCGTCCAGCAGCAGCTCGGCGCCGAGGCCGTGGCCCGCGACGTTCGGCCGCCGGCCGGCGACCCCGTGGCAGAACGCGCCGACCACCTCGGCCATCCATTCAGGGGTGTAGGGATGGCGGGGGCGATCCTCGGAGTCGCCGTGCAGCGGCAGGTCCGGCAGGACCACCCGGAAGCGATGCGTGAGGTGCTCGACGACCGGGGCGAACTCGCGGTGCGTGAGCGTGGCGGAGTGCAGCAGCACGAGTGCCGGCCCGACTCCCGCCTCGCGGTACGCGACGCGCGCACCGTCGCGGTGATGCCAGAGACGCAGCTTCACGACCTCGCCGATCCTCCTGCTCTGGGCCCCTTGACGTTCGGGTCGCTGGGGCCAAACCTGTGCAAAGGCGCGGATCCCGTTGCATCGCGGGTGCGCCGGTCGAGACTAGCGATCATGGATCCCGTGTCTTCCCGGCCGCTGCCGGCGGCCCCTTCCGCGCTGGGCCTGACGGCCTCGCAGGCGGCCCGGCACCTGGGCGTCTCGCTGAGCACGGTGCGCCGCTGGTCCGACCTCGGCCACCTGCGCGGCTACCGCACCCCCGGCGGCCAGCGCCGGTTCAGCCCGGACCAGCTCGACGCGTTCCTGCGCTCCCTCGAACCCGAGGATTGTTCGGAACACTGATACTGTGGTCCGGTGCCGACCGGACCCGTGCCCCGCAGCTCCGTCCCCGACGTCGTCTTCCTGCGCCTGCGCGAGGCGATCCTCGCCGGCCGGTACGCACCCGGCGAGCGCCTGCCCACCCAGCGCGCGCTGGCCGCCGACCTGCAGGTGAACATGGCCTCGGTCCGCGAGGCGCTGAAGCGGCTCGAGCAGCTGCGCCTCGTGGAGGTCCGCCACGGCGACGCCACGCGCGTGCTGGACTGGCGGCGCTCCGGCGGCCTGGAGGCGCTCGCCGTCCTCGGGCACATGGACGTGGAGATCGCCACTGCGCTGTTCGAGGCCCGGCGCCTGCTCCTCGTCGAGGCGGCCCGGCTCGCGGCCGAGCGCCGCACCCCCGCGCAGGCCGAGCAGCTCGCGGAGCTCGCCGTCGCCGTCGCGGCCGCTCCCGACGACGACGCGGCGCTGCTGGCCGACTGGGTCTTCATGGCCGAGCTGGTCGAGGCGGCCGGCAACCTGATCTTCCAGCTCATCGCCAACTCGGTGCGCGAGCTGTACCTGCCCAACGCCGCGGCGTTCGCGCCCCTCGTCGCGCGGCGGGAGGAGCTCGCGCCCCACTACGCCGCGGCCGCCGGGGCGATCTCCGACGGCGACGGCGACGGGGCGGCCGCCGCGGTCGAGGCGCTGGCCCGGGCGCAGGAGTCGCGCATGCTGGAGTCGCGGTGAGCGCGGGCCTGGACGCCTTCGTGGCAGCGGGCCCCGGGCCGCTGCCCGTCGTGCTGCGGACGCTGCTGGCCGTGGCCCGCCGGCCGCGCGGGCGGGCGCTGCTGGACCGGGCGCCGCGCATCCAGGCGGCGGTGCACGCCGCCCTGTCGCTGGGGCGCTACGACGACCCGGCGGTGAGCCGGGCGCTGGGCTGGGACGCGGACGCCATCGTCGCCCGGGGCCGCGCGCTGCGGCGGGCCGAGGGCCGGCCGTGAGCCTGTCCGTCTCGTCGTCCCGGACGCTGGAGGCCGACGTCTGCGTGATCGGCGCGGGTGCGGGCGGCGCGGTGGTCGCCGCCGAGCTGGCCGAGGGAGGAGCGCGCGTGGTCGTGCTCGAGCAGGGGCCGGCCCACGACCCCGGGACGTTCACCGCTCGCCCGCCGGAGATGCTCGCCCGGCTCTACCGCGACGGCGGCCAGACGACGACGGTCGGCACGCCGCCGATCCTCCTGCCGTTGGGCCGCGGCGCGGGCGGGACCACCCTCGTCAACTCGGGCACCTGCTTCCGGACCCCGCCGGCGGTGCTCGATCGCTGGCGCGAGGACTTCGGGCTGGACCTCGACGAGGCGGGCCTGGCCCCGCTCTTCGACCGCGTCGAGCGCGCGCTGTCGGTCGCCGAGGTCACGCCCGAGCTGGCGGGGGCCAACGCCGCGATCGCCCGGCGCGGGGCCGAGCGGCTCGGCTGGTCCCACGGGTACCTGCGCCGCAACGCGCGCGGGTGCGTCGGGTCGGGCGTCTGCGTCTTCGGCTGCCCCACGTCGGCCAAGCAGCACACGGGCATCACCTACCTGCCGCGCGCGGCGGCCGCCGGGGCGCGCGTCGTCACCGGCGCCGACGTGCGGCACATCGACGTCCGGGGCGGTCGGGCGCGCGCGGTCCACGCGCACCTCGAGGGCGGTGGGCGCCTGGAGGTGCGGGCGCCCACCGTCGTGGTCTGCGCCGGCACGATCCACACCCCGCTGCTGCTCGCCCGCAACGGCCTGGGCGGCGCCTCGGGCCAGCTCGGCCGCAACCTCGCCCTGCATCCGGCCACCGCCGCGTTCGGCCGGATGGACGAGGTGGTCGACATGGCCCGCGGCGTCCCGCAGAGCTTCTACGTCGACGAGTTCGCCGCCCAGGGCATCATGTTCGAGGGCGTCGCCGGGCCTCCCGGCTACGCGGCGATGTCGCTGCCGCTCGTCGGCGAGCCCCACCGCGCGGCGATGGCCGACTACCGGCGCCTGGCCCAGTTCGGGCTGATGGTCAGCGACGCGTCGCGGGGTCGCGTCCGGTCGCTCGCCGGCCGGCCGGTCATCCAGTACGGGCTGGTCGAGGCCGACGTCGCCAAGTTCCGCCTCGGCCTGGCCCGGCTCGAGGAGCTGTTCCTCGCCGCGGGCGCGCGCGAGGTCCTGCTGCCGCTGCCGCCCGGCGTCCGCCCCGAGCACGCACGGGCCCGCGACCTGAAGCTGATGGCCTTCCATCCCCTCGGCACGGCCCGCGCCGCCGCGCGGGCCACCGACGGGGTGGTCGACGGCGACCTGGCCGTGCACGGCGTCGAGGGGGTCTGCGTGGCCGACGGCTCCGTCGTCCCCAGCGCGCTGGGCGTCAACCCCCAGCTCACGATCATGGCGCTGGCCACCCGCCTGGCCTTCCGGCTGCTGGAGCGCCGGACGGATTTCCGCCCGCCGACCGCCCCGCCCCCCGAGGAGGAGACCGCATGTCGTTCCTGATCGACGCCCCCTGGCTCTACGCGAGCGGGCGGGCCTACGCCGCCGCCACCGCCGACGAGCCCGACCGACCGGGCCGTGACGCCGCGATCGCGGCCGCGACCATGGCCGTGTTCTGGGGCGTCAGCGTGTCGCTCTACCTGGACCGCGGCTGGACGCGGCCGATCTGGCGGGCGTGCCGCGCGCGCTCCGGTCGCGACTGGATGCTCAACTCCGGCGTGCTGCGGATCGACCACCGTCGCGACGACGCCGCGACGCACCTGGCCGCCGGCGCGATCTTCGCCACCTATCCCCTGTGGCTGTGGGCCGGGATGCGGCACGGCCGCTGAGCCGGCCCGCCGCCGACGGGCCTAGCGCGACGCCGCGTCGTTCATCCGGCGCTGGATGTCCAGCTCGCGGTCGAAGTCGGCCGCGTCCGCGTGGCGGTAGTCCGTGCCCTCGCCGGTGAGCACGGCGGCCAGCGCCTCGACGTAGCGGCCCTCCAGCTGCGTGCCGCTCACCCGCCGCAGCTCGTTGAGCGCCTCGAACGAGCTCATCGGCGTGCGGTAGGTGTCGGGCGCCGTGAGCGTGTCGTACACCTCGGCGACGGCCACGACCTTGGCCATCTCCGGGATCTCGTCGCCGCGCAGACGCCGCGGGTACCCGCGGCCGTCGAGGCGCTCGTGGTGGGCGTGGACGATCTCGGCGATCGGCCCGTAGACCCCCACGTCCTTCAGCAGCATCGCGCCGATCTCGGGGTGGCGGCGGATGTCGCGCCAGTCCTCCTCGGTGAGGACGACGTCGCGCTCCATCACCCGGTCCGACAGCGCGAACCGGCCGATGTCGTGGAGCAGCCCGGCGGTGTGGGCCAGCTCCTGGTCGCGCGCGCCGAAGCCGGCCTCGCGCGCGATGTCGCGGGAGAAGCGGGCGACGCCGGCGCAGTGGCGGGCGGCGCGAGCGTCGCGGGCGTCGAGGGTGCGCACGAGGCTGGAGAGCACGCCCCAGGACAGGTTGGCGTACTCCTTCGTGCGGTCGCGCGCGCGGATGACCAGGTGCGACATGTAGCCGAACGCGGCGACGAGGAGCACCACGAGCAGGCCCGCCTCGACCCCGACGTCCGCGTAGATCGCGGCGATCAGCACGATCATCGCGATGTTGAAGGCGAGCGCCGGGAAGAGCGAGACCGGCATCCGCAGCGCCGCGCGCACCGAGCCGCCGAAGGCCAGCGAGCTGAGCAGTCCGACGAGGAGGAAGTTCAGCGTCAGCACGACGATGGACGTCAGCGCGAGGAAGCCGAGCCAGGCGATGTCGCCAGGATCGATGTCGCCCGCGAGCTCCTCGAAGAACAGGGAGCCGGCGACGGCGGGCGCGACGATCGCGCCGAGGTTGATCAGCGGCTTCATCGGCTCGTAGCGCCGCACCGCCCAGGTGCCGAGCTCGGTGAAGACGTTCACCGCGAACGTCCCGGCGGGGCCGAGGAAGGCGATGGCCAGCATGGAGCAGCCGAAGTCGGCGGCGATGAGGACCGTCCCCTCGTAGCGGGCGGCGAGCAGGCTGCCGACCAGCGCCAGCGGGGCGAGGACGTAGAGGAGGGAGGAGTCGAGCGACGAGTGGTCGGCCGTGATGAACACGACCGTCGCCGCGACGAAGAGGGCGGCGGAGAGGCCCGCCGCGAGGAACCGGCGGCCGGGCGTCGCGGCGAGCGCGACGGGAACGGAGGCGTCGGTCACACGGCTGACGGTAGCGCCAACCGCGGACCGGCCTCAGGACGTGTGACTAGCCGACGCGGAAGTGACCGGCGAACGCGGCGAGCGAGGCGAGCGAAGCGGCGATGAGGCCGGCGCGGATCTTGATGTTCTGCATGGTGGCTCCTTCGGAAGCGGACGGGGTTCCTGAACGAGGTCGAGCCTGCCACCGCACCAAGGGGATCTCCCGCAGTGCATAGACTTTGGACGAGAATTCGTGCAGAATCTGTCGCTAAGGCACTGCAAACACCGTGCCGTGATCCGCTTCCCCGTTCGTGCGTACGCTCAAGACCAGTGAGGCTGCGGCCCTCCTCAACGTCAGTCCGAACACTTTGCGGGCTTGGGAGCGCCGATTCGGTTATCCCAAGCCTCAACGCTCACCGGGTCAGCACCGCATGTACACCCACGGTGACGTGGCCGCGTTGCGCGACGCGCTGCAGGAGGGCCTGTCGATCTCCTCGGCCGTCTCCCGCGCCCGCGAGGCGGTGAGCGGCGACACCAACGTCCTGGCCGGCGCGCTCGGGTCGTACGAGCTGGATCGGGCCGAGACGGCGATGGAGGGCGCGATCGCGCTGCGCTCCGTCGAGCGCTCGGTGGAGGAGGTGCTGCTGCCGGGGCTCCAGGAGATCGGCGAGCGGCACGGCTTCGACTCCGCCCCGTGGGCCTTCGCCGCGCGCTGGGGCCGCGACTGGCTGCTGCGCGCGCAGCGCCTCTCTCCGCCGCCCAACCGCGCGGTCACCGTGCTCATCGGCGACGCCACGGGCGGCGACCTGGAGATGGACGCGCTGGCGATGCGCGCGCTCGAGCTGTTCTGCTCGCGGG
>Ga0164241_10002024_pt1 | contig 22981 bp, 24 predicted proteins | sample OricomyardsoilBY_FD_108780 | JGI IMG/M metagenome (GOLD analysis project Ga0164241, IMG submission 108780) | Backyard soil microbial communities from Emeryville, California, USA - Original compost - Back yard soil (BY) | ecosystem: Environmental > Terrestrial > Soil > Unclassified | place: USA... | reverse complement strand
TCATCTCCTTGATGATCACGTTCGTCTGGTTCCGGCGGGCTTCACGGGCCTTCTGGGCGTTCTCGTACTTGAACTTCCCGTAGTCCATGAGCTTGCAGACCGGCGGACGTGCCATCGGGGCGACCTCGACAAGGTCGAGATCGGCCTCCTGGGCGAGCTTGAGGGCCTCGCCCGTGGGGACGATGCCGACGGTTTCGCCGTTGGGTCCGACGAGCCGGACCTCGGGTACCCGGATCCGGTCGTTGATGCGCAGCTCGGTGCTGATGTGTCCTCCATGTTGTCGGGAATGTCGTCAGGCTCGGTGACCCTGGTGCCAAGCGAGGGGCCCGCCTCCATACGACGAGAGCCCCCGCGCGACGCGCGGAGGCTCCTGGATCACACCGGGTGCGGCAACACCTGTCGACCAGGTGTCACGCACCGTGGTGCGGACCGGACCCGACGACCTGGTGGCCACAACATCAGCCTGGCGGTCGGTGCGGGTGGGAGTGAGCCTCCACTTGTCGGATCGGGTGCTCCCGTGGGTACACCCGATCGGTCAGTGACAAGGGTAACAACGGCTAGGCGTGGGTGGCTATTCCTGAAGCGAGCAGCCGAGCCCGAGGCACGAGGGCTCGGCGTCGCGAGCGCAGGTCGAGCGAGCCCGCGCCTGGGCTTGCGAAGGCGCGCAAGGCGAGACGAAACCCGGTGACGGTGCCTGGGCCTGGACCGAGGGCACCCTCAGCGGGTCTCGTGACGCGTCGGCTTGGGCTCGGTGGTCGAGGAGCGAGCCCCAGCGAGCGTCACGAGACCCGGCGACGGTGCCTGGGGCATCACGCATGGTCGGGAAGGGTCGCCCAGGCGTAGCCCTCCGGGGTCCGCACCAAGGTCCAGCCGCGGGCCAGGGCATCCAGCGCCTCCCCCTCGACGACGTACGTCGTGGGGCCGGCGACGTCGAGGACGAGCGCGGCGGCGCCTTCCTGGAGGGCAGAGCGGGCGGCGAGGCCGGCGGTCACGGGGACCGGCCTGGCGTCGGCGCGCCAGGCGGCCAGGGTGTCGAGCCCGGTGAACGCCAGCAGCGCCTGCCGTCCGTCGCGGCCGGTCAGCAGCGCGGTGGCCATGTCGCTGGTCTTGTCGTGCGCGACGCCCTGCGCATCGACCTCGAGATCGCCCAGCACCGCCACCACCGGCACCAGGAGCCGGGCGCCCTGGAGGGCCACGAGCACGTCGATCTGCCGCCCCGGGTCGACGGCGTACACCGCCAAGGCCTCCCGCAGCGCGGGGTCGCCGGAGCCTTCGTCGCCGGCGAACCCGGGATCGGGTATCCGGCGGGGCCCGGTCGCGCGAGAGGGCATGCGGACGATCGTGCCATGCTGGTGGTGTGGACGACGTCTCCTGGGGTGCTCTGGCGCTGTCGTTGACCGTGCTGGGGGGCATCTACACCTGGTGGGCGCTCCGGCATCGGGGCGTCACCGCCGCGGTGCGCGCCGCCGGGCTCACGCTGCTCCCGATCGCCGCGTGGATGACCGGTCTGCTCGAGGTGTTCGGCGACGTCGCAGACACCTTCACGCACTGGTTCACCCGCTTGGTGTTCAGTCCGACGGTGTGGCTCGGAGTGATCATCTTCGTCGTGGCGTTCGTCCTGATCGGTGGCGCGAACATGGTGTCCCGCCGCGTCGACCCCAAGCCCACGAAGTCGCGACAGAAGGCTGACAAGCCGAAGGCCGTCTCCGCGACCTCGAACCCGGACCCGCTGATCGACGACGAGATGGCAGAGATCCAGGCGATCCTGAAGAAGCGCGGCATCTCCTGATGGTCGAGCACGACTCGGGCGACTCCCACGTCGCCCGCAACCGGCTGTGGGCGCGCCTCTCCGCCGCCGTGGCCACGCTCGACCCGCCCCCGGCTACCCCGCTGATGGTCGTCGACCTCGACGCCTTCGACGCGAACGCCGCCGACCTCGTCCGGCGCGCCGGCGGCAAGCCCATCCGGCTGGCCTCCAAGTCCGTGCGCGTGCCCGCACTGATCGAGCGGGCCCTGGCGACACCCGGGTTCCGTGGCGTGCTCGCCTACTCACTCCGGGAGGCTCTCTGGTTGGAGCAGCAAGGGATCGCCGACGACATCGTGCTCGCCTACCCGACCGTCGATCGGGCGGCCCTCGCCCAGCTCGTCGCCTCTCCCAGCACGGCGTCACGGGTCACCCTGATGGTCGACGACATCGCCCAGCTGGACGTGGTCGACTCGATCCGGTCCTCGCACGCCGTGCGGGTCCGCGTGGCCCTCGATGTCGACGCCGGCCTGCGCCTCGGTGGTCAGCACGTCGGGCCCAAGCGGTCACCGCTGCACGACGTCGAGGACGTGGTCAGGCTCGCGCACCACGTCACCGAGCGGGCCGGCTTCGCGCTGGTCGGCGTGATGACGTACGAGGGTCAGGTCGCCGGCGTCCCCGACGACGTACCGACCCAGCGTGCCCGCTCCCTCGTCGTACGCCGACTCAAGGCCGCGTCGATGACGCAGCTGGCGGAACGTCGCCACGTCATCGCCGACCGGTTGACCGAGCTCGTGGACCTGGAGTTCTGGAACGGTGGCGGCTCGGGCTCGGTGCAGGCGACCGCCGCCGATCCGGTGGTCACCGAGATCGCCGCGGGATCCGGGCTGCTCGTGCCGGGTCTGTTCGACCACTACCAGTCGTTCACGCCGCGGCCGGCTGCGTTCTTCGCCCTCCCGGTCACCCGCAAGCCCTCGGACGCGATGGCGACGGTGCACGGCGGCGGCTTCATCGCCTCCGGCGCCGTGGGCGCCGATCGGGCGCCGATCCCCTGGGCCCCGCCCGGGCTCCACCTGACCTCGCTGGAGGGAGCGGGCGAGGTGCAGACCCCCCTCACCGGCCACCCGGCTGCGCTGCTGCGGATCGGCGACCTGGTGTGGTTCCGGCACGCGAAGTCCGGTGAGCTGTTCGAGCACACCACCACCGTGCGGCTCCTCGCCGGTGACGACCTCGTCGACGAGGTCCCGACGTACCGGGGATGCGGGCACGCCTGGTGAGCAACGCCGAGCGGGTCCTGAGCCTGGCCCGGTCACGCCCACCGACCCTCGGCACCGGCCGGCTCGTCTGCGTCGACGGACCCGCGGGATCGGGCAAGACCACGCTCGCTGCGGAGATCGCGTCGCTGTCCGGGGGCGCCGCGGTCGTGCACATGGACGACCTGTACGAGGGCTGGGGCGGACTGGCGCGGGTGCATGAGCAGGTGCAGACCCTGTTGAGGCCGCTGGCCGACGGGTTCTCGGGTTCGTACCGTCGCTGGGACTGGCCGGGCCATGCCTGGGCCGAGACCGTGCTGGTCCCGCCGGCGCCGATGGTCCTGCTCGAAGGAGTCGGCTCCGGCTCTGGCGCCCACAGCGACCTGATCACCGTGCTGGCGTGGGTGGAGGTGCCGTTCGAGCTCCGGATGTCGCGCGGCCTCGAGCGCGACGGCGACGCCGTCGGCGAGCACTGGCGCCAGTGGGCGGAGGACGAGCAGGAGCTCTTCGCCCGTGAGCGCACCCGCGAGCGCGCCGATCTGGTCCTCGATGGGCGGATCGGCTCGATCCGGGGCTGAGAGAGCCTGATTCCACGCTGCGCCTGTGCCTGCTCAGCAGACCTCGGCCGCGGCGACCGAACCGCCCAGGTTCTCGTCGTCGCTCCCGACCAGGTCCGCTACGTTCGAGGCGCACGCGAGCCCCTCGATCTTGTGGCCCGGGAACCGACCGAGCTCTGTGGGCGTGTGCAGGTTGAATGACACGCGGGACTGGCTCAGGCTCAGCGTGCCGACGTCGTAGACGGCGGAGTTGAAGGGACCGTTGTTGCCGGGGTCGGACGCCGACGTCACGATGATGTGCCCATCGACCACCGCGGCGTCGCTGACGTGTCGCACCGGTCCGGTGGGCCAGGGCACGCTCACGTTCGCAGTGGTGCTTCTGCCGAACTTCCAGGTGCTCAGCTTCAGCACGGCTGCGTGCAGTTTGCCCGGGGTCGCACCTGAACCACGGTCGGCCCAGACGGCCACCGTGGAGCCGTTCGGCATCCGCACGAGGGCCAGGGCCTCGTTCTCGCTGCCGCCCACTGGCAGCGTGAGCGAGCGCCGTACCGTGATCGTCGACCCGTTCAGATCGAAGACCTTGCACTTGCGGGCGCTGGTGCAGGTGATGTAGCGGTTCGTCGTCCGGGGCACCCGCGCCAGCGACTCGAGGTCCTGCGGGTCCGTCCCGGGCCAGTTCAGCTGCGTCACGTCCAGCCCCGGGCTCAGCAGCGCGATCCGGTTCTGCCCCGATGACTTGTTGTCCCGGGCGATGACCCACCCCGACTGCGCGGGCGCCAGCCCACTGATCCCGCTGGTGATCCCGGTGCCCAGTTGCTGCCACGTCGTGTCCGCGTGCGACGCGCCGGGCAGGGCCGCGAGCGGCACGGTGACGGCCATGATGGCGAGCAGGCTGCGCCACCCGAGCGGTGCGCGAGGTCGTGGCGTCATGCGGCACGGTACGTCGTCACTTCGACCGGTCGACAGACTCTCCACGGCCAGGGGTCGCCCCGCCCCGGACGCGCGCACCGGTGTTGGGCCAGGCTGGTGGCATGGAGGCACGAATCTCGTTCATCACCCTGGCGGCCCGCGACCTCACGGCCACCAGGCGGTTCTACGTCGACGGGCTCGGGTGGGCGCCGGAGCTCGACGTCCCCGGGGAGGTGGTGATGATCCGGGTCGGTCGGCACCTGATCCTCTCGTTGTGGGACCAGACCCACTTCGAGGCCGAGGTCGGTCGCATCGGTCGCGGCGACGGCGTACCGGCATTCACGCTGGCGCACAACGTCGCCACCCGTGAGGCGGTCGACGGCGTGCTGGAGGACGCTCGACGAGCCGGTGCCGAGGTCGGCGACGCCGAGGAGCGCGACTGGGGTGGGTACACCGGCTACTTCGCCGATCCCGACGGGGTTCGCTGGGAGATCGCCTGGAATCCCGGTCCGATCGGACAGCTCGTGCTCCCGAGGTCTGCCGAGGACTAGTGTCGCCCCACATGACGGGGCTGTCGGGAGACCAGTTCGAGTTCTCGGCCGGCGGCTATCGCGCGGTCGTCACCGAGAGCGGTGCGACGTTGCGCGTCCTGGAGTACGCCGGCCGGCCGCTCGTCCACGGGTTCGGCGAGGACGAGATGTCGGCTGCGGGCTCGGGCCAGCTGCTGATGCCGTGGCCGAACCGCATCCGCGACGGCGCCTACTCCTTCGACCGTCGCGACCTGCAGCTCGGACTGACCGAGCCGGCGCGGAACAACGCCGCGCACGGCCTGGTCCGATGGGCCGCGTGGTCGCCCGAGGAGCACAGCGCGACGTCGGTGTCCCTGAGCTACCGGCTGATGGCGCAGAGCGGGTACCCGTGGACGCTGGACCTGCACGTCCTCTTCGACCTGTCGGCCGACGGGCTGACCGTCACGCAGACCGCAACCAACCTCAGCGGCACGCCCGCGCCGTACGCCTGTGGGGCCCATCCGTACCTGACTGCCGGCCCGCCCCCGGTCGACGGTTGGGAGCTCACCGTCCCTGCCGCGCTCCGGCTGATCGCCGACGACCGCCAGATCCCGGTCGACGAGGAGGACGTCGCCGGCACGCCGTACGACTTCCGAGTGACGCGGCCGTTGCGCGACACCGTGCTGGACGACGCGTTCGGCGACCTGGTCCGCGACGCCACCGGGGTCGCCACCGTGCAGGTCCGCGATCCCGGGACCGGACGCGGCGTCGCTCTCTGGGTGGATTCGCACCATCCATGGCTGATGGTCTTCAGCGCGGACGCCGGCTGGGACCCGCCGCGGCAGGCGCTGGCGGTCGAGCCGATGACGGCGCCTCCTGACGCCTTCCGGAGCGGCCGTGACCTGGTCACCCTGGCGCCCGCCGGCGAGCAGGGCGATGAGCTGTCAGTCAGCTGGGGGATCCGGGCGCTGGAGTGACTCCGCGGCCGTGCGCGCGAGGACGCTGCGCAGCTCACGCACAGCCTGACGAGCGCGGTCGCCGTCCGCGGACTGGATCCCGAACGCCGGGCGGCTCGTGCCGTCCGCCAGGTCGAGCGTGGGCCAAGGTGCCCCGGGAGGCATGTGCACCGCCAGCACCTCCGGCCACTCGTAGTGGTGGATCCGGAAGCCGTTGACGACCTCGAGACCTCGGGACGTGGCGGTCACCCGACAGCGGTAGAGCGCCCAAGCGACCGCGAGTCCTGCCGCCGCGAACAGCACCAGGGTCACCTCCTGGTACGGCGTCACCCTGCCCCGTACGTCGGATCCGACCGCGACCCAGCCAGCGACGCAGACCACCGCGAGCAGTCCTCCGAAGAAGATCACGGCCAGCCGCACACCCAGGGGACGCCAGGTGTGTGGCAGCGGCGGCTCAGAGACGGCAGGCATGGATGTCGGTGACCAGGATCGCGCGCGCCCCGACCTCCCAGAGCTCGTCCATGACCCGCTGGGCGGTGGCTCGCGGCACCATCGCCCGGACCGCGAACCAGCCCTCGCGGTGGAGCGGAGACACCGTCGGGCTCTCGATGCCGGGAGTCAGCGCGACCGCCTCGGTCACGTGCTCGGACGGCACGTCGTAGTCCATCATCACGTAGCTCCGGGCGACCATCACCCCCTCGAGGCGCCGCCGGAACACCTCCAGCCCGGGCGGCGTCGCGCCGCCGCGGGTCACCAGCACCGCCTCCGACTCGAGCAGCGGCTCTCCGAAGACCTCGAGGCCGGCCTTGCCGAGCGTGCTCCCGGTCCCGACGACGTCGGCGATCACGTCCGCAACGCCGAGCTGCACACTGGACTCGACCGCTCCGTCCAGACGGTTCACGGTCGCGTCGACGCCGTGCTCGGCAAGATAGGCCTGCACCAGCCCGACGTACGACGTGGCGACGCGAGCTCCCTGGAGCTGGGACACATCGGTGTAGCGGGCCTCGGGTCCGGCGAACCGGAACGTGCTCCCCCCGAAGCCGAGCGCCATCACCTCCTCCGCCTTCGCCCCGGAGTCGAGCAGCAGATCGCGCCCGGTGATGCCGACGTCGAGCGTGCCCTCTCCGACGTACAGCGCGATGTCGCGGGGCCGGAGATAGAAGAACTCAGCGCCGTTCTCCGTGTCGACCAGGGTCAGCTCCTTGGAGTCCTGGCGTTGCCGGTAGCCGGACTCGCGGAGCATGTCGGCCGCGGCTTGGGCCAGCGAGCCCTTGTTCGGGACCGCGATCCGCAGCAAACCGTTCGTGCTCGTCATGGCGTCCTCACAGGTGGGCGTAGACGTCGTCGAGGGTGAGTCCCGTGGCCAGCATCAGCACCTGGGCGTGGTAGAGCAGCTGGCTGATCTCCTCGGCCGCGCGGTCGGGCGTCTCGTGCTCGGCGGCCATCCACGCCTCCCCGGCCTCCTCCACCAGCTTCTTGCCGATGGCGTGCACGCCGGCGTCGAGCTGCGCCACGGTCCCGGAGCCGTCCGGACGGCGCTCGGCCTTGTCGGCCAGCTCGGTCCAGAGCTGCTCGAACGTCTTCACGCCTGAAGCCTAGTTCTCGGTTGCCCCCGGCCGGGCATCGCGTCCAGGGTGACGACATGGGCGAGGAGACGGCGGTCGCGACCACGTTCGAACAGATCGCCTGGCCGGTGCGGACCGCGCGTCTGACGATCCGACCGGCCGTGCCCGCGGACCTGCCACGGCTCTACGAGATCCGCTCGCAACCGGCCGTCACCCACTGGCTGACCGGCCGCACGACGTCCTACGACGACTACGTGGAGCGTTACGGAGCGCCGGCGCGCATGTCGCGCACGCTGATCGTCGCGAACGAGGCCGGACTCGTCGGTGACCTGATGCTCCAGGTCGAGTCGCCCTGGTCGCAGGCGGAGGCGAACGCCGAGGCCGAGAACACGCAGGCGGCGCTCGGCTGGTGTCTGGACCCCGCGCACGCCGGGTGCGGGTACGCAACCGAGGCGGCGGCCGAGCTGCTGCGGCTCTGCTTCGAGGAGCTCGGGCTACGCCGCGTCGTCGCCGGGGCGTTCGCCGACAACGTCGCGTCGATCCGGGTGATGGAGAAGATCGGGATGCGGATCGAGTCACGGACCCGTCGGGCCTCGCTGCACCGCGATCTCGGCTGGCTGGACGGTGTTGAGGCGGCGGTCCTGGTGGGCGAGTGGCGAGCGAAACGGATTGACCGTCCTTGACCTGACGGGGAGGGTGGCCGACGTGACCTTCGACCGGATCTCGTGGCCCCGACGTACCGAACGACTGAGCATCCGCCCCGCCGGGACGGCCGACCTGCCTGCCGTCTTCGCCGTCCGCTCGCGCAAGGACGTGGCGGAGTGGATGCCCGAGCACCCGACGTCGTACGACGACTGGCTCTTGCGTCTGGGCCGCACCGGTGCAGTCGACCGGATGCTGGTCGTGGAGCTCGACGGCGTCGTCATCGGCGACCTGTACGTCCACATCGAGGACGCCTGGACGCAGGTCGAGGTCGAGGACGACGGGAAGCGTGCGCAGGCCGAGATCGGGTGGTGCCTCTCCCCGGACCATCAGGGCAAGGGCTACATGACCGAGGCGACCAGCGAGCTCGTTCGGCTCTGCTTCGAGGAGCTCGGCGTACGCCGACTGGTGGCGAACGCGTTCGCCGACAACGCACCGTCGCTACGGGTGATGGAGCGGCTGGGGATGGTGTGTGAGGGCCGCTTCCGCGCGGAGTCGCTGCATCGTGACCACGGCTGGATCGACGGGATCACCTACGCCTTGCTGCGGGACGACTGGAAGGGGTAGTCCCTGACGTTTCGGTTCGGGTGGGCGTCCGGTGTGGACAGAAACGTCAGGGACTACCTGACTTGTGGCCCCAGCAGGCTGGGCTCGGGCGGCTCAGGGCATCCCCGGCTGGACGCCGCTGTGCCAGGGGCGCTCGATGCTGTAGACGGGGTAGTCGGGGCTGGTGTCGGTCGTCGTGCTCGGCGCCGGCGAGCTGTTGTCGTGCTGGGCGATGGTCACTCCGGTGAACGCGACGGCGGCGACGAATGCCGCGATGGCCGCGCTCAGGGTGATCGAGTTGTGGTGCGTGATCGATGCGGTGGTCATGGTGTGTCCTTCGGATCCTGGGCCGGGCCATTCCGGCTTCGTGACACCCACATTGGGCCTAAGGGCCCTAAGACCACATCGGGAAGATTCCCGATCCTCGTCCGCAACCGTTGTCTCAGGCTTGCAAGCCGCGAGCCAGCGCAGCGGCCGCCCCACGGTTCTCGACGCCCAGCTTGGCGAGCACGTTCGAGACGTGCACGCTGACCGTCTTGTCGCTGATCACGAGGGTCTCCGCGATCCCCTTGTTGGTCGCCCCGGTCGCCAGGAGGTCGAGCACCTCACGCTCACGCGGCGTCAGCCGGCTCAACGCCCCCTCGCTCGACCCCGACCCGGGGAGAGGCACGCGGGCCCTGGTGGCCAGCCGCGCGGCGCGCCGCTCCATCCCGGCCGCGCCCATGTCATGGGCGGACGTCCAGCAGTCAACAAGGAGCTCCCTCCCCTCGTCCCGCATCCCGTGCGCCAGCAGCTCCATCGCCAGCTCCAGCCGCGGCTCGAGTGCGAAGTAGTCACCGAACGGTCGGGCCAGGCTTGCCGCCTCGCGGAAGTGTTCGGTGCCTGGTTGCCCTGCGACGCGGGCGGCGTAGCCCTCGGCGAGCGCGAGCTGGATCCCGAAGTAGCTGCCGCGCCACTCAGCGGTGAGGCCGTGACGCGCGCGCCCCAGCTGACGAGACGCCAGCTCGGACACCCGGGCCGCCCGCGCCGTGGGCGTCGCGGGAGCGAGCGTGAGGGCCTGGAAGCCGATCCGCGCTGCGGCGGCGGCGACCAAGGGCGAGTCGCAGCCCTCCAGCTGGGAGAGATAGGACTCCGCCACGTCGACGCAGCCTTCCGCGTCGTCGCGCATGGCGCAGATCCGGAGCTCGCGAAGGACGGCCACGTCCTCCGAGAAGGGCCCTGGTCCCCCTTGATGCACCGCGGTCCGCGGCACCACGCGTGTCGCCGCATCGGCATCACCACGCGCCAGGGACAGGTCCGCCTGTACTTGCCACAAGGTCGGCGGCGGACCGAGGGTCCGGAGCTCATCCAGGTGGGCCTCCGCCGAGTCGAGGCATCCGTCCCAGGTGAGCGTGGTGACGAGCACCTCGAAGCACCAGGCGGCGTACGGCGGGACACCTTCCACCAGCGCTTCCTGATAGGTCTCGCGAGCGAGCGACACCGCCCGAGCCACCTTCCCCGACTCCAGCAGCTGGTACACGAGCCACCCGGTCGCTCCGTACGCCGATACAGGCAGGCCGGCTTTTCGCGCGACATCGATGGCCTGCTCAGAGGTTGCCATGGCCTCACTCATCCGGCCCAGGTACTTCAGCGCTTCGGACTTGAACTGCAGGGCGCTCATGAGTGAGTCTGCGTCGGCCACATCCCTGGCAACATCGACCGCTCGATCGGCGGCCAGCAGGCTGGCCCCGATCCGGTCCCTGACGTTGTCCAGCAGAGCCTGGGCACACAAGGCATGGGCCCGCTCAACACTCGGCTTCTCCCCGGCATGCTCGAGGGCCAGGCGAACCGCTTCTGTCGCCCAAGGGATGTCCTGGCACACGATCGCGGTGATGGCGGAAGCTGAGAAGACCCGGCTCGCTACCCCGGACTCGGTCTCCGGCTCGATCATCTCCACCGCCCGACGCGTGAGCGCCCGCCAGCGATCGCCGTCGCCCTGGTCACCGGCCGCCCTGGCCAGCGAGCTCACGAGCTCGACCTTGGTCCGGCCCACCAGCGCCTGCGCGTCCGGAACCCGGTCCCACAGCGAGAGCGCTCGCTCGAGGTGGATGACGGACTCCGCTGCACCGACCCTCCAGGCGACCATGCCCGCCCGCTCCGACGCCACCAGAGCACGTGAGGGATCGTGCGCAGCCGCCGAGTGGAAGGCCAGCCGACTCAACAGGTCCAGCCTGGGCTCAGGATCCACGTCGACCCTGGCCTGGAGGATCGAGGCGAGCTCCGCATGGAGTCGGGTGCGTTCGTCGGGGAGCAGGTCGTCGTACACCGCCTCGCGCAGCAGACCGTGCCGGAACGCCAGTGAGTCACCCATGCTGCGCAGCACGTTCGCATCGAAGAGCTCTCGAAGGGATGCATCCATGCCCGGGCCGTCGAGACCCGCGAGTTCGGCGAGCGTGTCGACATCCACGTGGGTCCCGTCCACGGAGGCCATCCGCACCAGCTGTCGCGCGCCTTCGGGCAACGCGTCGATCCGGGCCAGGAACAGGTCTGCCAGCTGCTCGGGGATCTCGTCCGACCCAGCGGCCACGATCTCCTCGGCGTAGAGCGGGTTGCCCTCGGACCGGGCCAGCACCGAGCCGACCAGTGAGGGATCGGGTCTGCCCCCCGTACGCGCCGCCACGATGCCGGTGATGGCGTCACGGCCCAGCGGGTCCAGCTCGATCCGTCGTGCTGCGGGGAAGGCGGTGATCTCGGCCAACGTCTTCCGCGCCGGGTGTCGGCGGTGGAGGTCGTCCCTGCGGACCGTGAGCACGAACAACAGCCGTCCTCGTAGGGTCCGCGACAGCGCCACCGCGAAGTCCTGGGTCGAGCGGCCGGCCCAGTGCATGTCCTCCAGCACCAGCAGCACGGGGCCGGCGCGGGCGGCCTCGAGCACGGTCTGCAGCAGGTCCTCCCGCACCCGGAGTGGTTCGCGGCTCCGTGGCGTCTCCGGGTCCAGCAGAATCCGCATCCGTCGCGCATGCGGCCGGGTCTCGGGGTCGGCGACGTCTCCGACCAGCTCGCCGACGGCCTCGACCACGGCGCCGAACGCGACCCCAGCGTCGATGTCGAGACAGTGCCCGACGACGGCCGCGACGCCGAGCCCCTCGGCTCGTCGAACCAGATCGGAGACCAGCGTGGTCTTGCCGATGCCGGCGTCGCCGCCGATCACGACCACCTGCGGCTCGCCCTTCAGGGCGAGCTTGAGCGCGTCGTACAGCTCCGCCTGCTCGCGCGCACGCCCCAGCAGACCAGTCGTGCTGCGTTGTTCGAGCATCCCCGCCACCACCTCGGACGATCCTCTCACCGTTCAGCCCCGCAGACTCCGGGCCAGGGCTGCCGCAGCGCCTCGGTTCTCGACGCCGAGCTTGGCGAGCACATTGGAGACGTGGACGCTGGCGGTCTTCTCGGTGATCACCAGCTCGGTAGCGATCGTCTTGTTCGTCGCGCCCTTGGCCAGCTGCTCGAGCACCTCACGCTCGCGCGGCGTCAGCCGGCTCAACGGGCCCTCGCTCGAGGCCGACTCCGGCAGGGGGACGCGGGTGCGGGTGGCGAGCCGGACCGCTCTGCGCTCGAGGCCTGCGGCACCCATCTCGTGAGCCGCTGTCCAGCACTGCACCAACAGCTCACGGCCCTCGTCACGACACCCGTGCGACAGCAGCTCCTGCGCCAGGTCCACCCGCGGCTCGAGCGCGAGGAACGCACCGAACGGCTGGGCCAGCCCGGCGGCGGCCCGGAACTCCTCGGCAGCCGGGCGCCCCTCGAGCCGGGCCGCGTAACCCTCGGCGATCGCGAGGTCGACGCCGTAGTACGACCCGCGCCACTCGTCGGTCAGGCCGCTGTGAGCCCGTGCCAGCTGCCCCGTGGCACGGGAGCGCAGCAGGGAGGACGACGCCTCCGGGACGGATCGGCCGAGGACGAGTGCCTGGAAGCCGACCCGGGCAGCGGCGGCCGCGAGCAGAGGTGAGTCGCAGTCCTCCAGCTGCTCCAGGTATCCCTCTGCGACATCCAGGCACCTCGCCCGGTCGTCACGCAGGTCGGCGAGCCGGAGCTCCCTGAGGGCGTCGACGTCATCGGGATGACGCCGGGCGAGCTCGAGGGTCGCGTTGGCATCCAGGGCCACCTGGGTCGCAGCTCCCACGTCTCCACGTGCGACGGCGAGCTCCCCGCTGAGCCGCCTCCAGCGCGCCTGTGGCAGCGAGATTCCGCGCAGCTCGGTGAGCAGGGTCCCGGCCGACTCGAACCGGCCGCCCCAGAGCAGCGCCGTCACGAGGCTCTCCCCGCAGGTCGCCTGGATGGTGTGCTGGCCGGCCAACCCCTCTCGGTAACCGGCGCGGGCCACCGAGATCCCTTGCGCGACGTCGCCCGAGTCCATCAGGCAACCGGCCAGCAGACCGACGGACTCGAGCGTCCATTCGACCAGGCCGGCGGCGCGAGCCTCGTCGATGGCCTCGCCTGCGGCTGCACACGCATCGCTCATGTGGCCCAGCAGCTTCAGCGCGTCGGTCTTGAACGTCAGGCCCAAGAGGAGAGCATCGGCGGACTCGGCGGTCCTGGCCGCGTCGACCGCACGGGTCGCAACATCCAGTCCGGCCGCGAACCGACCACTGGCGTTGTCCAGCAGAGCTCGGGCACCGAGCGCGTACGCCAACTCCTCGGTGGGTGACTCGCCGGCGAGCTCGACAGCGCGCTGGATCGCGGCCGTCGCTCCGACGCGGTCCTCGTTGAAGATGCCGGAGAAGCCGAATGCGGAATGAGCCCGGCTCGCCAGCATCGGATCGACCGCGGGCTCGAGCAGGTCCACCGCGCGCACGTTGAGCTCGTGCCAGCGTTGGAGGTCTCCGTGGTCGCAGGTCGACCTGGCCAGGCCGAGGACGAGTTCGACCTCGGAACAGCCGGCCCACGACGCTGCGTCAGGCACCTGGTGCCACAGCGAAAGTGCCCGCTCCCGGTGCGCGATCGACTCGGCCGCACCCACCTTCCAGGCGACCAGGCCGGCCCGTACGGACGCTTCCAGCGTGCGCGGCAGGTCGTGCGCGGCGTACCAGTGGAACGCGAGCCGGCTCAGCACGGACAGGCGGGGTTCTGGCTCGGCGTCGACGCGCGCCTGGAGGAGCGCACCGAGCTCGGCGTGGAGCCGGGCGCGCTCGTCGGGCAGCAGATCGTCGTACACCGCCTCGCGCAGCAGTCCGTGCCGGAACGCGAGCGAGCCCCCCACGTTGCGCAGCAGGTTCGCATCGAGCAGCTCGTGCAGGAGTGCACCCAGCTGCCGGCGATCGAGTCCGGCCAGCTCGGCGAGGGTGTCGGCATCCACGCGCGTCCCGTCCACCGAGGCGGTCCGCACCAGCTCACGGGCGCCGGGGGTCAGGGCATCGATCCGGGCCAGGAACAGGTCGGACAGCTGCGTAGGGATCGTCTGCGGCCCGGCGGCGGCGATCTCCTCGGCGTAGAGGGCGTTCCCCTCTGACCGTTCCAGCACAGACCGAAGCGTGGCCGCGTCGGGTGGTGCTCCGGAGATCGACGCGACGATGCCGGCGATGGCGTCGCGGCCCAATGGCGACAGGTCGAGTCGCCGACCCGCCGGCAGTCGCACGATCTCGGAGAGGGCGAGCCGCGCCGGATGACGCCGATGGAGGTCGTCGGTGCGCACGGTGAGAACCAGCAACAGCCGTCCACGCGCGGTGCGCGAGAGGGCCACCGCGAGATCCTGGGTGGAGCGGTCCGCCCAGTGCAGGTCCTCCAGGACCAGCAGCACCGGCCCCGCGGTGGCGGCCTCGAGGAAGGTCTGACGGAGGTCGTCGAGCACGTTGAGCCGTCCCGCGCTCCTCGGCTTGCCGGGGTCGAGCAGCCTGCCCATCCGTGTGGCGTACGGTCGCGCTCCCGGATCGTCCACCCCGGCCACCAGGGCCCCGACCGCCTCGATCACGGGCGCGAACGAGATGTCGGCCCCGACATCGAGGCAATGACCCAGCGCGACGGTGAACCCGAGCTCGTCGGCTCGGTGAGCCAGGTCGGTGACGAGCGTGGTCTTGCCCAGCCCGGCGTCGCCGGCGACCACGACGACCTGGTGGTCCCCCTTCAGGGCCCGCGAGAGGGCGTCGTAGAGCTCGGTCTGCTCGAGCTCACGGCCGAGCAGACCAGCTGTCCCCCTTGCTCCGGACATCCGGGCCCCCGCCTCGAATCAGTGGTGTCGCGGTCCCCGAGACCCTTCATAGTATGAGCGGAAGGGAGGGTGCGCCTCCGAGAAGTCCGTGGAGCCCTCGGCGCGTGCTGGTCAGGCCTCGCTTTTCGCGCGGAGCCCACGGAGCGCACGAGCGGTGTGGAGCGCCGCCGCCGTGGCCTCGTAGCCCTTGTCCTCGGTCGATTCCTCGAGCCCGGCCCGCGCGAGGGCCTGCTCGTCGTCGTCGCAGGTGAGGACGCCGAAGCCGACCGGGGCACCGGTATCGAGAGCGACCCGGGTCAGGCCGTCGGTGGCCGCGGAGCACACGTACTCGAAGTGCGGTGTGCCGCCGCGCACCACGACACCCAGCGCGACCACGGCGTCGTGGGTGCGAGCGAGCTCGGCCGCGACGAGGGGCAGCTCGAAGGTGCCGGGGACGCGAACCTCTGTCACGTCGGTCACGGAGTACGCCGAGAGCGCTCGGCGGGCTCCGTCGAGGAGCCCGTCCATCACCTGGGTGTGCCAGCGGGCCGCGACGACGCCCACGGAGAGGTCATGGCCGTCGAACGGCTCGTCGTCCGGCGCTCCACCACCGCTCATCGCGCGACCCCGCGATCAGGCGAGGTGCGCTGGGTCGCGCCGTCACCGGGCAGGTCCGGGATCTGGTGTCCCATCCGGTCGCGCTTGGTGCGCAGGTACCGCAGGTTGTGCGGGTTGGGCCGAGGGGTCAGCGGGACACGATCGGCCACGGTGAGCCCGAAGTCCGCCAAGGCCTCGGCCTTGTCGGGATTGTTCGTGAGCAGCCGCACGCGCGTGACGCCGAGGTCGCGCAGCACCTGAGAGGCGGCTCCGTAGTGACGGGCGTCCGCGGGCAGGCCGAGATCGAGGTTGGCGTCGACCGTGTCACGGCCCGAGTCCTGGAGGGCGTACGCCTCGAGCTTGGCGACCAGACCGATCCCCCGCCCCTCGTGGCCGCGCAGGTAGACCACGACACCTCGGCCCACGGTCACCACAGCCTCTAGCGCCTCGTCCAGCTGCGGTCCGCAGTCGCAGCGCTGCGACCCGAACACGTCACCGGTCAGGCACTCGGAGTGCACCCGGGTCAGCACCGGTTCATCGCCCGAGACGTCGCCGTACACCAGGGCGAGGTGCTCCGAACCGTCGATCGTGGAGCGATAGCCGTACGCCGTGAACTCGCCGTGCCGGGTCGGCAGCAGGGTCTCAGCGACCCGTTCGACCAGGTCCTCTGTCCGATGCCGGTACCGCACCAGGTCGTCGATCGAGATCAGCGCCAGGCCGTGCTCGTCGGCGAACTCCCGCAGCTCGGGGCCGCGCTTCATGGTCCCCGAGTCGTTGACGATCTCGACCAGGACGCCGACCGGAGTCAGCCCGGCGAGGCGGGCCAGGTCGACGGCGGCCTCGGTGTGTCCACGTCGGCTGAGCACGCCGCCATCGTGGTAGCGCAGCGGGAAGACATGACCGGGCCGGGTGATCTCCCACGGCTCGGTTGCGGAGTCGGCGAGCACCCGCGCGGTGTGGGCCCGGTCCGCGGCGCTGATCCCCGTGGTGACGCCGTCGCGCGCGTCGACCGAGATCGTGAACTGGGTACGCATCCGGTCGCGGTTGTGCGGCGTCATCAGGGGGATCTCCAGCCGGTCCAGCATGTCGGCGGGCATCGGCACGCAGATCACACCGGAGCTGTGCCGGATCGTGAACCCCATCAGGTCCGGGGTGGCCTTGGCGGCCGCGAAGATGAGGTCGCCCTCGTTCTCGCGGTCCTCGTCGTCCATCACGACGACGGGCTTGCCCGCCGCGATGTCAGCGATCGCCCGCTCGACACGGTCGAGTCTGATGGTCATGTCAGTGCCTCCTCGAGCTCGGGCGCTTCGCGCCGGGAGGCGCGCAGCCAGACGACGAACCCCCACATGACGAGGCCGCCGTAGACGACGTACAAGATCGCGGTCGGGTAGTAGTGGCTGTGCCACAGCAGCGGTACGCCGACCACGTCGACGGCGATCCAACACAGCCAGAAGTCGTTCCAGCCGCGGGCCATGGCGTAGGTCGCGACCATGGAACCCACGAAGATCCAGGCGTCGCACCAGTAGTACCAGCGCGGGGCGGGCCAGCCCGCCCCGATCACGGCGAAGACCCACTGGCAGACCAGGACGCCGGCGACCCACACGCCGAGGTAGCCGAGGCGCTCAACGGCCGTCGCCCATCGCGGCGTGATCGCCGGGGCGTCGGGAGCGCGACGGGACTTGAGCTCGTGCCAGCGCCACCAGCCGTAGATGCTGGTGATCACGAAGAACACCTGCCGGCCGGCCTGGCCGAACAGCGGCTGTTGCGCGTCCTGCTCGAAGGTCGCGGCGATGAAGACGCTGAACAGCAGCACGTTGCCGACGATGCCGACGGGCCACGCCCAGACGCGTCGCCGCAGGCCGCCGATCGCCGACGCGAACCCGAACGCGTTGCCGAGGATCTCGCGCCAGGTGATCGAGTGCCCGGCGATCGTCACCTGTGCGTCGTAGAGCCACTGCAGAAGGTTCATGCCGGCACCTCGGTACCCATGCGCAGCTCCAGCTGGCGGGCGACGTACTTGCCGATCACGTCGACCTCGAGGTTCACCGCGTCTCCGGGCGCGCGGAAGCCGAGCGTCGTACGCCGGAGCGTCTCCGGGATCAGGCTGACCGTGAACCCGTCGCGATGTGCCTCCACCACGGTCAGGCTGACGCCGTCAACGGTGATCGAGCCCTTGTCCACGAGGTACGGCGCGAGCTCGTGCGGCATCGAGAACGTGACCACCTCCCAGTGCTCGCCGGGCTGGCGGCGGACGACGTACCCGACGGCGTCGACGTGACCCTGGACGAGGTGCCCGCCCAGACGCGAGCCGACGGTGGCGGCGCGCTCGAGGTTGACCCGATCGCCGGCGGTCAGCGAGCCGAGCCCGGTCTTGGCCAGCGTCTCGGCCATGACGTCGGCCGTCCAGAGGTCCGTCCCCTTCCCGTCGGTCGAGTCGGTCGACACCACCGTCAGGCAGCAGCCGTTGACCGCGATCGAGTCACCCAGGGCGGTGTCCTCGAGCACGGTGTCGGCGCGGACGGTCAGCCGGACTGCGTCCGACTGCCGCTCGACAGCCTCCACGGTCCCGAGCTCCTCGACGATGCCGGTGAACATTCAGTTTCCTTCCGTGGTCTCGACGGGATCGACCGACGACGGCCGGCTCATGGTGAGGCGTACGTTGAGGTCGTCGCGGTCGTTCAGGGGCTCCAGGACGGTCACGTCGGTCACCGGCAGATGGAGCGCGTCGGCGATCGTGCGGACTCCCAGGTCTCCGATCGCGGGGCGTCCCGCGCCCAGCAGCATGGGGGCGACGTAGACGACGGCCTCGTCGACGAGGCCCGCCTGCAGGAACGCGGCCGCGAGCGTGGGACCCCCCTCCAGGAACACGTGTTGGCGGTCGCGGGAGAACAGATCCTTCAACGCCGCCTCCGGGTCACGCGTGCGCAGGTGCACGCTCTCGCCGGCGGCGTCGAAGATCCGCCGTCCCGGATCGAGGTCGCGCTCCCCCATCACCGCCCGCAACGGCTGCCGCGCGATCGGGACGTCGGTGTCGTCGCGGACGGTCAGGTGCGGGTCGTCGACGGCCACCGTGTTGGTGCCGACCAGCATCGTGTCGCAGAGCGCCCGCAACCGGTGGGTGTCGAGCCGGGCGGCCGCGCTGGAGACCCAGCGGCTGGTGCCGTCGACCGCCGCACTCCGGCCGTCGAGGGTGGTCGCGAACTTCCAGGTGACGAACGGGCGAGCGTGCTCCACGGCGAACGTCCACACGCGGTTCAGCTGCCGCGCCTCATCGACGAGCACCCCGGTCTCGACCTCGACACCGGCAGCGCGCAGCGTGCCGGCGCCCCCGACGGCGACCGGGTTCGTGTCCCGCTGGGCGATGACCACGCGGCGTACGCCGGCGTCGATCAGCGCTTGGGCACAAGGACCGGTGCGGCCCGTGTGGTTGCAGGGCTCCAGCGTGACCACGGCGGTGGCACCGCGCGCTGCGGCGCCTGCCCGGGTCAGCGCGTCGACCTCGGCGTGAGGGCTCCCGGCGCCGCGGTGAAAGCCCTCGGCGATGGAGTGCCCCTCCGCGTCGAGCAGCACGCAGCCCACGCGCGGGTTGGGTCCGAGTGGTACGCCGGGGCTCGCGGCCAGCACCAGCGCACGGCGCATCGCCGTACGCTCGATGTCGCCGACGGTCCCGCTCACCCTGATGGCCCCTCCGGTCCGGTCGCGGACTCCGGGGCAACGACGTGGCCGGTAGGCCCGACCTCGAGGTCGGCCACCGAGCACGCTGCGTGCGCTTCCCATCCGGACTTTGACCGTCGGTCCAGGACTCCCGAGCGAAGCGAGGAAGCTTCGATCGGTCACCTGCTCAACCGGCTACTGGCTGCAGCCGGGTCGCGGACTTCTGAGATTTCCTCAGTCACCGCCGGTGCGGAGTTCCACCGCCCCCAGAGCACGCGAGCTCTTGGCTCTTGCAGGTGCCAGCCTACGCCTGGCTTGTCAGCGTCGGGACGTGGCGTCCGTCACGAAGGTCCGCTCGCGCCGACCGGGGTCTCGGCGGCCTTCTCACGCAGGGCCGCGATCATGGCTTCCGGATCGTCGGCGTCGAAGACCGCGGAGCCGGCCACGAACACGTCGGCTCCGGCCTCCGCGCAGCGCTCGATCGTCTCCAGGCTCACCCCGCCGTCGACCTGGAGCCAGGTCTCGAGCCCGTGCTTGTCCATCAGCTCACGGGCCCGACGGATCTTCGGCAGACACAGGTCCAGGAACTTCTGGCCGCCGAACCCGGGCTCCACGGTCATGATCAGCACCATGTCGAGCTCGGGAAGCAGGTCCTCGTAGGGGTCGATCGGCGTCGCCGGCTTCAGCGCCATGCTGGCGCGGGCGCCCTGCGCCCGGATCTCCCTGGCCAGCCGGACCGGCGCGGCCGCCGCCTCGACGTGGAAGGTCACGCTGCCGGCACCGGCTTCGACGTACGCGGCGGCGTTGCGGTCGGCGTCGGTGATCATCAGGTGCGCGTCGATGGGCCGCGGTGTCGCCTTGTCGAGTGCCTCGATCATCCTCGGTCCGAAGGTGAGGTTGGGCACGAAGTGGTTGTCCATCACGTCGACGTGGATCCAGTCCGAGCTCGGGATCCGCGCCAGCTCCGCGCCCAAGTCGGCGAAGTCGGCGGTCAGGATGCTCGGGGTGATCTGGATGCCCACACGATGACCCTATGCGGTGACCAGCTTGTCGAGTCGCGTGCGCAGGGCAGCCACGCGGTGCGCATTGCCGTGCAGCCCGATGTAGCGCTCGCCGTACGTCGCGAGCAGGGCGTCGTCGAGCCGCCGTACGGCGCCCGGCGGGTAGCGATAGTCCATCCGCTCGAGAATCGCCGCCTCGTCGGTCGAGCGCAGCACCTCGCCCAGCTCGTCCAAGGAGGTGATGCCGAGCTCCAGCAGCAGGCCGGACACCCACACGTAGTGATCACTTCGGGACCAGCCCGCGTCGGCGAACTGGCCGGCGAGGAATGCGGCGAGCTCACGTGCGTCGAGCCGCGGGTCATCGTCCGATGGGTGTGCGAGCTGGTCGGCCTGCGTGACCGGCCCGCGGAGGCGGTCGCGGATGGTGGTGAACTCCTGGTCCGCGAGCTCGAGAAGCCCCGCCGCCAGCGTGAACCGTCGGTCGAAGTCATGAGCGTGCTCGCGAGGGACCGTGCCCTTGTAGCGGATGTCGTGCTCGAACTCCGCCCACGCATGCTGGAGCACCGTACGGATCTGCACCTGGACATTGCGACCGCGCAGGTGGGCATACGCCGGTTGACCCTCGCGAGCCGAGTCGAGGGTGAACTGCAGGTGGCGGCTCGCGTAGCCGAACCGCCCCTCGCTGGCGGTCTCCCGGCCGAGGTCGCGGTCATCGGTGACCACCACCTGGTCGGCGAGCAGGTCGGCCACCGCGGCGACGTCGGTCCGGACGTAGGTGATGACACGGACACCGAGCTGGTCACCGATGTCGCGCAACGGGTCGGCGTAAAGGCGCACGCCGTCGGCCGCGCGAACGGCCTTCTCCGCGAACGACGCGATGCTCTTCGTCCTCCCCGAGATGCTCAGGTAGTTGATCCCGGCCTCGTCGAGGAGGCTCGTCACCAGCTCGACGGCCTCCGCCCCGGCGAGGACCAGGTCGCGGTGGCCGGCGGCGTACGCCGCGATCGCAGCCTGGGCCGGGTCGCCGGGGTCAACCGGGTCATCCTCGCGGGACGCCTTCGCCTCAGCCATCGGCCGGGTCGATCAGGGAGTCGTCGTACGTCGCGGTCAGATCGCCGCCGGCGGACCCGGTGTTCACCGTGCCCGCGGGCTCGATCAGCATCGCGGCCACGTCGCCGTCGGCGACCGGGCAGTGTTCCACGCCGCGCGGTACGACGTACAACTGTCCGGGTCCGACGCTGACGGTGCGCTCATCAGGGTCGCGGAGCTGGATCGTGAGCCGCCCCTCGATCACGAAGAACAGCTCGTCGGTGTCGGCGTGGTCGTGCCAGACGAACTCGCCCTTGAGCTTGACCACCTTGATCTCGTAGTCGTTCAGTCGCGCGACGACCTTGGGTGACCAGTGCTGGGAGAAGAGCGCCAGCTTGTCGGCGAGATCGATCGGCTCCTTCATGCGTCCTCCTCTCCCACAGGATCCTCGCCATCTCCCCGGCCGGTCGTCGAGGTCAGCCCGTCGGCCTCGTCGCGGTCCGCCCACTCGCGCAAGGGCTCGATGTCGAAGACGTGGTCGTCGATGTCCTCGTGCAGGTCGCCGATCTCGGCGAACCTGGCCGGGACCGTGAAGATCGTGAAGTCGTGAGGATCGACGGCGTCGATCTCGTCCCAGCGGACCGGGGTGGAGACGCGCGCGTCCGCGAAGCCGCGCACCGAGTACGCCGCGGCGATGGTGTGGTCGCGGGCGTTCTGGTTGTAGTCCACGAACAGGTGGTGGGGATCGCGGTCCTTGCGCCACCACAACGTGGTCACGTCGTCCGGCATCCGGCGCTCGACCTCGCGGGCGAACGCCAGCGCCGCCCGGCGTACCTCCTTGTGGCCGTGATCGGGCTTGATCCGCACGTAGACGTGCAGCCCCTTGCCGCCGCTCGTCTTCGGGTAGCCGACCGCGCCCAGCTCGTCGAGGATCTCGTGGACGACGCCGGCGACCCGCTGCACCTGGCTGAACTCGCTGAGCGGACCGGGATCGAGGTCGATCCGCCACTCGTCAGGCTTCTCGGGGTCCTCGCGGCGACTGTTCCACGGGTGGAACTCGACCGTGGACATCTGCACCGCCCAGATCACCGCGCCGAGCTCGGTGACACAGAGCTCGTCGGCCGTGCGGTTCCACCGGGGGAAGTGGAGGCGCACCGTCTCGACCCACGGCGGGGCGCCCGACGGAAGTCGCTTCTGGTGGACCTTCTCCCCCGCCAGCCCGGTCGGGAACCGGTGGAGCATGGTCGGCCGCTCGAACAGGGCATTGACGATGCCAGGCCCTACCGACAAGTAGTAGTCGACGAGGTCGCGCTTGGTCGCTCCGTTCGCTCCAGGACTCTGGGGAGGGAAGTAGACGCGGTCCGGGTTGGTCACCTTGACCACCCGGTTGTCGACCTCGACCTCGACGAACGGCGACGCCATGGGCGTCACGGTACGGCGTGGTCTCGACCGGCGTCGTACCCCGCCTACAGTGCGCTCGTGGACTTCGACCAGCCACCGGTGGCGGTTCAGTGATTTCTGCCGAGTCGGCAACGGCGGCCAGGGGACACAACGGGTGCCACCCCTCTGCTCAAGCCAATACGGCAACCACCCACTGGCGGTCGACGCGTCCCGAGACCCGGTGACCAGGTGCGGGGCCGGGACCACAGACACCGTCACCGGGTCTCGACAAGCTCGACCGACGACCCCTTACCTCGCGCGACGGTCGAGGAGCGTCGGCTCAGACCCGAGGAACGAGGGGCTGAGCGACGCGTCACGAGACCCGGTGACCATATCTGGGGCCGGGACCACACACACCG
>Ga0164241_10002023_pt1 | contig 22992 bp, 20 predicted proteins | sample OricomyardsoilBY_FD_108780 | JGI IMG/M metagenome (GOLD analysis project Ga0164241, IMG submission 108780) | Backyard soil microbial communities from Emeryville, California, USA - Original compost - Back yard soil (BY) | ecosystem: Environmental > Terrestrial > Soil > Unclassified | place: USA... | reverse complement strand
TCCAGCGTGCGCGCCGCGTTGAAGAGCGCCGGCGCGGCGGACTGACGAAGGGGACAAGATGCGAACACATGTAAAAATGCCGTTCATTTTAGGCGCGCTGCTAGCGCTTGGCTGCGGAAACGCGGTCGACTTGGGTCACGGGCGAGACGGACAAAGCTGGAGCGACACGGCCGGTCCAGAAGCGTCCTCGTCGACGCCCCAAACCATCTACGACGGCGACCTGCCGATCATGGGTTTCGCGCTCTACGGCCCCACTCTGTATGCGTTGGTCTATCACGCTCCTACCTTCGAGCTCGTCTCATGCCCGCTCGAGCGCTGCGGCAGTCAGCGCACGACGTTGTACAGCAGCCCGAAAATGAGCGACGACTTCTACCAAGACAACTTCGCGATAGACACGACGCTGGTCGTCGCTGGTGAGCGCCTGTTCTGGCTCAACAGCACGGGGCTCGTGATGTGTCCAAAGACGGGCTGCACGGAGCCGCAGCTGGTGTCCTCGACCGGGGGCGATGACTGCTTCGCAGCCGACGACGACACGTTGTACTGGCTCGACCGCGACAAGGCGGTGCAACGTTTGAAATCGAACACGGACGTTCCCGAGCAAGTGCATGGCCCGATGACGGAAATTCTGAACCCCGATCACTTGGTCGTGGGTGGCGACTATCTGTACATCAGCGACCCGGGCGTCGACGTGCCGAATATCCGCCGCGTGCGCAAAGACGGAACGGGCGACGCGGAGTTGGTCGTCGAAGACACTGCGATCAGCGGCCTCAACGCGGTCGGCGACTCAATCTATTACCCGTCGAAGCTCTTGTCGGGTCGCATCGTCGAGTGCGCGCCCGACGACTGCGCCAAAAGTGCGGTCACTCTCGCCGAGAACCAGCGTTGGCCGATGGAGCTTCGCGTGGCGGGCAACGAAGCAATCTGGTTGACCAAGACGCGCGTGCCCGACCACCCGAGCAACAGCAGCGTTTCGAGTTGCCGCCTGCCCTACTGCAACCCGATCGAGATCCGAGTGGCGGATTTCCCGCTGGAGGCCTTCGGCAACGACGATAGGTACCACCCCCACCTCGCGGTCGGTCCGGAATCGCTCGTCTGGCTCGAAGCGCGCTTGGACCAAGTTGGCTCGAGCCTTCGCTGGAGCGCTCGATGAAAACCTCGCCGGTCCTAGCAGCCACCGCCATCGGCTCCCTGGCCGCGGTGCTGAGCGCATGCGGTGGCAACGTAAGCTTGGGAGGTAAGGATGCGCAGGCAAATGGCGCGGCCGGAGCGGCCGCGACCCCCAACGCAACCCCATCGTCCGGCGATGAGCGCGTGCTCAAACGTCAGGACCTCACGCTGTACGAATTGATCGTTGCGGGCGACTACCTGTATCTCGTAGGGCAAACGTCCACCGACAACGGGGTTTTTCGCTGCCGCAAGGCCGATTGCGAGGCGACGTTCGCGCTGTTCGTCAGCGGCAACGTCGCGCACGCGCAAGCGTTCGGCGATCGGCTGGGTTTTCGACGTTCGGAGTACGCTAGCTACGGCTTCGCCAGCGTCGCGTTCTCCGCTCCGAAGGACGAACACTTCGTGATCCGGGGCCTGCCCGGCGACACCGGTCTGCCACCGCTATTCTACGACGATTTCGTGTACTTCTCGGTGGCCGATGATCGCAGCCTGTATCGCTGCTCGTTGCCCGCGTGCGCGGACAATCCCGAGCGCCTCGCCGGCACCCGGGGCCATACGAGCTTGACGCCGCGCGCACAGGGCGATTATCTCGTTTGGTTCGAGGGCTCGTTCATCTACCGCGCTGCTGGCTACGGCACCGAGCCCGCCATCGCACTCTTGCCCGATGATTTGCTCAGCGAAGCGCCCGCCGCCGCGCTGAACCCCGAGGACTCGCCCGGCGATGTCGTCGACGCGATCGACGTCGGCAACGGCCTGCTCTACGCCAGCGTCGGGCGTTCACCCGATGGACGGGGCTGCGATAGCTTCTGCCCGCACGACGTCGTGGCATGGCCGCTGCTGGGCGGGTCAGCCCAACATTTCTTCAAGAGCGAGACTCGCCTGCAAAATCTGCGAATCTTCGACAATGAGCTGGTCTGGCTAAGTCCCTCCACCAAGACTTCCAACAGCATCGATGCCGCCACTATCTCGACCTGCCGGATCGAAGCGTGCGAGGCGACGCGACGCGACCTCGGCGAGGCGACCTTCGACCTAGCCAACGTCGTCGCGGACGATCAGGACCTGTATTGGATTGCGGCCGAGCCGAGCGCCCTGCCCCCCGGCAACGAATTTAGTACCGGTTTCGAGCTGAACCAAATCCGCCGCGCCTCGCGGCTACCGGCTCCGTAGAACCCGCACCGCACCGTGCGCCGGGCTGACCCGTCATCCCTCACTCCGCGTTCCCGAAGCCTGCACTACTTGTTCTTCGGATCCGCTGCGGATTTGCGCGACGCATCGTCGGCTTCTTTCAGGCGCTTGGCGATGCGGGTCTTCACTTCTTCGCTGTCGGCGACGTTCTTTTTCCAGGCTTCGTTGCGGGCAAGGCGCTCGGTCGCGCTGGCGGGGTAGGTGATGGCTTCCCGTTGCTCCTCGGCGTTCTTGGAATACTCTTTCCAACGGCCGATCGCTTCTTCGTTGTTCTTTTGGCGCTCGCGCAGATCGGCCAACGCAAAGATTAGCTTGGCCTTCAAGGTGCCGTCTTTGCCGACGAAGCGTAGCCCGTTGACGAGCGCGGCCTCGGCTTCCTTCTGATCGCCTTTGGCGAATTGCGCGGAGGCGACGCGCGAGTGGCCCAGCGCTTTCTCCGGCTCCATCTTGATCGCCTCGCGGTAGCTCTGGATCGCCCCGTCGAAGTCGCGCGCCACGTAGGCCCGGTCACCCTTGGCGATCTGCTCCAAGTACGGGCTGATGCCCTTGATTCCCTTCGGGTCGCGACGCACGCCATCACTGCCGACCGTGGCCGCGTCCTTGCCGTCCTTCGCGGCCCCGGCCCCGCTCTTTGCCTCCGGCGTGGCCGCCGCTCTCTTGTCCTCGGCCCGAGCCGCGCTCGTCATCGCCACCACCGCCGACAGGCCGACCAAAATCGCCAACTTGCGCATGACCAAACGAATAACACGACCGGTCCGGGTCAGACGACGAGGTGGTCCGGGGCCCCGTCCACAGTCTTGTGGATCGCCTGTGGACATGATTGTAACCCACTGAAATAATTCGGTTTTAAAACACCCCTCCTGGGGAGAACTGTTCTGACGACCAGCCCACTTCCGTTCATTTACAAGTCGGGTTCCCGGCCCGCGGCCGAGGTATAGAACGAGCCAAAGCTCATGCCGTCGGCATATCCGTGGGGGGCGCTGGAGCCCGTATCGCGCGCAGCCGCGCGGGTCGCGACCGGCACGCGCCAGGCCCTGCGCGCCAGCGCCGAGCGCACGGCCAACGCCCTGGGTGAGCTGCTGGAGCTGCCCTGTGAGCTGCTGGTGAGGCGCACGGCGTTGGGGCGGGTGCCAGCGCTGGGCCAAACGCTTTGGCTCAGCCGCGAGACCTTGGCCTTGGGTGTCTTGGTGGAGCCGGCGCTGGCCGCCTTCCTGGCCGCGCGCGTGCTGCGCCGCTCGGAGCCCCTGTCGGATCCGGAGGGCGCGTTGTCGCCGGCGCTCGCCGGGTTGATCGGCGCGCTCGCGATCGAAACGTCGCGGCGATCGGGCATCGCCACGACGTTGCTCGGCGCCCCGCCGGTGGGCGAGGAAGCGCTGGTGGTCGATGTCACGCTGCTGCTCGAAGGTCGGCCCTTCTCGCTCACCGTCTTCGTGGTCGGGGCCGGGGCCGCCGTCGTCACGCCCGAGCTCCGGCTCGCGCAGCTGGGCGAGCTCGAGCTTCGATTGCCGCTCGTGGTGGCCAGCGTCGCCATCGACCGCCAAGAGTTGCTCGGCCTGGAGCTGGGAGGAGCCCTGCTGGTGGGCGAAGGAGCCACTGTCGATGGCGAGGGGGTGGGCCACGGCGTGCTCGTCGGCCCCCACAGCGAGCGGGGAATCCGCGTCCAAGTACGGCCCGACGGAAGACTTGTGGTAGGCGAAACGACAGAGGCGAGGCTCACCGTGGAACGCGACAATCCCAGCCAGAACGAGGGCGAAACGCTGACTGATGTCTTGCTCGAGACGCCGGTCGTGGTGCGAGTGGAGCTCGGCGCGGTCAGTATGAGCGCGCGCGAATGGGCGCGGCTCGGACCGGGCGACGTGATCGAGACCGGACAACGCATCGCAGAGCCGGTCGTGTTGCGCATCGCCGGACGCGAAGTGGGGCGCGGCGAGCTCGTCAACGTCGATGGCCAAGTCGGTGTGCGCATCCAAAAGCTCTACGAGGCGACGTGAGGCTCGCCCCGCTGCTCCTGCTGCTGCTGCTGGCGGTAGCGTGCCAGAAGGCACCCAAAGCCGACATCGCGGACGTGCCCGCCGCGCAACCGAGCGCTTCGGTGGCAGCACCGGCGGCCGCGCCGGCCAAGCCGTGGTTCGAAGGCAGCTGGCAAGGCGTCTTTCAGGCCGAGCTGTTTCGCGTCGAGCTGGCGACGGGTGGCGTGAAAGAGTGGAAGCAAGACGACGGCAAAAAGTCGACCGGCGGGGGCAAGCTGTCGCTCGAAGCGGGCTCCGATGGCGGCGTGACCGGGACCGCGAGCGGTGCGCTCGGAGACCTGACGGTGGCGGGTCGGTTCGACGGTGACCGAGCGGCTTTGACGCTCACCTCGACCCAGCCGGACGGTTTCCATGGCGTGATTTTGGCGTCGCAAACCGCCGAAGGTTTAAAGGGCACGCTCAACGCGTCCAGCGCCGACAGCCTACGAGTGCGCCAAGCCAGCGTGACCCTGACCCGAGTCAAGTGAGCCGAACCGTGAATATCGCCGCAGCCTTGAACGACGTGCGTGCTCGTTTACACGAGGCCGCGCTGGCAAACGGGCGCGACCCCGCGAGCGTGCAGCTGATCGCCGTCTCGAAGCTCCAACCCGCCGACGCCGTGCGCGAGGCGTACGCCGAAGGGCAGCGTGACTTCGGCGAAAATTACGTGCAAGAGCTGGTGCAAAAGGCCCAACAGCTGCGCGATCTGCCCGACTTGCGTTGGCACCTGATCGGACATTTGCAGCGCAACAAGGCGCGATTGGTGGTGCCGCTAACGTCACTGGTACACACGGTCGACACGCCCGAGCTCGCGCTCGAGCTGAGCCGTCGCTTCGCCGGCATCGCGCCCGAGACCGCGCGCTTGTCGGTGCTGGTCGAGGTCAGCATCGCGGGCGAAGAGCAGAAACACGGCGTGCCCCCCGAAAAGCTGAGCGAGCTTTTGGCGAGCATCGAAGCATTGCCGGCGCTTTCGCTCCGGGGCCTGATGTGCGTGCCGCCGTTCACCGAGGATCCCGAGGGGGCGCGACCGTTTTTCGACGAGCTGCGCCGATTGCGCGAGCGGCACGGCGGCGCTGAGCGTCTGCCCGAGCTGAGCATGGGAATGACCCACGATTTGGAGCCGGCGGTGGCGGCTGGCGCCACGCTGGTGCGCGTCGGCACGGCGATCTTCGGAGCGCGAGCCCCGAAAGCCTGAGGCGCAGGACCGCGCCGCCCGGTTGCGCTAAACCAGCAACGGATGGCCAAAAAGCCGGCACCTCAAAGCTCGCCCACGTTGCTCGAAGCAGCGGCGCGTCGCGCGCATTTGGGCAGCCAGGCCACTCCGCCGCTGGCCGACCGCATGCGACCGCAGTCGCTCGAAGAAGTGGTGGGACAGAAGCAGCTGCTGCGCGAGGGCAAGCTGCTGCGCGACGTGATCCAAAAGGATCGAGTGCCCTCGTTGATCTTGTGGGGCCCGCCCGGCTCCGGCAAGACGACGTTGGCCAACGTGATGAGCCAGCTGACGCGCGCCGAGTTCGTGCGCTTCAGCGCGGTCTTGGGCGGGTTGCCCGAGCTCCGCGAGATCTTGGCCGCCGCGCGGGAGCGTCGGGCTTATCAAGGCAAGTCGACGATTTTGTTCGTCGACGAGATTCATCGCTTCAACAAGGGGCAGCAGGACGCGTTTTTGCCGCACGTCGAGGACGGCAGCATCACCTTGATCGGGGCCACCACCGAAAATCCGTCGTTTTCGGTCAACGCGGCCGTGTTGTCGCGCTGTCGCGTGTTTCGACTCGAGGCGCTGGAGTCCTCCGACTTGGAGCTACTGCTCGAGCGCGCGCTCGTCGATCGCGAGCGCGGGCTGGGCAACTTGGAGCTGCAGGCAGAGCCGAAGGCGATCGCCGCCATCGCCCATGCGGCGCGCGGTGACGCGCGGCGCGCCCTCGGCATGTTGGAGACGGCCTCGACGATGCTGCCGCAAGGCGGCAAGCTCGACATGACGATCGTCGAGGCCGCCGCCGAGTCGCGCACGCTGCTGTACGACAAGTCCGGCGAAGAACACTACAACGTGGCCAGCGCGCTCATCAAATCGATGCGCGGCAGCGATCCCGATGCAGCGCTGTACTGGCTGCTGCGGATGTTGGACGCCGGAGAAGATCCGTTGTTCTTGCTGCGCCGCCTGATGATCTTCGCGAGCGAAGACGTCGGCAACGCCGACCCGCGCGCGCTCCAAGTCGCGACCAGCGCCGACGCGGCGTTTCGGCGTATGGGCATGCCAGAGGGCATTTACCCGGTGGCCCACGCCTGTTTGTACCTGGCGAGCTGCCCGAAATCCGCCGCCGTAAAGGCAGCGATCGGCGCCGCTCGCGCCGCCATCGAGCAGCACGGCGCCCTGCCGACGCCGAAAAAACTACGAAACGCCGTGACCAAGCTGATGAAAGACGAAGGCTACGGCGACGGCTACAGGTACCCGCCGGATTTCGAGAACAGCGTCGTGCCGGGCGAAAGCTACCTGCCGGAAGCGCTCGAAGGCGCGCGCTTTTACGAGCCGACGCAGCAGGGCCTGGAGCAGGCGATCGGCGAACGACTGGCTCGGCTGCGCAACTCGCGCGGATGAGCGGCTTTCAGTTGCAAGAAACCCAAACGTGTCCGTCGGGACCGTCATCGAAGCCGCTGGCGCACTGGCTGTTGCGCGAGCGCGGGCAGGCGCAGTTGCAAGCCATATCCCGGGTCTGATAACAGCGATCGTCCGCAACCCAGGGGCACGGGCTCGCGGTCGCGCGGTTTTCGGGCGGGCCCAGCGTGCAGTCACCCAGATCGACGTCCGCGTCGGGGTTGTCCGTCCCCGGATCTTGGTTCGACGCGGGCGCGCTGGGCTCGGAGGTCGGCGCGCCTTCTTTCGGTTCGCGCGAACCACCTTCGACGTTGCCGCCACAGGCTGTCGCCAAGGGCAACGCCAGCAGCAAGTAACCCGAGCTCGTGACCCATCTCCACATGCAGGGGCATCACCGTAGCAAGCGTCGTACCCTGACGTATGCCGGCGAAAAGCCGCACACCGCCGCGGCGGCACGCCAACCCGGTTGGCGGGGCCACGGCGCGAGAGACAAGTCAGGTGCCGTCGCGGTGCTAGGGCGTGAGCACACCTACGTAAGGCAGGTTGCGGTGCTGCTCGGCGTGGTCCAAGCCGTAGCCGACCACGAACACGTCCGCGACCGTGAAGCCCAGGTAGTCGATTTCGACCGGGCGCACGCTGCGCGATGGTTTGTGCAACAGCGAGCACACTTTGACGCTCGCGGGCATACGCGCCAACAGCTGCTCCCGCAAATAGCTGAGCGTGAGCCCCGTATCGACGATGTCTTCGACGATCAGCAGATGATCACCCACGATCGGCCGCGTGAGATCTTGCGTGATCTGCACGACACCGCTCGAACGTGTGTCGTCACCATAGCTGCGCACCCCCAAGAATTCGACGCGCAGTGGTAAGTCGATGGCGCGCGCCAAGTCGGCCGCAAAAACGAAGCTGCCCTTCAGCACAGAAAGCAGCACCAGCGATTTGCCGGTGTAGTCAGCGGCTATCTGCGCGCCCAAGGCTTTGACCCGAGCTTGAATGACATCGGCGGACAGCAGCTCGGCGGGGGAAGCGGGCATGGCGGCATGATCGTCGCGCCGCATCGCTCACGCAAGACATCCGTGCCCGGCACGGCTCAGCGCCCGTCGGCCACGCTGCGCAATTCCAGCAGGTTTCCGTCGGTTTCGATGCGCACGGCGCCGAAGCGATCGGTGCGCAGGGCGAGAATTCCGCGCGCTTTGAGCTTCTCGAGGGTGGGCAGGTGCGGGTGCCCAAAGCGGTTGCGAACCCCGGTCGACATCGTGGCCACGCGCGGCTGGACCGCGTCCAGAAACGCAGGCGTCGATGAGGTGCGCGACCCGTGATGCCCCACCTTTAGAAAGTCGGCCGAGAGCGGCACGCGGTCGGCCAACAAGTGCGCCTCCGCCTCTTGCTCGGCGTCGCCGGTGAACAAGAACGCGCGCTTGCCCCAGAGCAGCCGAATCACCAGCGAGTTGTCGTTGGCGCCTAGCCCAGCGCGGAAGCGCGGACACGGTGAGAGCAATTGCACCCGCACGCCGCCGCGTCTGCGCTCGCCGCACAGCTCCGCCGGACCCAACACGGGGATGCCTCGCTCCCGCAAAAGCGCGCGAATACGCGCGTAAGTGGGGCCCGCACCCTGGGCCAGACCCTGCCCGGTGTCCCAAAACTCGCCCACATCGACGGCGCGGATCACGCTTTCGAGGCCGGTGAAATGGTCCGGATGGGGGTGGCTCAGCACCATCACGTCGATGCGTGAGCGCCGCCGCGCTTTGAGCTCCGGCAAGATCACGGCCCGCCCCGGATCGACCGGGCTACCCACGAAGCCACCGCCGTCGATCAGCCATAGGCTGCCGTCGGGAAGATCGATGAGTGACGAATCGCCCTGTCCGACGTCGAGCACCGACGCCACCAGCTTGCCGCGGGGAGCGCCGGCCCTTACCTGGGCACGCTCCACGCCCAGCAAACCGAGCGCGGTGCACACGACCGCCAGCGCGCGACCGCGACCGCGGCTGGGCGCTGTCATCAACGCGACCCCGCACAGCCCCAGCAACGCCAACTGCAGCCCGCTCGGCAGCGGCAACGTGAAGCGCAAGCCCGACTGCTCCGCGCTGAAGCGAGCGATGGCGCGCACGACCAGCAGCGCACCGCCGCCGGCCATGGCCGCACCCCGCTCCAGCCACGGCCAAAACCCCAGCAAAGCGTGCAGTAAGCAAAGCGGCAGCGCACACAGCTCACCTACCGGCCCCGCAAAGACGTTGGCCACCAGCCCGGCCAAGCCGACTTCGGACGACAGCAACGAGAGCAGTGGCACGCACGGCAACATGGCCGAAAGCGTCGTGGCCAGGCTTTGCACCAACCAAGCCAGCGCGCGCGGGCGCAGCTGCTCGGTGTAGCGCGCGAAGCACGGACCAATACCAATGAGCCCGCCCGTGGCCGCCACCGACAGCAAGAAAGAGACGTCGCAGGCGACCAGCGGATCGAGCAAAGCGCCGATGAAAATGGACGCCGCCAAGCAACGCACCGCGCTCGGCCGCCGACCCGCCGCGGTCACGACGAAGCCGACCGACAACATGTAAGCGGCCCGAAAAGCCGAGCCGCTGCCGCCCGCGAAATCGGCGTAGGCCAGCGACAGCCCGACACCGAGCGCGGCCGCCACGCGCGCGGCCCGCACCGAAGCGGCAAACGCCTCGACGCGCACCAGCAGGAAGGCCAAGGCGTTGACCAGCGTCACCACTGCCAGCACCAAGTGCGTGCCGCTGACGGCCAAGAGATGCGACAGCCCGCTGGCCCTGAACGCGACGTCGTCGTCAGGATCCAGGTCGCTTTCGCCCAGCACCAGCGCGCGTGCCAGCGGCGCCGACAGCGGCGGAAACGTGGCCTCGATGCGCTCGCGCACGTGGGCGCGCGCCCGGTCGATCAGGTTGCGCACGCCGAGACCCCGGGACTCGACGACCAGTGACAGGGCGCCGCCGCTGGCCACCGCCCCGCTGCGTAACCCTCCCGGGCGCGGGTCGGGCGCGCCGAAGTTGCGGAACAGCTGTGCCGCCGCAAAGTCGGCCACGCCACTGATCTGGTCACCGCGGGCGAGCGTCGTCGGCCCGCCGTACAGACGTGAACGGAACGGCGGCACCGCGACACCTTCACAGTCCGCGGTCGCCACCTCTGCCAAAAAGCTCACGCTGCCGTGGCCGACCACCGGCGACGAAGCGACCGTCGCGGTGAACGCGCATCGCCGCGGATGACCCATCGCGTCGCGCCAAGCAAAGCGCCGTTGGTCGTACTGCTCGAGGCCATGGGAAGCGCGCAGCGCACCCAAGCCGAACAACGACGCGCACACCAGCACCCGCCGCCAGCCGAGCGCCCGCCACGCCAGCAGCGACGCTGCCACGAAGCCCGACCCCGCCGCGAGCGGCGACAACGCCCACGTGCCGCCCGCAACTAGCGCCAGCGAAGCTGCCAGCAATGCGTCCAACCCCACGCCGGCTGGCTTGCAGCAAGCGGGCCAAAATGGCGAACGCCGCGAGCGGCTGGAAACCGGCTCACGGCGTCGTCTTCACGCGGTGGCGGCCAGCGGCCAATGCCACCGGCGGCCACTCATCATAGCGTTACGGGGTGCAAACGTCGGTCAAGCAAGCCGCAAGCGCGTCGCTATCCGTGCCGGCTTCGCAGGCGCAAGTCATGCACGCATCGTTGCCGCATTCGCATCCGCGGGCGGCGCTGCAAGGCGGGCCCTCGTCGTCGTCGGGAGGTTGATGCGCCTTGTCGCACTCGTCAGCCGCGTCGAAGGCATTATCGCAGGACGCAGCCTGATCCTCGGTGAGCGCGTCGGTACAGAGCCCGTCGAGGCCGCCCAAGCACGAGATCGCTGCCGCAAACTCGGCCGCGCACGGTTGCTGAGCGGCGGACAACACGCAACCGGTGTTGCAGATGGCGCGGGTGACCGCCCCGCTCGGACCTTTGCAATCTTTGTCCTTGATGCTGTCGCAAAGAGCGCGGCACGCGGTTTCGGCACCACTATCACCCGTGCCGGGCAAGCCGCTCGGCTCATGGAGTGGTCGATCCGGATTTGCCGGTGGTTGGTCGGCGTTGGACGTGTGATCCGAAGCGTTGTTGGTCGGCTGATCGGGATTGGCGGGCGGCTGTTCGTCAGTGACGTCGGGCACGGCAAGGGAGCCGCTGCCGCTGCCACAACCCACGGTCACCCAACCGAGCACCGCAAAAGTTACTGCACAAAGCTGTCGATAGGCCACGCAGAGCCTCCGTTCTCAAAACGCGCGCCCGCGCGCGCAACGTCGTTCTACAAGACTAAATGAACCCGGGCGCAGCGCAAGCCGCGCCGGGCGCGCTGGAGCCGCGCGAGGCTCCAGCGCTCTTCACTGGGGGCGGCTGCCCTGCTGGACAACCGGGCGCGTGTGCTCAGAAGTAGTACAGGGCCGCGACGTTGCTCGTGAAAATGTTCCACGGGTTGTCGCCGACGGTGGTGCCGAAGCTGAAGTTGCTGGTGCTGCTGTCGACGTTCGTGACCGTCTGACTCGTCGAGTCCATGTTCAAGCGCGCGCCAACGCTGCCTTGCAAGGACAGCTGCGGCACGTTGATGAAGCCGAAATGAATTTCAGCGCCCGCGCGAGCGCCGACGTCGAGGTGGAAGCCGCTGAACTTGTTGGTCATGCCGCCAACGTCTTGCGACGTGCCGGCGAAGCCAAGGTTCAGCTCAGGGACGACCTGAAAGCTGAAGTGGCCCGCCGAGGCGAGCGAGAGCGGGACGCCACCATGGATGATGAACGCATGACCACTGGGGCCGTCGTTGGACATGCCGGCCTGTTCGGTGGAGCTGCTGGTCAACCCGAAGCCGATGCCGGCATCGATACCGAGCATGTCGCTCAGCCAGTAGCGCACACCGATGACGGGGGCCGGAAGCACCGCACCGCCAGCGATCGTGACGCCGTTGCGGCCAAGGTAGCCGACGGCCAAACGACCTACGACCGCGTCGTGATCGGAGCTACCCGCGACGGCGGCAGCTTGGGGCGCCGCTCCGGGGAGAGCCATTCCGACCTGGGCAGAGCCGCTGCTGGACGCGGAAGCGTCGGTGGCAGCAACGGGTTGGGGCGGCGGCGCGGGGGCCGCTGCGGCGGGGGCTGCATCTGCAGCTTGGGCGAAAGCACTGCTGGTAACGAGCACGCCGGCGAGACCGGCCAGGTAAGAAACGATCCTGAGCTTACCGATATTCATCAGATCCTCCGAAAGGGGGTCTTGAAAAGGCGCCGCCTCGAGCAAGCTGATAACTTGCGACGAGCCGGTTCCCAATACGCCGCGGCATACTCGCCCGCCTCCACTGATTAAGGCAAGATCATGCCAACGCACTGCGTCACACCGAACCCGAGGCCGTGAAGAAAACTCGCGCAGACATTCGACTTGTGGAGCTTGGCCTGGTGGAGAGCCGGACCAGGGCTCAGGCGCGCATCTTGGCAGGTCAGGTGTTTTGGGACTCGCGCCGCATCGACAAGGCGGGTGACCCGGTGCCCGAGGACGCGGTGCTGCGGGTGACCGAGCTGGACCGTTACTGCTCACGCGGGGGCCGTAAGCTGGAGGGCGCGCTGACCGACCTGGCCGTCGCGGTCGAGGGCCTGGTGGCGGTCGACGTGGGCGCCTCCACCGGGGGCTTTACCGATTGCCTGCTACAGCACGGCGCCGCGCGAGTTTACGCGGTCGACGTCGGTCACGGGCAGCTCGCCGAAAAGCTACGACGAGATCCGCGGGTCGTGATCATGGACCGCACCAACGCGCGGCACCTCACGAGCGCAAGCTTTCCCGAGCCGATTGCCTTTTCCGTCGTGGACGCTTCGTTCATCAGCTTGGACAAGCTGCTGCCAGCGATCGCCCAATTTCTGCCCACGGGAGCGCGTTTGTTGGCGCTGATCAAGCCGCAGTTCGAGGTCGGACGCGAAGAAGCGACGCGTGTGCGTGGCGTGGTCAGCGACGAAAGCATGCGTGAGGGCGCGGTGGCGGGGGCCCTCGCCGGCGTGTCGGCGGCTGGCTTCGAGCTACTTGGCAATTGCCGTTGTCGCGTGCCGGGGCCGCAAGGCAACGTCGAACATTTCGTGCTGGCGCGTCGCGGTTAGAAGGCGAGCACCCAAATGTCGTAGAGGGCGTGCGTCCACACCACCGGCGCAAAGCCGCGAAATACGTAAATTAACGTGAAAACGAGGCCGCACACCCAGCGGAACACGAACGACCGCAGCTCGAAGGGCTCGCCGAATTGACCGAAGTAGTGCCAGCCGCTGAACACGGCCGCCGACAGCGCGGCCCACGCCAGCGTCGCCATCAGCTTCTGACCGGGTAGTGCCTCCGGCATCATCGCCAGGACTAGCCGGCGCCCCACTCCGTACAGCCCGACGCGAAAGGCGATCTCCTCGTACAGGCCGGCCCCCAGCGACAGCACCGTCGCCGTGAAGAACCCGGGTGAGTCACCGACCGGCACCGGGACAGGCGGCGCCGGGGCCAGCTGCCGCAGCTCGGCGAGCGAAAACCCGGCCAGGTGAACCTTGCCCACCACGTAGCTTGCCACCAGCCGCATCGCGACCGCGTACAGCACGCCCTCGACGGCAACGAGCGCAAAACGTTGCCAGCGCAGAGTGTGGCCGCGCCCTAAAACCAGTAAAATACCGGCAAAAATCGCGCCTATCGTCAGCGTGAGCGCCGAATACAGGGGCAGGCTCGAGCTGGCCAAGCCCTTGAGCTCGCGAGTCACGATGTCGGCCGCGTTCTGCACGTCCATCCAGACCACCCCCAGGTGGTAGATGACGAAGATTGGTAAAGTGAGCGCCAGGTCGGCGAGCGGACCGCTGCCCTCGCGTAGGTACCGTTCCGTCTCTTCTTGAGATCGAGCCGAGCTCACGCTTGCTGCATGCGCTCGCTCCCTACGGCGCGTCAAGAAACCGGGCGAGATTGCCGCTCGCGACGGAGCGGCGCGTAAAGAAGCCGGCGACCGGCAAGGCGCGGTCTGCCCACACTCACGCCCTTGCGCACAATCGATTGCCGAAGCAACATCGATATCTAGAGCTCGAGTTACTTTCGAGCTGTTCACGGCCTGGCGCGCGACTCATTCGTCATGAGCCCCAAGTCCGAAGATCCTCCGAGCCTGCGGCACCTCAAGTCGCCTTTCACCAAGGTGATCGCGACTCGCTACTACGACGGGCCGATGGAGGGCTTCTTGGGCCACCGCGACTGGCTGCAAGCTTGCGTCTTTCGACTCCTGGATTGGGACCGCGAAACGGACGCGCGCGTGTACGAGATCGCGAGAGTCGAGGACTTGGGGTTCGAAGATATCGTCTCGCTGCTGTTCCGCGATCGTTTGCCCACGTGGCCGGTTTGGGTGCTGCCAAGCTCCGCGCGCGAGCGCGGCGAGCGCCTGCTGGACGAATGCTTCAAGCGTGCCCGGCCGGTCGCCACCGTGACGACGCGCGACCTATTCGGAGACATCGCGCTCTGGGATCCGGCCGACGACGCGCCCGCCTCGAGCGGTCTGGTCATTCCCGTGCGCAAGCGAGACGCCGGCTAGGCGCTTGGCGCGGGGGCCACTTCATCGGCTATCCTGCGCGCCCGATGGCGCAAGCCGAGCTCGAGCAACACCGTAAATTAGTCGAGGTGATCCGCGCCCACGACCACCGCTACTACGTGCTGGACGACCCGCACATCAGCGACCGCGAGTACGACACCTTGTACGCCCAGCTGCGCGAGCTGGAAAAGCGGCACCCGGAGCTGTGTACGCCGGATTCGCCGACCCAGCGCGTCGGCGGCTCGCTGCGCGGCGAGCTGCGCACGGTGCCGCACGTCGTACCGATGATGTCGCTCGACAACACCTACGGCGAAGCTGATCTTACCGAGTTCGTTCGGCGCGTGCGCCAAGGCTTGCCGGCCGCGCTCACGCCGTCGTACTGCGTCGAGCCCAAGCTGGACGGCGGCAGCATCGAGGTGTTGTACCGTGACGGAAAGCTGGTGCAGGGCTCCACGCGCGGCGATGGGCAAAGCGGCGAAGAGATCACGCAAAACCTGCGCACGATTCGCTCGCTACCGCTGACCATTCCCTACGCTGGCAACATCACCCTGCGTGGTGAGGTCGTGATCTACCGGCGTGATTTGGCTCGCATCAATCAGGCGCGCGTCGCCGCGGGTGAAGCGCCGTTTGCGAATCCGCGCAACGCTGCGTCCGGTAGCCTGCGCATGCTCGATCCGCGCGTGGTCGCGGAGCGACCGCTGCGCGTGATGGCGTGGCAAGTCGTGGAGGGGCCGGCGCTGGCCGACACGCACGCGGGCGCGCTCGACAAGCTGCACGAGCTCGGTCTACCTACGCACCGACTGCATCGCGTGTGCAATTCACTGGAAGAAGTGCTGGCCGCCATCGCCGACATCGACGCCGCCCGTAAGGATTACCCGTACGAGACCGACGGCGCGGTCGTGAAGGTGAACGCGTTCGCGCAACAAGACATCTTGGGTGCGACCGCCAAATTTCCGCGCTGGGCGATCGCCTACAAGTTCGGCGCCGAGCAGGCCGCCACCACCGTCCTGAGCATCCACGTGCAGGTCGGTCGGACCGGCACGCTCACGCCCGTCGCCACGCTCGAGCCGGTGCAACTCGCGGGTACGACCGTGAGCCGCGCCTCACTGCACAACGCCGACATCATCGAAGCGTTGGGCATCCGCGTCGGCGACCGCGTAATCGTCGAAAAAGCCGGCGAAATCATCCCCCAGGTCGTGTCGGTGGACGTCGCGGCGCGCGTCTCGGAGGAGCCGCCGTTCGCCATGCCCGTCGTCTGCCCGTGCTGCCAAACACCGGTGCAAAAGGACGAAGGCCAGGTCGCGGTCTTTTGCCCGAACGCACGCTGTCCCGATCGCATGAAGGCAGCCCTGCTGCACTACTCGCGACGCTTCGCCATGGACGTCGACAACCTCGGTGAGTCGCTGATCGCGCAGCTGGTCGACGGTCAGCTCGTGAACGACGTCGCGGACTTGTACGACCTCACCGTCGAGCAAGTCACCGCGCTCGAGCGCATGGGCAAGAAGAGCGCCGAGAACGTCGTGAGCTCGATCCAAGCGTCGAAGGAGCGCACGCTCGATCGCCTGCTGACCGGCCTCGGCATCGATCACGTCGGGCAGGTCGCGGCGCGGCAGCTGGCCGAAGCCGCGCGTGACCTGCACACGCTGATGAGCTGGGACGAAGCTGCCGCCACCGCTCACCTCGCTGCCATCTCCGGCTTCGGCCCCAAGATGGTCGAGAGCGTCGTAAGCTACCTTTTTGCGCCGGAATCGCGGGCATTGTTGGACAAGCTGGCCGCGCGCGACGTCTCCCGCCGGCAGCCGGTGAACGCATCCAAGACCGAGGGACCGCTGGTGGGCCAGAGCTTTTGCGTCACCGGCGTATTGTCGAAGAAGCGCGAAGACGTGCACCAAGACATCCGCAACGCCGGCGGCGAAGTTCACGACAAGGTGAAGAAGGGCACGACGTATCTCGTCGCCGGCGAAAAGGTCGGCAAGGCCAAGCTCGACGGCGCGCGCAAGTTCGGCGCCCAAGTGGTCGACGAGGCGGGACTGGGCGCGCTCATCCGCGGCGAAGCTCCCGCCTCGGTCGCGGCCCCATAGAGCGCGATGCGGGCCCTGCCAAGCCTTTGGTCACACCCGATGGTGCGCGCGGCCTTGGCGCTCACCGGCCTCGGCTTGTGTGCGTGGGGGACGACCCGCATCGCGCTGCAGCAGCGCCAGCCCCCCGATCGTTGTCCGGCGGGCATGGTCGCACGGGGCGCGCGCTGCTGCGGCGCCGGTCAAACGCTGGCCGGCGAAGCGTGCCGCGGCCGCGCCAGCAGCTGTTCCAGCGCCCAAGAGCTGAACGACACCGGCCAGTGCGTGGCGCGCTTCGGCGTGGTCAGCTTCGACGGCGGCGAGCTGTTCATCGGCGCCACCGATTGGGACGGCGCCAGCGGCGGGGTGCGCTTTCCACGGACGGTCGTGGCCCCCTTTCGTTTGGACGTCGCCGAGGTCACTCGCGAGCGCTTCGACGCCAACGCGAAAGGCGAGCCGGGTCTGCCGGCAACCAACGTCAGCGCCAGCGAAGCCGAGACGTTTTGTCGAAGGCAGCGCGGACGTCTGCCGTCCGCGGCGGAGTGGGTCTGGGCCGCGGCGGGAAGCGGAGCCCGACGCTACCCGTGGGGTAACAGTGGGCTGGTTTGCCGACGGGCAGCGTTCGGCCTCATGCAAGGACCCTGCGCGCGCCGAGCCAGCACGCTAGCGTCGGGCGCCGAGCTCGTCGGTTCCCGCCCCGACGGGGCGTCGCCGGAAGGCGTGCTGGATCTCGCGGGCAACGTGGCTGAATGGACGCGCGAAGCCGATGGCGGTCACGCGGCGCGGGGGGGCTCGTTTCGCTCCACGTCGGCCGCGGAGCTGAAGTCGTGGGCCGCGCTTTCCGATAACGACAAAGCCCTCCACATCGGCTTCCGTTGCGCGTATCCACCTTAGTCATGACAACGGCGGTCTTGTGCATCGGGACGGAGCTCACGCGGGGGGAGCTGCTCAATTCGAACGCCACCTGGTTGGCCGAGTCGCTCACGCGCCTAGGGCTCGAGGTCACGGCCGTCGATTGCGTCGACGATGATCGCGGCCGCATCGAAGCCTACTTGCGGCGCTTGTCGGCCGAGCACCAAGTCGTCGTGTGCACGGGTGGGCTCGGACCCACCACCGACGACATCACGACCGAATGCGCGGCGCGCGTGGCGGGTGTCGCCCTGGTGCGTGACGAGCCGTCGCTCGAGCACATCAAAGAGCTGCTGCGACGCTACGGGCGGTCGGAGATGGCGGCCTCGAACGCCAAACAAGCCGATTTTCCGGCGGGCGCGCGGATCTTGCCCAATCCGCGCGGCTCGGCGCCCGGCTTCCACGTGAAGCTCGGAGCGGCCGCCGCGTACTTCATGCCCGGCGTGCCCAGCGAGATGAAGGCGATGTTCAGCGCCAGCGTCGCGCCGGATCTGGGCGCGCTCGTCACGGAGCAACGCCATCAGCTCGTGCTGCGTTGCTTCGGCATGGCCGAGTCGGAGATCAACGATCGGCTCGCTGGCGTCGAAGCGCAGTACGGCGTGGTCATCGGCTATCGCGCGAGCCTGCCCGAGATTGAAGTCAAGGTGCTGGCCCGCGGCGCTACCAGCGACGACGCCCTCACCCTGGCGCAACGCGCCGCCGCTGACGTGCGGGCTCGCCTGGGTGACTGTGTCTACGGAGAAGGCTTCGGCAGCCTACCGGAGCATGTCGGGGCGCAGCTCGCCGAACGCGGTGTGACGCTAGCGATCGCCGAGTCATGCACCGGCGGCCTCGCGGCCGAGCTTTTGACGCGCATTCCTGGCTCGAGCCGCTACTTTTTGGGTGGCGTCGTGGCCTACGCCAACGCGGTAAAAACGGCTTTGCTGGGGGTTCCAGCCGAGCTTCTGGCCGCCCACGGCGCGGTCAGCGCCGAGGTCGCGCGCGCCATGGCCGAGGGCGTGCGGGAACGCCTGGGCGCCGATCTGGGCCTCGCCTTCACCGGCATCGCCGGCCCCGACGGCGGCACCGCTGACAAGCCGGTCGGCTTGGTGCATTGGGCCGTCGCCAGCAGGACCGGCACCGTGCTCCGCGACCGCGTGTTCATCGGCGATCGGTTGGCCATCCGCCGCCGTGCAACCTTCGCCGGCTTCGACTTGCTCCGCCGCAGCCTCTAGCCTTCGCGCCGCGCCAATAGCTCGCGGATGCGATTGATCAGCACGCTGGGCATGTACGGCTTCTGCAGGAACGCGTCGTCTTGGGCCAAGCCGTGCTCTTGCAGCGCCTCGCCCGCGTAGCCGGATACGTACAACGCCGCCAAATCCGGCCGTTCTTCGCGCAAAATACGCACGAGCTCGGGGCCGCTTTGCTCGGGCATGATCACGTCGGTCACGACCAAATCGATCTTGTCGGGGCCAGCCAACGCGGCAGCGGCGCCGCGTCTATCTTCGGCGGCGGTAACGCGAAAACCGGCGCGCGCGAGCAGGCGCACGGTCGTTTCACGCACCGCACGATCGTCCTCGATGATCAAGATCGTAGCGACTTTGGTGACGGCGGCCGACGGCGGCGGCGTGATTTTTCGCTCGGGCTTGGCCTCCGGCAAAAACACCGAGATCGTCGTACCGGAGCCGAGCTCACTCTCGATCGACAACGTGCCTGCGATGCGCTCGACGATGCCGAGCGACGTCGCCAACCCGAGCCCCACGCCGTGCGGTTTGGTCGTGAAGAACGGCTCGAACACGCGCTGGCGCTGGTCCGCCGACATGCCGGTACCGGTATCTTTGACCATCAACACGAAGTAGCGCCCCGCCGGCAGCTTCGGGTGGCCGGCGCCGAGCGCTTCGGCGCGGGTGGACACGTCGACCACACCGCCGTTCGTCATGGCTTCGGCGGCGTTGATGACCAAGTTCACCAGCACTTGCTCGAGCTGCGCCAAATCGGCGCGCACCGCGAGCCTTTGGGGCGCCAGCGTGACGCGCAGCCGAATGTCCTCGCGCAGCACCCGCGACAGCATCTTCTGCGAATTTTCGACGACCTCGTTCAGATCCAGCAGGCGCACGTCGCTGGCGCGCTGGCGCGAAAACACCAAAAGCCGCTGCGTCAGGCCGGTGGCACGCTCGGCGGCGTCGAGCGCGGTTTGCAAATCCGCTTGCCCGTCCGGCGACACCTGCGATTTGGCCAGGCTGATGGCGCCGATGATCGCCGTCAGCAAGTTGTTGAAATCGTGCGCCACGCCCCCCGCCAAACGGCCGACCGTTTCCAGCCGCTGCGACTGGGCCAGCTGATGCTCGAGCTCTTTGCGCAGCGTAATGTCGTGAACGATGCCGATGATGACGAGCGGCTCGCCCCTCTCATCGCGCTGGACCTGGCCGCGACCCTCGACCCACACGACCTGGCCGCTGGGCACGATGGCGCGGTGCTCGATACGAAAGTCGGTGGTGGAGCGGTCGGCCAGCGCACGCGCCACGGTGGCCTTGGCATATTCGAGATCAGCGGGGTGCACGAGCTTGCACCAGGCATCGAAGCTGCCGCCGAACTCGTCCACGCCGAAAATGCCCAGCACTTCGCGCGACCAGGTGACGTGGCCCGTACGCAGGTCCCATTCCCACGTTCCGAGCTGCGCCGCCGATAGCGCGCGTCGCAGCCATTCGGCGCTTTCGCGGGGGTCGCGACCAGAAGAGACGGGGGGCTCAGCCATGCTCACGAACGGCGCGCGAGGGTCGGCGCCCGACCGAGACCCCAGATTAACTCAGTTCAGCGCCGACAGGCGGGCTTTCGAGACCGCTTCCGGCACCGATTCGCCGGCCACTACCCGTTTGAAGCTCAAACCGATAGGTGAGCGGTCGACGAAGATGGTGTCGCCCGGGCTGAGCTCGCCGCCAAGCACGCGCTTGGCCAGCTCGTCCTCGAGGTGCTTTCTGATCGCACGGCCCAGCGGGCGCGCGCCGAACTGCGGATCCCACCCCAGCTCACCCAAGTAGTCCTTGGCCTCTTCGCTGATGGCCAGCGTGAGCTCACGCTGCGCGAGCCGTTGATGCAGGCGCTGCAATTGAATCTCGACGATCCGACGGATCTGCTCGCGAGCCAGGCGATGATAAACGACGATCTCGTCCAGACGATTGATGAACTCGGGACGAAACACGCGTCGCAGCGCGTCCATGGCCACGCTCCGCGTCTGCTCTTCCCGCGATGCGACGTCGTCGACCAAGCGTTGCTCCTCGAGGGCGGCAAGCTCCGCGCTGCCGACGTTACTGGTCAAGATCACGACCGTGTTCTTGAAGTCCACGGTCCGGCCCTGCCCATCCGTGAGCCGGCCGTCGTCGAGCACCTGCAAGAGCACGTTGAATACGTCCGGGTGCGCCTTCTCGATCTCGTCTAACAAGATCACGCTGTACGGCCGACGCCGCACCGGCTCCGTCAATTGACCACCTTCGTCGTAGCCGACATAGCCGGGAGGAGCGCCAATCAGCCGCGAGACCGCGTGTTTTTCCATGTATTCGCTCATGTCGATGCGAATCATGGCGCGCTCGTCGTCGAACAAGAACTCGGCCAGCGCGCGCGCGGTCTCGGTCTTGCCCACACCCGTCGGCCCCAAGAATAGAAACGAGCCGATCGGACGCTTTTCGTCACCCAAGCCGGCGCGAGAGCGCCGTACCGCGTTGGCCACGGCCGTCAGCGCCGCGCTCTGGCCGACCACGCGCTTCTCCAAGTTGGCTTCCATCGAGATGAGCTTCTGCATCTCGCCTTCCAGCATCTTGGACACGGGCACCCCCGTCCATTTGGACACGATGGCCGCGATCTCTTCTTCGCCCACCTCTTCTTTGAGGTACGAGCCCTTTTCTTGTAGCTGATTCAGCTGAGCGCGATCTTGCTCCAGCTGTCGCTCCAGCTCCGGAACTCGCCCGTATTGAATCTCGGCCGCGCGTCCCAAGTCTCCCGAGCGCCGCGCCTGCTCTTCGGCCGTGCGCAGCTCTTCGAGCTCACGCTGTTGAACGCGCAGCTTCTCGATGAAATCCTTTTCACGTAGCCATTGCGCACGCATGCGGTCGCGGTCGCTGGAGAGCTCGCCCACCTCGCGAGACAGCTCCTCGAGCCGGGCTTTGCTGCCTTTGTCGCGCTCTTTCGACAGCGCTTGCTGCTCGATTTGCAGCTGCAGCAGCTTCCTCTCGATTTGGTCGATCGGCAGCGGCAAGCTGTCGATCTCCATCTTGATCTTGCTCGCGGCTTCATCGACCAAGTCGATGGCCTTGTCCGGCAAAAAACGCTCGGTAATGTAGCGGTTGCTGAGCACGGCCGCGGCCACCAAAGCCGAATCCTTGATGTGGATGCCGTGGTGCACCTCGTAGCGCTCCTTCAGCCCACGCAAGATGGCGATCGTGTCCGGCACCGACGGCTGATCGACGACCACGGGTTGGAAGCGACGCTCGAGCGCCGCGTCTTTCTCGATGTGCTTGCGGTATTCGTCGAGCGTAGTCGCGCCGATGGCCCGCAGCTCACCGCGTGCCAGCGCCGGCTTCAGCATGTTGGCGGCGTCCATGGCGCCCTCGGCGGCGCCCGCGCCCACGAGCGTGTGCAGCTCGTCGATGAACAAGATAACGCCGCCGGCGGCCACTTCGACCTCCTTGAGCACGGCCTTCAGGCGGTCTTCGAACTCGCCGCGGAACTTCGAGCCGGCGACCATGGCCGACAGATCGAGCGCCAAAATTCGCTTGTCTTTGAGCGACTCCGGCACGTCGCCGTTGGCGATACGGCGCGCGATGCCCTCGGCGATGGCCGTCTTGCCCACGCCCGGCTCACCGATCAGCACCGGGTTGTTCTTGGTTCGGCGCGCCAACACCTGCATCACGCGGCGGATCTCTTCGTCACGGCCGATCACCGGATCGATCTTGCCCCGACGGGCGAGGGCGGTGAGATCACGCGTGTACTTCTCGAGCGCTTGAAATTTACCTTCCGGATCTTGATCCGTGACCCGCTGACTGCCGCGAATTTCGGCCAACGCGTGCAGTAGCTTGTCGTACGCCAGGCCGTGGCGATCGAACACCGCCTGCACGTCTTTGTCGGAGCGCCCTGCGAGCAGAAAGTGCTCCACCGAAACGAAGTCGTCTTTCAGCTTCTTGGCTTCGTCCTCGGCCGCGTTCAAGAACGGCACCGTACGACGGCCGAAGCCCGGCTCCTGGCCGCCCGAAACCTTCGGCAGCTTCTCCACGCGCTCGTTGAGCGCCTTCGCCAGCGCCTTGGGATCGGCACCGGCGCGCTGCGCGACCGCGGCTCCAACGCTGCCCTCTTGCTCCAGCACTGCCACCAGCACGTGCTCGGGAATGATCTCGGGGTTGCCGCGCCGAGTGGCCGCATCGACGGCCGCGCGCAGGCACTCTTGGCTCTTGTTGGTGAGGCGATCCATCCGCATGTGTGGCTACTCCGCGCTTGGGTCGCGATGACTGACGCGACGACGGGGGCAAACTAAGTCCGCCGCGGACGGTTGCAAGGGGCGCGCCGACTACGAGAAGG
>Ga0164241_10002022_pt1 | contig 22992 bp, 15 predicted proteins | sample OricomyardsoilBY_FD_108780 | JGI IMG/M metagenome (GOLD analysis project Ga0164241, IMG submission 108780) | Backyard soil microbial communities from Emeryville, California, USA - Original compost - Back yard soil (BY) | ecosystem: Environmental > Terrestrial > Soil > Unclassified | place: USA... | reverse complement strand
GCTTTGAATTCAGGCATTTGCTCGAGGCGCGCCAGCAGAGCGGACAATTCCTCGGCAAAGCTTGGCTTGAGTGTGTTCAGCGGCTCGTCCACTACGTCGAAGCGCACGACTCCAACACCGTCCGAACGGACTTCGAACAGCAACGATGACCGCGAGGGTTCCGTACTCACTAGCTGGCCTCCAAAACCATGGCTGCTCCGAGTCCACCGGCCGCGCAAGCCGTGCACAGCGCGTATTGCCCGCCGCGGCGACGGAGCTCGCGGAGCGCCTGAGAGATCTGGCGCGCGCCGGTAGCCGCAAAGGGATGGCCGAGCGCGATCGAACCGCCAGAGACGTTCAACTTGTCCCAATCGACTTTGCCGATACGCTTGTCTCGGCCCAGCTTGTTCGCCGCAAATGCGTCGCTTTCGAAGGCCTGCACGTTACTCAGGACTTGAGCCGCGAACGCCTCGTGCATATCGATCAAGTCCATGTTCTTGAGCTTCAACTCTGCTCGATCGAGCGCCAGAGGCGCTGCGTAAGCGGGACCCATCAGCAATTGCTCGGCAGGATCGACCGCCGCAAACGCATAGCTGCGCAGGTAGCCGAGGACATCGAAGCCCAAGGACTTCGCCTTCTTTTCGGCCATCAGCAAGAGAGCGCTCGCGCCGTCGGTGAGCGGCGAACTGTTGCCTGCGGTCACGGAGCCGTACTCTCGATCGAACACGGGTTTGAGCTTTGCGTACGCGTCGAGCTCCGAGTCCCTTCGGATCAAGTTGTCTTCTTCGAAAGGTTCATAGCGAGGGGGCACGAACACCGACATGACTTCGTCGCGCAGCCGCCCGTCCGCCCAGGCTTGAGCCGCCAGCGTATGGCTGCGATGTGCGAAGGCGTCCTGATCTGCGCGCGAAATGCCATTTTCCTTGGCCATCTTTTCGGCGCTTTCGCCCATCGTCAGGCCGGTGGAAGGTTCCTTGAGCGTGGGCGGGATGGGCAACAGGTCCGTAGCGCTCAAGCTGGCCAAGGCTCGCAACTTTTCAGCCAGCGAGCGGGCCTTGCTGACTTTCACCAAAACCGCGCTGAGGCGCTTGCTCGCAGCCATGGGAACGTCACTCGCACTGTCCGCTCCACCGGCGATGCCGCAATCGATGACACCTGCGAGGATCGACTCGGCAACGTTGACCGTAGCTTGATAGCTCGTGGCACACGCGCGCGCGACGCTGTACGCCTCGATTGAACGCGGCATGCCGGTACCAAGCACGACTTCGCGCGCGATATTTGGCACGCTCAACGACGGGATCACCTGCCCATAGACGACCTGCTCGACCTCGCGCGGCTCCAGACCCGTACGTTGCAGCAGCTCCGCGACGAGGATTTTTGCTAGGTCGAGCGCGCTCAAATCCTTGTAGGCGGACCCTTGCTTCGCGAACGGGGTGCGCAATCCGGAGACGATCGCGACGCGCCGATCAGCGTTCGACTTTGCCATGCACTCGAACGAGTAAGCCCCGTGACGCGGCGTGTCAAGGCGCACGCGAGTGCGCTCGAACGCGCCGACATTCAGTCAACGCGTTCGAGCGCTTTCTCAATATCGCTCAACGCGAGTTCGAAGCGCGACCCTCGGTTTTCGAGTGGGACTCGTTCGCCCCGTTCGGAGTGACACTCTTCATCACGCCGCTGGCCGCAGGAGCGGGGCGCAAGGTGTCGAAACGAACCCGCACGCTCACGCGAGTTCCACGCAGTTCATCACACAGTGTGCCGGCAAGTGCGAACAGTTGATGACGAACCGCATCACCAGCTGTCACGTCCGAAGCGAGGACGAGCTCGCCACGTTGCTTTTTCAACATGGCTTGGAGAAGTGAGTCGCAAATTGCCTGGCGCGCATCGATGCTCGCCGAGTCGAGTGCACCGTTGCTGACCAGAAGCCCAGCATGAATGGCGACGTCGCGCGCGCCGACTTCATCCATCTTGCGAGCGATGCGCTGCGCAAATGTCGATGCCGATTCGTCCGCCGATTGGGCGATGACCATCGAATTGGGTGCTTGCGCTTGGTACTCAGCGAGCCACGGCGGCCATGTCGTGTTCAGCTCGAGAACGACCACCGAGAGCAGTGTTTCGTCCGATTGTTCCATAACTTCCCTCCGCGTGGCCCTGCGACCACGCGCCTCTGTGTCACTGCAAAACCCTGGGCAATTTGCCCTTACCTCTACGCATGGGACTTTTTTCGGCTCGAATCAGAAATCGATTCGAAGAAATAGTTCCCCAAACGTACCAAGATAGGAGATGCCTCCAATTTCTTGGATTCGTCAACCCCGAACGCTCCTCACCGAGGCCTAGGCGCAAATGATGAACGTTTGCGGGAGCGCGCACGATGTCCTACACGCGGCGTGCGCAGATGCGCGCCCGTACGTAAGGCAACCGCTCGCTCCTTCGCCGAGCGCGGAGCGTGAAGCGTCTTGTCAGTAGCCGAAGTCGGGCGTGCCCGGCTTCACATTGGAAGAACGCGCCGGCTTCGCTCCAACCTTCGGTGCGGGTCGTACGGGTGCGGCAGCGCGCACCGCGGCTGTCTTCGAAGTCGGTGCTACTGGAGCCGCTGTCGCTACCACGGGAACTGCACTTTCAACTGCGGGAGCTGGCTCTCTCGCTGGATCCGCGCTCGGCGCGGCATGTGCTTCCGGCTGCGCCGTTGGCAGCGTCGGCGCTGCGGGCTGAGTGGCGGTCGTCACTGCAGCCGCAGAGGCTGCAGCGGTGAGGGATTTGCCGTGCAGGGTGTACGCGGCGTAGGCACCACCGCCAAGCACCACGAGTCCGACACCGAGCGCGGCCGCGAGCACTCCGGCTACGCTCTTCTTGGGCGCGATCGGAGCAGCGCCCGGTTGTGAGGTTGCCCAAGTGCCGGCAGTCTTTAGACCAACGACTGGCGCGTTCGCGTCACTGATTGATGCCATCGATCCGCGCGCTCCCGGCGGCAGATGTCCCACGGGGGACGCTTGCATCGCGGTAGGAACGGCGACCGATTGCCCGCTCTGCGACCAGGCTTCGATCGCTTGCAATAGCTCCGTCGTGCTCTGAAAGCGCTGCGACACGTCGCGCGCCATCGCCTTGGAAACGATACTAGCGAAGGCAGGATCCAGATCGGGAACGATCGACTGCGGTGGCGGCACGACATCCAGCACGATCTTGAACATCAGCTGGTTGAAAGTGCCTGCATCGAACGGGACGCGTCCCGTGACGGCTTCGAACATGATCACGCCGAGCGAATAAACATCGCTGCGCGCATCTGCCTCGCCACTACCGCTCGCTTGCTCGGGGGACATGTAATACGGCGTGCCCATGACTGCGCCGGTGCGCGTCATCTTCATGCCGTCGCCACCACCGCTGAGTGGTGAGAACTTGGAGATCCCGAAATCGATGATCTTGACGAAGTCCTTGTTGCCCGCCTTCTCCCGCAGGATGAAGATGTTGTCGGGCTTCAAGTCTCGATGAATGATGCCCGCGGAGTGGGCCGCGCCGAGGCCTACCAAAACTTGGCGCATCAGCGGTGCGAGATCCTGCGGCATGAGCCGACCATTGCGCTTGATGCGCGAAGACAGCGGTTCGCCGTCCAAGAACTCCATGATGATGAAGCGATCGCCGTCAGGCAGATTGCCAAGGTCCAGCACTTCCAAGATGTGATCGTTACCGATGCGACCGGCTGCTTGCGCCTCGCGCTCGAAGCGCTGCATCACATCACTGTTATTGGCGAACGCTGCGTGCAGCACCTTGATCGCGACGCGGCGATTGATGCGCACGTTCTCGCCCTCGAAGACCGCTCCCATGCCGCCTTCGCCGATCATCTTCACGATGCGATATTTGTTGTCTAGCAGCTGACCGACTTCGAGCGACATCGTGGCGCGTTCCTCCCGCAGGACTGGATCCTGTAACTATACGACCGAGCTCGAACGCTGCCCCCGAATATTTTTTGCCAGCTCGGCACCGCCCGCTCTCAGTCGGCGCGTCCGATTACCGCGATGCTTTAGCGCGTCGGCAAACGCTAGCTCTTGCGATCCGACGAGGCCGCTCAGGCGACCCGGCGCACAGAATCCTTCACGGGAGCCGAAGTGCGCGGACTCGACTTTTCCGAAGGATCCGCCGAGGTAAGCGCGAGCGAGGACTCACCAAAGCTGAGCTTCACTTCCACGCCCGAGCTTTGCCACTGTCGCGTGGCGTCGGCGAGCAACGCCGAAAACACCGGCTTCGAGCGGGCGCCGTTGCGGTCACACGCCACGAACGAGAGACTGCCTCCGCCGGAGCGGCTGAGAGCATTGCCCGCGGCGCGCGCGATTTCCGCGCGCGCCGTTTGTGCGTGAGAGTCGATGCGTTCACTACACGCCACCAGCACACTCCCCAATCCTACGCCGCTCGGGAACGAACTAGTGACTTGCTCGGTGACGCGAGCCGCGAATGCGGCGGGCGTTTCGGTTTCGTCTTGCGAAAGCACGCGCCGGGCTTTTGCATTGCGAGTAGCTTCGATCTCCGACGCCGGCCATTCGGCTCCGAGTTCCACGACGATGAGCAGGCCCTCGGATGACGTAAGTTTTTTCATTGAAGGTCCAGGTCTATAGCCGCTTTGCCCGATAAATCTCGCAAAGATTGCTCTTTTGGGCCAAATTTCGGGCAAGCTCGGGGCATTCCTGCCACTTTTGTCTCATCTGAACCTACCCCGCGCCACTCCCACTTCCCGGGTAACCCGCGCTTTTGGGGAAATTTGGCGCGCTACTGTCTCGCACTGCTGACGGTTGCGCTCGGCGCGGCGGCGTTCGCAGTCGTGTTCCGACACACGATCGCGTGGGTCTTCGCACGGGGCTATGGCGTGCGCGATGTCCTGAGCGCGTTCCAGCGCTTGCCTTGGTATGCGCGCATCGCAGTGCCGGCGATCGGCGGAGCACTCGCGGGCTTCTCGGGCGCGATCGGCGCGAAGCTGAAAGGCGGGCACGGCGTCGGTGAAGTGATGGAAGCGGTCGCGCTGGGCAAGGGGCAGATCTCGCTGCGTCTCACGTTGCTGAAGGCGTTCGGTTCCTGGCTCGCAATCGTGTCCGGCGGCTCCGTCGGGCGCGAAGGGCCGTTGATCCAATTCGGCGGTGGATTCGGCGGCACGCTCGGGCGCCTATTTCGCCTCCGGGAGCGGCAAATTCGCGCGTTGATCGCTGCGGGAGCCGGCGCCGGCTTTGCCGCTGCATACAACACGCCGATCGCCGCAGTGCTGTTCGTGGTCGAGGTGGTCACGGGGGTGATCGCGCTCGATCTCGTGCTGCCCGTGATCATCGCAGTGCCGATCGCGACCGCGCTGACACGACTCGCGATCGGCGGCGGTCCCATTTACGGACAACGCAGCTTCAGCATGAACTCCAATGCGGAGCTCGCGCTGTACGCTGCGCTGGGACTACTCGCCGGTGTCACCGGCCCCGCGTTCATGATCTTGCTCAAGCGCGGGGAGACACTGTTCAGCAAACTCACCGCCCGCCGACCACTGCGCGCAGCACTCGGCGGAGCGCTCGTTGGCACGATCGCCGTTGCGCTACCGCAAGTGACCGGCAACGGCTACGAAGCGATCAACCTCATCTTGGGGCAGCAGCTCGAGCTCAACGTGCTGGTCGTGCTCTTTTTCGCAAAAGCAGTCGCGACCACCGCGTCGGTTTCTTCCGGCAGTCCGGGCGGTGTGTTCACGCCATCGCTGCTGCTGGGGGCGGCGCTGGGCGGCATCGTCGGGCACTGGATGGTACGCTTCGGGCCCGCCGGGAGCAGTGGCGCCATCGCCGCCTACGCCTTGGTGGGCATGGCAGCGGTGACCGCCGCGACCACTCACGCGCCCCTGATGGCTACGGTGCTCGTCTTCGAGCTGTCAGGCGATTATGCGATCGTGCTGCCGTTACTGACCGCGTGTGCGATCGCCACGGTGCTCTCGCGAAGAGTGCACCGTGAATCGATCTACACGGAAGAGCTGCGGCGGCGCGGCAGTCAGTGGGAAGTGAGAGTCGTGGCGACGGAATCACCCCTTCGGGTGTCACGAAGCGTGTCAGATGTGAATCGCGCGCCCTGACACGGCAAAGGCCGCTTCCTTGACGATTTCGGCGAGTGTCGGGTGAGCGTGCGACGTGCGCGCGATATCCTCCGAGGTAGCGCCGAACTCGATCGCGGCGACGGCTTCTGCGATCAGATCACCCGCGTGTGCGCCCAAGATGTGCACGCCCAAAACGCGATCGGTGTCTTGGTGGGCTAAAATCTTCACGCGGCCCTCGGTCGCGCCAATCGCACGCGCTCGGCCGTTGGCAGTGAACGGGAACATGCCCTTCTTGTACGGGACGTTCGCAGACTTGAGCTCGTCCTCGGTCTTACCGACCGAGGCAATTTCCGGGTGAGTGTACACGACACCCGGAATCGCGTCGTAGTTCACGTGGCCGTAGCCGGTCACGATGTGCTCGACGCACGCGATGCCCTCTTCCTCGGCCTTGTGCGCCAGCATCGGCCCGCGCACGACATCGCCGATCGCGTAGAAGCCCGCAACATACGTCCGGAAGTGATCATCGATCGGGATCCGCCCGCGCGGATCGAGCTCGATGCCCACCGCGTCGAGGCCGAGACCAGTGGTGTTCGGAACGCGACCCACCGAGACCAACACGCGGTCGCACTCGATGTCCGGCTGACCTTCGACGCTGACGAACACCTTGTCACCCTCGCGGCGAGTACCGGTGACCTTGGAGCCGAGTCGGAACTCGATGCCTTGTCGCGTGAAGATGCGTTCAGCCTCTTCCGCGATCTCCGAGTCCATGCCCGGCAAGATGCGCTCGAGGTACTCCAGCACAGTGACCTTGGCGCCCAGGCGATTCCAAACCGAGCCGAGTTCGAGCCCGATGTAGCCGGCGCCGATCACCACCAAGTGCTTCGGCACCTCGGGGTACGAGAGCGCTTCAGTGCTGGTACCGACGCGATCGCCGTCGAGCTCGACGCCGCGCAACGGCGCGACGCTGCTGCCCGTGGCGATCAGCACGTGTTTGGCTTCGAGTTCGTTCGCGTCTTGGCCTTCGACCACCACACGGCCGCGGCCAGTGATGCGTCCGTGCCCGCGGTAGCGGGTCACCTTGTTCTTCTTGAACAGGTAAGCGACGCCGTTCGTGTTCTGCGAAACGACCTTCGTCTTGCGCTCGATCATGCGCGCAAGATCCAACTCGACTCCTGCGACCTTGATGCCGAAATCGGCCAAATCATGGCCCGCGGCGTGGTAGCGCTCGCTGGCTTCGAGCAACGCCTTGCTGGGAATGCAGCCCACGCGCACGCAGGTGCCGCCGAGCGCGTCTTCCTCTTCGATACAGGCTACGTCCAGGCCGAGCTGCGCGGCGCGGATCGCCGCGACGTAGCCGCCCGGACCGGCGCCAATCACGATCAAATCATGTTTTTTCACGTTACACCTCGAGCAAGATGCGCGCGGGTTCTTCCATGCACTGCTTGATGCGCTTCAAGAACGTCACCGCTTCGCGGCCGTCCACTAGGCGATGATCGTAGGTCAGGGCGATGTACATCATCGGTCGAATCACGACCTGACCCTTGACGGCCATCGGGCGATCTTGGATTGCGTGTAGGCCGAGGATGCCGCTTTGCGGCGGGTTGACGATCGGCGTCGACATCATCGAGCCGTAGATCCCGCCATTGCTGATGGTGAACGTGCCGCCTTGCAGCTCGCTCAACTCGAGCTTGTTGTCCTTGGCTCGCTTGCCGAAATCGGCGATCGCGAGCTCGACCTCGGCGAAGCCCAATCGCTCGGCGTTGCGAATGATCGGCACAGCCAGACCTTTGCCGCCACCGACGGCCACGCCGATGTCGTAAAAGTTCTTGTACACGATGTCGTTGCCACGGATCTCGCCGTTGACCGACGGGATCAGCTTGAGCGCCTCGATCGTGGCCTTCACGAAGAACGACATGAAGCCGAGCTTGATGCCGTATTTCTCCTGAAATGCCTCTTGGTGCGCCTTCCGCAGTTCCATCACCGCGCCCATGTCGACCTCGTTGAAGGTCGTGAGCAGAGCGGCAGTCTGCTGCGACTGCACCAAGCGCTCCGCGATGCGCTTGCGGAAGGGGCTCATCGCCACCACTTCTTCTTGGCGATCCTGAGCTACCGGCGCTTTCGCGACGGGCTTGTCCTTCAAGCGATCGACGTCTTCCTTGAGCACGCGACCGCCCGGGCCGGTAGCCTCCACGTCGTCGGGGCTGAGACCGCGCTCTTTGAGCGCGCGACGCGCCGACGGCATGACTCGAGCAAAGCCTTGCGGCGGAATCGTCGGACGCACGCTCTTCGTCTCTGCGGGCGGCTCGGCCTTGGCTGCCGCCTTTGGCGCCTCGGCCTTCGCCGGTTCGGCCGCTTTGGGCTTGGTCGCCCCAGCAGCGCCCTCTTCGATGTAGGCGATCACGTCGCCGACGTTGGCCGTTTGGCCCTTCTTGACCTTGATCTGCGAGAGCACGCCGTCATTCGGCGCGGTCAGATCAACCGTCACTTTGTCGGTTTCGATCTTGGCGATCACTTCGTCACGCGTGACGGAGTCGCCCTCGCCCTTCAACCACTCACCCATTTGCACTTCGGTGATCGATTCACCGACGGTCGGCACTTTTAATTCGATTGCCATGCTTTGGTAGCGCTTCCTGTTATCCGAGCGCGGCCCAGGCTTGGGCGCACCCGCGGGCCAGGGACTTATCGTCCCGTGGCCCAGATCGGTCAACTTGTAGAATGAATCTTGGGATTTACGCGGGCGGCGGTGAAACCGCGCCTCAGGCGAATGCGCGCTCGAGGAGCTCTTGCTGCTCGAGCTTGTGGCAGTTGTGTGAACCGGTGGCCGGACTCGCCGACTCGGCGCGACACACGCCGCTGAACGGGAAACGCCCGAAAAGCATCGCTCCGAAACGCGCGCGGAAGTGACGCCAGGCTCCCATGTTCTCCGGCTCGTCTTGCACCCAAACGATCGGCGTACCGTCGTCGCAGTGCTCGATGGCCGCGCGGATATGGCGATCCGGCAGCGGATACAGCTGCTCGACGCGCACGATCGCGATGTCCTCGCGGTTGAGCTCCTGCCGGCGCTTCTCCAGGTCGTAGTAAACCTTGCCGGTGCACACGAGCACCTTGCTCGGCTTCGCGACTCGATTGTCCGGCAGCACGCGATGGAAACGACCAGCCGAGAAATCCTCGAGCGGGCTCACGCACATCGGGTGACGCAGCAGGCTCTTGGGCGTGAACATGATCAGCGGCTTGCGCCACGGCCGCAGCACTTGACGACGCAGCACGTGGAAGTGTTGCGCGGGTGTGCTTGGTTGCACGATCTGCACGTTCTCTTCGGCGCAACCGGTCAGGAAGCGCTCGAGCCGAGCGCTGGAGTGCTCCGGGCCCTGCCCTTCGTAGCCGTGCGGCAGCATCAACACCAAACCACTCAGGCGCTTCCACTTGTCCTCGGCGCTGACCAAGAACTGATCGATGATCACCTGCGCGCAGTTCACGAAGTCACCGAATTGCGCTTCCCAGATCACGAGCCCATCCGGCCAATCCAGGCTGTAGCCGTATTCGAAGCCCATCACGCCCGCCTCGCTCAGCGCCGAGTTGTAGATCTCGATCGGCGCTTGATCCGGGCTCAAGTGACAGAGCGGCATGTACGCGTGACCATCTTCCACGTCGTGCAGCACGGCGTGCCGCTGCGTGAACGTGCCACGCGGCACGTCCTGCCCCGTGAAGCGCACGCGCGCCCCTTCGGTCACGAGTGACGCGAATGCCAGCAGCTCGGCCGTGCCCCAATCGAGCGGCTGCTCGCCGTTGCCCATGGCGTTGCGGCGTTGGAGCAAGCGCTCGATTTGCTTGTGCGGGTGAAAGTCCGCCGGCAATTGATTCTGACGCAAGATCAGATCCTTGGCGCGCGCAAGCGAGATGCCCGAGTCGACCTCCGGAACGTTCGCCTCGGGACCGCCCAAGTAGCCTTTCCAATAGCCACCGAGCCAGTCCGTCGTCTTCACGTAGTCTTTACGACGTGCCTCACCGAGCTCCGCTTCGAGGTGTTCGCGCCGTTCGACCGCGATGCGATCCGCTTCGGTCTGGGTCATGCCTCCCAGCTTCAACAAGTGCTCGAGGTAGCCGTCGCGAACGCTCTTGCGCTCGGCGATTGCCGCGTACATCAGAGGTTGAGTGAACGCAGGTTCGTCACTCTCGTTGTGACCGTGACGGCGATAGCCGTACATGTCGATCACGACGTCACGCAGGAACGTGTCGCGGAAATCCATGGCCAAGCGCACGACCTGCGCCACCGCTTCCGGATCCTCACCGTTGACGTGAAAAATCGGAATTTGCAGCATCTTCGCCACGTCAGTGGCGTAAGTCGTGGAGCGACCTTGCGACGGCGGCGTGGTGAAGCCGATCTGATTGTTGATCACGACGTGTAGCGTGCCGCCCGTGGTGTACGCATCGAGCTGGCTCAGGTTCAGGGTCTCCTGAATGATGCCTTCACCGGCGAACGCCGCGTCACCGTGGATCAACACGCCCAGCTTGCGCGCGTGCGTCTTGTCACCCACGCGGTCTTGCTTGGCGCGCGCGCGCCCGAGCACCACGGGGTCGACGTACTCCAAGTGGCTCGGGTTGAAGCACAACGAGAGGTGCACCTTCTTGCCGCTCTCGGTCACGAAATCCGAGCTGTGCCCGAGGTGGTACTTCACGTCGCCGCTGCCGAAATACAGCTCCGGATCGCTGTCCTCGACCTCACGGAAGATCTCACGCGGGCTCTTGCCCATGATGTTGGCCAGCACATTGAGCCGACCGCGATGGGCCATGCCCAGGATGATCTCGTCGACCCCGTGGTCACCCGCGCGGTCGATCGCCAGCGTCAGCAGCGGAATCAAACTCTCCGAACCGCTGAGCGAGAAGGTCTTCACCGTCGAGAACTTGCGGCGCAAGAAATCTTCGAAGGTCGTCGCGTCGGTCAGCTTGGTGAAGATGCGGATTTGCTCCGAGCGCTGCAGCTCGAGCCGGTTCTCCGAACCCTCCATGCGATCTTGCAGCCAGTTCTTCACCTTCAGGTCGTCGATGTGCATGAACTGCACGCCGATTGAGCGACAGTAAGTGTTGCGCAAGCGCGTGAGCATCTCGCGCAGGGTGAGCGCCTGAGCGCCGAAGATGGTGCGGCTCGAGAACTTACGGTCGAGGTCGTCACCGCGGAGGCCGTGGAACTCCGGATCGAGCTCTTCTTGCGGCAAGCGCGGCAAGCCGAGCGGGTCAATCTTGGCGATCATGTGACCGCGCACGCGGTACGCGCGGATCAGCGCGTCGACGCGATCTTGGCGAACCGCGACGTCGGAGACGCCGTTATTCCAACCACCGCTCGCCACGTAAGCGTTGCCGTTGCCGTTGACCGCCCCATTGCCGTTGAGCGCCGGCGCGTGGCCGTTCGACGCAGCGGGCGCGTTGAACAGACTTGCCGCACGGAAGCTGGGACCGAGCTTCGGCGCGCGACTGAAGTCGGCATCCGGAGTCAGCTCTCGGAAATATTCTTGCCAGTCCGGCGGAACCAGGTTCGGGTCTTTGAGGTAGTCGGCGTACAGCCCTTCGGCGAACGCGAGGCTCAGAGTGTTGACGGAGCCCTCCGACGAGTCAGACAAATCGTTTTCCATGGCAGTTCTGTGGGGCGAAGCGGGTTGTTTCGCGGTGCGGTCCATGCGCCCTCCCCCGCTTTCGGTCAAGTAAATCAGGCGGAAAGCGCTGAGTTCTTGAAGAATGTAAGCATGACTCGAAAGCTGCACAGCAGGTGATGCTCAGTTTCGGATACGAATTCCTGAGGCTTCTGCCATGTTTCCAATTCATTTCACGACTGACACATGGGCCGCACTGACCATGACCCGCAATCGCGCGGACATTTTCCCGCATTGCGGTGAGGGCAACTACTCGGGAGATTGTCGAAATTCCTGAATGTGATTCGTACGCGGCGCCGCACACCCACATCAGCCCCGGTCGGCTTGCTGCTGCCCCCTACGGGGGACGCCGGACGGCGGTCCGGCGTGCTCGCTTCCGCTGCGCCGCCGGGGCCCCCGGCAAGCGTCGGGCTTCGCCCGCCGCGGGGGGCCAACCGCCTGGCCCGAGCGCTCGGCGTGCTCGCATTGCTGGCGGCTGCGCGCGCTCACGCGAGCGTTTCTGTTCCGTAGCGCCATTTGCGCGGCTTCGGACGCTCGGAGGCGCGCGGCCAAGCGACGAGAGGCGCCCGGGTTGGAAAGAGCGTTCGCTCGCCGACTCTCATGTCCGCGTCGGCACCGATCGCATTGGTCACGTTGGCGTGCACGGACGCTCGCTTCTCGCTGGGCTGCCGACTTGCTGACCCGCGACACCTTCGACCCCGCTGCGAAATTGTTTCTCGGCACCGCACCGCGACGCCGAAGGCTGTGACGGTCCGCGCGCTGGCGCGCGACCATCAAAAAATCTCCAATCGATCAGCGGCGGCGCGACGGTTTGCTCGGCTTTGCGTCGGGCAAGCGCAAGTAGCCGCCGCTCAAGAACGTGAACATCTGCTGGGTGAGCACGTCCGCGCTCTCCTCGGCGAAGCCGAGTGTTACAGCTTGGTACAGCAGCTCTTTCAGCGCGCCTATCGTCAGGTACGCGAGCACACGCGGCTCGCCATCGGCAACGATGCCGAGTGTTTGGCCATCCTTCAGACTCTCGGTCAGGAGCTGCACGACAGAATCGTAGAATGTTTGCAGTTTTCGATCGAAGGCGGGATCGACACCCACCGCGTCGGTGAACAAGATCTTGGTCATGGCGCGCTCGGACAAGCAGGTGGCGATAATCGCGCGGATGTTTTCGCGCACCTGTTCGACCACGGAGCGAGCTGGGTCGTCCGTCACGATGCGCACGATGGCCATCGAGAGCTGCCCCGCAAAGCGATCCACCAAGTTCGAAAACACCGCGCGCTTGTCTTCGAAATATAGGTAGAACGTGCCGCGCGCGACACCTGCTTGGGCAACGATGTCGTCGATCGTCGTTTGGTGGTAGCCGCGTTTCGCGAACACCTCGCGCGCGACACTCAAGATTTGCTGGCGCCGCTCATTCTTGGGTAAGGCCCCGAATTTCTTCTTGGCACGTGCCGTCGCCATGGTGACCAAGTGTAGTCCGAGAGCTGAGTAGAGATGCACGGACTTCGCCCTGGCAGCCGAAAACGCTCAAGTCGGGACCAACTGTGCCGTTGTCCAGCGTCATGGGACCATCGCGAATTCGAGTAAGTTTGGTAGCGTGTGTGCTGGGTGGACTGGTGTGTTCCACCGGGTCCAACGCGCGGGCCGAATCCTCGCTGCGGAAGCCGACGGTGATCTCCGGCAGCGCGACCAATATGGGTGGCTTACTCACCACGTCCGCCGCGGGCGCGGTGATTGAATTGCCGAGCCGCGCGCGTCTTCGCGTCGGGCCGAATGCCTCGTTGCGTGTCTTCCCCTTGCCGCAACTGTTGGCCTTGCAGCCCGGCGCCCGCACTTGGACTTGGAGCTTCGCTCTTCAAAGTGGGCGCGTCGACGTGGAAATGCCCAAGACGGGTCGCAACGCGGTGCTCGCCAGCATGGGCAAGCTCAGTGCGATCGTCACGGCCGGGCATGCGGCGTTCCGTGTCGATGGTGGCGAGGCGACATCTGCAAACCTCGAGGGCGAGGTGCGTAGCTTGGTCAACGACCACTGGCAGACGATTCCTGTCGGATGGACTGCGACCTTGAGCAAGGAAGACCCAAACGCGCTCGCAAAGGCGGGCCTCCCCGGCCCAACGCTGACCACCACCCAGCGTATGTGGTTCTCGCCCAACGAGGCCGTGGGCATGAACGGTTTCCGCTGGACGCGCGTCCCCGGCGCTCACGGCTACGAGGTTCGGTTGCGGCAGCTGTCGGACGGAAAAGTGGTCGATCAGCGAGTGAGCAAGAACCCAGAATTGGAGGCTCCACTCACACCGGTCGAGCCTGGCAAATACGCGATCGCGGTGCGCTCGATCGATGCGCGCGGCATGGAGGGTGGTTGGAGTTCCGAGTCCGAATTGCGCGTCATCGGCGTGGTGCTGCCGCCAGGCGCCTATAGTACCGAGCAGGCGATCTATCTCAGCGTGGGGCAACAGGTTCAATTCACGAACACGGCTGGCCTCGAGATGACCTACCTGGGCGCAGGTCGCTACTTTCCAGCGGCTCAAGGCGCAGGCCTCTACCGCGGTCAGAAGACGGTGATTGGTTTCCGCATGCCGGGTGTGCTCGACACCGCGATCGCGCGTCTGGAACCGCGAGGTGTCTACGCGGACGTACAAATCGGACCACAACGAGCGATCTGGCCGCGCGATCCGATCAGCATCGACATTACGCTCAAGTCACAGAACGGTAGCGAGATCCCCTCGTTCTTGCAGGCCGTCCCCACCGTCACGGTAGGACTCGACCCGATCGATGTGAGCTTCGAGCAAGAAGGCAACACTTTGCATGCGGTCGTGCCCCCGAGCGCGAAACCTGGACCATGGATTTTGCGCGTCGACGTCGCCGACCAATATGGCGGGACGCTCGGTCACGATTTCTTGGAGATTGCGTCGCAACCGCGCGCGCAGGGCCCGGCAGTTCAGGTCGTCAGCCCTGAAAAACCGGCTGCTCCGGCGCCGCGCGCGCTGCCCAAGCGGGACCCGGCCGCGGAGCCGCCCGTAGCCAGTCGTAACTGACACTGGCGTCACCGTCGCGAAACGATCGCGGCACTTGCATCTCGCTCCCGGCGGGAGGATAGACTGACACGCGCGTCAGTTGAGCTAGCCGGGCACATGCCTCGGCGGCACCTCACCGAGGGCAGTGCACATGAGCGGACATCGCGGCGAGCTGGTGATCGGGATGGACGTGGGCTCGACGACCGTGAAAGCGGCCGTCATCGACCCCGTCACCAAAGACATCCTGTGGAACGACTATCAGCGTCACCACACGAAGCAACCCGAGAAGGTCCTCGAACTACTCGAGACCATCCTGGCAGCTTTCCCGGATCAGCCGGCGGACGCGTGGAAGATGTTCGTGACGGGCTCAGGCTCCGGTCCGCTCGCAGGGCCGACCGGTGCAAAATTCGTCCAAGAGGTGAACGCGGTCACCCTGGCCGTCGAATACAAGCACCCGGACGTGCTTTCGGTGATCGAGCTCGGCGGCCAAGACGCCAAGATCATCATGTTCAAGGAGGACGCGCAGACGGGCGCCAAGACGGCCGGCACCTCCATGAACGACAAGTGTGCGTCGGGCACGGGTGCCACGATCGACAAGTGCATGATCAAAGTTGGCGCAGAGCCGGGGTTCGCGACCTCGCTGCGCTTCAACGACGAGAAGCTGCACCATGTCGCGGCCAAATGCGGCGTGTTCGCCGAGACGGACATCGTCAATTTGGTGAAGACCGGCATCCCCAAGGACGAGGTGCTGAACTCGCTGGCCGACGCCATCGTGCTGCAAAACCTGAGCGTCTTGACCCGCGGCAACACGCTCAAGCCTCGGGTGCTGTTGCTCGGCGGGCCCAACACTTACCTGCCGTTCTTGCAGGACTGCTGGCGAAAACGCATCCCCGAGACGTGGCGCGATCGCGGCTTCGATTACCCGAAGGACGTACCGATCGAAGAGCTGATCTTCGTGCCCCAAAACGCGGAGCTGTACGCGGCGTTCGGCGCGGCAATGTTCGGTATCGCCGAGGGCGGCGAAGCCGGGCGTTTCAACGGCGTCGCCGGGCTGCGTGATTTCATTCAGAACGGGCGCCGCGCGCGGCTCGGTGAGCAAGCGGGGCCGCCCCTGTCTGCGGGCGAGCGCGAGATGGCGGACTTCAAGGAGATGTACAAGATCCCGAAGTTCGTACCGGCGACGTTTCAGCCCGGCCAACACGTCAAGGGTGTGATCGGCCTGGACGGCGGCTCGACCTCTTCCAAGGCCGTGTTGATCGGCGAAGACGGCGAGCTTCTGTGCAAGGCGTATCAGTTGTCCAAGGGCAACCCGATTCAGGACACGAAAGAGCTGCTCGCGAACCTGAAGGGGCAGGTCACGAGTCAGGGCGCCACACTCGAGTGTGTTGGGTTCGGCGCCACGGGTTACGCGGCGGACGTGCTGGAAGAGTGCGTGATGGCCGACGTGAACATCGTGGAGACCGTCGCCCACATGATGAGCGCCGTGCACTTCTTCGGCGATGTAGACGTGATCTGCGACATCGGTGGGCAGGACATCAAAGTCTTGTTCATGAAGAACGGCGATATCCAGAATTTCAAACTGTCGAACAGCTGCAGCGCCGGCAACGGCATGCTGCTGCAAGCGATGGCCGATCAGTTCGGCATTCCGGTCACCGAATACGCCGAGACGGCCTTCAAAGCAGAGCTGGCGCCTAAATTCAGCTACGGCTGCGCGGTCTTCCTCGACTCTGATCGCGTGAACTTCCAGAAGGAGGGCTACCAAAAGGAAGAGCTCCTCGCTGGTCTCGCCCAGGTGCTGCCGAAGAACGTTTGGCAGTACGTCGTGCAGATCCCGCGCTTGGCCTCACTCGGGACCAAGTTCGTGCTGCAGGGCGGCACTCAGTACAACCTGGCGGCGGTCAAGGCGCAGGTCGACTACATCAAGCAGCGCGTACCGGGTGGTCAGGTGTTCGTGCACCCGCACACCGGTGAAGCGGGCGCCATCGGCGCCGCGATCGAGACGCTTCGTCGTTACAAGCGCAGCGGGGTCACGCGCTTCATCGGCATCGAGGCCGCGTTGAACCTCGAGTACAAGACCAAGAACGACGAAGAGACGGTGTGTCACTTCTGTCCGAACGAGTGCAAGCGTACGTTCATCGACACCACGCGCCCTGACGGCTCGTCCACGCGCTACATCTCTGGCTTCTCTTGCGAGAAGGGCACCGTGGAGAGCAAAGACGCGATGCTGTCTCTCATGGAAGAGCGCAGGAAGACCGCGGCTGCCTTCCCGAACATCGTCAACTACGAGGGTGAGCGCGCGTTCGTGCACTTTTACGAGTGGGCCCCCATGCCCGCGGCAGGCACGCCACTAGAAGACGTCAAGGTGACCAAGACGTTGTTCCGCGTGAAGCGTGAGACCATCACGCGGCCTTTCCAGCGTTCGAGCGACGACGCTTGGAAGCGTCGCAAGCGCATTCGTGTGGGCCTACCGCGCGTGCTCAACATGTACAGCACGGCGCCCTTCTTTCGCACGTACTTCGAGACACTCGGGCTCGGAAAGTCGAACGTGGTGTGGAGCGACGCAACGACCGAGGAGAGCTGGGTCGAGGGCGGCAAGTACGGCTCGATCGACCCGTGCTTTCCGAGCAAGGTCGTGCAGTCGCACATCCACAACCTGCTCTTTCACAAGCACGAGCCGGATCGCAACAAGGCGCTCAACTACATTTTCTTCCCGATCCTGACGCACGTGAACAACTTCGTGGTCGACACGCAAGACAATGCCTCGTGTCCGATCGTCGCTGGTACGCCCGACGTGACCAAGGCCGCCTTCACGAAGGAGGTCGACTTCTTCGCGGTACGCAACATGGAGTACCTCGATCCGGCGTTGTCCTTCGAAGAGCCCACGCTGCTCGCGCGTCGCATGTTCGAGACTTGGAAAGACCGCCTCGAGATCACCGAGGACGAGAACGACCACGCCTGCGCCGAAGCTTGGAAGGCGCTCAAGGCGTTCGACCTCGACTTGCAGGACAAGGGCCGCGCGATCTTGGAGACGGTCGAGGCCGAAGATCGCATCGCGATTTTGGTGATCAACCGCCCGTACCACGCTGATCCGGGCCTGAACCATGGCATTCCGGATGAATTCCAGGTGCTCGGCTATCCGATCTTGAGCATTCGGTCGATCCCGAAGGACCGTGAGTATCTCGATCGCTACTACAAGGACGAACTCGAACGCGGGGTCATCAAGAGCCCGCTCGAGATCAACCACGTGTGGCCCGAGAACTATTCCGTGAACAGCGCAATGAAGGTGTGGGCTGCGGCCTTCGCGGCGCACCATCCGAATGTCGCGGTGCTCGATCTGTCGAGCTTCAAGTGTGGTCATGACGCGCCGACCTACGGTCTAATCGCCGACATCATTCAAACGTCGAAGACTCCTGCGGCCGCGCTGCACGACATCGACGCCAACAAGCCAGGCGGTTCGATCAAGATCCGCGTCAAGACCTACGCTCACTCGCTACGCTTGGCGCAAGAGCGGCTGGAAGACTTGGCCGGTAAGAAGCGGGAGCTGGCGCTGTCGATCGACATGAAGCGCTTGGAGCTACTCGAGCTCAAGCAAGCTCAGCTGGCTGCGGCAAAGCAACGCGATCCGGCCATCGAAAAACAGATCGCCGAGACCATGGAGCGCGTGCGTGGCTACGAAGCGCGACGCGCGGCCGAGTTCGAAGCGCCGAAAGGCGTATTTCGTTTGGGACGGAAACAAGCGGATGGCTCGATCGTCGCGATTGACCTGTCCCAACGAGCAACGGAAGCCGCGCCCGCGGCCGAGTGAAGCAGCGTTTTTCTAGAGCGAACAGCAAGATTCCAGGGAGATAAGCAGATGACCCAACAAGTAAGCTTCGACGCGCCGGTGTCCGGGAAGAAGAAGAGCCTACCGATCGCTGGCCAAGCGCTGGACATCGACGCGGAGCTCAAGAAGTTCGAAGACGAGGAACGTGCGCGCCTAGGCATCGCCGTCGAGCAGCAATGGGTCGAAGACATGGCGAACTTGATGTTCACCAAGTCGGAGAAGGGCAAGATCACGCTGCTCATCGGCGGCTTGACCATTGCCCACGACTACTTGATCTCGGGCGCGTTCTCGGCGCTCGGCTACAACACCATCCCGCTCGACCCACCCAACTACGACGCGCTCAGCGTGGGCAAAGAGTTCGGCAACAAGTCCCAGTGTAACCCCACCTACTTCACCGTCGGCAATTTGGTGCAGTACCTCATTCACTTGCGCGACAAGAAGGGGTTGACCACCAAGGAGGTGATCGACAACTACGTGTTCCTCACCGCCGGGGCCTGTGGGCCATGCCGCTTCGGTATGTATGTCACCGAGTACCGGAAGGCGCTGCGCGACGCGGGTTTCGACGGCTTCCGCGTGATGCTGTTCCAGCAACAGGGCGGCCTGAGCCAAGCGACCGGTGAAGCCAGCGGCTTGGAGCTGAACCCGGCGTTTTTCATCGGTCTGTTGAAGGGGCTGATCGCGGGCGACGTGATCAACGGGATTGGCTACCGACTACGTCCGTACGAGAAGGTGGCCGGCTCCACCGACGCTGCGATTGCGCAGGCCAAGGACATCTGCCGCGACGCGCTGCTGCACAAGAAGTCGATTCTGGCCGCCTTGATGCGGGCGAAGAAGATCTTCAAAACGGTCGAAGTCGACCGCACGATACCCAAGCCCAAGGTCTCGATCATCGGTGAGTTCTGGGCAATGACCACCGAGGGCGATGGCAACTATCAGCTGCAGCGCTTCGTCGAGAAGGAAGGCGCCGAAGCCGACATCCAGTTCGTGACGGCCTGGATTTTGTACAACCTTTGGGAAGTCCGCTTCGACACCGCGTCGCGCGCCACCTTGCGCGGCATGGATAAGAGTAAGTACGGCCTCGGCGGCACGGGCGAGTACGGCGTATTCACGCGCAAGATCGGGCTGTGGGCAGGCAACATCGCGCTTCGCTCGGCATTTCAGACGTTCGCCTACGCGGGCGGCTTCTACGGTTACCACTTGCCGGATATGGATGCGGTGGCCGAGGTGGCCGCGCCCTATTACAACAACGATCTTCGCGGCGGCGAAGGCCACATGGAGGTCGGCAAACTGATCCTCAACGTGGTCAAGAGCAAGGCGACCATGACGCTGAGCGTGAAGCCATTCGGCTGCATGCCCAGCTCGGGCGTGAGCGACGGCGTGCAATCGCTGATCAACGAGAAGTTCCCGGGTACCATCTTCTGCGCGGTGGAAACCAGCGGTGACGGTGCCGTCAACTTCCAGAGCCGCGTGCAGATGTACCTGTTCAAGGCGCGCCAGGCAGCCCAGGTCGAGTTCGAAAAGGCGCTGGCTGAAACGGGCCTGACCGTCGAAAAGCTGCAGCGCTTCCTCGCGGAAAACCCGCGCTTCTCGGCCCCGCTCCATAAGTCTCCTCACGCAGCAGCCTCCACGTCCGCCGATCTCGTGCACGAGGTGGCCAAGGTGTACGGCAAATCGCGCTTCGAGGTGATGGCGCAGAACGTGCGCTCGCTGTTCGAGAGCGTGAGCTCATTCGCACGCGAAACGGTGCAGGACGCGCCGGAGAAAGCCAATGGCGCCGCGCAGTTGTTGCGCGAGGCGAGCCGCGAGCTGTACGAGATCGGCAAGGAACAGGCGCCCGTGGTGGCCAAGAGCGCACTCGACAGCGCACGGGCGAAGCTCGCTGAAGTGCTGCCCTTTGCCAAAGCCAAGTCGAGCGAAGAGTCGCTCCCCATCGCCGCCGAGTAGAAACGATGAGCGAGCCCGTAGCCACGGGGCTCGCGAACGAAATGGAGCGCCCTGGCGAGCACGCCGAGGGCGCTTCGTTTTTTCGCGGCTTCGTTCAGCGTGTCCCGGACCCGAATATTTGGCGCATCTACGGCGTCACGCTCGCGCTGGGCATGGCGTACGGCACCGCCATCTCCGTGATCGGTCGCTTTCTGACGACCCACGGCGTGAACAAGCTCGCAATCGGTCAGCTCGCGGCTTGGTTCGCCGCGGGCATCGTCGCGTTCTCACTGCCCATGGGGCCGCTGGCGCGCCGCTTCTCAGCCAAATCCGTGCTCGCAGTGTCGCTTGCGGGCTATGCCGCTGCCGTCGCGCTGTTCCCCTTCACGCACAGCTTCTGGGCGCTCGCCGCGCTGCGCTTCTTCGACGGCGCGTGTTCGGTCGGGGTGTGGGTGAGCTCGGAGTCGATTTTGCTCGCTCGCTCCGGGAAGGAGAACAAGGCCTTCGTGACCAGCTTGTACGCGGTCGCGGTGGCGTGCGGGTACGTGGGTGGGCCGCTGCTCGCGTTTGCGTGCAGCAAAGTTCTTCCTCTGCAGTTCGCCTTCATCTTGGCAGCGGTAATCGCGATCTGCACGAGTGGATACGTCCTTTTGAGTTTGGATCCAGACGTTCGAGCGGAGCATCACGACAATCGACAGCAGGGTTCGGTTGGCAAAACTGCTGGCGCGCTCAATCTGCTCTGGCGCATCAAGACGTCATGCTTCGGCACGTTCGCGTACGGCTACTTTCAGGCCAGCGTCGTACTCTTCTTGCCGCTCTACCTAATGGAGAAAAAAGGCGTCAGCGAGCCACAGACCATCGTCATACCTGCCTACTTCGCCGCGGGCATGCTGCTCTTTTCGAATTACGCGGGGCGCCTCGCTGACCGCTACGGTCACCTGCTGTTGATGCGCATCCTCGCCATCGTGGGCATGACGATGGTGCTCGGCTTCGTGTACCTCGACGCCTACCCGGCGATGTGCCTCGCCGTGTTCGTCGCAGGCGCCAGTTTGGCCAGCATTTCCCCGGTGAGCTTGGCACTCCAAGGCGTAGTGGCTCGCGCTTCGGAATACGAGCGCAGCACCTCGATTTACAACGCGTTCTACGCAGCCGGTATGCTGCTCGGGCCGTTCTGCTCGAGCTATTTGTTCGAACGCCGCGGCGGCGAAGCGATGCTTTTTTCGCTCGCACTACTTTGGACCCTGTTCATCGTATTCGCCTTCGTTTTTCGCCGCGATGACCCGGCCGCATTTCGAATCTCTACCGCGCGCGCCCAGCTGTAATTCCGTATTCGCCGGAGTTTCCCCTGGCAGGAGCCGAGGCCCTGCCCTAGCATGGCCGCTGAAACGGCATGCGAAGAATTTCCTGCTTGGTGTTCGGGGGCTCGGTCTTCATCGCGGCACACAGCGCGTTCGCGCAGACTGATTTGGAACGAGCCACGGCTCGCGACGCAGCCAACAATGGCCGTGCCGCCTTCGATGCGGGCAAATACGAGAAGGCGATCGACTACCTGTCGCGTGCCGAGCAGCTCGTGCATTCCCCGACGCACTTACTGTTCATGGCTCGAGCACAAGCCAAACTAGGTCGGCTGGTCGCCGCGCACGAAACGTATCTCAAGATCACGCGCGAGACTCTGGCGCCCAACGCGCCCAAGGCTTTCGTGAGCGCGCAAGACGCCGCCGAGCAAGAGCAAGACGCACTCGACGCGCGCCTGCCGTCCGTCACCGTTGCTCTGCAAGGCGCGACGACCGCGCCTGACACCGTGGTGCAAATGGACGGCACCGCATTGCCCGCAGCCATGATTGGCATTCCGCTACCGGCCGATCCGGGTGAACACGTATTCAAGGCGACGGGACCGTGGATCGCCAGTGACCCAGTAACGATCAAGCTTGCCGAAGCCGCCAAGCAAACGGTCACCCTCAAACTGCGCTCGACCGGCACCCCCCCTGCCGCGGTTGCAGCCAAACCTGCAGCGACCGCGGCGCAACCCGCAGCGGGCACCGCGGCTCAGAGTTCAGCCGTGGCGGCGACCGCTGCGCCTTCCGGCAGCGCAAGCTCGCCGCCCCCCTCCGAACCCAAGAACGCCTCTGGAGGGAGCAGCCCGGCCTTCTTGATCACGTCGATTGCAGCCTTCACCCTGGGTGCGGCCAGCGCGGGCTTCGGCACCTATTACATGCTGAAGTCGAGCGATACTCGGAACAACGCCAACGAGCTCAACGACAAGTGTAACGTGGATGGCGGCGGCACGTGCTTGGACATGAACGTGCAAGACCAATCCGAGCCCTGGATAAAGACGCCAATCACCAAACCACGCTCGGCGTGATCGGCCTCGCTGGTGGCGGCGTCGGCCTCGTTGCTGGCACGATCTTCTTGATTGTGCACGTCAACCGCGGCGACCGCTCCGCTACCAGCCAGTTGACTCCGCGGGTGATGCCGGTAGTCGGTCTCCAGTCGGTCGGCGTCGTCGGTACGTTCTGAGCAGCGACGACGGTTACTGGTTGCAGCCGCGTAGGTCGACCGCAGCCGGCGCTCCACTGCAAT
>Ga0164241_10002021_pt1 | contig 23001 bp, 13 predicted proteins | sample OricomyardsoilBY_FD_108780 | JGI IMG/M metagenome (GOLD analysis project Ga0164241, IMG submission 108780) | Backyard soil microbial communities from Emeryville, California, USA - Original compost - Back yard soil (BY) | ecosystem: Environmental > Terrestrial > Soil > Unclassified | place: USA... | reverse complement strand
CGTTTGTGAATACTTTCACCAGGTCATTAAGACATTGAGATTTATCCATGGCAACATACAATCCTATCTTGGTCGCTGCTCCCAGATGGACATCCATTGTCGATGTGATTGGATCATTTGACCCGACTGGACATGAGAATATTTCCTCAGTGACTGTCTGTTCTGTATCCTCAGCAGAGTTGCATGAGGTTGGCAAGGTCCTGATGGACCACTTGATGGTTATCTTCTTTGTTACGGTGATTATTTCTGGCTCTGGTGGGATGGGTTCAGGGGCTCCTGGGGCTGTGGGGGTAGGGGTATCTCCACCAGTGGAAGTGTTTGGAGTTCCACCTACGTATTGACCAGTTGTGTCGTTGTATCCGTCACCATTTGCGTCTGTAGGGGTTGGGACGAATGGAGATAAACCTCCTCCACCACCGCCTCCGGTCCCACCTGTTGGACCGCCTGCAACATCCCCGCCCTTAATAACTCGGACCCCAAGCCATTTCCATTTGAGTCCAGAAACTCCACCAGGACCATCCTGCCTAATGGTTCCTTGATGGTCAGATGGAGGAGTCTGCCAGTGTTTTGAAGTTTCAAGCCAAGAGCCAATAAGTTTCCATTGGTTAGATGGCTTTGTCTCGTTGTCCCCAGCGTCCTGGTATACCTGACAGCGGACACCAGCCCCTTCATTTTTAAAAACATAGAGGTATCCAACGAACTTGGATCCCAGTGGGGCCCCACCTCCAACACCTTTTTGTTCTCCAAAATAATCGGGATGGTCTTCTTCCAGTCGCAGGCGAGTGGCCCCATCCCTATCGCCAACCCCTATGTCATAACATTTGGGGGACGAGCCGTCTGAATGTTTTCCCCCTTTTCCTTTTCCAGACATTTCATCATCTGGGGGATTTGAACAAGCAAAATATCCATACAGTTCATAGTCAACCACGGAGGCTCCCAGGCTAAAGTCAAAACGTTTCCCGTCACTTCGAAAGTTTTCATTAAAAGTGTGAAGTTCTTGTCCAGTGCCATAAATGGCAGCGACACCGTTTTGATCTACTGCGCCCATCTAAACCCACCGATTACTCCGCTGGATCATCCCAGTCGTCTGTGTCGTCAGTGTGTGGTCCCTGGACTGGGGGGTCTTCGACTACTCGGATGGTGGATCCTTCACCCAGAGAAGGCAGAGGGATAGAGGTATCATCCTTGGTGTCCATTATAGAACGAATACATCCGAGTTTCACCTGGCATGATGAGGTTCCCACAACTCCAAGAAGCATGATATTTGGCATCTTAAAACCCAAACTTTGTCCATCCATTCCTTCGAGAGCCCCACATCTCCCAGCGAAGTGACCCCAGTTGTTACTGTCGAACCTGGAATTAACCAGGGTCCATTTATTGCCTTTATCAGAATCATCATAATATTGTTCGATGCGGACACGATTGGCGTCCAAAATAATAATGCAGAGTTTCATTCCAACCCATCTTCCTGTAATAGAGGGTGACAAAGACTTCTCAGGCTCGTAAGAAACACCGGAAGGATAGAATTGTTTCTTTGCCAGTCGGCCATTCCCGTTTGAATTTAAGACAGCAAGATATTGCATTCCCTGACATTGCTGGGCTGAATCAAAACAGGTAGGCCCTCCAATCTGATAGACGGCTGATCCAGAAATATGCTTGACATAATAATGAATTTCAACAGAGCCAAAGTCAGATCGAGGGTTGACCATGTAGCCCCGAGCAGAACATTCAGAAATATTCTGGTTGATAAACCCTGACAAAGTTGTGGACTTGAGCATTACCTTTGTCTTGGTCCCTCCAGTCGTGGGAGTAGGCAGAGAAAACACATCTTTCTCTCCCACCACGGTTTCATCTTCTGTTTTTAATTTGAGAAGGGTGTCAGTTCCCTCATACGTGAGATAGAGATAGGTTGACTTGTTTAGATACCATTCAAACGGATGTGATGCATCTGTCTTGTATATCTTTTTGATTGAATCCTGACCGACACCCAAATGATAACACTTAAAAAAACCATGAGGACAAAAAGAAAACTATTTGATTGGGTTTTGTTCAACCAGATCAATGGCACAGCAAACTAATGACTCTAATGTCAGAAAAGAAATCACATTAGGCGGCATGGTCTACATTCTCGAGGGAACTGTCGACTTTAAGATTACACCGAAGGGACCAATTGAACCAACGACTCCACCGGGTCCAGAAGTTCCACCAGTAACCACGAAGCCCGATTCATTTGGAACCATAAAGGAAGGGAAAAAGTGGTCAAAGAATCCAGGACCATCAACAGGTTGGGGAATCAAGAACATGGATAACCCTTCTACAAAGTTTAAGATTGTGGCTCCAGATGGTTTGAATATTATCGCAGACTTGGACTCTGAGAAAGAAGCCAACGCACTCATTGAATACTTTAAGACGAATGTCTTCCCACCGAAAGGAAATGATGATTCAGTCCCAGTCGATCCAGATGGACCTCTAGAACCTTCTACAGGGACACCCACTACAGTTGGAGGAGCAGACTACCCTTATGAGTCAACAGGCAACACCGTCCCAATGACACAGAGAGGAGTCACACAGAGAAATTATGCATCGGGAAAACCAAGTGATTGGACCATTGAGAAAAACGCAAAAGGTATTCCATTCAAAAATATCCAGGCTGCTTTTACGATCAAGGTTCCAGAAGTATGGGAACACAACGATAATCTTTCAATCAAAGGATTAGGCCAACACATGGGATCAGGTTGGTACGATAATGGAATTTCAATATACGAAGGCCAATCCTGCTTAGGAAAAGAAGAGGATCATCCATCAACTCAGTTATGCGTTGTCAAGGGCAAAAAGTATGGAGATTTGAGAGGCAAGACCGTCCAGGTTGCATCCACGTTCTTTGTTGACACATTCAAGACAGAATTCTGGGTTAACATTCCAGGAGTAACTCAAGGATGGGATAAAGCAGTCGAAGGAACAGCCCCAGGTGGATTCAAACCAAACTTAAAAGCAGGAGATAAAACAGAGGTTCAATTGAGAATTGATGGCTTTAAAGAAAAAGACCAGCCACCAGAAATAGTGAAGTTTGGAGTATCTGAAATCAAGGTCTAAACTCTTTTTTAGCAGCCTCCAACTCCATTTTTTTTATTCTTTCTTCTACTGAATCAAGCCATTCACACATTGCTTTCTTGAGTTTTTCTGCTGGATCTGCTTGTTCAATTATTCCCACTCTGTTAACTTGATCATCATGATAATAACAAAAATCTGAACCCGGTCTACACTGCTCAGAACAACTGTCAATCCCACATCTAGTCTGCATAATCAACTTCCTTCCCATGAAGAGTTTTAAATCTATTCAAACAACCAGGACACATTCCTGCAGTGGGAGTGGTGACCGAGCAATTATAGCAGATAGCCTGGGTATAACAGTCACGACACCAGACCATTCCTGTGAGAAGATTGCACCAGGAACATTCTTTCCTGTTGGCTGTTTTTTGTCCTTTGGGATTCATTAGTCTCGGACGCCTTCCACAGACCCTTCTCTTTTGCTGCCTAGTCTATCCTGTTTTAAAAACATCAGATCAAGCACTTCTTCAAACAAGTCACTTGTTGAGTCCTCATCTCCTTCCCCTTCGGTCATATACCAAAACACTTCATCAAAACTGGATTCATTTTCCATGCTTCCATATACAATGGAAGGGTTTATAAGGTTTTGGCTTGAAGAGAAGATGTGAGTGATAAACTTGAGAAAAAGAAACAACCAGCAAAATACTGTTCAGTGTGTTTGGGATACGGGATCATAGTAGTAAGAAAGGATCCCTTTGGAAGTGATTCAACGACACAAGATTGTTCAAGGTGTCATGGAAGTGGATGGGTTAAATAATGCCAGAAAAAACATCATTTTCCAAAACAACGATAGGAGAACGCAAGTCCTCAGAATATGGGACACCTCTAGATTTTTATTTGAAACTCGACGAAGTTTTCAATTTTGTCCTGGATCCCTGTGCTTTTCCAGACAACAGATTACATGTTCCCAAGTTTTACACCAAACAGGATGATGGTCTGATCCGTAGATGGATTTGGAATACATTCATCAATCCGCCGTTTGGAACCAAGAAAGGTGAAAACATCAGAGCATGGATTCAAAAGATGAAAAAAGAAAGTGAACTAAGCCCTTATTACCATTATGTCATGTTGCTTCCCCTCCGCATTGAAAGCAGATGGTTCCAGGAAGAGATCCTCGATGATTATGATGGTTTAATCTACGCTATCAAAGGGAGATTGGTTTTCTTCAATTCAGAGAAAAACAAGAACAATAATCCGCATCCGATTGGAACTGTGCTATATATTCGGAGCAACAATTTCACAACGGATATGGCTTATCGATTGAAGGAATTAATTCCTGGAGAGTATATTTGCAAGAGACCTTTATGAATTCCTTTTCAACTGCTCGGCTTCTCTAGCCTGTTCATCTTTTAACTTTTGTTTGGCCATCGTTATAATCTCGTTTTCATTCATCTTCATATCCATCATTTCTTTTTCAATCATTTGTTTGGCCCACACTTCATTCGTGTTTGGATTGAATGTGTATCTTTGATCTTCTGTTGAGTCGGCTACCAGTCTATAACTCTGTCCTTTGTCCATGGAAGTCACGACGGCCACGACATATTCCTCGCCTGTTGGGTCCACGTTATAGTTTTTCTTGACTATATCAGTCACTAACTGGATTAACCGTGATACTTTGGAAGGTTTAAACTCGTCTTCTGTTTGATCTAACCCCACGTTACTCGTCGGGGGGGATTTCGGAGGATCGGTTGTTGGTAATGGTTGAGACATCTACTTCATTCTCGGTTAGGTTCCTAAAAACCATTTTGAGGAGTCGGTCTTGACTCCAAAACCTATTAACTGCTTTGACATCAAAGTCTCCGAATCTCGTACTGTCTGCATAAGAAACATAGGCAGGAGAGTTGGCTATATTATCGTAGGTTCCGCCCCCCATTCCCACATTGAAGAAAAGCACTCCTTTGTCAAATCCCTGACCGATAAACTCGTAGTTAGGCAACTCATCTGTTTGTTTGGTGATTGGGTCCGTTGGATCCTCCGTATTATATTCGAGAAGGTGAAGACGTTGGAAGTTATTAAAACCGGATTGGATACACACATGAACCTTGTATAATTCCATAGGAGGATGATAGAAATCTCTGAGAGTTGGATCCAGGAACTTCTTTGCTGCTGGTGAAGTGGTGGCCCCATACATAGCCCGGTTACAATAGACGATTCTCCAATCCACCTGGTTAAGAGACAGAGACCTCTGTAACTCTTTGACAAACCATTCGAGTTGTTCACTACCTTCCCCGTATGGCATTCTGACAGGGTCTGAAGTGTCTAAGAAGATCTTGTGGACGTTGCCTTCGATGTGTGAATAATAAGTTCTGTTGTATCCAAAGAAATCTCGTATGCCATTTTTGACGATTGGATAAAAAGCCTCGTTAATTCCAAAAGTAAAATGAGTCCGTTTTCGTAGGATAGGCGGAAAAAACGAAGTGAAGGAGTGGCTGTTGGTAGGAGGGTTTGTGGTGTGATCTCCAAATATGTTTCCAAGATGAACAAACCAAGAAGCGTTCTTATACATTATGTTTTCAAGGATTTTCTTCCACCAGTTATTTAGCCCAGTCCCACCAGTATGGATGATGTCCACATCTGGAGGGAGATTGGTTGTGACGGTGTCAGGCGCATCTCCTGGTAAGTTGTCAGTTAGGATGAATAGTTGACATCCGTCGAACTTGATTTCCTGGGCTCCTGCGGTGACTTTGAGACGAAGCCATGCTCCGCAGTATCCACCATTGCGGGGCAAAGCCACACCCAAGGAAGCCGCCTTTGTAGGATCAGGAGAATCGCTCCACTTTATTCCTGTGGGGGGGGTGTTCTGATTTGCTATGGTCTGCAGAGATTGATTTATTGGAGCAGGATCCCAGCCGACTGCTATCGTGGTCCAAGTGCTGACAGTGTCATTGAAGATCAAAAGACGTGGGTTAATGATGTCTCCAACCTTATCGACGTTTTTCACATAAAAAGGCCAGTAAATTGTTGCTCCTTCATCAGCCACTTCATCAGTGATGAAAGGGAAAAAGTTATGGAGGATGTTGTCTGAGAACTCTGTTGTGGTGATGGCTCCGCCTAGAGTAGTGGCTGCCTGTAAGAATCGCAGGTCCTTGTCATTGACTGTTGAGGGGTTGGCAGACATATTTCTTTATCAGACTACCATTCAGCCACTGCAGCCCAATACTCTTTGAATCCCGTGTATTTGTTTCTCTCTGGTTGTTCTTCTAAGAATTTAGGCAGTGCTTGGGCGTTGGATGGTGATTTATATAATTCTTTATAGCGGTCCATGTGGCTTTGAATCCTGTTATATTGGACCTGGTTGATGTAGCAATTTCGATGGTTGGCCATATGTTTTCTGATGGAATCAATCTCATCCATGCCAGGATCATTGACAAACCCTATATGTTTTTGATGGCAGATGGACCCCTTGAGTTTGTTAGGTTCCATATTATCTGACACAGAATCAGAAACCACTTTCAACTTCGTCAACTCCCTGTCAATGTCTTCCTCGTATGTTCTCATCAGTGGGTCAGGGTTCACAGCAGATGCAGTGAGCATGATGTTAAGTTGTCCATCTCCCACGTTCTGGGTAATATAGCGGTTCTTTACACCTGGGACTGGTTCCCTAACAGTCTCAAAGATAACCTTGTCATACAGGACTTTATTCATTCCTTGAAGAGGAGTATATCTCCAGAACTCTCGGGGCTTCATCTTGATGGTGACTTGCTTTTCTTTCTTGCCTCTCGAATTGATATTAATTTGATTATTAAGAACGTTATGAGAAGAGACAGGATCATCAATTGGATGATTCTCAGAACTCAAATCCAGCTCTCACCCGCCCCCACTTCATAGACAAGGTCCACATTCCAGATGAACAAGGACTTTGCCTGAGATCCATTTGTCGTTTGAATACCTCCTTTTATTGTGTTTTCTGTTGCAACATAAGACGATGAAGGAACGTTGGTTGTAAGTTCCACACCTCCGCCTCCAGAGTCATTTGAGTAAATGACCTTAGTCGCTGGAATAAATGAAAGGTTGTGACCTCTGCTGGCATTGGTGGGTGTGATAACCATGTTAGTTGCTGAGGCCTGTGTCGTTGTGGCCAGACCGTTTGAAACCCCAGCAATGAAATTGACTCCAGATGCATTGCAGCCTTCTATCCACACCATGTTTGATGGAGTGATGGCTGACTGTGCCTGGAATGCTCCTGCTCCCAATCTAAAAACAAGGTTGGTATTATGAGACAGTTGGATCTTCATGGACATGGCAAATCTCTTGGACAGATCAATCCTCAGTCCTTCGTTGGTCCACATGTTATTGTAATCATTGGCTGTGGTCCCTGTGGAGATGTCTATGTAACTTGTTTGATTGAGGTTCACGTTGGCGATGGCCGGAGATCCAGCCGCCTTTGATGTCCCTCGGATCTGAGCAGCATTATAAAGAGAAAGTTTTCGAACAGCCTTCTGATTGGCCAGTAATATATCCGCAAACTTTCCACCTGCTGCGGGAGTATCCTGGTCATGAACGTGTTTATTAAAAATAGGATACCAGGCGGATTTATCAGCGGTTCTCCCGTAGAAAGTGTTTTCCACAAACCCGGATTCGGTGAGAGTGCAAAGCGCGAGGCGGACTTCACTGGAATCAGGCAAGTCAGCGATTTGCTGTCCCGTTCCCCAGAAGAGTCCTTTTGAATCCATCCTGGAAGGGGATAGAGATTCCTGATTGGCAAATTGAAGCCCAAGTGAACTCATGTTATAACAACTTCATATCTTGGCCCCAAAATAAAAAAACAAACTGATTATGTCATGCTTTCAAAGTGGAGTATCCAGCCAAAGCGGTTTGTCCTGGAAGGATAGAGAGAACCGTGTGCTTGTTCTTCAGAAGGTTTGTTAACTCTCCCGAGCCGTAAACCGTTCCTGTGATTAAGCGAAAGTCACGGATTCTCATCCCTGTCATAGTTTGAGGAATGCCTGTTGTGGGGTTTACACCTCCGCCTCCTAATATGAACAAATTGGGGTTATAGGCTAAGGGGGGAGGCACATAGGGAGTTCCAGGGTCTGGAGTATATACGTCTCCACCAATCCACATCTCTCCCACAATCTCTTTGTTGTCTATGGGTGAGGACCATTGTATGGAATCATATTCTGAATACATTGTATCATCCTCATCGAATGTGTCTGTTAGGTTGAGCATTACCAAAACCCCATTGGTTTGGTTTCCTCCGGAATATTCTATGGAGATCTTATCAGTGACTCCCAGATATTGAAGCGCATCTCTGTTCACAACAATCTTCTCAGTCCATGCGCTATCTAGCAGATCATTAGCCGTGAAAGACCCTAATAAATCGCGTTGAGTATCATCGGAGCCACGCCGACTCCAGATCTCCACGTTTCCGGTAAGGGTGGATCCAGTGGTCTTTTTGAATTTGAATCGGGTTTCTGTTATTTTTTGAGACTTGAGAACCGACGCCTCACTTGTGACGGTGACAGATACACGGTTCCTTGAGGTAAGATCTGGGATTCCTCCTTCGTATAAGATACCCGCCACATCTAACGACGTTTTGACAGCCCATGCACCAGATACGTATTCAACTGCAATCATCTTCTGTCCATCTCCTGACGCGCCAGCCGCGGCATCAGTGTTCATCATTATCTCGATGTAATCTGTGGCTGTGCCATTATTGAATTCCACAACCATGTAGTCTCCTAATGCATTGATGTAGGCGTTAAAGACCCAGGTGAAAGGATATACAACTCCCGAGGTTGTCAACGAGTCTGCTTGAATCTGTGAGAAGCCGGACGCTTTCGGGTTATTATCGGCTCCATAGATTATGAACTTGATCGGTCCTGTAGGGTCATTAACTTTCCTTAGAGTAAACTCTCCCTTTGTGACTTTGCGACTCATTCCCTTGGCTACGGGTGAAGGAGTGTTTGAATTAATCTTGGTCCCGTATCTTGTCCTCGTGTTGTTAAGTGCCACCCATGGAGAGAAAGACGCCCCTCCAACCCACATGTGTCCGGCCCAATCAGCAGAAGTTCCAGACTTATCAGACCATCCTGCAGGAAATGCCGATTTATACACCTGGGCCCTGATTGTTGTTCCTCCCACTGCCCCTGCTGGATTGAAGTTGACCTCGATGTAATTAGAAGAGTTGACTCCCGTCACATTGTCGTATTCTAAAACAATCCTGTATCCATCAGCCCAGGCAACAGTGTTGTCTCTATTTATGAACTCTAAATCCTGGACCGTAGTCCCTATCGAGGAACATGCTATTGATGAACCTAACTGAGCCACCATTGTGAGAGAGGATGCATTGGTGACAATGATACAGCGCAAAGTGGCAGTGGATAGAGTCCCAACACGCCGGACTCTCCAGATCTTTCTTGTAGGGATCACACCTTCTATAGTGGAATTGGTTTGCCATTGACCTATTGAACATTTGATGGCTGTCGAAGTGTTATTCATTGCATGATAGGCAGCCACCGCAGTGCTGTATCCACCTTCATAGAATACTCCGGCCATCGCATAACTTGAATTAGTTATGTGCCATTCGTCATCATCTTCCAGAGTTGCCTGACAGGATAAAGATAGACTTTCATAAGAGTTGGATCCACCTCTCTGGACATAGATTGTTCCATCACGATTGAACCATTTGAATCCAACACCATCTCCAACTTCACATCTATATCCGCCGGTAGGATTAGCGTTGGTATAGTTGGTTGCCGTCTTTGAAGTCCATGACCCTGTTGATAGAGTGGATACATCAAAATCTGTCCCAAAAGCGATGAAGGTTCCATTTGCTTTGATAATACCAAGTTGAATCTGACCCTCTGCATCTCCACTTCTCTTTAAACCCGTGATGGTGATTTTGCCCAGATACCTGTGATAAATGTTTGATCCAGTTGTTCTGATCACCTGACCATAACCGATGTCACCAGAGTCTGCGACTATATCAGCAGTGGAGGATTGTCCAGACAGAGAATACACTGAGGCTTCAGAAACAGTGGACCCGGTGGAGGTTCCATCTGGGACAGTATACTTTTGAACTTCTGGATCTGTGGATGCAGTTCCTCCAGCCACATTATAGAAACTTGTGAAGGGGGTTGTGGAAGCAGGATTATTGAGTTGGATAGTTCCTGGAGTTACTGGGGTAGCCACTTCATAAATCTTTGACAGTGGTCTGGTAATAGGGACAGGGTCTTCAGGGATGGGTGGAGGCAAAGGCATCCATTGAGGAAAGCCTCCCTTATACCCAGGAGATAAAGCAGTGAAGTAATTGACGTCGGCTGTTATCCAAGCACGTCCTTTATAGAAATGAAAGTCAGACAAATACCCCTGGAATGCTGAGATGGTGTCTCCAAAATAGTAGGCTTCTGAATTGGTAAAGACATCCCCTGTCCTGGCCAAGGTCACAGGAGTGAGATTGCCAACCTGGAGAGTGTAAGTGGTCCCATCATATTTGAAAATCACATCATACCATTGATTCAAGGTGGGGATGGCATCTGTGACGGTCAGAGTTTGAGTTGCAGGATTTGAATCAGGTTTGAAAGCAACACGCAAGTCGTGAGAGCCAGAACCCAGTTGATAGATCTTAATTCCACCGATGGCTGTAGCCCCTCCACCATTGCCCGCACTGCCTTTCGTCATGATATAATTAGAATCTGCACCCACCGAGTAAGCCGTGGGTTTAATCTTCAGAGCAATTGAGAATGAAGACAAAGCATTGAGCGGAATGTGATTGGCAACAGTGAATCTCTGAGTGTCTGCGGTGAACTTGAGAAGGCCATTATCCCACACTGGGGCGTTGGGATCTGCAGCAAAGTTTCCATCAAATCCCATTCCCGATGCATCATGTAACACAGTCCCGTTTCCTTCGCTCAGGGGTAAATGGAGCGAGAGGTTGGTGATATTCTGTGGAGTTGGAGAAACTACATGCTGGGTCACCGTGACATTTCCAGGATCATTGATTGGATCCGGAAAGTATGCATACCAGACTTTCATTTCTCTGGTTAAAATGTTATAAGAAAAAGACAGGATTTTCCATGGGGGAGCAACATCCGGATCAACCTGGTATAATGGACCGCTCTGAATAAAGTCCTCAGACTCAAAGTCATCCATATCAAAATCACCCAAGTCATAAACTTCCACAACTTCAGGATCTGTGACAACCTCCTGCACTGCATAATTATCGATGATAGTAAACTTGATGTGACCATCGGCATGTAACCTGGCACGGTAAGCGTAAGCCACTTCATCTGAATCGACTTTGTAGAAAAGATCAGTATAACCTTCATCATCAAATGTGGCCCCTCCAAATGGAGATAAGAACACAGACAAGTTGACAGTGTTGTCCTCCATCAGCATATCCGAGAGACGAATGTGTTCGTGGTCTTCTACTTCCACCCATTGAGTTGCCCCATCAAAAATGTTATAAACCTGGCCCTCTGTGATACCATCGTCGTTTACAAGTCTCTTGAGAGGTTGAACCTTGGTGGAAGTCTTTATCCGAGCATTATGTTCATTCCAGGTCCAGTCCTTTGGTTTCAGACCTGATTCAAACTTGAGCCATAACCTCATGTCAGGATATGGTTCCTTTGGTAACTGCCAGATGTCGTTTACGTTTCTTGAGATTCCAGAGGATAGACTGTCACGGTTTCCAGACAAAGAAGCATAAGATCGTGAAAGAGAAAGTTGTTCAGGATCTGGAAGTTCAGTTAGAATGGCATCTGTAAGAAGGAGTTTCTGCTTTGTTTCCTTTAAGAGACGAGAGAGTCTCCCGGCTCCTCCCTGACTTTGATAATAAGAACTCCATGCCATCCTGCTATACCACTAACTTAATGAAACAGTTTCCTGGATATGGTTAAATAAAATAATTGTCTCTCCAATTCTATGGTCGATATAACCTTCGACGGGCATCAGGACTCTCCAACCCAGGAAGTCCTCGAGCACATCTCCACCTGTCACCCCACCGAATTCACTATACTTGTTCGTCGGAGTCCCGGCTCCAAAGATGACTCCAGTCTGTAATATATCGGCTGCGGGAACCATCCAACCATCTTTCAGACATGGGAGACGAGTGACTTCGTTGGACAGTTGCGTTTGACCAGGGCTGGGATCATCTGTTCCGATTCCAATGGCAATCCAGTTGACGTATTTGGAAGAATACCCGGCTAGAATAAGATTCTGAATGATGATTCCGTCTGCTGTCTGAATGTTCTCTGTCTTTTGAATCTTATCTGGAACCAGGTTATTTGTAAAGACCTTAGCATCCCATTTGGGAATGTGATCATTCCAGAGACCTTCCTGGAACTTGGTCAACTCCCTTCCCAGATCAATTGCTAAATCAAGCCGTCTGTTCTGTCGAAATGTTTGAAATAATCCATTGATATAAGAAAGATGAGCCCCATGTTCTTTTTGATCATAAGTGCAGGAGTATCCTGTCCCTCTTCTACCTTCAGTGTTGAGCAGGGCTTTTCTCAGGACGTCCATGTCAGGATGTAATCGCGTTAAATAAGACATGACACTAAATCTCCTGGCTCGCTGAAATATATTGCTGTGGTAGGATCCTGCAGAAACAACTCCCTCTCGAGTCATCGGAATAGACATCAGCGTAGTACTGTATTTCTTGGATCTGTGCCAAGGTATTCATACCCCTTTGCAGATCAACACTGCCCGGGTCTATGATTTGGACTGAGGCCCCCAACTTGAATAAACGGTTGGGGATCGTGACCTGCTCAAACTCAAACTGTCTTCTTTTGCGGGCAGTATATCGAATCATATGGGCCAGGTAGATCTGCATTGTTCTCACTGAGGCCTGAGGGATTGTTGGAATGATGGCCTCTATTGGTCTGTTTGGTGTCCACCTTGCTATTGATGCAGGGTCAGACATCTCGCAGAGGATGGTTGTGGATGAGGAAAAGCCACAGGAATATGTGGGACCTGGATTTCTGACACGCCAATTCACATTACTGAATTTATCATTGTCACTCCTTCCTTCTGGGAATCTAAGCGGTCTAATGGCAGACCACTGTCCCTCAGTTTTAAAATCGTTGTTGTGCCACCAGTAGACCGTGTCATCAGGAGCAAACCCTGAAGATTGGGAAGACGCATCACCTGAACCTCTCTCAAACCAGATGAGCCAGTGGGCCTTCGTAATGTCGATAGATGGGACTTTGCGGACCATGTTGAGCCGCTGAATAGCGGTGGGCTGTTGCTGGACATCCTTCAAGGCTATACGAAAGGTGGCCACCAACTGTCCGGTTGGAGAATGGTTTGCCCCTCCTGCTGCGGAGGTTCCCAAAACCTGATCTTCCACTAAAGCTCCAAATACAAAACGTTTGGCAGGATCTCCAATATCTGTTCCACTTCCAGTTTTTGACATGATGACAGTCGTGTTAGACATAAACCCGTTGTCCAGGCTAGGAAGATACTGAGCCAGGTCCTTATTATACAGAGAAGTGGCCCCTCTGGCAATTTGGGATCCTGAACTTATGTCTATCTTTTCGGCTCGAGCAATCAGACGATTTGCAAAGGCAGTGTCTGGATAGATAGAATCCATTGTGGCAAAACTTCCATTTGAGAAGGAGGTCCACTGTCCAGGGTTCGCCCCATTGTCTACGAATTGAGACTTGATAACATGACCGGATATCAATTTCCCTGGATAGAACCAATTGACCACTCTGTCTTCATCGATAGTAACTATGGCCCCAGTCATATCAGACCAGTTCCTCAAGATTTCAGACACGGCAATCATCGGATAATAGTTGTTTGGTAGGAACTCCGTCACAAGATCGGAGATTCCATCCAACGAAAAGGAGCCCATCACTTTCAAAGATGGCCCGCCAAATGGACGGATAGAGTCATCTTCAAACAACTCTTTCATCAGGTTATGAGAGAAGAATCTGATGTCAGTTGTGTCATAGGCTTTCTGAATGTTAAGAAGGGGATTGTCTGCTTTTGGATCTAGAGGAGCCGCATTCTTCTGGAAGTTTACGAATGTGTTCTGTAAGATTGATCCAAATCCCAGGCCAGTGAGTTCATATCTTACTCCTCTTTCTCTGTAGCGGGATCTCCTCCTTCCAAAAGTAATCCCCTGGAATAGGTTGACCATGTGGTCAGCGTCTTTCCCACCTTTGATTATGACAACACAACCAACATCCACCTTCCTCGGATCCACAATCCGGTCTCGAGAATCAGCGAATTTGAGTGTAAAATCTCCAGATGTAAGCAACCCGTGAGTTAGAGCAACAGACTCGAGCATGATTCCAGCACTCCCTTGGGTGGACCAGGGATCATAATTATGCAGGATTTCTGTCTCATCTGCAGTCTTGATTATAACTTGAAATTTAAGTGGTTTAACATAGCCCGCATCATAAGCCTGTCCTGCGGCTGATGTCGGGTCAATGACTGGTTTGTATAAAGGTTGAAGGCTCAGTTCTCATTCATCTCCTAGAATTGGGAATTGTACCGTCTCATCAGGTCAAGAGAATAACTCTTGAAGATAGACTGTCCATCCAGGTTGATATCCATCTTCAAGGCTGACAATCCGTCCTTTACGCGTCCAAAGATCATCTCCATCAGGTCTTTAATCCATCCATCAATGTCTCCGAAATCAAATCCTGGGAGTCCTGGCTTTCCTGGTTTACCTGGCTTGGCTGGAGTAGTTGCCTGGATCCTCTGAGTTGCAAAGTCTCTTCCCACAACCTGAGGACCCACGTCATAGATGGGGACCGTGTTATCTATTCCTGTTCTGACGTCTAGTTCACCGGGGACTGGTCTATTACCCACGTTAGATCCAGAGCCAGGTGAGACTCCTGAGCCTCCCCCTCCTCCTCCTCCAAATAATCCTCCTAGGCCAAACATATCCAAGAATCCTCTGAGGGAGTCAGGAATCTGTCCACCAGGGAAGTTGGTGTTGACATGACCATCCTGGTTCTGATAGTAGTAATTTTGTCCACCAGTAGACGTTTGAGAGACGGTCTGACTTCTGTTGATTACAGTTCCAGATGGTGTGATGACTTGTCCCGTGCCCGTAGATGTAGGGACTGCGCTTGATGCCGTAGTCATTCCGCCTGTTGGGACTAAAGCTCCATTTCCTGAGACGTTTGATTGAGTGTTGACATCATTCTGGAAATTATAGTGGTTTCCATTTGCATCTGTATATTGGAAGTTTCCTCCGGTGTTTGTCTGAGTGCCAGTTCCAGTTCCCGTCCCGCCCATGCTAGGAGCATAAGGCTGTGTATAGATTCCACCACTGGGCCAGTTTACCCCCTTGGTATATGATGGATCTAAAGCGTTCATCTGGTTGTCTCCGAATCCTTCAACCATTGGAAGATACATTCCATTGCCCTGGGCCCTTCGAGTAGTTTGGGTCGATCCGCCACCGCTCCCAGTTCCTATGCCGCCTGAACCGCCACCTCCGCCACCACCAACATTATTGAATGGAAAGCCGACTGGGAATTGAATGCCGCCTATGTTTGGACCGCCGCCAGCCTGGACTTCGGGTCTATCCTGGAATGGGAATCCTGCAGGGAAGTTAAGTCCACCGATATTCAAGCCACCAGTTCCTGAGCCGCCTATTCCTCCGAGCCCGCCTATTCCTCCAGTTGGAGTTCCAGATGGGGCTTCTAATCCATATTGTCGCAATTGAGCCGCAGACATGTTTGTGGTTATGACACCGTTTTGTTTCTTCCAGAAGAGTTGTTTTCCGTTGTCGTTAATCTGGACCACATTCATTCCTATATCGTAGGGAGATGGAACAGTGGTCATTCCACCAGTCCCGTTCTGGTTTACTGGTGGAGTGCCGCTTGTCCCGCCTGTGCCAGGTTCGCCCGGGATATTTAAAGTCCCTCCTCCTGCAGTTGGGGCCGCATTTCCGCCTCGTTGTTTTGCAAGTTTGTGTTTATTGATGTATTCATCTGCTTCGGCTTTGCTGTTGAATAATATAGCAATGTTTTTCCCTTCATTATTGACAACTTTCCATAAATTAGGATCGTCATTCATAGTGATCGCGGTCCAAGTGTTAGGATTGCTAGTATCTACATTAGTCCATCGTCCTTCTGGATCCGTGGCAGGGTTAGGATCAGCAGTCAAGACGCCGGTGGGGACAGTGTATGATGTCCCGGTTGATGTGCCAGTTCCAGTTCCCGTGCCTGTGCCTGGAGTTTGTCCCGTTCCAGTCCCCGGAGTTTGACCCGTGCCTCCAGGGGTTTGAGTGTAGGCATTACGCCAATCATCTGCCTCTTTTTGGCTTGAGAACCCGGCTGCAACGTTTCTCCCATTCTTGTCGATAACTTTGTATTTACTTGGATCGTCATTCATTTTGACAGTACTCCATTGGCTTGAGTCTGTGTCTGCTGATCCAGCCCAGTTTTTACCAGTTCCGCTGGTTTGCACACCTGCAGGAACTTGGGGACCACTAACCACGGTCCCTCCTGTTCCTGTGCCTGAACTTCCAGTTCCGTTCTGGTTTACTGGGGGCGTTCCTGTGCCTGTGCCTGGTGTCTGTCCAGTCCCAGCCCCATTCCCATAAACAGCAAAGATGTGCTCCTGAATAAACTCATTAGCCTGATCCTCTTCGACGAATTTGGCAGCAATGTTTATTCCTTTGTCATCGACAACCTTCCATAGATTTGGATCGCTGACCATCGGCATTGCCTTCCATGATCTTGGATCCACATTGGGATTGGTCCATTGAGCCGCATTTGTAGCACCATGTCCAGGACTTTGTATATAATTTGGAACCGTGTATCCTGTGACAGTCTTATAAGTTCCTCCAGAATAACCACCCATTTCTAAGGAATTCTTGTCACCGTTTACACTTCCAGTTCCAGTGCCTGGTGTCTGTCCGGTCCCGCCTTGGTTAACTGGTGGAGTGGTTGTGGTCCCACCTGTGCCACCCGTTCCTGTGCCAGAGCCAGTTCCACCTTGGGCTGGGACCCCGCCTGGACCGGATGTGCTGCCTGAATATGTCCATGGATCGTTTAGCCTTCTTGATTTTGGCCTACCTGATGCATCATAATATGGAGATGGCTCGCCTGAGTTGGGTCCCATTGTTGCAGTGGTATTATTGACATACAGTGCATGGCTGGTCCCACTTATTCCTCTAGAAAGTGAATAGTCTTCGTTTAGTGTGTAACCTGGAGGAAGATGTTTGAACCCCTCGTCATCGCTTTCTGCATAGAAGGCTCGCTCCTGATCTGAAAGTCTATTCCATTCTGCGACTGTGAACTCTTCACCTCCCCAAGTTCGTACCATGCCGTCTGCACTTCCGCCTATTGGTCCGCCGTAGGTGTTAGGGTGGGCCCCTGGAGAGACACCAAATCTTAGATTGTTGCCTATCTGAGAAGTTGGATCCACAGTGCCAGAACCTCCAGTGCCAGAACCTGCTCCGCCGCCTCCGGTTCCAGTTCCAGAGCCTGTGCCTGTGCCTCCTCCAGTATTGGTTCCAGTGTTTGTTTGCCCTCCTACTCCTGGGTATATTCCGGATCCTACTGGTCCCATAGACCCTTCTACTGAATTGGATGGGGCTTGGAGATGATACTTTGACAGCATAGCAGCATTCATGTTTGTCCTGATTACTCCGTTTTGATTCTCCCAATAATATTGGGTTCCGTTCTCAGTTACCCAGTATTTTTGACTTTGCTGGTTCTGTTGGTTGCCAGTTCCTGACCCAGAGCCGCCGCCAATAAGGCCGCCGCCTGATGTGCCCGAGCCTCCAGTTCCAGAGCCAGAACCTGAACCACTTCCTGTTCCTCCTGTTCCACCATTACCGAAAGAGATTGCAGATCCAGATATGAAGACAGGCATGACACCGCCTGAGATATTCTGAAGTCCAATTCCTACGACTCTAACGTCTTGAACACCCGCCTGAGTTCCTGGAACTCCTGTGGATGTTGTGTTTGATGTTTGATCTCCATTTGCATTGGCTCCATCTAATCCATCGGCTCCTGCAATTCCTTGGAATCCTTGGGCTGCAAATGAACGGTTCCCTCCAGGCATCTTATTCTTTAATGGAATGATAGAAACAAACTCAGGTCCTGCCTCTCCCACCGTGATGGTGTGTGAGCCTGTGACCAACCCTGTAAATCCAGAAGCAGCCGCGCTTGGTGGAGTGTCACCTGTGACAGACACCCGGTATTCCACAGGGATGACTGAAGGAACGGACTTGAGTTCAGCAGTTACAGATTTAACATAAGAAAGAATCTGGTCAAATGTGGATTGAGCAGCAGAACCAATGGCGTTTAATTTAGAGATGATACCTGATCGCATTGTCTCAAATTCTGCAACCACGGCGGCCCCTAACCCTTTGGTATCTTCTCTGATTTTGCCGACTACATACTGAGCAAAGTCAGTGCCTATCCCGATTATGTAAGGTTGTGAATTAGATTGTGCCTGAGCGAAAGCGTCAGCGATTGGCTTTGTGATTTGAGCAGCCCCGTTAAATGTGGACCCTATTAATCCCATTGCAGTATTCATCTCATCGACTGCAAATTGCGCTCCTTCAATAGCCAGAGCGTATGCTTCTGCTAGGAGTTCCATTCCAGATGTGAATCCTTCCTGTAATGGATTCAATGTGGCAAAAGCAGCGTTCATCTGGTTGACTGCTTCTGTTGTGGCTGGGCCTAGCAAGGCAAGAGCCTGGGTCAAAGTGGCCATCTTTGCCATGGCCTCATCTATCGCGGTTGTATCCACCTTGGGAGCCTGTTGTTTCTTGGACCCATCCTCGTTCTGAGTTCTTGGATCTATTTCCAAAGCAGCAGAGGATGATAAGACATTGCCTGAGCGGTCGGTTGAAGTAGCCGATCCCATTCCAGCACTATTTATTGCATCGTTTTTCTTGTTGAAATCTTCAAGACTGATTGATCCATAGGTGGCAATAATATTCTTTAAAGCGTCATCATAGTTCTTGATGGCATCTGCAGCCTTCTTGATTTCAGCCTGTCTGTCAGCCATTGCTGAGACAGTCTGTCTTATCTTTTCAGGATCGCCTGAATCAATGGCTTCCTGCAATAGTTTGAATTCGGCAATCCATGCATCCCATGCTGGAACATCCTTTGGATCTGGCATGTTGCCCATCATAGTAATCACGTTGTTATTAAATTCCTCAGAAACCTTCCCGTTTCTAAAAGCAGTATTAACATCTCGAAGTAGATCATCAACAATCCCCTGGGCTTGTGCTCGAGTATCTGGACGGACATCATTCATAACTGCGAGGGCATTGCTCAGGCGTTGAGACATCTCTGCCTCGTTCACTTCAATTTCGATTTCATAATTGAGTTTCTTTCGGTAGGAATCAGGGACATTCTCACCCAGGATCTTGTTTATTTCTTTCTTGGATAGATTGTTCCCTTTATCCCAAGCGGCAGTCAAGTCATCCAGTGCCTGCTTCCCATCTGCTGCTGCTTTCTTCAATCCTTTATCAATAGCCTCTGGCAATCCCAGTTGAATTTCAGTCCATTCTTTTGCTGCATCGACAGAATACTTGAATGCCTGTGGCATGGTGACTCCCAACCCCTTGGCTATTTCATCCAACTCCGACATAAATCCAAGGTTGTTATTGTAACTAGAATCGAGAGATTGTTTCCACAAAAGAGCAGAGTTGGCTCCTTCCTGGAATCCAATGTTTGCGTTCTTTTGGAATATTGTGATATCCGTGAGTTGTTTCTTCAGAGCGTCGTATGTTCCTATAAGACCAGCAAGTTCTTCATCTAGTTTGGTGGCTGCATCCTGTTGTGTTAAGAACGCTTTCTCATAGGCCAAAGCCTGAGGAATACCATCCTTTACCGCTGCATTATAATCGTCAGTGGTCTGTCTGAGTTTTTCTATTTCGGTGACTGTGTCGATCAACCCTTGTTTAAACTCGGTAGAGGCTTGATTATGGGCCTGTTCTGCCAAGGTTCCCTCGTCCAAAGCTCTTATCTGAGCGACTATGGCCCCCTCCTGTTCTATTATGGCCAGGGTGGTGGCCTGAATGTTTTTACGAGTCTCCTCAAAACCTCTGGCCCATGCATTGTTTTGGGCTTCTCCTGTTTGCATCATCGCATTTGTGGCATTAATTTCTCCTCTGATAGCAGCGATATCTAAAGCCCCGCTCCTGATCGTGATCATAGTGTCAGAATATGCTTTGTTATATCGGACTGCCTGTGCTTCACCAGTTGAAAGTTGTCTGCTTAACACCTGATAGGCCCCTACGTTCTCCAGAACAGCGGCTTTCTCTTTTACGAAGGAGTCAAGTTGTTTGGCCTGACCTGTCAACATTGCAGATTGTCTTCCTTCTGTAGTTGACAGTTGCTCATTGTATTCTGTTAATGTTGCTATCTGTGTGAGTGCTGTGACTGTCTGAGTCTTCATTGCGACTTCTTGTTTTAGTTGTGCATCTGTGACCAGGCTCTGTCTCACAGATTGATCACCTAAAACAGCATTGAGTTGTGTCAAACTCATCTTGGATGCATCTATGGAATCAGAATATTCCTGGTTTTTTAGGAGAACGGCTTGCTGTGCTGCGGTCATCTTCAACTTGGCATCATTGCCCTGTAAGGTGGCTATAGTTTCTTTTTCTGTTTGTTCGGATGACCTTCCTGTTGTTTTGGCATATTCAGCATTTATCCTGGTGAGTTCATCCTGGCTCAATGATACAGAAGATAATGATTTGTTCATTGCTGCTAGGTTGGCCTGGAGGAACACGCCTGCAAATCCAGACTCTTGCAACTTCTTTGTCAGTTCAGCCTGGTCAAAAGAAAGTTTATTGACTGCATCTTTGTAGATTGTGACCCCTTGGGCTAACTCTTTAAACTGTGGGACGAGGCTCGATTGTTTTACGGCTTTAGAAGAGACATCCGCTCCTAGAGGAACAGTTGCACCGCTTTGAACGCCTGTGGGTGGTTGTAGATTAACAGACCCTATGAATCCTCCTTTTTTTACAGTGGGTTCTGTCTGTGCTGTTATGGGGGCACTGACTGTGCCTGGTTGTGTTGGAGTGTTGGCAGCAGCAAGATAATTGTCAAGAAGCACCTGATTGGATTTAATGTCTGCCATAGTTGCAGAGAGTTTCTTTTGGATCATATCCAATGCAGACACTGCTGTGGTCCCATAAGACCCGAAGGCTCCACCAGCCGCATCCAGAGAGGCTTCAGTGGTTTCGGCATACACTTTGGTTTCATCTGTAGCTCCTCCAAACATCTTGGTCAGACCATTGCCCAAATCTCCAATCATAGTCAAGAAGGGCTTGAGTGGTCCGGCTGCATTTCCAAGGGCAACTCCAACCTCGTTTAGTTTATCTCGGAATCCTCCCAAGTTGGTGATGAATGCAGCCAGGATGGAGCCTCCTATTGTAAGGGCCAAGAAGAATGGATTTGTGACCGATATGGTAGCCATCAACTTTGAAGTTAAACCCGCCTGGACTCCAGCCTCCGCTGTTTTCTTCTTAAAGTTATCTACGGCTAAAGAAGCAGATCCGTAGATGGTAGCCAAGGAACCAATCACACCCATCAACTGAGGGATTACGTTCATGTAGAAATTTGCTTGGGTTATATTCAGTTGTTCCTGTGCATTTGTCTGGTTTCCTAGAGCGACTTGGAATTTCATCGAGGCCTGTTCTACATCAAGCAATGCCTGACTATACTCAGCAGTTCCTGTCTGACCTTCTGCAACTAAAACGTTAAGTTTAGCCTGGGCCTTGTTGAGGGCTTCCTGTGACTGAGATACCTTGATGGTCGTTTTATCAACTGCCAACTGGGCATCTCCCAACGAATCATAGCTCTGCCACAAAGAAATAATACTGGTTCCCAATGTGGTAACCCCACCAGCCAAAGAAGTGAGAGATTGTTTTAGGGTTTTAGAATTGTTATCTACGTTCTTTGTTGATGTGCTCATCTGGTCTGTCGATTGGGCCCCCTCCTTCATCTTGGTAGATACTCCCTCAACTGCTGTTTTTTCCTGGTTCATGGACCCGACTGTTTCTTTGGTGGTCCCCTGGAGTTTCTTCTGAGACTTTTCTGTATTGTCAGTCTCTTTGGTCAACTTAGTCATGCCATCGACTCCTTTAGTCACGGCAGTCCCTTGTTGTTCCATTCCTGTTGTGACGGCTCCCAAATCAGTTGCAAGTTTCTTCTGAGACTCATCCATTGTCGTCAATGCGACATTCTCTTTGCCTATCTCCGTAGTGACTTTGACTGCTGAATCAGCAACTGCAGTGTGGGATGTGGCCATCTGAGTCATAGACTGGGCTGATTTTATCTGAGACTGATCTAAGGCTGTGAGAGTTGTCTGCTCTTTGGTAATCTCTGTGTTGAGACGGGTTGTTCCAGCCACAACCTTATCCTGGTTTTGGACAAGGGTATTCATGGAGGTTCCCACCTTTGACTGCGAAGCATCCAGCGCAGTGAAAGCCTGTCCCTCTTTTCCTACTTCGGTAACAACACGAGCAGCAGAGTCTCCAATCTTGGTTTGAGATGTGGCTACCTTCTGCGATGAAGTATCTGCAGAAGATCCAAATGTTGTGAATGTGGTTGAAACCTGTTTTAAGATAGAATCAAGTTGCTGGATTAACTTGTCAGCGGCTGCAAGTTGTTCCTGTCCCTTTGTAGTAAAGTCAAATACAATTGGATAGTTAAGAGCCGAAACCATTAGGATTCAAACACATCCATTCCCGCCTGACTCAAGTCACGGGTCACTATTCTCTCAAGATAAACAAAAGTGTCCTCTGCTGCGGGTCTCAAGAAAGGAGATGCAGGAACAAAAGATCCAGAGCGCGTTCTATGCCCGAATTCAATTGGAAGAGCGTGCTCTGCAGAAGCATAAATTGATCCAGAAGCCCCACGGACTTCATAGCCTATCGAATTATAGAGTTCACCTGTGTCAAACTTGACATAACCTTGTGCTCGTTGTTTTCCGAAAGCAAGGGCCTCTTCTAGCCAT
>Ga0164241_10002020_pt1 | contig 23012 bp, 17 predicted proteins | sample OricomyardsoilBY_FD_108780 | JGI IMG/M metagenome (GOLD analysis project Ga0164241, IMG submission 108780) | Backyard soil microbial communities from Emeryville, California, USA - Original compost - Back yard soil (BY) | ecosystem: Environmental > Terrestrial > Soil > Unclassified | place: USA... | reverse complement strand
GTCGTCACACGCCGAGCCTAGCACGCGGGGCGACTCACGACGTCTGAGCGCTGGCGCGAAAATGTCGCGCTCCGCCATCGTCGACGAGCGACCTCTCCAGCGGCACGCGCGCGTCACCCACGAATACGATCTCGACAAGGCGCTCACCCAGGTCTCACAGCCCGGCGGCGCGATCATCGACTACGACGCCGGCAGCCGCGTAGCGCTCACCACTCTTCCCAGTGGCCAAGTCGAGCGCACCTACGAGCCAGTCAACGGACAGCTCGAGGAGCCTCTTGATCGGCGGCGCGAAGTCGGCGCGCGCGATCTTGCGAAAGACTCTTGGGCCTCGGCGGGACGCGGCGTCGGTCGCCAGGGACTCCGCGCCGGCCGCTTACGCTTCGCTGCGCGGGCCTCGGTCGGCTCTCGGGCGGCGCACTGTGACCGCCAGAACGACGAGCGGCTGAATCCCCAACAGACCTAGCGCGACCGAGAGCCCGAAGCGGTCCGCGACCCACCCGAGCGCGAGAGGAATGCCAATCTCGCTGACGACGAAGATCTGATCGAGCGCGTTCACCAGGCCCGGTGTGCCCGGGGCGCGCTCGTAGGCGCGCGCCTTGAGCAGGGGATAGTGGGGCACCGACGTCAGGCCGAGCAGCGCCAGCGCGACGAGGAAGCCCCAGGTCGAGGTCGTCGTCGCCACCACGGCGAGCGCGACGAGCGAGCTCAACGCCGATGCGACCAAGATTCGACTCGAGCTCGTCCGCCGCGCCGCGACATCAGTCGCGATCGCGCCCACCACCGCGCCCGCGGCCAAGCTCGTGAGGCACGCCGTCGCGAACGCCGGGCTCGTCGCGAGGTCGCGCTCGGCTCGCAGCGCCGCGAGAGCCGTGACGATCTCGTCGAGGAGCGTGCACGTCGCCGTGGCCGCGAGGGCGATCCAGAGCTCGCGGTCACGCGCACCGATCGCCCAAGCTTGCCGGAGCGGCATCGAAGCATCGTCGTCCGCGTCGACCGCGTCTGCGGCCTTCGATGTCGCCCCCTGCGCCGGCGATCGTGCGTCCGGGCCTCTCGACATCGCGAGCGCTTGCATCGCTACGAGAGCCGCGACCGCGAGCATCGCGCCGCGGAACGTCGCGCCCGCGGCGAGGACGGCGGCCACCACGAGCGGCGCGCACAGATCGCCGCCCGCGGCGAACGCGTTCCAGCGCGTCATCGCCCGCGTCGCGTTCCCATCGTTCAGGTTGATGAGCTCCCCCTGCGCCGCGCCGGTGGCCGCACCGCTCGCCGTCCCAGCCAGCGCGAGCATCAACGCGAAGAGGGGTGCAGACGGGGCAAATGCAGAGGCCCCGAGCGCGATGGCCAGCGCCCCGAGCGCGGACGCCACGACCGCGCGACGCGGGAACCGATCCGAGAGCCACGCGACACCGACGTCCACGATGGCCGACCCGAGCATCGGCAATGTGAAGACGAAGAGCGTATAGCCGGCGTGATCGAGGCCGTGCTCCTGCTCCACGGATGGAGCCGCGACCACGGAGACGCCGCTCCATAGCTCGTCCGCGAACGCCACCATCGCGAAGAGGAGCATCCGCGCGGGGAGCGTTCTCGCCGCTGCGCGCCGAAGCGCGTGAGCTCTCGATCAGATGCGTTCGGTGAAGTTCACTCGACGACGATAGCGGCTGCGGCGCGCGTCGCCAACCCCGCGACACCTCGGCGATCGTGCACGACGACCACGGTCCCAATCGGCCGCCAGGTGCGGGTATTCTCTGCCGCAATGCAACCGCGCGTCGTCCCCGTCCCGTGCCTCTCCGACAACTACGCTTACTTGATCCACGCCCCCGGCTCGCGGGACGCGATCGTCGTCGACGCGAGCGAGGACGCGCCCGTGGCCGCCGCGCTGGAGAAAGAGGGGCTGCGACCCGTCGCGATCCTGTCGACGCACCACCACATCGATCACGTCGGCGGCAACGAGGCGATGGCGAAGCGCTTCCCCGGGATCGAGATCGTGGCATCGAAGTACGACGAAGGTCGAGTCCCAGGTCGCACGCTCGCGGTCGGCGACGACGCAGAGATCGATCTCGGGCCCCTCTCGGTGCGCGCGATGATGGTCCCCGGCCACACGCTCGGCGCCGTCGCGTTCGTCGTCGGCGACACCGTCTTCACCGGCGACACGCTCTTCGTCGCCGGGTGTGGGCGCCTCTTCGAGGGCACCGCTGCGAACATGTACGCGTCGCTCGTCGAACGGCTCGGCTCGCTGCCGCCCGCGACGCGCGTCTTCTGCGGCCACGAGTACACGGTGTCGAACGCGAAGTTCGCGCTCGAGGTGGATAGGGACAACGAAGCGGTGCGCGCGCTCCTCGATCGCGCGCTCGCGCAGCGCGAGCGTGGCGAGCCGACGGTGCCTTCGACCATCGCGGACGAGCTCTCGTTCAATCCGTTCATGCGGGTGCGCGAAGCGTCGCTCGTGAAGGCTGCTGGCGGCGCGAGCGATCCGGTGAGTGTGCTCGCGAGCATCCGCAAACAGAAGGACGAGTTCAGAGCGTGAGCGCAGGGTCGATCTGATACTCCTACGGCTCCCACCGAGGTCTTTGTGAAGAGCTCCGTTCCCCCCATTTTCGGGTTCAACGATGCCCGCGAGGACATCGTTCGTGACGTGGTCGACCGCGTCGTCGCTTCGACGACGGATCCGCTCCTAGCGCTGAACGACGCCGCTTATCACGAGATCAAGCGGCTCGAGACCTCGCGACGGCCGAAGGATCAGGAGCAGCTCGCGGAGTGGCAGCGCCTGGCTCGGACGCTCGGTCGCATGACGAACGGCGAGCGCGTCGAGCATCTGCGAGAGCTCGCAAACGAGTACGGCCTCGACGTCGCGGGCAACTTCGATCCGCGGGTCTACAAGGCCTCGACGCGCATCCTCCCCAGCGTCGTGACGGCGCTCCTCGCGCCGCGGACGTTCGCCTCGAAGCTGCGCCACCCGAAAGAGCTACTCAGCCTCGACTCGCTCGCCGACAAGGTCAAGGTCGAGGGCTCGATCGAGCGCGTCCGCCGCTTGTCGGAGACCGGCGCGCTCGTCTTCGTGCCGACGCACCTGTCGAACATGGACTCGATCGTGTTCGGCTACGCCCTCGAGCGCGCAGGCCTTCCGCCGGCGACCTACGGCGCCGGGAAGAACCTCTTCACGAACCCGATCCTGTCGTTCTTCATGCACAACCTCGGCGCGTACCGCGTCGATCGGCGGCTTCGTCACGCGCTCTACAAGGACGTCTTGAAGACGTACTCGTGCGTCCTCCTCGAGCGCGGCTACCACTCCCTCTTCTTCCCCGGGGGCACGCGCTCGCGCTCCGGAGGCATCGAGCGGCGTCTCAAGCTCGGCCTCGTCGGCAGCGCCATCGAGGCGTACGCACGCAGCGTGCGGGCCGGTCGCGAGCGGCCCGTCTACTTCATCCCGTCGACCATCAACTACCTCATCACCCTCGAAGCCGAGACGCTCATCCGCGACTACCTCTCCGAGACGGGCAAGAGTCGCTTCATCATCGAAGACGACGAGTCGAGCCGCCTGTCCCGGGTCGCATCGTTCGCGCGGAAGCTCCTCGGCATGGACGGCGCCGTCGTCATTCGTTTCGGTGAGCCCATCGACTGTTTTGGCAACAGGGTCGACGAAGAGGGCCACTCGCTCGATCGACGCGGCCGACGCGTCGAGATGTCGAGCTACGTGAAAGATCCCAACGGCGACGTCGTCCTCGATGCTGCGCGCGACGCCGAATACACGCGCGAAGTCGGCGAGGAGATCTGCAAGGCCTACGTCCGCGAGACCGTCATCATGTCGACGCACGTCGTCGCCGCCGCAGCGCTCGCGCGTCTCCGGCAGGCCTCTCCGCGGCCCGATCTCTTCACCGTGATGCGACAACGCGACGGACTTCTGATCCCACGCGACGAGCTCGCCGCCGACGTTCGCGCCTTGAAGGATCGTTTGCTCGAGAAAGAGAAGCGCGGAGAGGTCGTCTGCGGCGACTTCGTGCGCTCCGCGTCTGGCGGAGATCTCCTCGAGCAGGCGCTGCGTGCTTTCGCCGGGTACCACACGAACCCCGTCCTCGAGTCGCGACGCGAAGGCGTCTCGGTTCAAGATCCGATGCTCCTCTTCTATTACCAAAACCGTCTCGCCTCTCACGGGCTCGCGTGGGACGTCCTCGGCGGCGGTCACTCGCGGCCGACCGCGCTCGGCGCCGCCGCGCCGTCGCTCGGGGGCAGTCGATGAGCCTCCAGGTCGGCATCGTCGGCGGCGGCCCTTGGGGACTCGCGCTCGCGCGCGCAGCGGCCCGCACCGGATCCAAGGTTTCCATGTGGACGCGGCGAGATACGGACGGCGGACGCCTCATCCGCGTCACGACGGAGTACGCCGAGATCGCCGAGAGTCGGCTCCTCATTCTGGCGGTCCCCTCGCTCGTCGCGCGGTCCGTGGCCCGCTCCCTCGGCGATCATCTCGACGGCGCGCACCTCGTGGTTCACGGCATTCGCGGGCTCGGTCAGACCTCCGACGGACCAGAGAGCACGCACGAGATCGAGACGATCGGCGACATCCTGCGCGAAGAGACGCCCGTCCGACGCATCGGCGCGCTCGGGGGACCCGTACAGGCGGATGAGCTCCACACCGGCACGGCGTCCGCGCTCGTGGTCGGCTCGCATTATCCAGAGGTCACCGCTGCCGTGACGAAGGCGCTCAGCGGGCCGTGGCTCCGCGTCTACTCGACCCACGATCTTCGCGGCCTCGAGTGGGCGAGCGCCATGGTCGGCTGCATGTCGATCGGCGTCGGCTTCGCGAAGGCTGCGGGCGCGGGGCCGGGGCTGCTCGCGGCGCTCATCTCACGCGCCGTGCACGACGCAGGACGAATCGCGGTCGTCGCAGGAGCCGAAGAGGCGACCATGTACGGCCTCGGCGGGTATGGGGATCTCCTCGCGTCGATCGCGCTCGATCAGCGCCCGGAGGTCGTCGTCGGCCGAGCGCTCGCGCAGGGAAAGACGATCGACCAAGCCGTCGACGAGGCGAAGCTCCGCGTCGAGGCGATCGATCTCATCCCGCGCGTCTGCGCGTTCGCGAAGAGCCACGGTGTCCAGGCTCCCGCGTTCGAGGGCCTCTCGCGCATGCTCGAGGGCCATCGCGGCGAAGAGATCCTGGGGAAGTTCTTCCAAGGCTGAACGTCGCCGCCGGCGTCGCGCGGGTCGCCGCTAGGGTGCGACGCACTGGAAGATCGAGAACGTCCCCGTCGGTGACGGCGCGAGTTTCACGGCTTCGCAGACTCGGTTCGTCGTGCAGTTCGCGGGCGTGCCTAATGCGTTCTTCACGTCGCAGCGTTGCAAGCAGGCCTGCGTATCGTCGAGGCAACGTCCAACGTCCTCGTTCGCGCCCTCGTCGTGAAACCGAACGCAACAAGAGCCCTTCGCGCACGTGTCCTTCGTGTCGGGGTCGCATTCTTGGAGACAGGCATCGACACCGAAGTAGGTGTCGCCTTCGCGCCCGATCGCGGGGTGACAGACTGCGGGAGCTACGCAGGGGTCGTGGACCGGGTCGCAGACGAACGCGCAGGCGTCGCCAGCGACGCAGTAGTTCTGGCTCTGTAGATCGCTCCCTGCGCTCGAGCTGAAGAAACCGCAACAGCCCGCACAGTTCGCGGCGTCATCCGGGGCGCAGGTCTCGAGGCAGATGTAGTCGCCCGCGGTCTGCTCGACACAGCCACCCTGGAACCCCGTCTGCCCGCAGCAGATGGGGGTCGCGTCGTCGCATGGCTGGAACGGCGGCGTGCAATTGTCTGTCTCGGCGACGCACACGTTCGCCGCGCTGCAGTAGACGGTCTTTCCCGGGACCTTGCAGCACACGTCGGTCGAGCCGCAGGACCCACCCGTGGCAGCGCAGATGGGCTCGGAGCTCTTGCACTGGGCGCGGCCGGCGGTGTTGTCGCACAGGTCGCAGGCGTTCTTCTCGAACGCGTCGATCCACGCGGCGCGCACATTTTCCGTCGCGGAGGAAAGTCGGCCGTCTATGTGAGAGACACAATCTTCCCCTGGCCAGGCGGTCGAGAGATCTTCGCACTTGCAGAACGAAATCGCGATCGACTCGTAGTCATCCGTCGCGCCGATGATGGTTGCGCAGCCGACCACGGCCATCGTGATGGCGAGCCCGGCGCCATGCTGGACGGCGCGCGCGCGCCGCATCAGAAGCGTCCCCCGACGATGACTCCGCCGCTGTGCGGATCGACCCATGGCACGAAGTACGCCCGGTCATCGAGCTCCGCGGCTTCGCCGGGCGCCGTGATGAACACCGTCAGGCCGACTGCGAACACGATGCCACTGCCGATCAGCGTATAGGTGCTCACATCTGCGAACGTCGAGGTCGTCGCCGCGGCGTCGATGCCAGCCTGCGTGCAGAACCGTTTCCCGTCGTTGTCGGCGGACGTGCAATTCGCGTCGATGTCCGACGTCGAGCCGAGCGCGAGGCCACCCATCGTGAAGCCGACGCCCGCACCTGCGACGCCGACGAGGCTCACGACGAGCCCAGCGATGCGTTGGTCGCCCCAGAACGACGTGGGCTGCTCCGCAGTCGCGACGCCCTCTTTTTGAGTGACGCGTTTCTTCACCGGAGCCGGGTTCGCCTTCTCGATCTCGGCGAGATCGACGATGACGGTCGTCGATTCAGCCTCCTTCAGAACGACGGAGCGCTCCCAGAGGACTGCGTCGCCGCGTACGACTTGAACGACCGTGCTCCCCGGATCGGTCGGCAGCGCCGTTCCGTAGGCGCCGGCCGAGAGGAGCGTGTTGCCCTTGTAGACGACCAGGTTCGGCGCGGTTCCAGAGACCTGCACCGTGATCGAGCTGAGCTTCGGCTTCAGCGCCTCTCGTCGATCTCGCGCGAAGGCGACGCGCTCGTCACCCTTGCGTTGCGCGACCTCGACGGCCTCTGCCCATTTTCCGTAGGCGCTCGCGAGTCGCCCCGAGTGCTCCAGGCAGTCGGCCAGATTGAGTAGCGCCCCGAGACCCGGATCCGCGTCGTAGCTGGCCTGAAACTTCGGGCACGCGACGTCGAAGTTGCCGTCCTTCATCGCCTCCTTGGCCTGCTGGAAGAGCTGGTCCGCGATGGCGCTGTCGGCGCGCGCCAGTCCGGCTCCGCTTGCGAGCACGACCGAAACGACACCAAGACCACAGAAGAAAGGCAGAAGCCGCATGGACGGCGCCATCATAGGGGCGCGTCGTCTCTCGCGTCATCTCTAGGACGTCAAGTACGCGTACGGAGCGGATCGTCGTTCGTGGGCGGCGGCTTCGGGGGATCCTTGGCGGTGGGATGCGCGGTCGCGGTGGGCGGCGGACGCACCGGATGCGTCGCGGTGCCGATCGTCTTGGGCGACACCTTCGCGGTCTCGACGGCCAGAGCGCTGGCGCTGGCGCTGGCGCTCGCTACGGCGGACCCGGTCACATCGGCGGTCGCCGGCGTGACGACGGTCGTCGTGGGCGGCTCAGGCTGCGAGGTTTCTGTCGAGGTCGTGGTGACGCGGCCCACCTCTGGCTCTGCTCCACGATGATCGGCGCCCGCGGCGCCCTCGTTTTGACGCGTGATGAAAAACACCGCCGAGACCGCGACGCCGAGCGCTACCGCGCCGATCGCGATTTTTCCGAAATAGCTCTTCTCTTTCGAGGTCGGCCCCGACATGCCCGTCTGCGCGAGCTGAAGCTCGGTCTTCGAGAGCGGTCGCGGCGTGCGGCTCTCGCCGATGCCGCCGCCGAGACTCGGCGGTGCGGTGTGCAATCGCGAGGGTACCCCGGTCGAATACTCTGCAGACTCGTCGATGACGCCGAGCGCTTGGCCCAATCGGAAGACGGCCTCGCCGGCGCTGCCGAAGCGCGCGTCTGGATCGCGATCGCAGCACCGCAAGAACCACGCGTCGTACTTCGGCCCGAAGTCGAAGCCCTTTTCGCTGGGCTTCTTCATCGGCTCGTAGACGACTTGCGCGATGAGCGCCGTCAGCGTCTGGGCATCCCAGTAGTCCTCTGACGCGAGCATTCGGTTCGCGATGAGGCCGAGCGCCCAGATGTCGGTCTGCGGCGAGATCGTCTTCGACTCGCCCTTTGCTTGCTCGGGCGACATGTAGAGAGGCGTCCCGTAGATCTGCCCCGGAGACGTCGCCGTCTTGTTCACCAGATCGCTCGTTGCGCCCGAGGTGAACTTCGCGATGCCGAAATCCAGGATCTTGATGTGAGGACTGCCGTCCTCGCGTCGGGTGATGAAGATGTTCTCGGGCTTGAGATCGCGGTGCACGATGCCGAGCGCGTGCGCCTTGTCGAGGGCGCGCGCCGCCTGCCCGAGGAACGTGACGACCTCTTCCGAGCTCATCTTTCCGTGCTTCTCGACGAAGCAGTCGAGGTCTTCGCCGCGCAGGTACTCCATGACGAGGAATGGCGCGCCGCCGAGCTCGGGTGCCGCGTCGGCGTCGGTCACGCGAACGACGTACTCGCTGTCGATGCGAGCAGGCGTCCGGGCTTCGCGACGGAACCGCTCGAGCGCGTTGTCGTCGCGGATGACCTCGGAGAGCAGGACTTTGACGGCGAGCCGCTCGTCCGTGTGGACGTGCTGCACCAGGTAGACCTCGCCCATTCCGCCCGCGCCGACGCGGCGATCGACTCGGTAGCGACCGGCGATGATCGTGCCGGAAGCTACGCTTGCCGGCGGGATGTCATCGTCATGGACGGGCATCGGACCTCGGGGGCGAGCCTACCACGTGACCCGTAGGGGAATGCGGTGCTGGCCCAAGCTGCGTCATTCAACGTCGGGACCCACGCGAGCACGAACTTGTTTGCGGGGTTCCGTTAGGATCTTGGCGTACGTCCGAGGAGGCAAACAAACTCCATGCCGCGCGGCGCAAACTGCTGCGAGTGTGAGCCCTCGGACGTGCGTCGCGCGTCCAGGATCTCGAGACACACGGTCGCCATGGCGCGACGCCGACCACTCGGCTCCTGACAAGGGCGCCCTCAAAACCATGACCTCATGAGCAAGACGCCCGCGCTCCGGCCGAACTTGAGACTGGTCGAAGGATCAGGTTCTAGTCGCGCGTCCGTTGCAGCTGCGTCGGCTCCGACGAGAGAACCGTTTCCGTCTTCCGACGATTCATCGCCCTCCGACCTTCGCTCGGACGCGTTGACCAGTCAGGCGACGCCGGTCGCTTCGCCTGCTCCGCCGAAGGCAGAGGTCGCGCACGGCGTTCGCAAATCGAACGCACCGGCCGCAGGAGATCGTCGCCAGCTCGCGGCGTTGGCCGAGCTCGACGACGCTCGCCTGGTCGAGATCGCCCGCGCTGGCGACACCCTCGCGTTCGAGGCGCTGTATCGACGACACGTCTCGTTCGCGATTCACCTCGCCACCCGCATCGAGGGCAGCGCCCGCGACATCGAGGACGTCGTCCACGACGCCTTCATCAAGGCGTTCGGGCGCCTGTCAGATCTTGCGGACCCCGCGGCATTCAGATCATGGCTCGGGTCCATCGTCGTCTTCGCCGTTCGCTCGCGGCTGCGACGCCTCCGGCTGATGAGCATGCTCGGGCTCGGTCGCGGCGCCGACCCCATCGACCTCGACTCGCTCGCGAGTCCAGACACGTCTCCGCACACGCGCGCACAGCTCGCTCAGGTCTACGCGCTGCTCATGACGCGCCCTCTCGATGATCGGATCGCTTGGACGCTCCGACACGTAGAGGGCAACGAGCTCGAGGTCGTCGCCAAGCTCTGCGGCTGCTCGCTCGCCACGGTGAAGCGGCGCATCCATCGCGTGCAACAGTTTCTCGAGGAGCACTTCGTGCAAGCGCCCGCTTCGGAGGAAGACTCCTCGGAAGCGGTCGACGTCGCGTCTCTGTCCGCCGCTCGACCCAACGCAGATCGCTCTCACTCATCTGGTCGCCAGTCATGACCCGCCTTCCCAACTTCGACCCTTCGGATCTTCGCGACCACGCCGACCCGGCTCGTGTCGAGCGGATCTGGGCCCGCGTCTCTACTTCGATCAAAGCGGCTTCGATCGAAGCGGCTTCGATCGACGCCGCCCAAGTGCCGCATTCCGTCGTCGGTCAGGCGTCCGCGCGCTCGCAAGCTCGACGGTCGGCTCCGCTCTTGATGTTCGCCGCCGCGTTCGCCCTGTTCGGCGGTGGTCTGTGGGTCGGCCAAGCGCTCGATCTTCAAGGGGGCTCCCAGGCGCTCACCCGCTCCCCCGACGCGCCGATGAGCGACATCTTCGCTACCGGCTCGTCACCGCGCACGTTCATGCTCCCCGGCGGAGGCCGTCTCTCGCTCGACGCCGAGTCCACCGTAGAGGTCGTCGACGCCTCCGATGGGCACCTCACACTCCGGCTCATGCGCGGCATCGCTTCGGTAGAGGCGAGCGGCGCTCCGGTCGCCATCGTCTCGGGTCAAGCGCTCGTCACCGCGCCGGCCGGCGCGTCGGTCATGCTGCGTCGCTCCGATACGGACGTCATGGTCTCCGTCTCTGCAGGCGCCGTAGAGGTCACGACGCCGACCGGCGATCGTCACACCGTCGGTCTCTCCGACGGTCAGACCAACGTGCCGATCGCCACGTTGACGAAGCACGACGCGGTCGCCCAACCCGACAACTTCCCGACTGTGGCAGTCCGCCCAGAGACGCATCACACATCGAAGGCGTCGTCACCCGAGCACGACGACCTCGCTCCCTCGGTGGCGGACGCGACCGCTCCAGCCGTCGCACCGCTGACGACCTGGCTCGCGAAGTATCAGCAGCAGGCCTCGCAGGGCGTGCAACCGATCCCAGAGGTCGGCGACGCAGAGCTCACGACGGCCATCGCGCAGGCGCAGTCCGCAAAGGACCTGATGGATCTGTCCGACATCGCTGGCGCCACGCATCGCGACAGCCTCGCGGTCCGTGCGCTCGTGCGCGTCGCCGACGACTTCCCCTCGGATCCGAACCGGCAGGCCGCCGCGGCCATGCTCACGCGCTTCTATTCGCTCGCCGGCAACCAAGAGAAGGCCTCGAAGTACGCCGAGATCGCGAAGCAAGCGAAGGTCTTCGCCGAGCTCGCGCTCTGCGACGACGTGCGCACGCTCGCCGCCGACGACAGCCGCCGCGAAGAGGCAGTTCAAAAGTCGGAGGAGTATCTCTCGAAGTACCCAGAGGGACCCTGTGCGGTCGATGCACGCGCGCTCGTCGACGACGCATCCCCTACGAAGAGTGATGGCGACAAGGCGCGTCCCGACGGCGCCAGGTCCGACGGCGCCAGGTCCGACGGCGCCAGGTCCGACGGCGCCAGGTCCGACGGCGTTGGGGCAGGAGCGGCTCCGACCACCAGCCCCGGCGCTTCGGCGCCTCCAGGTGCCGCGTCGTCCCCGTCTGCGAGCAAGCCCGACTCGGCCCCGCCCGCCGTGGCCCCCAAGACCTCGGCGGCCGCCACTGGTCAGCCCAGGGCCACTGAGCACCCCGGGGCCACTGATCATCGCGCCTCCGACTCGAAGGAGACGCACTGAGATTCTCGGGTCCGCTCCCCACTCGTGGGCGCGCCCTGCGGACATTCGTCTAGGCCTTCCAGGCGAATTCCGCATCCCCTCCGGATCCTCGCTTGACATGGATCCTGGCGCGGGGGTAAAGCTGCGCCCCATTTTCTCCGCGGGTGCGTGCTTGCCGTCCTGGCACTGAACGAGCCTGAACGAGAGACCGTCTCGACCCACGCGAAAACACGTGGCAAAAGACCCAGCCCGCGACGTCGAAACATGAACGCTTCAGCTGTCACCCAATCCACCCACAAGACCTTCACCGCCAACACCGAGGACGCGCTCGCGCAGCGCAAGTGGTGGGTGGTCGACGCAGCGGGACAGCCGCTTGGGCGCCTCGCGAGTCGCATCGCGGTCGTCCTACGCGGCAAGAACAAGGCGATCTTCTCGCCGCACCTCGACGCCGGTGACTTCGTCATCGTCGTCAACGCATCGCAGGTGAAGCTCACGGGCAAGAAGCTCGAGCAGAAGATGTACTCGCGCCACAGCGGCGAGCCCGGAGGCTTCCGACAAGAGGCGTACGGCAAGCTCATCGCGCGCAAGCCGGAGCTGCCGATCACGAAGGCCGTGAAGGGCATGCTCCCCAAGAACATCCTGGCCCGCGACCTCATCACGAAGCTGAAGGTCTACGCCGGTCCCGATCATCCGCACGCGGCGCAGAAGCCCGAGCCCCTGAAGTGAGCCAAGGACAACAACGATGAGCACGAGCATCTACGCCACCGGCAAGCGCAAGACCGCGGTGGCTCGCGTCTGGTTGAAGCCGGGTAGCGGCACCATCACCGTCAACCGCAAGCCGGCAGACGACTACTTCGAGCGCGAGACCTCACGCATGATCATGCGTCAGTCGCTCGAGCTGATCGAGGTCCTCGATCAGTTCGACGTCATCGCGACGGTGGCCGGTGGCGGTCACTCCGCCCAGGCCGAGGCGATGCGCCATGGCATCGCGCGCGCCCTCTGCATCGGCGACGTCGAGCGCCGCCCGCCGCTGAAGCGCGCGGGCTTCCTCACGCGCGACGACCGCAAGAAGGAGCGCAAGAAGTACGGTCAGCCTGGCGCCCGCAAGCGGTTCCAGTACTCGAAGCGCTGATCGCGGCTGCTGCGCGATTGGCCGTCGCCACCTCGCTCATCGCGGAGGGGGCGGTGGACGACCAGCCCGAAGCCCCTCCTCGAGAGGGGCTTCGTGCGTTTGTGCGGCTCCACGACGCACGCTTGGACTTGTCGGGGATGTTGGTGTTCATGCGGGGCGTTCGTGATCTCGTGGCGAGCCCGCTCGTTCCGATGGCGGCTCGCTGGGCGGGCCTGAGCGCGCTTCTGTTGGTCGCGGGCGTCGGGGGGTGCGGGTCTCCGGACGGCGCTGCTGGGGCGCCCTCTCAGGCCTCCTCTGGCGTCGCGAGCACGGTCCCCGCGGACGCGAAGGCGAGCGCCAGCTCGGGGTCGGCGAAAAAGAGCGCGACGGCGACGTCACTGCCCCCGTTGATCGAGCGCGAGGACATCCCGCTCGGCAAACCTTGTCGCTTCCGCGTCGCGCGTCCGGATCCGACCGACACGCTGCCCGCTCCCTCTCCCGACGCGGAATGGCGAGCGCGAAAGGGTCAACGGTTCGTCACGTGTCACTTCCGCGTACGCGCGGGGCTGCCGACGGTCGATGTACTCGTCGAGACGAGCCCCGGCGAAAACGGCATCGATGCGCTGACGTTCGGCTCGAGCGACGGCGCGATTCGGAGCGAGAGATACGGAGGCGGGCTCACCCTGTACAACGCAGCCGAGTGGGAGCTCGAGACCGACGACGTCGATGGCGATGGCGTCGTCGACTTCAAGTTGTTCTGGGCGCACGGGACGATGGGGTGCACCTACTACGCGTTCTTCATCTTCTCACCCGACGGTGGTTCTCCGACGAAGGGCTCGTACGTGCTGGCGAACGGCAAGGAGCTCTGCAACCCGGAGATCGATCGGAAGCGACGTGTCGTCATGGCGTTTGACGTCGATCGTGGGGTCGACGTGACGCTCCGCTGGGATGGGCACGCGTTCGTGCCGCTTCCGAAGCGCGGCGCTCCGTAGTCCGCCCGCAAGGGCGGCCATGAAAACATTGGGGTGGACCAGTAGAGCGGCTTCGGCGCGGACGCTGTTCCGGCCTTCACTTGCGAGCGTCAGCGAGGGCCGGAACAGCATCCGCGCTGAAACTAGGGACAGCCGCTAGAACGGATCGTCCGGACGTCGCTCCGAGATCCGAGCGCAGCGGCCCGGCGCGCGCGCAGTCGATCTCCGGATCCGAGCGAGCTCGTCAGTGCGAGAGGTCGGGGCCGACGAGATCTTCGCCTTCGCCCGGATCGCCTTCGACGGCAGCGCTGTCCTTCTTCGTCGCGGGCTTCTTGCTCGACTTGTCGTCGCTCTTGTCGGCCGCGCCGTTCGCGTCTGCGCTCTCGTCGTCCCCCGCAGGCTCTGGCGGAGAGTCGGAGTCCGGCGCCGCGGAAGCGGCCGGCGCGACGGGCTCTGCGGGCGGGAGCTCGGGCATGGCCACTGCGTCGAGCCGGGCGTCGAGCTCGGTCTTGTGCTGCGCGAACTGGGGTCGAACGCTGGGCGGCAAGACGCGGAAGCCGTCGACCTTGAGCGTCTCGGAGTCGAAGAACTTTCCGTCGCGCTTCGTCCAGAAGTGCAAGTGCGGCCCGGTCGAGCGACCGGTCGTCCCGACGTAGCCGATGAGCTGCCGCGTCCCGACCTTGTCGCCCACCTTCAGGCCGGGGGCGATCTTCGACATGTGGCAGTAGCCGGACTCGACGCCGTTCGCGTGCATGATGCTGACCATGTTGCCGCACGCACCGGCAGGCCCGGAGTGCTCGATCTTGCCGCGGTACGTCGCGAAGATCGGGGTTCCCGTCGGCGCGCCGTAGTCGGTGCCGTTGTGCGGCATCAGCTTGTGCAGCACGGGGTGCATGCGCTTCGGGTTGAAGTGGCTCGTGATGGGCGCTCCGATGATGGGCGCACCCCAGCCGCTTCCGTCGGGCTGTCGACCGCGCTCGTCGAAGTATCCGTGCTCGCCGTCCGCGTCGAAGCTGTAGGCGCGAATGGCCGGCTGGGAGGGATCCGCGGGCTTGTACTCGGCGGCGATGATCTTCTTGTACGTCGCGAACTCGCCGAGCGCCGTCGTTTCGATCGCGACGACCTTGACGGTGCTGCCCTCTTCGAAGCCGTCGCTCGAGATGCGGCCTCCGAACGCGTCGTCGAGGGCGCTCGTCACCTCGGGCTCGAGGCCGCCCCACTCGATCGATTTCGACAGGTTCTTCCCGACGTAGAAGGAGCCGGTCACCTCTGCGTCGGCAAGCTTCATGTCGACGTTCGACACCGCGAGCAAACCGTTCTCTTCCTTGGCCTGGGCGATCTCGTACGGCGACGTGATGAACTCGAAGCCGACGACACGCTTCGTTCCGCGGTCCATCGCGACGACGAATTTGTCGTTCTTCGAGGTCTTGTCGAAGTTGTGGACGCCATCGAACGCCTTCAAGATCCGGTAGACCTGGTCCTTCGGGACGCCCTTGTCGTCGAGCGCTCCGACGAACGATCGGCGGTTCATCGTGTCTTCGACGACGCGGATGCCCGGGTCTTTCGACAGATCGGCGACGCGCCACGGCGAGGGGAGCTTGATGCGGACGCGCTTGTGCGACGTCGCTGTGGGCGCGGTCGCGTCGGCATTCGCGGTCGCCGCGTCGGTGCTCGGCAGGTTGTCTATGACGGAGCGATCGTCGCGCGGAGGGGCACCCTGGACGAGCAACGCCACGATGGTCGTCACCGTCGCGAGGCCGAACAGGCCGCCGAACAGCGCCGTCATGCGCGGAGACAGCGAGACGCCGACGCCGCGCTCCATGGGAGGGACGTTTGGGCGGCGGCGATCGGGCGGCGCCTCGAGCGAGGACGCTCCGAGGGCGTCCACGCGGCCCGTCATCCGCGGCGCGGCCGGACCGAACACCTCGGGGACGCCCGCGGGCGGCGACGACCGTCGCGGACCCTCGCTGCGAGGGGGAGGCGAGCTCTCGGGCTCGGACAGGTTCGCCTCGAGCACGCGACGCCGCGCGCTCTTCGTCGCGTCCTCTTCACGCGGACCGGACGGAAGCCGAAGCCTCGCCGCGCGAGCGCTCGCGGGCGGGCTGGAGGCGGCGTGGGCCGCGCCTTCTGCGTCGCTTGCGCGCCGCGAGGCCTTCGAGACGACTTCCTCGGCCACCTCGGGGCTCTACCAAGGGGCCTCGGATGCGGCAACTGAACGCGCTGATCGAAGGGGCGCATCCGAGTGGCGTCGCCGACCTGCGTCGGCGGGGCACAAGGTGTAACAATCGGACCATGGAAGAGCGCGCGAAGCAGAAGCTCGTGATGGCGAAGGAGCACTTCGATCGACGCGAGTTCGAGCACGCGGAGCCTTTGCTCCTGCAGATCCTCGAGAAGAACGATCGCTTCGCGGACGTCCTGAACATGCTCGGCATCGTCCGCCACGAGCGCGGTGATTTCGTCGGCGCGAAGGATGCGCTCGAGCGCGCGGTCGAGATCAACCCGAGCTACACCGAAGCGCTCCTGAACCTGGTCGTCGTCTTGAACGATCTCGGTGACTACGGCGGCGCACGAGACCTCTACGAGCGCGTCCGCGTGTCGGCGCAGTCAGCGAAGGACGGTGCGGCCGCAGACCCCTACGCGCTCGGGAAAATCGCGAACATGCATGCCGACGTCGCAAAGGCGTACGCCGACGCGGGCTACGTGGACGAGGCCGTGCTCGAGCTTCGCAAGGCGCTCGCGCTGCGGCCGACCTTCGTCGATCTCCATCTGAAGCTCGGATCTCTGCTGCGTGACCGCGGAGATCTCGCCGGCGCGCGCTCCGCATTCGAAGCCGCGACGCTCGCGAATCCCGCGTTCCCGCCGGCGCAGGTTCAGCTCGGCGTTACCCGCTACATGATCAATGACAAGGCGGGCGCCGCGGCCGCGTTCGCCCGGGCGCTCGAGCTCGATCCTGACAACAAGATCGCGAAGATGCACCAGCGGCTCTTGGCCGAGCGCTCGACCTGAAAATCGGCGAGCCCCGCGGACGACGCGTCGTCCGCGGGAACCGCAGCCGCAATCGAGACACCCACCCCCATGCGCCATACCGCAAAGCTCGCCGCCCTCTCGACGTTCGCTCTCCTCGTGTCGTTTGCGGGCTCTGCCCACGCGGGAGACGAGGAGGACGTCATCCTCGCGGCGATCGGGGGTTCGGTCGCGGCCGGCGCGGCGGGCTCGGCGATCGCGTTCACGGCGTACTCCGGAGGAACCGCGGCGCGAAACGAGGAGCCGACGCAGGGTTGGATGACGGCGCAGACGATCGTCGGAGGTGGCGAGGCGATGCTCGCGAACGGCTTCGTCGTCGGGCTCTCGGCCGACGGGGACGAAGGGACCGAGCTGCTCGCGATGCCGGTGTCGATCTGGACGACGGCGCTCGGGACGTACGGCGCGTGGGGTCTCGGCGCGCCGGGAAGCTACGCCCCGGACGCGCGCTTCGGAGTCAGCTGGCTCGTCGGCGCGAACACGACGTTCACGTCGGCGGCCTTCGGCTACGCCATCAAGGGCAAGCTCGCGCCGCTCTGGACGAGCATCCCGGAGATCGCCGCGTCGGGTCCACAGGCCGTGGTCGCGTTCCTGAAGAGCGCGAACGATCCTCACGGGCGCGCGGGATGGATCGGGCTCGGCGTTTGGTCGAGCCTCTTGGTCGTGCACGGCACGATGTCGGTCATCGGTAGCGGCGCAGGCTGGTTCGCGGACGAGGAGTTCTATCCGCCCTACCCGGAGCCGCCGTACCCAGAGCCGCCGCCTCCGGATCCGTACTACCTCGATCCGGTGCACCCGCTCGACTCGGTGCCTCCGCCAGCGCATGTTCCTCCGCCGCAGGAGATCCCGCCGCCGCTCGTGGTGCCGACGCCCGTGCCCGACGCGGGGGGTCTCGCGCCCGGCTTCATGGTGATGGGAGTGTTCTGAGCCTCGCCTCGTCTGCCCGATGACCGACCCCGAAGACGACCTCGCGTCCACGGGCCTCCACCCGGAGGTCGCGAAGAAGCTCGCCACGCTGCCGGCGTCACCGGGGTGCTACGTGTTTTACGGCGACGAAGCGAAGGTGCTCTACGTCGGAAAGGCGAAGAGCCTCCGGTCGCGCGTGCGCAGCTACTTTCAGCAGGGTGGGAGCGACGCGCGGTACTTCATCCCGCTCCTTCGGCGCATCGCGGTCGACATCGAGACGGTCGTCACCGCGACGGAGAAAGAAGCCGCGGTCCTCGAAAACCAGCTCATCAAGAAGCACCGGCCGCGGTTCAACATCAAGCTCCGCGACGACAAGGACTTTCTGTGTCTCCGCCTCGACACGCAAAAAGAGTGGCCGCGTCTCGAGACCGTGCGTCGACCGTCGCCGGACGGCGCGCGCTACTTCGGTCCGTACCACTCGGCGACGAGCGCCAGGCGAACCTTGCACCTCGTCAACAAGCACTTTCATCTGAGGACGTGCTCGGACGCCGACTTCGAGTCGCGACGTCGACCATGCTTGCAATACCAAATCAAGCGATGCCCCGCGCCCTGCGTCTACGAGGTCGATCACGATCTCTACGGCGCCCAGGTTCGCGCGGTGTCCCTCTTCTTGGAGGGTCGCCACGACGAGCTCACGCGAGAGCTCGGTCGCTTCATGAAGGACTCGGCCTCTGCGATGGAGTTCGAGCGGGCCGCCATCTATCGGGACCAGCTGCGCGCGGTCGAGTCGATCCGCGAGGCGCAGCGCATCGTCTCGGTGAGCGACGTCGACCAAGACGTCATCGGCCTCTACCGCGAAGGGGGCACGGTCGAGCTCGCAGTGATCTTCGTCCGCGCAGGTCGGGTCACCGACACGGCAAACTACTCGCTCCGCAAGGTCGAGCTTCCGGAAGACGAGATCCTCGCGAACTTCCTGGGAGAGCTCTACGCGGGCGACGAAGAGCGCGGACCGATTCCAGAAGAGGTGTTGCTTCCGAGCGTGCCTGACGGCGGCGACGGTATCGCAGAGTTTTTGACGGAGCGACGTGGCCGGCCCGTTCACATCCTGGCGCCGCAGCGTGGGCCTCGGCGCAAGCTCCTCGAGCTCGCGCTCGAGAATGCCGAGCACTCCTTCAGGTCGAAGCAACGGGCCGCCGAAGACATCGAGCTGCGTCTCGAAGAGCTCCGCGAGCGGCTGCGACTTCCGACGTTGCCGCGGCGCATCGAGTGCTGCGACATCTCGCATCTCGGCGGCGGCGACACCGTCGGCGCGGTCGTGGCGCTTCGGGACGGCGCGCTCGACAAGAAGCGCTACCGGAGCTTCCACGTCCGGGGCAACACCGGGGGCGACGACTACGCCGCGATGTACGAGGTCCTCGAGCGCCGCTTTCGTCGCGGAAAGAACGCACGCGAGAGCGAGAGCCAGGACGGCGATCCGTACGCGGCGCGAGAAGGCGAGTGGGATCTCCCCGACCTGTTCGTCGTCGACGGTGGACGCGGTCAGCTCAACGTCGCGCTCACCGCGGCGCGCGATCTCGGCCTTCACGATCTGCCCATCGTGGGCCTCGCGAAAGAGCGAGAGACGGTGACGGGCGACAAGCTCGTCGATCGCGTGTACTTGCCCGGCCAGAAGAACGGCATCCCGCTTCGCTCGACGTCCAGCGCGCTCTTTCTTCTCGCACACGCACGAGACGAGGCGCATCGGTTCGCGAACCACGCGCGGAAGAAGCTCGGGAAGGGCCATCGCTTGAGGAGCGAGCTCGAGGGCGTCGCGGGTATCGGTGACAAGACGCGCATCGCGCTCTTGAAGGCGTTCGGCACGCCAGACGCCGTCCGCGAAGCGAGCCAGGAAGAGCTCCTCGCGGTGCCGGGCGTCACGCGTCGCCATGTGGCTGCGATCGAGAAATGGCGCACCGAAGAAGAGGTCGAGCCGACCGATCTCCCGACGCCCGAGCCGCCGATCGCGAGCGAAGGCCCGGCGCCCGAGCCGGGCTCGAGCCCTCGCGACGGATAGCTCTGCTTGACCGCTCGGGATGCGGCGACAAAGCTTGGCGTCCCATGCCGCCCAGCTCCGTGATGCGGCTCGCGGCCATGTTGGCGATCACGGTCGCAGGTGGCCTCGGAGTCACCTTCCTCGCCTTGCCCGAGCCGCCGCCTCCGAAGGAAGAGGTGCCGACGCCGACGCTCGCCGTCGCGGGTCGACCCCTGTCGACGGACGGCGACGCCGTCGGCAACGCGCTCGATCTCGTGCGGCGCTACGCGCTGTCCGAGGTGAAGCTCGTCCTGCCCGAGCGCGGCCCGCGCAAGCCGGGCGATCCGCCCGCGCCTCCCCACGAGGTGGCCGTCACTCCGGCGGACTTCGGTCTCGAGATCGATCGCGTTCGTCTGTCCGAGTTCGTCCGCCAGGCGCTGACGCCCGGCAGCGCGCTCGCGCGCGCCCACGCCACCGTCGCCCCGGGCACGCCCATCGACGTCCCGCTTCCGCTCAAGATCGACGGCGAGCGCGCGGTCTCGAAGCTGGTCGACCTGAAGGCGCTCGTCGACACGTTCCCGCGGGACGCCGCGATCGATCTCGAATCACGCACCGTCCTGCCCGAGGAGATCGGCTACCGGCTCGACGTGTACGGGACGCTCGCTCGCCTCGAGTCGGCGCTTCGGCGCGGCGAGACGAAGGTCGACGCCGTCGTCGAAGAGGTGAAGCCCGAGCGGACCGCAGCGCAGCTCGACGGCGTGAAGTTCGATCACGTGCTCGGCTTCTTCGAGACTCACTACAACACGGCCCAGCGCGCCGAGGCGCGCACGTTCAACCTGCGGCTCGCCGCTTCCAAGCTCGATGGTCGGGTCGTCATGCCGGGAGAGATCTTCGACTTCAACGCCATCGTCGGTCCGCGCGACGAGGCGCACGGCTACAAAGTCGCGCCGGTCATCGCCCAGGGAGAGGTCGTCGACGGCATCGGCGGTGGCACCTGCCAGATCTCCGGGACGCTTCACGCGGCAGCGTTCTTCGGCGGTCTCGAGATCGTCGAGCGCTACCCGCACTCGAGGCCAAGCACGTACATCAAGCTCGGGCTCGACGCGACGGTCTCTTATCCAAACATCACGTATCGCTTCCGCAATCCGTTCGACTTTCCCATCGTGCTCCATGAAAAAGTGCAAGCGGGCGTCGTCCGCGCCGAGATCCTGGGGCCAGAGCGCAAGCTGACCGTCACCTATTTCAGGCGCATCGACGACATCTTGCCGTTCGACGAGACCGAGCGCGAGAACGAGAAGCTGGCCAAGGGCGAGCGTGTCGTCATTCAGCGCGGCATACCGGGCTTCAAGGCGACGGCCTCGCGCCTGGTGCGCAACGGCGCCTACGGCGAGCGCACCAAGTGGACCGAGAAGTATCCGCCCACGACGCAGATCGTGATGGTCGGCACCGGGCCCGATGACGCGCCGGCGAAGGTGAAAGAGGACACGCACCCAGAGTACGTCGTCGACGAATACCTCGTCGTCACCGAAGGGCCCGGCGTAAAAGATGATGGGCTGTCCGAGACTCGGACTCCTGGGCGGACTGGCGAAGAGGGGTGGATCGCCAAGCTCGGATTTCAGAAGACGCCACTCGAGTCCGACAAGAACAAGGACGACGACAAGTCCGACAAGGATAAGGACAAGGACGACAAGAAGGCGGATGGCGCCTCTTCGAGCAACAAGAAGAAATCCAAGAAGAGAAAGCGGAAAAAGAAGACGGCTGTCCCGGAGTGACTGGCGTTTTCGTGGACGCGAATACGCACTCGCGAAGCGAAACCCTCGCTGTGTGGCCCCGTCGCCGTGCGTCGATGTGTCGCAGCGTCGACATGTCGCACGAAGCCCTTCTGGCGAGTGCACGCGTGGATCGCGAAGGCCGGCCGTCAGCTCTCGATGGCCGTCTTCGGTGCTCGGTCTGCGGGGGCGCGACCAGTCGAGTCGTCCACGGGCAGGCGGACGCCGCACATCGGTATACGGAGTTTCAGCGTGTCATCGTCGGACAGTCGACTGAGCGATCCCTACCGGGCCCCAGATTCCGTACGAGGGCGGACAATTTTCAATCGCGCTTCGAGCGCCGCGAGCATGCCGCGTCTGCTTCCTTGCGCCACGCGCACCTCTCGAAGCCCGCTCGATCGCAGGATCTCGTTAGCCGCGAGAAATCCGGAAGAGACTGCTCGCTCCATCAACGCGCTCGCGAAGGGCAGTCGCACGAAGTCGCCTGCGAAGAAGATGTCCGGCGCGGCCGTGCGGACACCGGGTCGACGGGCGTGCGACCCCGGCTGAAACGCAGGACAGTCGCGCCGCACGAGCATGCGCTCCTCGACGATGTTCGCTCTCTGGGTCTCTGGGTACGCACCGTGGAGCTGGGCGACGAGCTCTTGGCGAATCGCAGCCTCGGTCAGGTGCTCGTCGAGCGCGTACGCGTGAAGCTCGACGACGCTGCCACCCGATCGACGGGCCCACTCCGCGCTCTCCGTCTCGAGCTTCTCGTAGACCGAGATGTTATCGAGAATGCCAAGCCCCGTGGTGCCTGCGAACCCAGGTCGGCTCGGCGAGCACGGCTTGTCGAGCCAGAGCCGCAGCACTGCGAACGGCAGCGTCACGTCGAGGTTCGAGGTCTGCGGTGCGAGCGGCGCCAGCGCGGAAGAGCTCGAGACGAGCGCACGGAGCGCGGGCACGGTCACCGCGAGGACGCAAGCGTCACACTCGACGGCTCGGGCTGCGCCCTGTCGTTCGTAGCGAGCCCGAAGATCGACGCCGTCGCGCTCGATGCTCGAGCAGGTGGCGCCCATCTCGATCGTCACGCCGAGCTCGGCGAGATGGCGTTCGAACGGTTTCCAAATGGCGGTGCCGAACGGCTCCCGCATGACGTCGAAGACGAGTCCCGCCGCGTTGCCGGTGAAGTAGAAGTGAAACATCGCGAGCAGCTCGGCCGCGGAGTAGTCGCGCTCGGGATTGAAAAACGAGTGCGCGAAGACATCGAAGAGCATGCGCCGCGCCTCTTTGGGGAAGCGCAGCGCGTCGAGGAAGTCGTGCGCCGTCTCGTGATCGAAGCGCTCGTAGGTCTCCTCCGGGTCGAACGCGAGCATCGCCCGCGCCCGGTCGAGATCCGCGTGGCGAAGGTCGGCCAGGCGAATGAACTTCGACCGCAAAACCAGCGCCGCGACGTTGAACGGAGGACGCTTCGGCAGATGGGAGAACGACTGCGTCCGTCCGTCCGGCCCGAGGATCGGGTAGTCGTCGAGTGGCGTGAGGCAAGACAGCGAGGGGTCGACTCGACGAAGGAGCGCGCGGAGGTTCTCGTACTGGCGAAAGAAGGCGTGAAAGCCGCGCTCCATCTCGAACGCGGTCCCGTCGGAAAGGCGATCCGGCCACGAGCCCGCTCTGCCGCCGAGAAAAGTCTCGCGCTCGAGGATGGTGACCCGAAGCCCACGTTCGGCGAGCGCCGTCGCGGCCGCTACGCCGGCGAGCCCGCCACC
>Ga0164241_10002019_pt1 | contig 23026 bp, 14 predicted proteins | sample OricomyardsoilBY_FD_108780 | JGI IMG/M metagenome (GOLD analysis project Ga0164241, IMG submission 108780) | Backyard soil microbial communities from Emeryville, California, USA - Original compost - Back yard soil (BY) | ecosystem: Environmental > Terrestrial > Soil > Unclassified | place: USA... | reverse complement strand
TCGGTCCAACCCTTCGCGTTCGGCGAATGGCGGTCGCCCGACTTGCGCAGCGAGTCGTCGAGTTCGCGCAGCAGCTTGCGCTGGTGTTCGGTCAGCTTGACCGGCGTCTCCACCGTGACGTGGCAGTACAGGTCACCGGGGTAGCTGGAGCGAATGCCCTTGATGCCCTTGCCGCGCAGGCGGAAGGTCTTGCCGTGCTGGGTGCCTTCGGGCAGGTCGATCTCGGCGCGGCTGCCCAGTGTGGGCACCTCGATGCTGCCGCCGAGCGCGGCAGTCGTCAGGCCCACGGGCACCGTGCAGTGCAGGTCGTCGCCGTCGCGCTCGAAGATGTCGTGCGCCTTGATGCGGATCTCGATGTACAGATCGCCCGCCGGGCCGCCGTTGGTTCCGGGCTCGCCGTTGCCCGCCGATCGAATGCGCATGCCTTCGTTGATGCCGGCGGGGATCTTCACCTCCAGCGTCTTCTGGCGCTTGATCTTGCCGGCGCCGTTGCAGGTGGCGCAGGGCTCGGGAATGATCTTGCCGGTGCCATGGCAGTGCGGGCAGGTCTGCTGGATGCTGAAGAAGCCCTGGCGCAGGTGCACCGTGCCGGCGCCATTGCAGGTATTGCAGGTTTTCGGGCTGGTGCCCGGTTTGGCGCCGCTGCCGTGGCACGTCTCGCAGGTGTCCCAGCTCGGAATGCGGATCTGGGTTTCCTTGCCGGAGGCTGCTTCTTCGAGCGTGATCTCCATCGCGTAGCTGAGGTCGCTGCCGCGGTAGACCTGCTGGCCGCCGCCGCGGCGCGCGCCACCGGCGCCGCCGAAGATGTCGCCGAAGATGTCGCCGAAGGCCTCGGCAAAGCCGCCGAAGCCCTCGGCGCCGGGGCCGCCGCGGCCGGCCATGTTGGGGTCGACGCCGGCGTGGCCGTACTGGTCGTAGGCCGCGCGTTTCTGCGGGTCGGAGAGCATCTCGTAGGCCTCCTTGGCCTCCTTGAACTTCTCCTCGGCCTTCTTCGTTTCGTCACCCTGGTTGCGGTCAGGATGGTGCTTCATGGCCAGCTTGCGGTAGGCCTTCTTGATGTCGTCGTCCGAAGCGTTCTTCGGAACGCCCAGGATGTCGTAGTAGTCGCGCTTCGCCATGAATCTGTCCAGAACGCATCAAAACTCAAAAGCCGCGTCAGGTTGCCGGCATTTGCCGGCAGCCTCGAACGCGGCGGCACGTTGCAGCGGCCCGTGGGCCGCGGCATCTCACTTCTTGACTTCCTTGAATTCGGCGTCGACCACGTTGTCGTCCTGCGCAGGCTTGGCTTGTGGCGGGGCCGCCGCTTCGGCACCCGCGCCCGCGCCGGCGGCACCGGCCGCCGCTGCGGCCTGGGCGGCCTGGGCATCGGCGTAGACCTTCTCGCCGAGCTTCTGGCTCGCCGTCATCAGCGCTTCAGTCTTCGCTTCCAGCGCCGCCTTGTCGTCGCCCTTGAGCGCTTCCTCGACGTCCTTCAATGCGGTCTCGATCTTTTCCTTCTCGCCGCCTTCGAGCTTGTCGCCATGCTCGCCGAGCGACTTGCGCACCGAATGCAGCAGCGCATCGGCCTGGTTGCGCGCCTGCACGAGCTCGACCTTCTTCGCATCTTCGGCCGCGTTCAGTTCGGCGTCCTTCACCATCTTCTGGATCTCTTCCTCGTTGAGGCCCGAGTTCGCCTTGATGGTGATCTTGTTTTCCTTGCCGGTGGACTTGTCCTTGGCGCCCACGTGCAGGATGCCGTTGGCGTCGATGTCGAACGTGACCTCGATCTGCGGCAGGCCGCGCGGCGACGGCGGAATGCCTTCGAGGTTGAACTCGCCCAGGCTCTTGTTGCCGGCCGCCACCTCGCGCTCGCCCTGGAACACCTTGATTGTCACCGCAGGCTGGTTGTCGTCGGCGGTGCTGAAGGTCTGCGCGAACTTGGTCGGGATGGTCGTGTTCTTCTTGATCATCTTCGTCATCACGCCGCCCAGCGTTTCGATGCCCAGGCTCAGCGGGGTCACGTCGAGCAGTAGCACGTCCTTGCGCTCGCCGCCCAGCACCTGGCCCTGGATGGCAGCGCCCACGGCTACCGCCTCGTCGGGGTTGACGTCCTTGCGCGGATCCTTGCCGAAGAACTCCTTGACCTTCTCCTGCACCTTGGGCATGCGCGACATGCCGCCGACGAGGATGACGTCGTCGATGTCGCCGAGCTTGACGCCGGCGTCCTTCACCGCGATGCGGCAGGGTTCGATCGTGCGCTGGATCAGCTCATCGACCAGGCTTTCGAGCTTGGCGCGCGTGAGCTTGATGTTCAGGTGTTTCGGGCCCGATGCATCGGCCGTGATGTACGGCAGGTTGACGTCGGTCTGGGTGCTGTTGCTGAGCTCGATCTTCGCCTTCTCGGCCGCTTCCTTCAGGCGCTGCAACGCGAGCACGTCCTTTGTCAGATCGACGCCTTGTTCCTTCTTGAACTCGGTGACGATGTAGTCGATGACGCGCTGGTCGAAGTCCTCGCCGCCGAGGAAGGTGTCGCCGTTGGTCGACAGCACCTCGAACTGCTTCTCGCCGTCGACATCGGCGATCTCGATGATCGAGATGTCGAAGGTGCCGCCGCCGAGGTCGAAGACCGCGATCTTGCGGTCACCCTTGCCGTGTTTGTCCAGACCGAAGGCCAGCGCTGCGGCCGTGGGCTCGTTGATGATGCGCTTGACATCCAGGCCGGCGATGCGGCCGGCGTCCTTCGTGGCCTGGCGCTGGCTGTCGTTGAAATACGCCGGCACCGTGATCACGGCCTCGGTCACTTCTTCGCCGAGATAGTCCTCGGCGGTCTTCTTCATCTTGCGCAGCACTTCGGCGCTGATCTGCGGCGGCGCAAACTTCTTGCCGCGCACCTCGACCCAGGCGTCGCCGTTGTCGGCGGCCGCGATCTTGTAGGGCATCAGCTCGATGTCCTTCTGCACTTCCTTCTCGGTGAACTTGCGGCCGATCAGGCGCTTCACCGCGTACAGCGTATTGCGTGGGTTCGTCACCGACTGGCGTTTGGCCGACGCCCCGACCAGCACCTCGCCGTCTTCCTGGTAGGCAATGATCGACGGCGTCGTGCGTGCGCCTTCGCTGTTCTCGATGACCTTGGTCGTGTTGCCTTCCATCACCGCGACGCACGAGTTCGTCGTGCCGAGGTCGATGCCGATGATCTTTCCCATTGCTGTTCTCCTGAAACTGAAATCCGTTGTTCTCGAGTTGTGGATAACTCGCGTTCTTTCAAGGCCCGCGACCGTGCGCCGGCCTACTTCGCTGCCGCCACGGTGACCAGGGCAGGGCGCAGCACGCGCTCGGCAATCAGGTAGCCCTTTTGCAGCACCGTGACCACGGTGTTTGGCTCCTGCGCCGCGGGCACGACGCTGATGGCCTGGTGCTGGTGGGGGTCGAACCGCGTGCCCACGGGCGGGTTGATGGGCAGCACCTTGTTGCGTTCGAGCGCCTGGGTCAACTGGCGCAGCGTGGCATGCGCGCCTTCGAGCAACTGTTCCGGCGTCGCGTTCTGGATGGCGATCGCGGCCTCCAGGCTGTCGCACACCGGCAGCAACGTGTCGGCGAAGCTCTCGATCGCGAACTTGCGCGCCTTGCTCACTTCTTCGTCGGCACGCCGGCGCGTGTTCTCTGATTCGGCTTTGGCGCGCAGGTAGGCGTCCGCCACTTCGGCGTGCTTGTTTTCCAGCTCGGCGAGGCGGTCTTCCGCCGTCGCCAGCGGGGCCGTGTCGGCGCCGTCGGGGTTGTCTGCGGGCAGGTCGCTGGCGGGCTGGTCGGGTGTGTTCATCGTCGTCCGTGAGGCAATTGCAAAAGGGCTTGCGCGTTAACTGGGGACGTGTGGAGGGTCTTCAAGACCCCGGGGTCACGATGTTTTTCAGCGCTCGTCGTCGACGCTGGCGCTCCAGCGCTGCCAGTGGGCCAGATGACGGCGGTCGCGTTTGGTCGGTCGCCCCTGCTCGATGCTGGCCGCCGGCTCGGTGCCCAGGCGGCGCGCTTCGGCCGCGGCAGCGCGCGCGGCGATGCTTTGCGGCGTCTCGCCGTACAAGGCCTGCGCCACCGGCGCCGGGCCGCGCACGGCGCTCAGCGCCAGCACGTCGAGCTGGCGCTCGACCCCGCCCTGGCGCAGCGCCAGGCGATCGCCCGGTTTCAGTTCACGTGCCGGCTTCGCAGCCTGGCCGTTGACGCTGACGCGGCCGCGGTCGACCTCCTCGGCCGCCAGCGCGCGCGTCTTGTACAGGCGCGCGGCCCAGAGCCATTTGTCCAGCCGCACGCGCGCGTCCTCGCTCATGACTCGACAAGCATCTGCTAGTCCGTGGCGCCCAGCGCCAGCGCTCGTTCCCGTTCGCCGGCGAGTTCGGAAGGCATTGGAGCGGCGCGTGTGGGCCAGCCCTGGAGGTGGCGTTCGGCGATGTCGGCCAGCGCTGCGATCCAGTCCGGGCGCACGTTCAGGCAGTTGATGTAGCCAAAGACCTCGCCGCCGGCGGCGAGGAAAGCGGCACGCGCTTCCTGGTCGATCTCTTCCAGCGTTTCCAGGCAGTCGGCCACAAACCCCGGGCACATGACGTCGACACGCCGCACACCTTCGCTGGCCAGTCGCTGCAGCGTGGGGCGGGTGTAGGGCTGAAGCCATTGCGCCTTGCCGAATCGGCTCTGGAACGTCACCCGCAGGCGCTCCGGTGCAAGCTGCAGCCGCGCCGCCAGCAGCCGGGCCGTCTTCTGGCAGTGGCAGTGATAGGGGTCGCCGAGCGCCAGCGAGCGTTGCGGCAGGCCGTGGAAGCTGAGCACCAGGCGTTCCCCCTGGCCGTGGGCTTGCCAATGCGCCTGGACCTGGTGGGCCAGCGCGTCGATGTAGCCCGAGTCGTCGTGGTATTCGTGCACGAAGCGCAATTCCGGCACGCGTCGCGCGGTGCGTGTCCAGCGCGTGACGTCGTCGGTCACGCTGCCCGTGGTGGCGGCCGCGTATTGCGGGTACAGCGGCAGCACGAGCACCCGCGTGGCGCCTTCGGCGCGCAGCGCGCTCAACGCCTCAGCGATGGCCGGCCGCCCGTAGCGCATCGCCACGCGCACCTGAACGTGGTGGCCACGCTCGGCCAACTGTCGGCCCACAAGCCCGGCTTGACGCTCGGTCCACAACGCCAGCGGCGAGCCTTCGGGGGTCCAGATGCTGGCGTACTTGGCGGCCGACTTCGCCGGCCGCGTGCGCAGGATCACGCCATGCAGCACGGGCCACCAGAGCCAGCGCGGTATCTCGACGACACGCGGGTCGGAGAGGAATTGCGCCAGATAGCGGCGCAACGCCGCCGGCGTTGGCGCATCGGGCGTGCCCAGGTTGACCAGCAGCAGCGCGGCGCCGGCGGCGCTGCCATGGGCGCGGGCCGGTTCGGGCCGGTAGCTCATGCAGCGGGCGACCAGCCCAGGCGCGCCAGTTCAGCCTGCAACATCGGCAAGACGACGGGCTTGACCCAGCAGCCCTGGAAGCCGGCGTCGCGAGCCTGCCGCTGCACTTCGGACATCTCGTCGGCAGTGCAAAGGAAGGCCGGTGCTTCGACGTTGCCGGCCGCAGCGCGCAACGCCGGCAACAGCGCATAACCGTCGGTGTCAGGCAGGTGCAGGTCCAGCACCAGCAACTCGGGCTGGAACTCGCGCGCCATCTCCAGCGCTTCGGCGCCGCTGCCGGCGCAGGCCACGTCCAGGCCTTGCGCAACGCGGCATGCTTCTTCGAACAGCAGCACGTTGATCCGATCGTCGTCGACGTACAGCACGCGCATGGATCAGGGCAGCAGGTCGGGCGCGAGTTGCGGCTGGGTCTCGCCGAAACGCATGACGTCAAAGCGCACGCAGGCCGAGCCCGGGTCGCTGGGCGAACCGCCGAGGCCGATGCTGCCGTTGCCGTGCAGCGTGCAGCTTCCGCGCCGCAGGCTGACGATCTCGCCGTCGTTGAAGCGCACGTAGGTACCGTTGTAGCTGAGGTCGGTGAGCTGGAAACTGCCGCTGTGCCAGTCCACCCGCGCATGCGAGCGCGAGACCCGCGAATCGTCAACGCAGAACGTGGCCTGCGGGCTGCGGCCAAGCACCACCGGCATCTGCTGGCTCGCGAAGACGCGGTTCAGGTCCAGCCAGACCAGGCGCAGGCCGTCGGGTTCGGCCACCGAGGAGACGTCGCCGAACTGCGTCGGCGCCATGTCGACACCGCGCCGGCCGCCCATCACATGCACTTGCACCGGCTCGACGCGGCCGCGCAGCACCAGGCGGTCGAGGCTGCGAAAGCGCGAACGCTGGTCCAGCGACAGGCCTTGCAGCACCTCGGCGGTGACCAGGGTCTCGTTGTCGCCGGCATGGTCGAGCAGGCGCGCTGCGACGTTGACGGCGTCGCCATAGCAGTCACCCGCCATCTCGACGACTTCGCCGCGGGCCAGGGCCACCTGCAGGCGCAGCCCGCGCAGCCCCGATGACGCACCGCGTTCGCTGCCGCGCGTGACCATACCGTCGAGCAGATCGTGCATCTGCATGCCCGTCTGCACCGCCTGCGCGGCCTGCGCAAAAACCGCCATCAGCCCGTCGCCCAGGGTCTTCACGACGTGGCCGCCGGTTTCGGCCACCGGCTTGCTCAGCGCGTTGACGCAATGCGTCACCACCGAAGTGGCCTCGGCGTTGCCCAGCGTCTCGTACAACGCGGTGCTGCCACGCAGGTCGGCGAAGAGAACGGTGAGGTCGGAGATCTGGGTCATGCAGCCTCAAAGTGTAGCCCGCTGACAGCTTGGGCCGACCGCGGTCAGACTCTTTGCCAGGCCGTGTGCTCACAGCTTGTCGAGCCAGCGTCTTGTGCCTACGCCGCAGGCCCGGGCCGCTTCGTCACGCGGCCGCGGCGCGCCTGTCGGCCGCCACCCGTCGGGAGAATCAGAGATTGTCCAGATAGGTTCTGAGCTTGTCCGAGCGGCTCGGGTGCTTGAGCTTGCGGATCGCCTTCGCTTCGATCTGGCGGATGCGCTCGCGCGTGACGTCGAACTGCTTGCCCACTTCTTCCAGCGTGTGGTCGGTGCTCATCTCGATGCCGAAGCGCATGCGCAGCACCTTGGCTTCGCGCGGCGTCCGGCTGTCCAGGATGTACTTCACCGCGTCGCGCAGGCCGGCCTGCATCGCCGCTTCGATCGGCGCCGTGTTGTTCGTGTCCTCGATGAAGTCGCCCAGATGCGAATCGTCGTCGTCGCCGATCGGCGTTTCCATCGAGATCGGCTCCTTGGCGATCTTCATGATCTTGCGGATCTTGTCCTCGGGGATCTCCATCTTCTCGGCCAAGGTGGGCGCATCGGGCTCGTAGCCGAACTCCTGCAGGTGCTGGCGCGAGATGCGATTCATCTTGTTGATGGTCTCGATCATGTGCACCGGGATGCGGATCGTGCGGGCCTGGTCGGCGATCGAGCGCGTGATGGCCTGGCGGATCCACCACGTGGCGTAGGTCGAGAACTTGTAGCCGCGCCGGTATTCGAACTTGTCGACCGCCTTCATCAGGCCGATGTTGCCTTCCTGGATGAGGTCGAGGAACTGCAGGCCGCGGTTGGTGTACTTCTTGGCGATGGAAATCACGAGGCGCAGGTTGGCCTCGATCATCTCCTTCTTCGCGTCGCGCGAGGCCTTCTCGCCCTCGTTCATCTTCTTGTTGATCTGCTTCAGGTCGTCCAGCGGCACCACGGCGCGCCCCTGCAGATCGCTCAGCTTGTGCTGCAGTTCCTGCACCGCCGGCAGGTTGCGCGCCAGCACGGCGCTGTAGGGTTTGGCACTGGCGATCTCCTTTTCGGCCCAGGTCAGGTTCATGACGTTGGGCGGGAAGGTGCGGATGAAATGGTCCTGCGGCATGCCGCACTTGTCGACCACGATCTTGCGGATCTCGCGTTCGTAGCGGCGCACGTCGTCGACCTGGCTGCGCAGGATGTGGCACAGCTTCTCGATCGTCTTGACGGTGAAGCGGATCGTCATCAGGTCGTCGCTGATGCCGTGCTGCGCCTTGTTGTAGGCGCTGGACTTGTAGCCGTCCTTCTCATAGGCCTTGCGCATCTTGTCGAAGTGCACGCGCAGCGTGCCGAACTTTTCAAGCGCCTGCTTCTTCAGCTCTTCGAGCTTCTTCGTCAGTGCCTTGCTGCCGCCCTGGCCGTCGTCGTCATCCTCTTCGTCGAACTCATCGAAGTCTTCTTCGGCCACGTAGTCGTCGGCCTCGTCCTCGGCGACAAAACCGTCGACGGCTTCGGAGATCTGCATCTCGCCGGCGCCGATGCGGTCGGCCATGGCCAGGATCTCGGCGTTGGTTGTGGGGCTGGCGCTGATGGCCAGCATCATCGCCTGCAGCCCGCCTTCGATGCGTTTGGCGATCTCGATCTCGCCCTCGCGCGTCAGCAGTTCGACCGTTCCCATCTCGCGCATGTACATGCGCACCGGGTCGGTCGTGCGGCCGAATTCGCTGTCCACCGTGGACAGCGCAGCTTCGGCGGCTTCTTCGGCCTCTTCTTCGGTGGCGGTGCTGGTACCGCCGCCGGCGATGAGCAGCGTCGCCGCATCGGGCGCCTGTTCATAGACCGCGATGCCCATGTCGTTGAGCATCGAGACGATGGCCTCCAGGATCTCGTTGTCGACCAGCTTCTCGGGCAGGTGGTCGTTGATTTCCTGGTGCGTGAGGAAGCCGCGTGTCTTGCCCATCTTGATGAGCGTCTTCAGCTCCTGGCGGCGCTTGGTGGCTTCTTCTTCGGTGAGCGCGGTCTCGTCGAGGCCGAACTCGCGCATCAGCGCACGCTCCTTCGCGCGGCTGACCTTCATGCGCAAGGGCTTGGCCTTCGTTTCCTTCTCGTCGACGACGCCAGCGATCTCGACCTCGACCTCGGGCTCGAGATCGGATTCGATGTCGGCCAGATCGACATCCTCGGTGGGCGCCACTTTCTTGGCCGCAGCTTTCTTCGGGTCTGCCTTTTTCGCGTCGGGCTTCGTCGCCGGCGCCTTCGCCGGCTTGGTCGCGGCCTTGGCGGTGGTGGCCGGCGCGGCCTTGCCCGCCGTCTTCACGGCCGCCTTGGCCACTGCGGCGTCGACGGCGGATGCCTTGCCCTTCGCCTTGGCGGCGGGCGCGGGAGCGGGAGCGGCGGTCTTCTTGGCGGTCATGGGATTCCTTGAATACGAGAGGCCTCGGCGTCAGCGTGCCCGGCGCACGGGCGTTTGGCACTGCCCGGCCGCAAGGGGCCGGACAGCGCGGGGCTGGGCGCAAAATTTCAGCCAGGCAAGTTCGCGTGAACTCATGAATGGCAGCCCTTGCGGGTAGGTGTGACCTGTTTGACCCTTGTCAAGGGCGGTCGGGGTCCGGAGGTGCTGCTGTCACTCTTGCCATTGTGGCGAAGCCTATAATTATAACCTGTTGTCGCGAAAATGCACGCCCAAAGCGGTGCCGGGCGGTGTGCCGCGCCGGGATCACGCCACCTGCAGTTCGGCCGCCCGGTGATGTTCGATCTGCAGGTTGCAGGCCTTGATGCGGTCGAGCTGTTCGCGGTCGGTGCGCCCTTCGGCGATCAAGGCTTTGACGATCTCGCGGTAGTGCGCCATCCACAGCCTGTGCATCACGCGCCGAAGGTCGCCCAGCGTCGGCGTGTCGTCCAGCGCCTGCGCCAGCCGCAGCGCCAGCGCAAGCAAGGCGTGACCCTGCAGCGCATCGTGAAGCGAAGACCAGGTCATCGGGCCGTGTTCGGTCAATTGCTGCTCCAGCCACGCGACGAGCGCGCCATGCTCGCCGCCCATGTCGTGCAGCAACTGGTGATCCTCGGCCGACAACTGTTCCCACCAGTCGCTGTGGCGCAGCAGCAGGCGCAGCGCGAGGTCGGCCGAGTCGGCGGGCGCGCGGCGGGCGCCGACTCGGCGCGTGGCCAGCGGCTGCTGCGGGCGCTGGCGCGGGCCGGGCGGGGCGGCGGCGCCGGCCGACGCGGAGCCGCCCCACAACCGAGCCAGCTCGTCGGTCGAAAGCTGGGCCTGGCGCGCCAGTTCGCCCAGCAACTGGCGCCTTAGCGCTCCTTCGGGCAGCGCCTGCCACATCGGCCTGGCCTGCGCCAGCATGCGCGCGCGGCCCTCTGCGCTTGCAAGATCGCAGGCGTCGCCGGCCTGCTCGATGAGCTGGCGCGACAGCGGCACGGCCGCAGCCACCGCTTGCTCGAACGCCGCGGCGCCCAGCGTGCGCACGAAGCTGTCCGGGTCGTGTTCGGGTGGCAGGAACAGGAAACGCACGCTACGCAGATCGCTCGCATGCGGCAGCGCGGCTTCGAGCGCGCGTGCCGCAGCGCGGCGGCCGGCGGCATCACCGTCGAAGCTGAAGATCACGGCGTCGGTGAAGCGGAAGAGCTTTTGAACGTGTTCGGCGGTGCAGGCGGTGCCCAGCGTCGCCACCGCATTGGCAAAGCCCGACTGCGCCAGTGCCACAACGTCCATGTAGCCTTCGACGACGAGCGCGTAGCCCTTGTCGCGCAAGGCCTGGCGCGCCTCGAACAGGCCGTAGAGTTCGCGCCCCTTGCTGAAGACCGGCGTCTCCGGCGAGTTCATGTACTTGGGTTTGCCGTCGTCGAGCACGCGGCCACCGAAGCCGATGACCTCGCCGCTGACGGCACGGATGGGGAACATCACGCGCTCTCGGAACCAGTCGTAGCGGCCGCGGTCAGCATCTTCGCCGGCCTCGTCCTCGTCCTTGCGCCGCACGAGGCCCGCTTCCTCGAGCAGCGGGTCGTCGTATTGCGCGAACACGCCGGCCAGCGAGCGCCAGCCGGGCGGCGCAAAGCCGAGGCGGAAACGCGCCGCCACGCCGCCGCTGAGGCCCCGCTGCTTGAGATAGGCGATCGCGCGCGGGCTGGCCTTGAGCTGGGCGCGATAGAACTCGGCCGCCCGCGTCAGCATCTCGTTGATCGACAGGCGCCGTTCGCGCAACTTCTCGCGCCGGGTGCGCTCGTCCGCGCTGACGTACTCTTCGGGCACCTGCAGACCCGCCTGCTGCGCCAGGTCACGCACGGCCTCGACGAAACTCAACCCCAGATGCTCGGTGAGAAACCGGATGGCATCGCCCGACGCGCCGCAGCCGAAGCAGTAATAAAACTGTTTGGCGGGCGAGACCGAGAAGCTGGGCGACTTCTCGGCGTGAAAAGGGCACAGCCCCATCAGATTGGCGCCGCCGCGCCGCAGTTCGACATGGCGCCCGACGACATCGGCGATGTCGACGCGTGAGAGAAGATCCTGCAGAAAACCTGGTGGAATCACCCCCCGAGTCTAGGGCCAGCCAACGCTGCGGGTGGGCATGGGTGACTCAGCAAACAGCCTCCCGCGAGGCGCAAAGCGCAGGCGTGGCCGCGCTCACGGTGAGCATGTGCAACGCGGCCGGCGCCTGTTTGCCGAGATCACCCGCAGGGCCGATGCCCCGCAGCGTCAGCGGGCCCGGGTCAACCCGGCTTCTGCGGGCGTCGCAGGCGCGAGCGCAAACATGCCTTTGTAGTCGCGCACCCAGGCCGCCACCAGGCTGGACGGCATTGGCGCGGCGATGCCCGTGCCCTGGCCGATGTCGCAACCCAGTTCAAGCAGCGTGCGCGCTTGCGCGGGCGACTCCACGCCTTCGGCGACGACGGTGCAGCCGAAGGTGCGCGCGAGGCCGATCACGCCTTCGACGATGGCGCGGTCCTGGGCGTCGTCGAGCATGTGGTGCACGAACGAGCGATCGATCTTCAGCACATCGACCGGCATGCGCTTGAGGTAGGTCAACGTCGAATAGCCGGTGCCGAAGTCGTCGAGCGCGAAGCGCACGCCCATCGTGCGGCAACGCGCCATCAACGCCGACGTGGCCTCGATGTCGGCGTGGGCGGCGGTTTCCAGCATCTCGAGTTCGAGGTGCGGCGCCAGCGCTTCGTGGTGGTGGCGCGCCAGCAGCTCCGACAGCCGCAGCGCGAAGTCGGGCTCCTGGATGTGGCGTGCCGAGACGTTGACGCTGACCGAGATGTCCAGCCCGTTGCGCCGCCATTGCGAGAGATGTTCGAGCGCCTGCGAGAAGACCCAGTCGCCGACGCGCGCCGACAGGCCGGTGTTCTCGATCAGCGGCAGGAACTGCTGGGGTGCGATCAGCCCCTGCTGCGGGTGCTCCCAGCGCAGCAGCGCCTCGAAGCCCAGCACACGGCCCGTCTTCATGTCGACCTTGGGCTGGTAGAAGAGCACGAACTCGCCCTCGTCGAGCGCTTCCTGCACGCGGCCGATCGCCATCACGCGCTCTTCGGTGCGGCGCCGGTGCTCGGGGTCGAAGAAGAGATAGCCGTTGCGGCCGGACTGCTTGGCGCCGTACATCGCATGGTCGGCATGGCGCAGCAGCGTATCGGCGTCGCTGCGGTCTATCGGATAGACCGTGGCACCCATGCTGGCGGTGATCTGCACCGGTTCGACATCGGGTTCCACCACATAGGGCTGCGAGACGACGCGCAGCACGCGCTCGACGGCCAGCCGCGCTTCTTCGATGGTGCCGGCGCGCAGCAGCAGCACGAACTCGTCGCCGCCCAGGCGCGCCGCCGAATCGGCCCAGGTGTCGCGCCGGCGCAGCGCGCTGCGCAGGCGACCCGCCAGTTCCGCCAGCAGGCGGTCGCCCGCGTCATGGCCGAAGCGGTCGTTGACGGGCTTGAAGCGGTCGAGATCGAGATAACACACCGCGAGCAGGAAACCGTCGCGGTCGGCCGCGCGCATGGCATCGGCCAGCAGCATGGACAGGTGCACGCGGTTGGGCAGCCGCGTGAGTTCGTCGAAGTGCGCCTGGCGTTCCAGCCGTTCACGTTGCACGTGCTGCTCGGTGATGTCGGAGATCACCAGCACGTGATAACGAAGGTCGCCCTCGGGCCCGAGCACGCTGGAGATCGTGGCCTGCAGCGTGCAGGTCTCGCCATTGCGGCGGCGCTCCAGCAGTTCGCCGCGCCAGCGCCCGGTGTCGCGCAGGCTGGCCCACATGGCGGCGCGCTGCTGGCGTGCGATCGGGTCGGCCGGCTGCGGGCGCAGCAGCGACGGCACGGTGCCCAGCAGGTCGGTGCGCGGCACCCCCAGGATCTCGGTGTAGGCCGGGTTGACGTCCAGCGCGTGCAGGTCGGCGTCGGTGACCAGCAGGCCTTCGTGCAGGTGCTGGAACAGGCTCGACGACAGGCGCTGCCGCTCCAGGGCCTCGTGGCGCTCGCCGACATCGGCCAGCGTCGCGAGCAGCCGCGACGGTTGGCCGCCGACGCTGCGCTCCATCACCAGCAGCGTGGCTTCGAGCCAGCGCCAGCCGCCGTCGTGGGGCATGCGCAGCTCGATCTGCACGCGGCCGCTCTCGCCACCGACAAGCTGGGTGATCGCGCGTTCGAGCAGCGCGCGGTCGTCGACGTGCACCTGGTGCAGCCACGACGCCGGCGTCCAGCGTCCGCCGTCGTGGTGCGTCAGCGCGGCCCATGCGGCGGAGACGAAGCTGTCCGGCCGATGCAGGTGCCAGTCGGCCACGCCCAGGCGCGAGCCATCGAGCGCCCACTCCCAGCGCTGCGCGCGCGAGTGGCCTTCGACGAGGCCGACATGGACCAGCAGCAGCAGCCCCTGCATGCCCGCCACCCAGGCACCGACGCCGACATACAGCGCCGCGCCGCCCGGGCCCCACAACGCGCCCGGCCGGGCGCTGGCGCAGCCCACGAGCGCGAGCACGAAAAGCAGCGTCGACGCGAGCGGCGCGCCGGCGCGCACAGCCAGCGCCACCAGCAGCACCGGCGGCGCGAAAAGCAGCGCGCGGGCCGGACCGCCGGCGCCGGCGACGGGCGACGCCAGCAACGCCGCTGCGAGCAGCGGTGCGAAGGTCAGCAGCAGCGTCGTCGGCAGCCGCGTTGGCGGCTGCACCGCATGCAGCACCCGGCGGTCCAGCGTGAGCAGCGGGAATGCCGTCAGCAGCATGCCCACCGACAGCGTGCACCAGGCCGCCGCCAGGGTGGCCGGCCAGGGCCCGTGCGCTGCGCCGACGGTCCAGCGCAGACCACTCACGGCCACCAGCGCCGCCAGCGGCGCCGCCACGCCGCACACCGCAAGCACCAGCCAGCGCAGGTCGCGCGCGCTGTCCAGTCGGCGATCGAACGCCAGCACCCGCAGCAGCCGCAGGGCGGCCAGCACGCCGGCACTGAGGGCGACGGTGACGACGAGCACCGTCGCCGGCGCGATCGACATCGTCAGCAGCGTCAGCGGCACGCCGGCCACGGCGCCCAGTGCGCAACTCGGACCCCAGCGCAGCGCCATGGCCAGCGCCACGCCGGCCGACAGCGCCATCGCGCTCCACGGCGGCAGCGGCAGTGCAATGGCGCCGGCATAACCGGCCAGCACGCACATCAGCGCCACCGTGAAGGCGCGCGTCGCACGCAGCGACAGGGTCTGCGAGCGGCTGATGAGGCGCCACCAGGCGCGGCGGCGGTCAGGCGAATTCACACGGGGATGCGGTTGAACTGCGCTGACATGGGCGGCTGTTTCGGCGCGCGGCGGGGGCGGCGGCGACGCGGCCGCTCAAATCGCGAAATCGCTGAGCGAGCGGCCTTCGGCGAGCGCCGCCTTCAGCCATTTCGGTTGCAGGCCGCGGCCCGACCAGGTTTCACCGGTGGCCGGATGACGGTATTTTGCAGCGACCTTTTTCCCGCCGGCGGCACGCGGCGCGGCCAGCGACGCGCGCGAACCCAGGTCAGCGGGCGACAGTCCATATTGCGTCATCAAGGCCTTTACCTGGGAAATGGCGTTGCTGCGCTCGGCGCGCTGCGCTTCGATGATCTGCCTTTCGAGCGCGGCTTTCTGCGCGAGCAGTTCGTCAAGACGGGCCATCGAATATCTCCGCAAATGAATTGCGCGAAAAATATAGCATCCGCGCGCGCTTCAAATTCCGGATATACCCTGCGTCGCGAATCGGCTACCGCTCAGGCGGTGGGGGGCACATAGCCGGCGGCCTGGTCCACCGGGCCGCCGAAGAAAAACTGCTCCATCTGGCGCGCCAGATATTGGCGTGCGCGCGCATCGGCCAGATTCAGGCGGTTTTCGTTCACCAGCATCGTCTGGTGCTTCTTCCACAACTCGAAAGCTTCCTTGCTGACGTTGTCGTAGATTCGTTTTCCCAGTTCTCCCGGATAAGGCGAGAAGTTCAGGCCTTCGGCCTGTTTTTTAAGATATACGCACTGCACCATGCGGGTCATCTCTAAATCTCCTTGAGCTAGACCAATTTTTTCACCAGCACCTGCGAACGGCGGTCCCAGTTGTATTTGCGCTTGCGTGCGTCGGGCAACCAGTCGGGGTCGACCTGCACGAAGCCGCGTTTCAGAAACCAGTGCATCGTGCGCGTGGTGAGCACGAACAGGCTGTCCAGCCCCATCGAGCGCGCACGCTGTTCGATGCGCTTGAGGATGCGTTCACCGTCACCCTGGCCTTGCGACAGCGGCGACGAGGTCAGCGCGGCCATCTCGCCGGTGCGCCGTTCCGGATAGGGGTACAGCGCCGCGCAAGCGAAGATGATGCCGTCGTGCTCGACCACCGTGTAGTTCGTGATGTCGCGTTCGATCTCGGTGCGTTCGCGCCGCACCAGCGTGCCGTCGCGCTCGAAGGGTTCGATCAGTTGCAGCACGCCGCCGACATCGTCCGAGGTGGCCTCGCGCAGGCTCTCGAGCTTTTCGTCGACCACCATGGTGCCGATGCCGTCGTGCGTGAAAACCTCCAGCAGCAGCGCGCCGTCGGCTGCGAACGGCAGGATGTGCGAGCGTTCGACGCCGCCTTCGCAGGCCTTCACGCAGTGCTGCAGATAAAACGCCGGGTCGGTGGGCAGGTTCGGCGGCGGCAGGCTGGCAAGCATGCGCTTGGCATCGACGAGCGCGAGCTCGGTGTCGATGGCGCTGTCGGCGTTGCCTGGCTGTTCAAGGATGCCGGGAATCTCGGTCATGAACACCAGCTTGTCGGCCTGCAGCGCGATCGCCGTCGACGTGGCGACTTCCTCCATCGTCAGGTTGAAGGCCTCGCCGGTGGGCGAGAAGCCGAACGGGCTCAGCAGCACGAGCGCGCCGATGTCGATGGCACGCCGCATCGCCGCGTGATCGACGCGGCGCACGAGGCCGCTCTGCATGAAATCGACGCCGTCGACGATGCCCACCGGACGTGCGGTGAGAAAGTTGCCCGACACCACGCGCACCGTGGCGTTGGCCATCGGCGTGTTCGGCAGCCCCTGCGAAAACGCGGCCTCGATCTCGAAGCGCAACTGGCCCGCCGCTTCCTGCGCGGCGTCCAGCGCCACCGCGTCGGTGATGCGCAGCCCGGCGCTGAAACGCGAGACGTGGCCCTTGGCGGCAAGCTGTTCGTTGACCTGCGGCCGGAAGCCGTGTACCAGCACCAGCTTGATGCCCATCGCGTGCAGGATCGACAGGTCCTGCACGAAGGTGTTGAGCTTGCCGGCGGCGATCAGCTCGCCGGCCATCGCGACGACGAAGGTCTTGCCGCGGTAGGCGTGGATGTACGGCGCGACGGCGCGAAACCAGGGAACGAAGGTGTGCGGGAAAACGAGGCTCATGGCGCGCCGGATTGTGCCGCAGCATGTCTGCCCCCACTGCCCGAGAGGAGCGCTCATGAACGTGTTCACGACACATGGTGCCTTCAGTTGGAACGAGCTGACGACGACCGACCCTGCGGCCGCCGCCCAGTTCTACGGCGAACTCTTCGGCTGGAACGTGAAGCAGACGGACGCCGAGATGGGCGGCTACCGGGTGGTGGCGATCGGCGAAACCGGCGTCGGCGGCATCATGGCCAGCCCGGCGGGCGCGCCGCCGATGCCGCCCCGCTGGGGCTGCTACGTCACGGTCGACAACCTCGACGCTGCGCTGGCTCGCTGCGCGACGCTCGGCGGCAAGACGCTGGTGCCGGCGATGGAGGTGCCCACCGTCGGCCGCATGGCGGTCATCCAGGATCCGCAGGGCGCGGCGCTGAGCGTCATGGAATACCTGCCGACGCAGGGCTGAAGCCAAGGGCATCGGGGCGCGGCCATAATCCGCGCCCCGTGACCTTTCGTCGCGCCCCCGCGGCCGCAGCCGCCCGGGCCCACCCCGTCCCGCCGATCACCTATCCCGAGTCGCTGCCGGTCTCCGCCCGGCGCGAGGAGATCACGCGCCTGCTGCGCGAGCATCAGGTCATCATCGTCTGCGGTGAAACGGGCTCGGGCAAGACCACGCAGTTGCCCAAGATCGCGCTCGAACTCGGCCGCGGCTGGGGTGCTGGCGGCAGCGGTCTGATCGGCCATACGCAGCCGCGGCGCATTGCGGCGTCAAGCGTGGCCAAACGCATCGCGCAGGAACTGAACTCGCCGCTGGGCGATGTCGTCGGCTACCGCGTGCGCTTTCAGGACCGGCTGGAAAGCGGCGCCAGCGTGAAGCTGATGACCGACGGCATCCTGCTGGCCGAAACGCAGAGCGACCCGCTGCTCAAGGCCTACGACACGCTGATCATCGACGAGGCGCATGAACGCAGCCTGAACATCGATTTTCTGCTCGGCTACCTGCGCCAGATCCTGCCGCGGCGACCGGACCTGAAGATCGTCGTCACCTCGGCCACCATCGATGCCGAGCGCTTCGCCACGCACTTCGCGTCGCGCCACGGCCTGGCGCCGGTGATCACGGTGTCGGGGCGGCTGTTCCCGGTCGAGCAGCGCTGGCGACCATTCGAGGAAAAAAAGGACCACGGCCTCAATGACGCCATTGCCGACGCCGTGGACGAACTCTGGCGCGAAGGCCCGGGCGACATCCTCGTCTTCCTGCCCGGCGAGCGCGAGATCCGCGAAGCCAGCGACCATCTGCGCAAGCACCTCGCGCAGACGCAGCGCAGCGGCCCGCCGGCCGAGATCCTGCCGCTGTTCGCGCGCCTGTCGCAGCAGGAACAGGAGCGCGTGTTCGAGACTGCATCCGAACGCCATGGCGGCCGCCGCATCGTGCTCGCCACCAACGTCGCCGAGACCTCGCTCACGGTGCCCGGCATCCGCTACGTCGTCGACGCCGGCCTGGCGCGCGTGAAGCGCTACAGCTACCGCAACAAGGTCGAGCAGTTGCAGGTCGAGCCCATCAGCCAGGCGGCGGCGAACCAGCGCGCCGGGCGCTGCGGGCGCGTCGCCAACGGCATCTGCATCCGCCTGTATGGCGAAGACGATTTCAAGACCCGGCCGCGTTTCACCGACCCAGAAATCCTGCGCAGTTCGCTCGCCGGCGTGATCCTGCGCATGAAGGGGCTGCATCTGGGGCAGATCGAGGACTTCCCGTTCCTCGAAGCGCCGCCGAAGAAGGCGATCGTCGACGGCTACGCGCTGCTCGGCGAGCTGAATGCGGTGGACGACGCCAACGAGCTGACGCCGATCGGCCAAGAGCTGGCGAAGCTGCCGCTGGACCCGCGTGTCGGCCGCATGATCCTCGAAGCGCGCAAGCGCGATGCATTGAGCGAGGTGCTGGTGATCGCGGCTGCGCTCAGCGGCCAGGACGTGCGCGACCGGCCCCAGGAAGCGGCCGCGGCGGCCGACGAAAAACACAGGAAGTTCGACGACGAGAAGTCGGAATTCATGGGCTACCTGAAGCTTTGGAAGTGGGTCGAAGAAGGCCGCGGCCACGGCGCCGACCACACGGCGCACAAGCTCACCAACCGCCAGCAGGAACAGCGCCTGCGCGAGAACTTCGTCAACGCGCGCCGCGTGCGTGAATGGCGCGACATCCATTCGCAGCTTCACACCGTGGTGGCCGAACACGGCTGGCGCCTGAACAGCCTGCCGGCAACGTACGAACAAGTGCATCTGGCGATGCTCGCCGGACTGCTGGGCAACATCGGCTGCAAGTCCGACGACGATGACTGGTACCTCGGCGCGCGCGGCGTGAAGTTCTGGCGCCACCCGGGCGCGCACCTGAGCAAGAAGCCCGGGCGCTGGCTGGTGGCGGCCGAACTGGTGGAGACCACACGTTTGTTCGGGCGCGGGCTGGCGGCGATCGAGCCGCAGTGGATCGCGCCCATCGCCGGCCACTTGCTGAAGACGCAGTTGCTGGAGCCGCACTGGGAGAAGAAAGCGGCCGAGGTGGTGGCGCTGGAGCGCGCCACGCTGTACGGCATCGTCGTCTACAACAACCGGCGCGTGAATTTCGGCCGTGTCGACCTGCCCGCGGCGCGGGAGATCTTCATCCGCGAAGCGCTGGTGCACGGCGAATGGGACACGCGGCTGCCGTTCCTGGCGCACAACCAGAAGCTGATCGCCCAGATCGAGGAGCTGGAACACAAGTCGCGCCGCCAGGACGTGCTGGTCGACGACGATCTGATCTTCGCGTTCTACGACCAGCAGTTGCCGCAAGACGTGTGCTCGGGCGCGACGCTCGAACGCTGGTTCCGTGACGAGATCAAGCGCCAGCCGAAGCTGCTGCAACTCACGCGCGACGAGCTGATGCGCCACGAAGCCGCGGGCATCACGAGCGTGGCATTCCCGAAGACCATGCGCCTGGGCGGCATCGACTGCGCGGCCAGCTATCTGCACGAGCCTGGCGATGCGAAGGACGGCGTCACGGTGACGCTGCCGATCTATGCGCTGAACCAGATCAACGAAGAGCGCTGCGAATGGCTGGTGCCGGGCATGCTGCGCGACAAGGTGTTGGCGCTGATCAAGACCCTGCACCAGCGGCCACGTTCACGCCTGATGCCGCTGCCCGACTATGCGGCCGAGTTCTGCGAATTCACGCCGTTTGCGCAGGGTGGCCTGGTCGACGCGCTGCTGAAGGCGGTGCGTGAACGCACGCAGCTTGCGCTGCAGCGCAACGACTTCAAGCTCGAACAACTGGCGCCGCATCTGTTCATGAATTTCCGCGTCGTCGACGAACACGGCCGCCAACTCGGCATGGCGCGCGACCTGCCGGCGTTGAAGGCCGAACTCGGCGGCCAGGCGCGCAGTGCCTTCCAGGCGCTGGCAGCGCTGAAGCTTGCGCCTGCGGCAGCGACAGCGACGGTCGCGCACGCGCACGCGCACGCGAACATGCACGCGAGTGAGGCCGCACGCGTGCCAGTGCGCAGCGGGCGCATCGCGCCGCAGGCAACCGCGCCGGCAGCACCGGCAGCGGCGCAGAGCTACACCGCGTGGACCTTCGGCGAATTACCCGAGCTGATGGAAATTCAGCGCGGCGGCCAGACGCTGATCGGCTTTCCTGCATTGATCGACCGCGGCGCGGCGGTTGAGATCGAGGTCTTCGACGAACCCGATGCAGCGGCGCTGAAACACCGCGCGGGCTTGCGCCGGCTGGTGGCCTTGCAGATCAAGGAGCCGCTGAAGTATCTGGAAAAGAACATCCCCGAGTTGCCGAAGATGGCGGCCGCCTTCATCGCGCTGGGTGGCACGGCCGAAGAACTGCGGCAGCAGATCATCGAACTCGCGCTCGACCGCGCCTTTCTCGCCGACCCGCTGCCCACCGACGAACGCAGCTTCACTGCACGCATCACCGAAGGCAGGACGCGGCTGAACCTGATCGCGCAGGAAGTGGCGCGCCTGGCCGGCAGCGTGCTCGGCGAAGCGGCGGCGGCATTGCGAAAGCTCAAGGACAGCAAACCACCGAAAGAGGTGGCCGACGACATCCACGCGCAACTGCAGCGCCTGCTGCCCAAGCGCTTTCTGCTCGCCACGGCCTGGTCGCCGCTGCAGGATCTGCCGCGCTATCTGAAGGCCGTCACGCTGCGGCTGGACAAGCTGCGCGCCGACCCCGCACGCGATGCTGCGCGACTGGCCGAACTGCGACCGCTGGAGCAGCGCTATCTGCGCCGCGTGGCCGAGCTCAAGGGCACGCCGCACGCGCGTCTGGACGAATACCGCTGGCTGCTCGAAGAGCTGCGCGTGAGCCTGTTCGCGCAGGAACTGCGCACGCCGCAGCCGGTGAGCGCGAAGCGGCTGGACAAGGCCTGGGCGCAGATCGGCGGCTGAGAGTGTGCGCCGCGTGCACCGGCGGAGGTGGTGAAGTCCCCATCCGGCGGCTCACGGCGGCTCGGGCAGAATTGGCGGCGTGCGAAATTCAGAGTGCCAAATGGCTTGTGTGCCGGTGGCCTTTGCAATGAGGGAGACAACAATGAAACATCTCGGATGGGCGCTGCGCCTGGCGCTGCTCGTTTTCGTCCTGGCGCCGGCTCTCATGCCGGCCGCTGTGGCCGGCCCGCCACCGGCGGCCGCGTTCTACAGCGTGGCTGATCTGGGGAAGGCGCGCCTGTCGCCGTCGGGCCGCTGGCTGGCCGTGATGACGGCCCTGAAAGGGGCGCGCGCCGGCATCTCGGTGATCGATCTGCAAGATGTCACGAAGGTGAACTCGGTCGCGCGCTTCGACGACATCGACATCAAGAACTTCTGGTGGGTCAACGACGAGCGCCTCGTGTTCGACACCATCGACTGGACGCGCGGCGGCGCCGATCAGAAATACGGCGCCGGGTTGTTCAGCGTGAAGCGTGATGGCAGCGATGTTCGCACCCAGATCAAATTGAGAGAACTGTGGGTGCAGGAGAAGGGCGCGCTAATTCGCGAGCCGCTGTCCGCATACCACTACCTGATGCACGTACCACGCGACGGCAGCCATGACGTCATCGTCGGAGAGGACCGCTACGACAATAGCGGCGAATTCGTAGACGTGCTCGCCAAGCGCCTGAACATTCTCACCGGTGAAGTCCACGTGCTGGCGCCGGACGCTCCGGCGCACGTCGTGTACTGGATGTTCGATGCCAAGGGGGAGCCGCGGCTGGTGGTGACCCAACATGCGGGGCGCGAGGGCTTCTACTGGCACACGCCGGGAACGCCGGGCTGGGCGCTGATGGATGAGCACGACTATTTTCGCCGCCCCTACGACCCGCTGGCCATCGACGGTGAAGGCCATCTCTGGGTCACGCGTTCGGAAGGCGCGGCCGGCGACAGCGTGCTCGTGCGTTACGACTTCGCCCACAAGCGGCCCGAGGCCCAGGCTCTCGTCAGCACGCCCGGCTTCGATTTCCAGGGCGACATCGTCTCGGAAACCCCGGGCAGCCATGCGCTGGGTGTGCGCACCACCACCGACGCCGAAACCACCGTCTGGTTCGACGCCCGTCTGCGCGCGCTGCAGCAGGAGGTCGACAAACGACTGCCCGAACACGTGAACGAGATGACCTGTGTCGAATGCGATTCGTCGGACATGGTGGTGCTGATCCATTCCTGGTCCGACCGCGACCCCGGGCGTTATTTCGTCTACAAGGCCAAGGGCAAGACGTGGCAGGAGATCGGGCCGCAGCGCGTGGGCATCGACCCGAATCAGATGGGCACCAAGGACTTCTATCGCACGAAGGCGCGCGACGGCGAAGACCTGCCGGTGTGGGTGACCTTCCCGCCGGGCGCGCGCCAGAAGATGCAACAGCCGGCCGTGGTGCTGGTGCATGGCGGCCCGTGGTCCCGCGGCACGTCATGGCATTGGGAGCAGGACGCCCAGTTCCTCGCCACTCGCGGCTATGTCGTGATCGAACCCGAATTCCGCGGCAGCCTGGGCTACGGTGAGACTCACTACGAAGCTGGATTCAAACAATGGGGGCTGCGCATGCAAGATGACGTGGCCGACGCACTGCAATGGGCCGTGAAGAAGGGCTGGGTGGATGGCCGCCGTGCCTGCATCGCTGGCGCCAGCTACGGCGGTTATGCCACGCTGATGGGGTTGGTGCGCCAGCCTGACCTCTACCGTTGCGGCATGGCCTGGGTGCCGGTGTCCGATCCGCGCTTGATGATGAAATGGGCGGCGGATTCGGACATTGGGGAAGAATCTCGGAATTTTTCCTACCCGACGTTGGTTGGCGATCCGGTCAAGGACGCCGCGCTGCTGGCGGACGCCGCAGCACCCGGCCACGCGGCCGAGATCAAGGCGCCGCTGCTGATGGTCGTCGGCGGTGGTGACGTACGCGCGCGGCGCGAGCATTTCACGCTCATGCGCGACGCGCTCGAAAAGGCCGGCCATCCGGCCGA
>Ga0164241_10002018_pt1 | contig 23045 bp, 18 predicted proteins | sample OricomyardsoilBY_FD_108780 | JGI IMG/M metagenome (GOLD analysis project Ga0164241, IMG submission 108780) | Backyard soil microbial communities from Emeryville, California, USA - Original compost - Back yard soil (BY) | ecosystem: Environmental > Terrestrial > Soil > Unclassified | place: USA... | reverse complement strand
TCGTGGCCCATCGACACGTCGTCCTCACGGACGTCGACGTACGGGTAGGTGTCGGTCCGGGACAGGGTGTCGACCAGCAGCGCGTCGCACTTCACGGTGGAGCGGCTGTGGTGGTTCCCCGGGTTGACCTGCACCAGCCCGCGGTAGGAGGTGCGGCCGCCGCCGCGGGACACCGACTTGGAGATGATCGTCGATGACGTGTGCGGCGCCAGGTGCAGCATCTTGGCCCCGGTGTCCTGGTGCTGGCCCTCGCCGGCGAACGCGATGGACAGCACCTCACCCTTGGCGTGCTCGCCCATCAGCCACACCGACGGGTACTTCATCGTCACCTTGGAGCCGATGTTGCCGTCGACCCATTCCATGGTCGCGCCGGCCTCGGCCTTGGCCCGCTTGGTGACCAGGTTGTAGACGTTGTTCGACCAGTTCTGGATGGTGGTGTACCGGCAGCGGCCACCCTTTTTCACGATGATCTCGACGACCGCGGAGTGCAGCGAGTCGGACTTGTAGATCGGCGCGGTACAGCCCTCGACATAGTGCACGTAGGCGTCCTCGTCGACGATGATCAACGTCCGCTCGAACTGGCCCATGTTCTCGGTGTTGATCCGGAAGTAGGCCTGCAGCGGGATGTCCACGTGCACGCCCGGCGGGACGTAGACGAACGAGCCGCCCGACCACACCGCGGTGTTCAACGCGGAGAACTTGTTGTCGCCGGACGGGATGACCGAGCCGAAGTACTTCTGGAAGATCTCCGGGTGCTCCCGCAGCCCTGAGTCGGTGTCAAGGAAGATGACGCCCTGCCGCTCCAGATCCTCCTGAATCTGGTGGTAGACGACCTCGGACTCGTACTGCGCCGCGACGCCGGCCACGAGGCGCTGCTTCTCGGCCTCCGGGATGCCGAGCCGGTCGTATGTGTTCTTGATGTCCTCGGGCAGTTCCTCCCAGGACGCGGCCTGCTTCTCGGTGGACCGGACGAAATACTTGATGGTGTCGAAGTCGATGCCGGACAGGTCCGCACCCCAGGTCGGCATCGGCTGCCGGCCGAACAGCTCGAGCGCCTTGAGCCGGCGCGCCAGCATCCATTCGGGCTCGCTCTTCTTCGCCGAGATGTCGCGGACGACGTCCTCGTTCAACCCGCGACGCGCCGACGCCCCGGCAGTGTCGGTGTCCGACCAGCCGAAGGCGTAACGACCCAATTGGTCGATGGTCGCGGCCTGCTCCAGGCGTGCCTGGCTCAGTTCCGGTTCCAGAGTGGTCGTCTCCTGGGTGGTCGTCACGGTCGGTCCTTCCATTTCTGTCAGACACGGCGGGCGGTGCGGCGGCGGGCCCGATCGGTGGTGCGGCGGGTGTTACGCGGTGGGTCGGTGGGGCACGGGCGGAATGGTGGACAGCGGGATGAACGTCGTACAGATCGGGTCGCCCCGGGCGATGGTGGCCAGCCGCTGCGCGTAGGAGCCCAGCGCGCGGGTGAAGACCGCCATCTCCTCCTCGCACAGCTGCGGGTACTTGGCGGCCACGTGACCGACCGGACAGTGATGCTGGCACAGCTGCCGGCCGACCCCCACTTCCTGCAGGGAGGCGGCGAACCCTGCGGCGGTCAGGGCGCTGGCCAGCACGTCGGCGCGGGCAGATACGTCGGCGGCACCGGCCAATTCCGCGGCGAACGGTTCGACGATCGCCTCGGCACGCCGGCGGGCGAACTCGGTGACCGACTCCGGTCCGGCGACCTGCTGCAGGTATTCCAGTGCCTGCACGGCCAACTCGTCGTACTGGTGTGGCAGTCGCTGCCGGCCGACATCGGTCAACAGGTAGGAACGGGCCGGACGGCCCCGACCCCGGTGCACCCGAGCCGGCGCATCGCGAGAGACCGCCGCACCTTCGGCGACCAGCTGGTCGAGGTGCCGGCGGACCGCGGCAGATGAGATGCCCAGTCGGGCGGCCAGGTCGGCCGCGGTGATGGGGGCGTCCGACAGCAGCAGTTGAATGACGGCTTCCCGGGTGCGACCCTCGCCCCGGTCCGCCGACACCGGTGCCGTGACGGCCCGGTCGGGAGCGGCGGCTGTTTTCACAACATCAGTGTGACCTTTTTCCGCGCGGAGATCAAAGTGCGCGGACCCGATGCGAAGTGTGGTCCCGGACACGTAGGTCAGGCTCACCTTCGTTCCGGTCGCGACCCATCGGCCCACCTACACTGCTGCGGTGATGGCGGACCGGCAGCTGGTCGGAGCGTCCGGCGCCCGTGACGACCCCCCGGTCGCCGAGGCCGCCGGCGCCCTCGATGCCGTTGAGGTCAGGCAGCTGAGCAGGCTTCGGCGCTGGGGCACCGTCGGTGCCCTGCTCCTGATGCTCGGCGCCGGCTCGTCGTACGGCGCCGCCACCCCGATCCCCAATCCGGTCGACGGCATCCGGATCCTGGGCCTGCTCTCCCGGATCGGCCCGGCCGCGCTGGCCTGCTCGTACGCGGGCATCGGGCTGATCGTGTTGTGCTGGGTGCTGATCGGCCGGCTCGCCGCACCGGGCCGGCCGCGGCGCCTGTCCCGCAGCCAGCTCTCGCACACACTGGCCATGTGGGCCGTGCCGCTGCTGATCACCCCGCCGTTGTTCTCCCGGGACGTCTACTCCTACCTGGCCATCGGTTCGATGATGGCGCACGGCTTCAATCCCTACGAGTACGGGCCGTACGACACCCTCGGCGACGCCGACCCGTATGCGCACCAGGTCGACGTGCGCTGGCAGCACACCGCCAGCCCGTACGGGCCGGTCTACCTGCTGATCGCGCAGGCCGTGGTCAATCTGGCTCACCAGAACGTCATCGCCGGGGTGCTGCTGCAGCGCCTGGTCGAACTGGTCGGGGTGATGCTGATCGTCTGGGCGCTCCCCCGGCTGGCCCGGATCTGCGGCTTCGACCCGGTCGCCGCGCTATGGCTGGGCGCGCTGAACCCGCTGGTGCTGTTCCATCTGATCGGCGGCGCGCACAACGAGGCGCTGATGCTCGGCGCGATGCTGGCCGGCATCGTCATCGCGCTGGAGCGGACGATGATCGGCGGCGTGGTGCTGATCACCCTCGGCGTCGGGATCAAGGCAACCGCGGCCATGACCCTGGCCTTCCTGGTGATCATGCTCGCGCTGCGGGCCGGCGGCCGGTGGCGGGACCTGTTTCGGTGCGGCCTGCAGGTCGGCGCGATCGCGCTGGTCACCTTCGCGGCGTTCACCGCGGTGGCCGGGGTCGGCTTCGGCTGGGTGGCCGCGCTCGGCGCACCCGGCACCGTGCGCTCGTTCCTGTCGGTGTCCACCAGCCTGGGCGTGATCGCCGGGCAGTCCGGGCTGCTGCTCGGCCTGGGCGACCACACGCAGGCCGTGCTGGACGTCATGCAGCCGGTCGGCACGCTGATCGGCTCGGCGATCGCCGTGGCGATCATGTTGCAGTGCTGGCAGCGGCGGATCAACCCGATCATGGGCCTGGGCATGGCGATGGGGGCGTTCGTGCTCTTCGCGCCGGTGATCCAGCCCTGGTACCTGCTGTGGGCGGCGCTGCCGCTGGCCGTGTCCACCGATGACGCCCGGATCCGCACCGCGACCGTTTGGCTGACCGTGCTGTTCTCCGTGACGATCATGCCGAACGGCGCGACCATCCCGGTGTTCGTCATCGTGCAGGCGGTCATTGTGGCGACTGTGGTGGTGGGGGGCGTGTGCTACGGCCTGTGGCGGGCGGGGTTGCCGGCGTCGCAGCCCGCGGTTGGTGGCGGCCCCCCCGTGAGCGGCTCACCCTGAGATGGCTCACCCCGAGACGGCTCACCCCGAGACGGCTCACCCTGAGCGCGACGGGCACGGCTTCGCGGATGAAACCCGCGCTTGCGCGCCGCCTTCTCGAGTTCGGCGCGGGATTGATCAGCGAACCCGGCTTGGCTCCCCAGAATCGTTCGTTGACATATGCCCATATCGGTATATGATTGGTGAGTGGCCAGGGCAGCGACGACGACCGACGCGTTCAACGCCGTCGCCGAGCCCAGGCGCCGCCAGATCCTGGACCTCCTCGCCGGCGGAGGACGTCCGGTCAACGATTTGGTGCAGGCCCTGGGCATCCCCCAGCCACTGGTGTCCAAGCACCTGCGGGTGCTGCGCGAGGTGGGCCTCGTCCAGGTCCACGACCAGGGCCGGCGGCGCATCTACCGGCTCGACGGGGAACCGCTCAAACCCATCTACGACTGGGTCAAGGGCTACGAACGGACCTGGTCCGCCAGGTACGACCTGCTTGATTCCGTGCTCGACGAGCTGGCGGAATCCGAACAAGCATCGAACCAACGAGGAGAGAGGCAGCAATGACCGGAACGACGACGCACTCGGCCGTGGTGAGTTTCCCGGCCGACACGCAGATCCTCATCACCCGGGACTTCAACGCCGACCGGTATCTGGTGTACCGGGCGCACGTCGAGCCCGAGCTGATCAAGCGCTGGTGGGCGGGCGAGCGCGGCCAGGTCGACAGCGTGGAGGTGGACCTGCGGGTCGGCGGCCGCTGGCGCTACGTCATGACGGCAAACGGCGGCTTCGAGGTCGCCTTCCACGGCGAATACCGGGAGATCGTGCCGAACGAGCGGATCGTGTGCACCGAGGTGTTCGAGGGTGTGCCGGACGGTGACGACGACCCGGCGGTGGTGACCTACACCTTCGCCGACCTTGACGGCCGGACCAGGTTGACGGTGCTCACCGAGGTGTCGAGCAAGCAGCTCCGGGACATGATCATCGAGAGCGGCATGGAGGGCGGCATGCAGGAGGCGATGGACGCGTTGGAGCAGGTCGCCATTTCGCTGGCCTGACCTGGCCGGACAAACCGGACGAACGTTCGGGCGCCCCCGCGCCGGACACCTCACCGGTCACAGTGTCCAACCCGCACCCAACGATGGAGTTCACGAACTCGGTGGAAGGAGATGACCGATCGTACGGGCATGGAGGTGGCCATACCCCCGCGCCTACAGGATTGCCCAGGCCATGCCGTCGGCAAAGGCATGATGAAGCGGCGATCGTGACGCGGGTGCGTCGAGGTTCGTTGTGGTGCGATCCGGGTATGCCGGCGCCAATGCGCGCAGCCGGTCCCGTGCGGCGTGCTCGACGAGCAGAGGAACGAAGTCGCGGACCGGGTTGCCGGCCAAGCGCGAATGACAGTCCCGCACCACGTCGACGACGTCCTCGGTGGCAAGCATGGCGAATCGAGCACAAAGTCGACCGACTACCTGGTCCACCGCCTGCAACTCGTCGTTCGGTCTCATGGGTAAAGGTTCACCCGGGCCGGGGTGTCGGTCAAACAAACAATGAGTTAACTGATCTTGGCTCCGCCTCGCGGGTTGGGTTGCAGCGGCGCCCTCGGCCGCCCGACTTGACCCAGGACGCAACGGGAGCCTCGGGGTGATGGCATCAGCTGTGGATGGGTCGTACCATGAGGTCGCGCGACCGCGCAACCCCGTCGGCTGCCGCAAACTCGCAGCCCCCGAAGTTCAACATCGTTCCCAGCAGATGTTCATGTTCGCGACCTAGCCTGTTCCTATGGTGATTGGCATGGAGCAGTCCGGGCGCGATCTCGGTGACGCGACCGGCTCCTCGATCTATGTCCTGCGGGATCCGCGTGACGGAGTCGTCTTCTTCGTGGGTCACACCTCACGGCACGATCCGGTGTCGGGGATCGACCCTTCGGCGTCCGGGCCGGAGCTCGCGACCGCCAGCGCGCGGGAACGAGCCATCCGAGCGGCAGGCTTCGACGTCGAAATGCTCATCGTCGCCAGCGGACTTGCTGGAGAGGCAGAGGCGACTACCGTCGAACAGGCCGTTGTCGCAGCCTATGCCGCAGCGCGGCTGGCGCCGAGCAGCCTGGTGACCGCGCAGGGTGTACCGAGCCGCGATCCGTCCATCGAACGCCGGCTGGGAAACGATCCGTTCGACGATGCCGACGTCAGAGTGTTTGTCGAACAGGCAGCGGCAGAAATCGATCGGCTGTCCACCGCCTTGGAAAGGGCCGAAGAGAAGCTCGCCCATGTCGAGTCGGCCGACTTTCTCGATGCCAACCATCGCGGTCGACTTGAGGCCCTGATCCTGCAGCAGGAATCCGAGCTGACGGAATTGAATGCGAGGCTCGGTCGCGTTCGTGCACTGCGTGATCTCGGCCAGTGGGCGGCGGTCGGCGAGGGCGGCCACGACTCCGCCGTCACCGTCCGGATCGAAGACCTGAACCGGGCGCTCGATTGACGACCGGCCGGTGAGATTCTGCCCGGCGATTTGGGGCCGCATGCTTTGGCGACCAACGACACAGGTGACACGAGTCGTCCACTAGAAATGATGGCACAAACGGGCAGACGGGAGTAGCCCGCAGGTCGAGGATCGGGCAACGATTCCAGTATTCTTTCGGTTCTGAGATCGTTCCCTTGACGCGTCATCGCCGGCCTGAGTGCCCCATTGCGCCGTGCATTACCTGCGGGTGCTCCGCAAAAACCACGTTACCCCGGATGGGTGAACGACGTCGCAGCTTGGGCTCAAAGGTTACCTCACGGACGGTGACTTCGCCGGCAGTAAGCGGGTCGCCGGACTGCGCGACGCCGCCGCGGCCGAGGTGCCCTGCCGCAGGCGGGCATCCAGGGTCCCGGCGTGCTTGGATGGCGAAATCTACCCATATGTCCGGAGGATCACCTACTTGTTTCCGTGACATTGATGAACTGCCCACCGGTAAAACGTGCTCGGGCCCGAACGGGTCAAGGCGAGCGGCATTCGGGTGACTTGGATGCCGCCAGCTTGCGGTGAGTGGTCGCCCGGCGTTTAGCTTCCGTTCATCGGACCGTTGCGACTCGGGGTCAAGGGCGATGCCGGTCGGTGGTCATTTCCCGTGCAGGCTGGGGGGACCCTCGTGGCAAGAAATGTAGATGATGTGCGCCCGACGGCGTTGGCCCGCATCGAACCGTCGCACGTATCGGATACTGCGCACGGTTCGATTCGGCCGGAAGAGATAATGTCGCTGCCGCCCGGCACTGAGCCCTGGTTCACGGTCATCGTCCCGACCCGGAATGAGGCAGGCAACATCGAGCAGTTGCTGTCCCGGCTTGCGGACGGCCTCGGGGACGCCGTAGCCGAAGTGCTGTTCGTCGACGACAGCTCAGACGGCACCGATCGGGTGATCCGGGAACTGGGCCGGACCTCGGGCCGGGCGGTGCGGCTGATTCACCGACCGGAAGGCCAACGGCAGGCCGGGCTCAGCGGTGCCGTCGTCGAGGGCTTCCGGCATGCCCGCGGAACATGGGCCGTCGTGATGGACGGCGACCTCCAGCATCCGCCGGAGTTGGTCGCACGGATGGTCGCCGTCGGTCAATCGCGCGGCCTCGATCTGGTAGTCGGCAGTCGCAAGGTCGAGAACGGTGCATCGGACGGGCTTTCCGGCAACTACCGGCACGCGATGTCGGGGCTGGCGACGGCGACTGCCAAAATCCTCTTTCCCCGTCGGCTGGCCCGATTGTCCGATCCCATGTCGGGCCTTTTCGCGATCCGGTTGGGCGCCCTGGATGTCGACGCCCTGCGCCCCACCGGCTTCAAGATCCTTTTGGAGATCGCCGTCCGGCAGCCGCGGTTGCTCATCGCGGAGATCCCATTCACCTTCGGTGTCCGTAACGACGGTGAGAGCAAGGCGTCCGCCCGGGAGGGTGCGCGTTACCTGCGACATCTGGGTCGGCTCCGGTTCGACGTGCTCAAGGGGCAAGTCGCACGGTCATCCGCGCAGGACCCGATGTCACGACTGCGCCGGTTACTGGCGTTCGGTCTTGTCGGAATCACAGGCATGGTGGTCAACACCATGGCCCTGTGGTTGTTGACGGACAGGATCTGGGACAGCCATTACGTTTTGGGTGCGGTCATCGCGACCCAGGTGTCCACGGCCTGGAATCTGGTGTGGACGGAGCTGTTCGTGTTCTCCGGGGCCAAGCCCGGTTCGAGTGTGAGCAGGGGAATAAAGTTCTTCGTGCTGAACAACGTGGCGCTGCTCGTCCGAATTCCGCTGCTGGCGATGCTGGTTGACGGCCTGGGAATCAACGTGCTGGCCGCGAACCTGTTCACACTGATCTTGCTGTTCCTGGTGCGCTTCGTGATTGCCGATGCCTCGATCTACGCGCGACCGTCCGGTGAAGTCGACCTGCGCCCTATGCGGATCGTCGTCACCGAGGCTGACACGCGCGCCGCGAGATCATGTAAGCACCGGCCGATTCCGGCCGGTTACCGGCACCTTCCTTACCGGTACGCCATCCACGACATGCTGACCATCGGGTCACACGTCCCGCTGCCGGAACTGGAGTTCTTCCGGGCCCAGTGGGTTGGTAATGACGTGGACTTGGCCATCAGGGTCGGTCCGGTGGGGCGAAAGGCACCCCGAGCGCGCGCCCAGATGACCCAATACATGAGGCCCTCCGGGCTGCGCTACGAGGAGCACCTGGGCAGGTTGGGCGCGAACTTCAAGGTCGACATCGGCGACCGGGTAGACGTGCTCGTCTCGCCGGCCCTGGCCCGTTCACCACACGTCCTCTACACCAACGTCATCGAAGCGCTGTTGCGATTCCTCGCGGTCTCGCGCGGGTCGATCCTGCTGCACTCGGCCTGCATGGAGCTGAACGGCAAGGGATTCCTGTTGTCCGCGCGCACCGATACCGGGAAGACCGGCACCGTGCTGCGCATGCTGCGCGAACAGGGCGCGCTGTTTCTGTCCGACGACATGACCATCTTGGATTCCGAGGGCAGGGCCACCTGCTTTCCCAAGCCGCTGACCATCAGCCACCACACCCTCCGTGCCGTGCAGGCCGGTGATCTGACCCGCGCGGAGTGGCGCAAGCTCAGGATGCAGAGCAGGTTGCATTCCAAGGAGGGCCGCGATTTTGCAATGCTGCTCGCCCGGCTGAACATCCCGATCATGGGGTTCAACTCGATGACCCAGCGAATCATCCCGCCGCCGAAGTACATGGTGGACCGCTTGGTGGACTGCACCGTCGCCCGTAGCACGAGAGTCGAGAACCTGTTCGTGATCGAACGGGGCGAGCCCGCCTTGTGGAAGATCGAACCGGAATCGGCGCTGGAGACGTTGATAGTCAACACCGACGACGCCTACGGCTTCCCGCCCTTCCGGGAGATGGCCCCGTCCATCGTGATCGGCGAGGACGACTACGCCGAACTGCGGCGCAAGGAGAAGATCATCTTGACGTCCGCGATGCGGAGCGTTCGGGTAAGCGGGATCGCTTCGGACGACTTCTCGTGGGCGGACCGTATCGCCGAACTGTTGGGTTCCAGCGCCACGTCGTCGGGTCACGCGCACGCGGGCAACGTCGGTGTGGCGAGGGCGAACCCGGCGGTGGCATGAGGTCCCCGACCAGCCCGGGGCAAGCGCAGATCGACATTCGTGAGTCGCCGGCCGGACGCCACGCCCGGCCGGCGACGTCCGGCCTTTCCACCGGTCGTGCGCTGCTCCGAAGGCTGTCGCCGCTGGCGGTGCCGGTGCTGTCGCTGGCCGCGGTGCTGGGGCTGGCAGCGTTCTTTCGGTTCTGGCAGCTCGATGCGGTGGGGTTCAACAGCGACGAGGCGGTCTACACCGGAACCGCGGCGTCGATCGCGGGCGACCCGGCGATGGTGCCGATCTTCCCGATCTTCCGGGCGCATCCCGTGCTGTTCCAGATGCTGTTGTCGCTGTTCCTCGGCGACGGGGTCAGCGACTGGACCGCCCGCGCGCTGCCGGCGGCGATCGGGGTGGCGACGGTTGCCCTGACCTATCTGCTGGGCCGACGGCTCTACGGACACCGGGCGGGCCTGATCGGCGCGCTGATCCTGGCGGTGATGACCTATCACGTCGTGGTCACTCGCCAGGTCCTGCTCGACGGGTTGATGACGCTGTGTGCGACCGGCGTTCTGTACTGCATCGTTCGGTACAGTGAGACGATCGCGTTGCGGTGGCTGCTGGCCGCCGGAGCGATGATGGGCGCAACCATCCTGTCCAAGGAGACCAGCATCGTGCTGGCCGGCGGCTTGTACGCCTACTTCGCTCTGACCCCGGCCGTTCGGCTCAAGTTCCGCCACCTTCTGCTGGCCGGGGTCACCACGATCGTCGTCGTCCTGGCATTCCCGCTGGCGCTGACCCTGGCCGGGAGGGCCAGCACCGGACAGAACTACCTGCTGTGGCAGCTGTTCCGGCGATCCAATCATCCGCTGGACTTCTACCTGGCGGTGGTTCCCGCGGCCGTCGGCTATCTCGTGCTGGCAGCAGCGATCGGTGGACTGATCTGGCTGCGAACCGAGAACACATGGCGGGAAAGGCTGCTCATCTGCTGGATGCTGGTCCCGGTCGCGTTCTTTACGGTTTGGCCGGTGAAGGGGTACCAGTACCTGCTTCCGATTGCACCCGTGCTGGCGGTGCTGGCCGGTCGGATGATCTCCCGACTGGGCACGACGCCCCACTTCGTCAACCGGCCGCGCCGGGGATCAGTGACCAGGATCGTGGCAGCGGCCGTGGTGGTGGCCAGCCTGCTCGTGCCTACCGTCCAGGAGATCCAGCCCTCGGGCAGGACGACGTTTCTGGCCGGAACGGGGGGCGTCCCCGGGGGGCGGGAGGCCGGACTGTGGTTGCGGGACAACGTACCTGCTGGTGCACAGCTGCTGACGATCGGCCCGTCGATGGCCAACATCCTGCAGTTCTACGGCTTGCACCGGTCGTTGGCGCTGTCGGTCAGCCCCAACCCACAGAGCCGCAACCCGTCCTATACCCCGGTGACGAACCCGGACTTGGCCGTCCGCTCCGGGCAGATCCAGTACCTGGTCTGGGACACCTATACCGCCGCGCGGACTCCGTTCTTTGCCGGAAAGCTCACCGAGTTGGCCGACCGGTACCACGGGGTCCAGGTGTTCCCAAAGCCGTCGGGCATCGGCGCAGCTGGATCCGAGCAGTCGCCGGCCGTGGTCATCTACCAGGTCAGGGCGCCATGAGCGGACTCTGCCGAAGGATTTCGGCGATCATCGGGTGCATCGTGATCCTGCTCTCCACCGGAGCCACCGGGGTCGAGGCCGCCGCGACGCCCGCACCTTCGACCCCGATCCAACATTTCCTGTTCATGATGCAGGGCGACCGTTCCTTCGACAACTACTTCGGAGTGTATCCCGGCGCGGACGGTATTCCGAGCGGCGTCTGTCAGGAATTCGTTGTCGGCCGCCCGGACAGCGGTTGCGTGCAACCGTTTCTGATCGATCAGGCCTCGGCCGCGTCGGTGATCGCCGGTCCGAACCTGATCAATCGACAATGGAACAACGGCGCGATGAACCGGTTCGTCGCGGCGTTTCACACGCAGGGCCGGGACGGCACCGTGGCCATGGGCCATTATGACGCCGACATGCTGCCCTTCTACTGGAGTGTCGCGCAGAACTACGTGCTGTTCGACAGGTTCTTCGCGTCCACGAGGCTGGGTGAGAGCGCCAACCGCAACTATTGGGTCGCCGCCGGGCCGGCTCCGGGGCCGGCGGGCGACCAGGCGGCGGGTTTCGATCAGACCACGATCTTCGACCGGCTGCAGGACGCCGGAGTGTCCTGGAAGTTCTACGTGCAGGACTATCAGCCGGACAAGAACTACCGCGCCGCGCCGATCACCGATCCGACCACCCAGCCCGTCAGGGTGCCGCTGCTCAAACAGGACCGGTTCATCGACAACCCCGAGCTGAGCTCGCATATCGTCGATCTCGATCAGTACTACACCGATCTGGCGGCGGGTACCTTGCCTGCGGTGTCATACATCGCCAGCTCGTCCGCCAGCGAGCGGTCGGCGCGGTCGCTGCCGACCGGGCAGAACCTGGCCCGCAATCTGCTGACCCAGCTGATGCTCAGCCGCTTTTGGGAGAGTTCGGCCTTCCTGCTCTCCTACGACGGATCCGGCGGCTGGTTCGATCACGTGGCCCCGCCGCAGGTCGATGAGAACGGCTACGGGCTGAGGGTTCCGGCGCTTCTGGTGAGTCCCTATGCGCCGCAGGGCGTGGTGAACCAGACCGTGCTCGATTCCACCAGCGCGCTCAAGTTCATCGAGGACAACTGGTCGCTGCCGCCACTGACGGCGCGGGATACGGCCGCCACGAGCATCGCCGGCGCTCTCGACTTCAGAACCACTCCGCGCGCAGCACGGCTGCTGCCTGTCCGGCCGGTGGAGGCGGAACCGTTGGTCGGGGCGACCGGCGCGGTCTACCTGACCTATGGTTCCGCTGCCGGGGTGATAGGGCTGATGTTGATCTTGGCAGCGGTGCTGCCGTGGACCCGACGCGGGCTGACCCTCCTGTATCGAGGGCGACACCGGTGGGACCGGATCGGGGCGCCGTCGCCATGAGACTCGTAGACCAAGTCGTCCGCTTCGCCCTGGTGACGGCTGCTGCTGCCGCGATCGGCGGCTGGCCGACGAACCCGGCTGTGGCGTTCGCTCCGTCGGCGCAACAAGTTCTCCCGGCACAGCCAACGGCAGCGGGAGCATCGGCGCCTGAGCCGAGCACGTTGCGCAGCGTCACAGCCGCGCCGGGACGCGACGCCACCTTGACCATACGCACCCTGCCGCCGTTGCCCGGCATTCGGCTGAGCCTGGACGACACCACGGTGACCACCAACGAAGCCGGTATCGCGACGGTGACCCAGCAGCGCAATACGGGCACGCACACGCTGACGCTGCTGGACGCCGCCCTCGAAACGCCCGACCGGCGCTACGCCTTCAGCCGCTGGGTCGGACAGCGAGATCCCGAACAGGCGTTCACTCCGACCTTGGGGGACCTGCCGATGCGCGGCGATTCCACCGTAACGGCCACCTTCTCCGTGCAGTACGCGGTGACTGCGCAGTTCGTCGACCAGGGCGGGATTGTGATTGATCCGGCCATGGTGACGTCGGCAACGGTCCGGAGCGACACCGGCGCCGTGCTCCCGATCGCCACAGCCGGTCCAACCTGGCTCGAGGCAATCAGACCCTCCCGGGGAAACAAGTACGAGGTCGAGAACGTGTCATATTCCTGGCAGAGCATGACGATCTCCGGCACCAACGTGGTCGACGCCGGTCGCCAGTCGTTCACACCGGCGCAGACACCGGACGTGACTGTCGTGGGACAGTTTCATGACCTGACTGTCGTCGGATACGACGCACTGCTCGGCCACGGCGCAGGTGAACAGGCCGTCCTCACCCTTCCCGACGGAACCGTCCGAGCCGCGCCCCTTGACGGCGACCACGGTGTCGTCTTCCCGCATCTGCCGAGAGGGACCTACCAGGTGACCATCACGGCAGGCGCATCGATTGTCGGCGACCACCAGGTGCGGCTGTCGAGGGACGTCACGCTGCGGGCGCCGGTGATCAGCGCGGTGGACATCGCCATCTTGGCCGGCTCACTCGTCCTTGTCGCCGTCGGGTTGGTGATCATCGGTCGTCGGCATCTGGCTCGTCGCCTGGTCGCGCCATTCCGCCCCGAGGCGTTGGCGGAGGTCGAGGTCCGATGAAGCGGTGTGCCGGCGCCGTGATCGCGTTGCTGTTGATCTTCGGACTGCTACCGGCTCGTGCGATGGCTTTCGACTCCGCGGACCCCATACCGGCGGCTGCCGCAAAGCCCGCGGTTCCGGTGCTGGCCTATTTTTACAATTGGTTCGACCGCAGTTCGTGGGACCGCGCGAAGATCGATTACCCGGCCGCCGGCCGTTACTCCAGCGACGACCCTCGGATCCTCCGCAACCAAATCCAACAGGCAAAATCGGCCGGCATCGGCGGCTTCATCGTCAGCTGGAAGAGCACCGTGACGAACAACCGTCGCCTCCGACTGCTGATCACGATCGCGAACGAGGAACAATTCAAGCTTGCGATGATCTACCAGGGGCTGGACTTCGCCCGGAATCCCCAGCCGGTTGACCGGGTGGCTGCGGATTTCCGGCTGTTCCGTGACTCGTTTGCCGACGACCCGGTGTTCCTGCGTATGAGCGGCAAACCGCTGACGATCCTCAGCGGAACCTGGGCCTTCGATCACGACAACGTCGGCGCGATCACCGGACCCGTCCGGAGCTCGATGCTCGTGCTGTCGACCGAGAAGAGCGTCGACGGCTACCGACGGCTGGCGGACGTCACCGACGGGGATGCCTACTACTGGTCGTCGGTGGATCCCGACACGCACCCGAACTACCCGGACAAGCTCATCTCCATGAGCGAGGCGATCCACGCGGACGGCAAGATCTGGCTCGCGCCCTTCTCGCCGGGATTCGACGCCAGACTGGTCGGTGGCACCAAGTCGGTCGACCGCAAAGACGGTGAAACTCTCGTCACCCAGTACCAGGCGGCCGCCAAGTCGTCACCCGACGCGTTCGGATTGATCAGCTGGAACGAATTCAGTGAGAACACGCATGTGGAGCCGTCTGTGACGTTCGGCGACCGCTATCTGACCGCGCTGCGCGGCATCTTGGTGACGCCGACGCCGCCGACCTTTGAGGACATCGGTGACAGTAGCGCCTCTCCGGCCGGCACCAACGGCGACTTCGTCTTCAACGTCTTGCTGCTGAGCAGTTTCGTCGGCGGGCTGCTTTCGCTGGTCGGGTTCCTGACGTGGCGGCGCCGGCGCAAGGAACCCTGGCCGCCGATCGACCCATCCGGCGTCCCAGCCACCCAATTGCCGCAAGCGGTCGGGCGCGATCGATGATCCGACGGCGCCCGAAAACCAATCCGTCCAGCCCATTGCTGATGATGCCGCTGATGCACGTTGAGGTCCTGATGGACGTGTCGGGTCATCTGGGTGAGTCTAGGTGCTCGGGATTCGGCCAGTCGGCTCCGACCTCAGCGGCACAAAGGAAGTGCCGGCGGCGAGCCGGAAGTCATCGCCCGGCGCGACCCAGACCTTCGCGGCGCCGTCGTTGCTGAACGGGCCGGGTCAGCCTGGAATCAATGCTGCCAGTTCACCACAACGCGTTTTGGCGAGTAATCCTCGGACCCCAATCCCAACCTCGAAGAGCGCCGAAGGCGGCGCGCCGTAAGCAAGGTGAATAAATGGACAACAAATTCATGAGCGGGCCTGAGCCGGAATGCGGACACCGGCGTCGGCGATCCAGGCTGCGCCGTGCGTCGGTCGCGCTTGCTGTCGGCCTGGTGGCGACGGGCATCGTCGTGGCCCCCAACGCATTCGACGCACCGGCGGTAGCGCAGACCGAGGCGGCCGCACCACCCGGTCTGCAGGCGCCGGTGCAAAGGTGGTTGAAGGATCGCGAACGGCTGGAGATCGAATTGAACAACGCGCTCGTCCCGTTCGTTCAGCAGCAGATCGCTGACACCGCCCGAGCGCCGGGGATCTGCCGACGCCTCGTTCTGGCCTCCCGAGCCCTCATCAGAATGGGTGCGGCGCCGCACGCTCAAGTCGACCAACTCGCGAGGGCCGGTGTCGCGAAGTTCGAGCAAGGGGCAGTGGCATGTCTGGCGGGCGACCGCGCATCGGCGCAACGGCTGGTCACCGAAGGCCTCGCCGAGCGCAGCACCGCCCAGGAACCGCTCGATGAACTTCTCGAAGGAGAATAGGGTGGTCATTCAACGGCGAAGTCGTTTCGCCTTCCTACTCAGCACGATCGTCCTCGGCACCACACTCACCGCCATAGCGGCTCCGTCCGCGGAAGCCGAGGTCAACACGCTGGCCCCGGTCGCGGATAGCTATGTTCAAGCCGATTTGCCGGCATCGAATTTCGGGACAGCCGCCACGGTGAAGGTGGACGGTTCACCGGTCACCGTGTCGTATCTGAAATTCGACCTGCAGGGTGTCGCGGCGACGAAGGCCACACTGAAGGTCTTCACGCCGACGTCGTCGACGACGCCGATCAACGTGAGGTCGGTAGCGGACACCACCTGGACCGAGACCGGCCTGACCTACAACAACCGACCCGACCTGGGCTCCACGGCGATCCCCTCGCCTGTGCCCATTGCAGCCAACAGCACGCTGTCCTACGACGTGACATCAATGGTTTCCGGCAGCGGACTGGTGTCCCTCGCGATCGACACCACGAGTAGCACCAGCAAGAGCCTGCCCAGCCGGGAGAATCCCACGGAGGCCAATCGGCCACAGTTGGTCATCGAAACCGGAACCCCGCCGTCCACCACCAGTGCACCGCCGGGCCCCTCCACGGTGATCGCCGTCGGTGGAGACGTCGCATGCGGCCCGACGGAGGCGGACTACAACGGCGGCGCCGGCACCGCCACCGCATGTCACATGCGACAGACCTCCGACCTCGTCCTGGCCATGGCGCCGCAACGGGTCTGGGCCCTTGGCGACCTGCAGTACAACAGCGGACGACTGGCTGATTTCAACGTCAGTTACAACGAAAGCTGGGGCCGGTTCAAGACCATCACGGACCCGGTAGTCGGCAACCACGAGTACGGCACCAGTGGCGCCGCAGGATACTTCGGATACTTCGGGAATGCCGCCACACCACGACAGCCGGGCTGCACCAGCAACTGCGAGGGATACTACAGCTTCGACGTTTCCGTTGGTACCGCGACCTGGCACATCGCTGTGATCAACTCCGAATGCACCCGCATCGGCGGCGGAGTCGGGTGCGCTGTTGATTCGCCACAGTACAACTGGCTGGCCGCCGACCTCACGGCGAATGACGGCACGACGTGCACGGCGGTCCTCAGCCATCGCCCCCGGTGGTCGTCCAACAGTTTCGCCAGTCCCGAGATCCAACCGCTGGTGGATCTCATGGCCGCCCACCGCGTGGACCTATTATTGACCGGCCACGCCCACAGCTACGAACGTTTCGCCCCGCAGAACGCCGCCGGAGAGGCGGATCCGAACGGCATCCGCGAAATCATTGTCGGCACCGGTGGACGGGACTCTCAAGGCTTCGGCACGGTGGCGCCCAACAGCCTGGTTCGCAAGAACAAGATCTTCGGTGTCATGAAGCTGACCCTTCATCCAACCGGATACGACTGGGCATTCATCCCCGACCCCGCGACGCCGTTCGCGGACTCGGGAACCGCAAACTGCGGTTAGGAGCGCGAGTGATGAAACTAACGCGGATTTCCGCACAGTTGGTTCGGGGCAAGGGGTGGGCAGGTCGTCGGCTGATTTCGTAGCGGATGGTGCGGTTGCCCCACCAGGGGACGACGGTGTCCTGGGGCAGGTTGGCTTGGCGCAGGACGGGTGCGCAGGCGCGTCGGTCGAGGCGGACGGTGATGGTGGGGTCGGTGGTGATGATCGTTCCGTGGGGTCAGGCCGAACTTGGACGAGCGCTCCCGACCAGGTCGGCGGACGATGGCCCCGGGTCGGGGACAACGCCTGGTGACGCAGAGTCGGGCAGGGACTTCACGCCACCTATCCTCAAGAATCGTGACCCACCCCGCATCGGAGCCGGCCGACCCCGCGCTGCAGGTCGACGGGCTGGTGCGCACGTTCGGCCCGCTGCGGGCGGTGGACGGCATCACGTTCGCCGTCGAGAGAGGCGAGCTGGTCACCATGCTCGGCCCGAACGGGGCCGGCAAGACCAGCACCCTGGACGCATGCACCGGCTTCGCCCGGCCGGACGGCGGCGTCGTCCGGGTGCTCGGGCTGGACCCCTGGCGGCAGGCCGCACAGCTGCGGCCTCGCATCGGCGTCATGCTGCAGGCCGGCGGGTCGCACGCGGCGGCCCGCACCGGGGAGATGCTCCGGGTGATCGCCCGCTGCTCGGCAAACCCGCTGGACACCGACTGGTTGCTGGACGTCCTGGGCCTGCGGCCGGTGGTTCGCACCCCGGTGCGCCGGCTCTCCGGCGGCCAGGTGCAGCGGCTCAGCCTGGCCATGGCCCTGGTGGGCCGGCCCGAGCTGCTGTTCCTGGACGAGCCGACTGCGGGGATGGACCCGCAGGCCCGGCACCTGGTGTGGGATCTGCTCCGGGCCGCCCGTGCCGACGGCGTGACGATCCTGCTGACCACCCATCTGCTGGACGAGGCGGAGTTGCTGTCGGACCGGGTGGTGATCATCGACCATGGCCGGGTGGTGGCCGCCGGCGCGCCGGGCGAGCTCACCGGCGGCACCGAACAACGGCAGTTGCGGTTCGGGGCCGCGCCGGGTCTGGACGTCGAACTGCTGCGGCTGGCCCTGCCGGCCGGCTACCTGGTCCGCGAGGTTCGCCCCGGCCGGTACCTGGTGGAGGGCGACATCGTGCCGGCGACCGTGGCCACTGTCACCTCGTTCTGCGCCCGGGTCGGGATCATGCCGGGTGACCTGCAGGTCAACCAGCGGTCCCTGGACGAGGTGTACCTGGAGCTGACCGGTCGGGAGATCCGCCCATGACCACCGGGACCGGCCGATCGGCCTTCGCGCGCGGCACGTTCATCCCCGACCCGCGGCCGGCCGCCCCGCTGCGTCGGATCACGGCGACGGCCGGCCTGGAACTGCGGGTCACCCTGCGCAACGGCGAGCAATTGCTGCTGGCCCTCGTCATCCCGCTGGTCGCCCTCGTCGGCGGCGTCACGATCACCCTGATCGACCTGCCGGAGCCACGGATCGACGCGGTGCTGCCGGGCGTCGTCGTGCTGGCAGTGTTCTCCGCCGCGTTCACCTCGCAGGCGATCACCACCGGCTTCGACCGCCGCTACGGCGTCCTCAAAAGGCTGGCCGCCGCCGGGGTCGGCCGTGCGCAGTTGCTCGCCGGCAAGTGCCTGGCCACGCTGGCCGTCGTCGCCGGTCAGCTGGTCGTGCTCGGCGGCACCGCGACGATCCTGGGCTGGCGCCCACACGGCAACCCGCTCTGGGCCCTGCTCGTGGTGTTGCTCGGGGTGGCTGCGTGCGTCGGCCTGGCCCTCCTGCTGGGCGGGACGCTGCGGGCCGAGGCCGTGCTGGCCGTCGCGAACCTGATCTGGCTGGTGTTCGTGGCGATCGGCGGGGTGATCGTGCCGCTGGACCGCGGTCCCGGCGCGTTTCGGGTGATCGGCGAGCTCACCCCGCCGGGCGCGATGTCGCAGGCGCTGCGCGCGGCCATGGACGGCGCCGCACCGTCGGCGACGTCACAGCTGGTCCTGCTGGCCTGGGTGCTGCTCGGCTGGGCAGCGACCGTACGGTGGTTCCGATGGCTATGAGCGATTCGGTGAACAGCGGGAGCCGAACCCCGGCGACCGAGCCCTGGTGGCGGCGCGCCCCCTCCCACCAGCTGCAGAAGGCCTTCGCCTGGGCCGCGGTGCTGACCAACGGGCTGATCGCGGTGACCGGCGCGACCGTCCGGGTCACCGGGTCCGGGCTGGGCTGCCCCACCTGGCCCGAGTGCCATCCCGGGTCGCTCATCCCGGTCAGCCGGGAGGACCTGTCCCCCATCCACCAGGCCATCGAGTTCGGCAACCGGACGCTGACCGGCCTGGTCCTCCTGGCCTCGCTCGGGCTGTTCGTGGTGCTCTGGCGAGCCCGCCCGCAGCGGCCGGGCCTGGTCACGTTGTCCGCGGTGCTGCCCGCCGGCGTGCTATTCCAGGCGGTCTGGGGTGGCCTGACGGTGCTCACCGGGCTGGCCTGGTGGACCGTCGCCCCACACATGCTGGTGTCGCTGGTCCTGCTGTTCGTGGCGATCATGGTGCTGGTCCGGCTGGACGAGACCGATGACCCGCCGACGCCCGTCATCCCCCGTCCGCTGCTGGTGCTGACCTGGGTGACCGTGGTCGTGCTGGGTGCGCTGTGCGTGGCCGGCACCCTGGTCACCGCGGCCGGGCCGCACGGTGGGGACGACGCGACGCCCCGGTTGGACCTGCCGGTGCGGGCGTTGGCCCAGGTGCACGCCGATCTGATGTTCGCCTACCTGGGCCTGTTGGTGGCGATGACCGTCGGGTACCTCGCGGTCCGGGCGCCGAGGCGGCTGATGGTCCGGGCCTACGTGCTGATCGGCGTGACGGCCGGTCAGGGCCTGATCGGCCTGGTGCAATACGCCACCGGCGTGCCGGAGGTGCTGGTGGTGGCGCACGTGCTCGGCGCCACCCTGCTGGCCGCCGCCGCCGCCGCGGTGGCGATGGCCACCCGCGACCGCGGTCACCGACGGACGATCGAGAGCACCGCCGACGCGTCGGACACCGTACGCAGCGCGGCCTCCTCGACGGGATGAAGCCGTCCGGGCCGCCGACCGGACCGGACCACTCGCCGCCACCGCGACGGTTCGTCGTCCGGTTCGGGCACCCAGCTGGGCACCGCGGCGGCGGCGAACACCACCCGCCCCCGGCCGAGCCGCCGACGCCGATGTGCTTGCCGGATGCGCTCGGTCATCGCGAGGATCCCCTTCGACGCACGCCGAAGCCACGGCTCACATGTGGCCCAGGCCCGGGGCGGGGGCACTGGCCAGGATCTCCTCGTAGCGGGCCTGGCGGACCTCGTTCACCAGCGACCGGGCCTCCTCGCGGTCGCGGACCACCTTGGACACCACGACGGTCGCGAACATGGCGCTCAGGATGCCCATGCCGAGCATCCACTGCTCCTGCACGGTGACGTTCAGCAGCCAGATGTTGGCCATGTTCCACACGCCGGTGGCGGCCAGGAACGCCACTGCAGCGCCGAAGAACGCGCCGGTGTGGGTGTTGACGACCTTGGGACCGTTGGTGGTGTTGTTGGCCATGACGACGAGCCTCTCTGTGCGGACGGCAGCGCAGCGCGCAGCCAGGGATGGGAGTGCACGCAGCGGGTCGGCCGATGCGTGCGGGATCGACGGTGGACCCGGATCGGGCACCGTCGTCAGGGGGAAATGCCGGCTGGGATCAGCCCTCGCGGGTACGGCGGCGGGCCTGTCGGACCGGGGCCGCCGCCCGGCGGTGCTTGGTGCTCACAACGGCCTTGGCCAGGCTGTGCCGGCGGCCGTCGAGTTGATGCACCCGGAGCACCTGTTCGAGCTTGGTGTGCCGGATGCGCGACGCCTGCTTGCTGATGCCCTGGGCGTCACCGATCTCGGAATAGCTGGTCTGTGGAAGTGAGGATCGCAACGAGTGCACGGCCTGCCCCTCGATGATGTCGAGGACCAGGCGGGCCCGGGAGATCAGCCGAATCTTGGTCAGCTCGAACTCCTCCTCGCTGTCGGGCTCGTCCGGGAGTACCGCGGCGTCCGCCAGCAAGGTTGCGATGTAGTCGTACATCTCACCGAGTTCCACGCGACAAACAATGGCAGACGACAACCCACGTTGTCAACGACAATTTGTGTTGTCGCGGATGTCCGTCCCCACATCCACATCGGCAGCTCAAGAAGGCTGCTCAGGTGGATCTCGGCGCAGGTGTCGGCCCGCCCGAACCCGCACGGCCCCGCCCGCCCGAGCGAGGACTCAACGGCCGGTGCCGGCCATCCGCCGCCGGTCGGCCGGGCTCGGCGACACCGTGGCGGTGAGCTCGCGGGTCCAGCCGTCGGCCACCGCGATCCCCGCCTGCTCGCAGACCCGCTCGGCCACCTCTGCGGACGGGGCCATGGCATCGCAGTAGGCGCCGTCGACGGCCACCACGACGATCCGGAACCCGACCCGGCCGATGGACTCGACGACCGCCTCCCCCGCACCGCCATGGGCGGCGGCGAACGAGCGGAGCCGATCCGCGTCAGCGCCCTGCCCGGCGATCGAGGACCCCGGCGCCGTCGCCCCGCTCATCCGGGCCAGCCGACCACCGGGAGGCCGATCGCGGCGTCGACCGCCCAGGCCACCGACACCGCGGTCAGGTAGAGGTTCGACATGTGGAACAGGGTCATCGGCTTGGCGGGGTTCCCGCGCAACACCCGGGTGTGCAGCACATGCGCCAGAGCCAGGAACCAGAGCCCGGCGGGAACGGCCACCGCGACATAGATCCAGGAAGAGGCCGGGATCAGCAGCAGCGAGCAGGCCACCATCGCCCAGCTGTACAGCACGATCTGCCGCACGACCTCGCGGTCGGCAGCGACCACCGGCAGCATCGGCACCCCCGCCGCGGCGTAGTCGGCCCGGTACCGCATGGCCAGCGCCCAGGTGTGCGGCGGCGTCCAGAAGAAGATCACGCCGAAGAACACCCAGGCGGGCCAGCCGATGCTCCCGGTGACGGCGGACCAACCGATGATCACCGGCATGCAGCCGGCCAGGCCGCCCCATACGATGTTCTGCGACGTGCGGCGCTTGAGCCACATGGAGTAGACGAAGACGTAGAACAGGATCGCGACGACGGCCAGGACCGACGCCTGCCAGGTGGTGAACGTCAGCAGCACCGCGGCGGCCAGGATGCCCAACACGATGCCGAAGACCAGCGCCGCCCGGGGCGTCACGGTGTGCCGGGCCAACGGGCGGGAGCGGGTCCGGCGCATCACCGCGTCGATGTCCGCGTCGACCACACAGTTGAGGGCGTTCGCACTGCCGGCGGCGAGGGTGCCACCGATCAAGGTCGCCGCCAGCAGCCCGATGGTCGGCACCTGCCGCTGCGCGGCGAACATGGCGGGGATCGTGGTGATCAGCAGCAGTTCGATGATTCGCGGCTTGGTCAGCGCCACATAGGCGCCGAGTTTCGCGCGGAACCCGATGTCCCGCCGCCCAGGGACGACCGCGGCATCCTCGCCGGACCGGGACGCGACCTCCACAGGACTCCTCCGACTCGGCGGCACCGGTCCGTGCGGCGAACGGAACCGGCGTAGCAGTGACGGTCGACGGTTCGACCATCGGTGACGATCAGACGCTCATCCTAGGTGGGCGTCCTGGACATTGCCGGATCGCCCCGCGGAAGTGTCACCCGCGGACGATCTCGCCGTGGAGAAACCTGGCCGTGTGCACCGCGACATCGCCGACCGACGTGGCCGTACTAGGCTTGACGGGCTGCGCAACTGAATGTCACCACCGTCACACGATCTGCGAGCCGGTCCGGACGAGCACCGGCTCGCCATTCTGGAGGCTAGTCCCACCGTGACCGCCCAGCTCGACTCGGCCGCCGCCGCCGACATTCATGTCCTGACCACCTCTTTCGTGCCCGACGACTGGTCGGAGTCGGATCGGCGGGCGGTGGACACCGCGCGGGTGTTGGCCGCTGATGCGGTGCAGAAGGTGGGTAACGGGCATCCGGGGACGGCGATGTCGTTGGCG